>Ga0181525_10003664_pt1 | contig 12046 bp, 11 predicted proteins | sample PEATcosm2014_Bin_48_FD_121100 | JGI IMG/M metagenome (GOLD analysis project Ga0181525, IMG submission 121100) | Peatland microbial communities from MTU Mesocosm Facility, Houghton, MI, USA - PEATcosm2014_Bin06_10_metaG | ecosystem: Environmental > Terrestrial > Soil > Wetlands > Peat | place... | reverse complement strand
TGTCCTGTCTCAGGAAAGCGTCCCCGGGTATCAGGGCCTGACCTGGGCGGGCAATCTTGTTTGAGACGCATGCTTTGCCGGTTCTGTCCGTTGGCGTGGTTGCTGGCCGCGTTGCTGGGGGTGTTGTCTCAGTTGGTCTTGCCCGTTCTGCGTCTGCGTCTGGCGGGCGTGCGTCCTGGGTTTGCTGGCCTGAGGCGGACGATGTATTGGTGGACGCGGTCATAGGAGATGGCGGCGTTATGGTCGTCGAGGAGTCGTTCCCAGATCTGCCGGATGGTCAGGTCCGGCTCGGTGGTGAGCATGGTGGTGATCGGCTCGCGGAGCCGGTCGAGGGCGCTGGCTCGCTGGGGCTGTTTGCGCGGTGGCGGCGTGGGGTCGGCCAGGGCCTGGCGGATCATGCGCCGGTGCAGCTGGTAGCGGGCGGCGAGGGTGCGGATCGGGTATCCGTCTTGCGCGTCACGGCGGATCGCGGCGAACAGGGCTGGTTTGTCGGCGGCCTGGACCCGGCGCCGCCGCGGCCGGGCAGGCTGGTGTGGCTGGGCGGCTGGCCGGGTGTTCCGGGTGAGGCCGGTGAGGGTGCGTTCGAGGATGGCGACGGTCCGCCCGGACAAGGCGGCGAGCCGTTCGGGCCGGATGGCCCCGAGGTAGCGCGGCGGCCCGGCGAGGTAGCCGCGCAGGTAGCTGGGCCGCAGGTGGTTGGCGAGGGCGAGCCGCCGGATGTAGGCCTCGCTCGGCTCGCCGGCGGCCGGCCGGGGGCGGATCGGGAGCGGGCAGAGCCGGCCTGCGGTATCGCCGCTGTTCACAGGGTGCCTCCGGGTTGGGGACGGGCGGTCTGCGAGGCGATGTCGACCTGGATCGCGTCCAGGTCCTTGCGGGTGATCTTCTCTGTCTCGTCGGTGACGGCCTGGATCGCGGCGCTGCGGATCAGCCAGAGCAGGCTGCCGATCATCCCGTGGGTCCGCTGGTGCAGGTAGCCGCCAAGCTGCGGGAGGGTGCCGGGCCGGTGCCGGTGCAGCCGCAGGCTGCCTTCCAGCGCGGCGATCAGGGTGGTCCACTGCTGGTCCTGGCCGAACGGGCCGGTGCGGACCATGGTGAACCGGCCGGCGATCTGCTCGCCGCGGGTTCCGGACAGCAGCCCGGCGCGTTCGACGTTGATCCCGGCGTAGACGAAGGTGGCGGGTGTCCGCTCGGAGAAGTACTTGAGGGTGTCGGATGCTTCTGCCCCGGCGCGGGTGGCGATGTTGAGGTTGTGGATCTCATCCACGCAGACCAGGCTGGTCCTGGTGTCGGCGCAGACCCCGCAGACCGCTTCGGTGATGTCGGTGATGTTGGACCGGCGTGACAGCGGAAGGCCGAGGAACCGGGCGAACTCCGCCGCGATCATCTTCGGGGTGGCTGCCGGCGGCACGGTGATGTAGACGACCGGGATGTCGTTCCCGCTGCCAGGGTGCCGCCGCCGGTGGATGACCTCGATGGTCTTGCCCAGCTGGGTGATCGCGGTGGTCTTCCCGGTCCGGGCGGGGCCGGAGACGATCAGGCCGCACCGGCCGTAATGCGCTGCCTTGTTGAGGTGAGCCAGCCGCCGTCCCGTGGTGATGACGTCCCGGATCGCGGGGGTCTGCACGATCAGCAGCCGGGCGTGGTGCGCGATGCGGTCCTCGTCATAGGCCAGCCGCTTGTCCTCGTCCAGGCGCTGCCAGATCTGCCTGTCCAGCAGCTGCGGCACGGCCGGCACGCCGGCGGCGAACTGCCGCCACCCGGCCAGCGTGGTCAGCGCCTGGAGCTGAGGGTCGCCATCTGGGTCAGGCGCACGGGTCACCACGGCTTGTCGGCCTCGGCGAACGGATCGAAGATCGGCATCGGGATCACCTCGGCGAGCCCGTCGTCGCGGCTGCCGCCTGGTGAGGCACCCTGACCGCGTGCGGCCGGCGTACTGTCTCCTGGCCGCGGGGCGGCGTCCCCGGGGATGGGAAGCGGTTGGGCGGCCTTCGTGCGGGCCGCGACCCTGCGGTCGCGGCGGGCCGCCGCCTTGGCCTGCCCGGTTTCCCCTGCAGGGTCGCCGGGCCCCCGGCTGGCCCGCTGCAGCAAGTCAGCGACGGCGCCGGCGAGCTCTTCCTCGGTGGCGCCGGGCTGCCTGCTGCGGGCGTGGTCCCAGGCCAGCTCGCCGAAGGGCGCGGCCACCCGGTGCAGCTGGGCCCAGAACACGGTGATCCAGCCGCCGTTCCAGTGGTCCCGGACCCAGATCCGCGACACGTCGTAGGGGTCATAGTGGATTTCCCAGCGGTTCTTGTGCTCCTTGACCCCGGAGGGCTGCTGGCGGAACGGGTTCAGCTCCTGGCCGTCGTAGGTCCGGCGGCTGACCTTGATCCCGTAGGCGTTGATGGCCTGCCAGCGGGCCGGCAGCAGCTCGATGTAGTCCTCAGCCGACAGCGCGACCGGCACGTAACCTGCGGCCTCGACCATCGCGGCGTACTTCTCGTTCGGGGTGAACGCCCGCCCGGGGTGAGCCGGGTCACGTAGTCCGTCGTGCGGCCGGTTCTGCCACGCCGCGATGATCCACTCATCCAGCAGCTCCTGCAATTCCAGCAGGGACCACACCGCCTGCTGCCCGGCGCCGCGGCCGCGGTATTCCGGGCTGCGGCCGGCATACCCGGCGGCGAACTGGGCGAACAGCGAGGCTACCGAGCCCAGGGTCCGCTCGATATGCGGCTTGTCGGTTCCGGTTGCCTTGCGCGCCGGCTGCAGGCTGATGCCCAGGTAGGCGCACGATGCCCGGAAGTTCCGGGAGACGAACACCTTCCCGTGGTCAATCACGATCGTGTCGGGGATGATCACCGGCCGGGCAGCGGCGGCCTCCAGGCGGGCGTCGATGTCGCTGAGCCGGCGGTGCGGCAGCGCCGACGCGGACATGGCCAGCGCCTTTGCCCACCCGGGCCGCATCGGCTCCGGGGTGACGGTGCGGGCCAGCAGCACGCTCGCGTCCGCCGACCTGGTGGTCGGCTGCAGCACCGCAGCGGTCACGGTGCGGGTGGCGACGTCGACCATCCCGGTCAGCTCGACACGTCCTTCGACCCCGTCGTCCAGCCGGACCATGACATCCAGCGGGGTGGAGTCGATCTCCATCACCTCGCCAGGCGCGTTCGCCGGCAGCTGGCTGAACGGGCCGTCCGGGCGCCCGGCCAGCGACCGGCGAGTCCGCGCTGACCCGGTGGTGTGCCGGCCGGCCGACAAGGCCGCGAACAGCCGGTAACGGCCTGCCCGTGACGGCAGTTGCACCGTCCCGGCCCCGTGCTCGGCGTCCAGGATCTGCCCGGCCCGCCAGAAGATATACGACGCGGTCCGCGTGGACGCATCGGTGGCCTCGCCGATCGCCTGGCGGATCGCCTCGACGACCCGCTGGTCGGCGCGGCCATACGGCGGCGTGCGCCGGGCGGCCCGCCGGTCGGCCATCGCGGCCAGGCCTCCGGCCTGATAGCGGCGCCGGCGCTGCTTGACTGCGCTTGCCGTCACGGGCCGGCCCGCGGCCCTCAGCTCCGCGGCCTTGGCCTGCTCCCGCCGGGTCAGCGATACCAGCCGCGGATCGTACTCCGGCCTCGGCGCCGTGCCCGGCGGCGCGTCCGGCGGTATCCCGCGCAGCACCTCCACGATGTGCCGCTGCCACCACAGCGCCTCGGCCACCGCCGCCTCCGGCAGGCCATCCAGCGGGCTGGCTGGCGGCAGCGGGCCGGGCGGCGGCACGCCGACCCGCTCGAAGTCCCCGGCAGCCACCAGCTCAGCCAGCCTCACCTCCGTCACCGCCCCGCCAGGATCGGCCAGCCGCACCACCGTCCCGGACAGCCCGATCACAGTGCGGAGCGACCCGCTGAACCGGACCCGGTCGCCGATCCTCAGCCGGGACTCCCGCACCGGGGAACTCACCGGCCACCCTCCAGCCACACCATGCTCGACGAACTCAGCGGCCCCGAGCTCAAATCCGCTGCCAGCACCCGGCGCCACATCAGGTGGAACAGCACCGGCAGTACCGCCAGGTTGTCCCCCACCCCGGCCACCCCGGACGACAGGCATACCGGGGCGGCGAACTCCCGCCGCAGCGCATCCGCGATCTCCGGCCTCCCGGCGCACCGCGGATGCCGGTACCGCGACAGCCAGCGCACGTTCGCCGCGAACCCCGGGTCGACCACGCCCACCCGGCGGAACTGCCAGCCCGCAGCAGCGCAGGCCCTGGCCGTCACCTCGAACGCCTCCGCATCCTCCGGCCCGATCCGGTCATCGGCGCGGACATCGATCACCACGCCCGTCCCGCCGGCCAGCCGGGCAAAGAAATCCGGGGCATGCCGCCGGTCCCCGCGGCCATCCCGCCAGCGCAGCCAGAACGGCTGCGACCCCGCACCCGTCACCGCAGGGTCGAAATCCAGCAGCATCAGGTGATCACGCTCCAGCCACGACTCATAGCCCACATGCCGCCCCGTCGTGGCCAGCCACCACCAGCCCGGGAAATGCTGCTGCCCCCTCGGCCAGCGGAACGGGCGGACCGGCACAGCGCCCTCGAACCGCACGCCGCCGCAGGCCTCCAGAGGAAGACGGCAACGACCGCCGCCAGCACCGGCGAATTCCAGCTCAACGCCGAACTCCGCAGTACGAGGCAGCCCGCCAGCGGCTAACCCCACCAGTCCCATCCCCAAAGCCCGGCAATCACCGCTCCTGGCAGCCTCGCTGACCTCGCCCATCCAGCAACCATGACGGATCCAGTAAGACGAGCCACCTTAAACGAGAATCAGACCGCCCAAAGGTAAGCATAAAGTAGCCATATGGTTACTCAGGCGGCAAGCCGCTGAGAAGCAGCCGCCACCATACGCAGCACGCTGAGGAAGGTGCCAGCTTCGACGAGACCGCAGAATCACCTACCGGGCAAACTGCAGTGAGACCAAAGGCACCATCGGGCAAGATCCACTGAGACCGGGCACGACCTACTGAGACCGGACAGCAGCGCTCTGGCAGGGTTGGGCTGACCGTCTGCAGGTCGACGGAAGTGCCCGCGGGAGCGCAGCCGACACACCGACACAGCGTAAGGCCGGCACTGCGGCTAGGCTCTCGGCACCTCGCTAGTTCTGTCCGGCCCGCCGATGCACCAACGGAGACGACATGACCTTAGGGACTGCGGTAGCGGCCTGTCGGAGACACGGAAACTTTTATCTGGAAACGCGGAAAATAATGAACGGAATCGCGGAACCATCCCGCTAGGATAGGGACATGCGCGGAGTACTGACCGGCCTGGCAAGCCGACGGCTGGGGGAGGTCGTGGAAGCGCGGCTCGCCGAAGAGCCGGTGGTGGTCCTCAACGGGCCGCGCACCGTGGGCAAGAGCACCCTGCTCAGCGAGCTGGCCAGGCGCCTGGGACGAGCAGTGATCGACTGCGATGACCTGGCCACCCGAGCGGCGGTGCGATCCGATCCGGCTCGGTTCGTCGAATCAGGCCAGCCTGTCCTGATCGACGAATACCAGCACGTTCCTGAACTCCTAGATGCCATCAAGTCCCAGCTCAACCGGGATCTTCGGCCCGGCAGGTACGTCCTAGCCGGCTCAACGCGCTATGCGGCCCTGCCAGAGGCCGGGCAAGCTCTCACTGGGCGGGTGGACATCATTCCGGTGCTTCCGTTGTCTCAGGGAGAAATCGACGACGTACGCGAGACATTCGTCGCCAGGCTGCTTGACGGCGCTGGCATCGAGATCGTCCCGTCACAGGCTTCGACGACCCGCGACGAGTACGCCCAGCGATCAACCTCGGGCGGCATGCCGGTCGCCCTTCGCCGTCCGCCTGGTCGTTCCCGGTCCCGCTGGTTCTCCAACTACATCAACCTGGTCATTGATAAGGATGTCCTTGACATCTCACGAGTCCGGCAGCGCGAAATGCTGCCCCGGCTGCTCGGCCAGCTCGCCGCCAGGTCCGGACAGGTCCTGAATATGGCTGCGATCAGCGGGACCATCGGCCTGGAAAAGTCCACGACGGAGAACTACGTCAAACTCCTGGAAGCCGTTTTCCTCGTCTACCGGCTCCCCGCGTGGGGCACGACTCTGGGCTCACGCGTCACCAGGCATCCGAAGGTGCACCTCGTCGATTCTGGCGTGATGGCATGGCTCCTGAGCCTTACCCCGCAGAAGATCGCTCAAGCCGCACCGGCGGCCCTCACCGAATACGGGCACCTGCTTGAGACCTTCGCCGTCGGTGAGATACTCAAGCAGGCCAGCTGGTCCGATGCACCTGTCACCGCCGGGTACTTCCGCACCGAGGCCGGCGACGAAGTCGACCTCGTGCTCGAGCGTGACGACGGCCAAGTCATCGCCATCGAGGTCAAGGCAGGTTCCCGGATCAGCGGCGAGGACTTCCGCGGCCTCCGCCAGCTGAAAGAGCGCCTCGGCCCCCGGCTGGAGGAAGCGATCATCCTGCACGCTGGCGAACACGCGTACACGCACGACGACTGGATCACCGTTCTGCCACTGGACCGGCTCTGGGCCTCAACCTAAGCCGATCGGTTCTTCCTCCGGCAGCACGCGTGATCGTGGTCCGCGTGGATGAGCTGCCCCTTCTCAAACGGCTCGTGGCACATACCGTAAGCGTTCTGCTGTGCCTCCAGAAGCAGGTCGAACAACTCCTGGGTCAGCCCGTAGCTAGAAATCCGGTACTTCCGGTTGGACTTCTTGCGGGACTCCGGTGACTCGCGATGCGGCTGGTCTCGGCTGTACAGCCTGTTGCGCTCCATCATCCGCTCGGCGTAGCGGGCGAACAGGGTCTTGCCGGGCGTGGTGAGGTCGTTGGTGATGATCAGGGTGGGCTCGTCGCGGCCGATGTTCCTGACCGCGATCTGGCGGACCTGGGAGCTGATGCCGGTGAGGTTGATCCTGTCTTCGTGCAGGCGGGGCCGCCGGTAGCGGCCGGAGCGGGCGATGACGGCGGTCTTCCACGCGGTGGCGGGGAGGGCGGCGAGGCGGGCGAGCTCGGCCTTGCCGCGCTGGCGGAGCGTGAGCCATCTGATGCCGCGGCCGGACAGCTGCCCGAGGATCTTGTAGGTGGTCAGCTGGGAGTCGAAGACGAGCAGGCCCGGGTCGCTGCCGGTGGCGTTGTTCCAGTAATCGGCGAAGGCGATGATCTCGGCGGCCTGCTCGGCCTTGGTGATGTCGGCGTTGGAGTACACCATGTCCGAGGCGGCGTGATCCTGGGCGAAGAATGTGAGCACGGCGCGGGTGCGCTGGGAGCGCCTGGGGACGTAGTGCTTTTCCAGCACGGCCTGGTCGCCGTGGTGGCGGATGGCGTGGAAGTCGCAGTTGAACCCGGCTTCGCCGGTGGCCAGCCCGAGTGGCCGCAGCGCCTGGATGAGCCCGCCCATCAGCTTCTGGTTGGAGGCGCGGCGGACGCGCCAGGTGTAGGTGCCCAGGTGGGTGGCCTTGGGCAGCGCGGTCAGCCCGAGGGTGAAGGCCAGCCCTTCGTCATCGGCCAGCGTGCCGGCGTGGGAGACCCGCGGCTTGCGGGCGCACTTGGCCAGCAGCAGCGTCCCGGTCGACTGCCACGATGACAGGTCCCTGGTGGAGGGGTAGCCGGCGCCGCTGATCAGGTCCGGCAGGCCCGTGTCGCAGATCGCGGGGAACAGCAGCAGCAGCCCGGCGTGATCGCACGGCAGCGGCACCGGCCCAGAGGGCCAGCCGGGCAGGGCGGCGGCCTTGACCGGATCGAGCCGGGCCGGCGGGCCGCGGCGGCCGTCGTCACGGCGGGACAGCCGCGGCAGTCCCTCGGCGTCGAGGATCTGCCAGCAGGTCTGCGCCGAGACCGGCATCCCCTCCCTGGTCAGCGCGGCGGCGATCTCGGTGACGGAATGCCCGGCGGCGCGCAGCTCCAGCACCCGCTGGCGGAGCTGGCCGGTGGCCTTGCGCGGGCCTTTCGGGCCGGGCCTGGTTTCGGCGAACAGGGGGAGCCGGCCCTGGCGCAGCAGGCTGGCCATCTGGTGGATGCTGGCGGTGGAGTAGCCGAACCGGTCGGCGACCTCGGCGGCGGGCATCTCGTCCAGGAAGTAGGCGCGCAGCGCCTCGTACCGGCGCTGCGCTGAGCTCGCCGGCTCGGTGAAGTACTGCGCGCCGTCCCGCATCCTGCCTATCCTGGCATCTCATGTCATCTTACTGAACTACTCCCAGATATGGTAGTGCCGTATCAGGCGGCAGCCATGGAGACACCCCGGTCACGGCTCGGCGCTTGCGGGCGGTGTCCGGTTTCCGTGCCGTCAACTAGAGGATGTTAGTTCAGGCAGACCCATTGAGGTTACCGCGAGAGTGCGCGGGGACATGCCCGCCTGCCAGCATGAACGCACCTGGGACAGTCAGGAAGCCCGGCGGTCACAGGCTCCGCACCATCTCCCGGGAATCGAGGCTAACGGCTTCCTGCTTGCACAGCCATTCAGTTAGTCACTCAATGCCCAATATGCAGATCTATCACCAGGTTGTTTTGCCTAGTGGGCGCAGGTGGGCTCGAACCACCGGCCCCTCGCTTGTAAGGCGGAATACGGCACCGATTACGCCCCGCTCTGCGCGTTGGTTCATGCACTTGAACTGCGAAAACCATGCCCGGAGGTGCCCCAGGATGCCTGCGATGGTCTGCACGGTGGTTCCCGCAAGTGGTTCCCGGAGCCGCACCGGAAATCACGGTAGCCCGGCATCGGAGGGAGCGCCCGCGACCGCGTCGACGCTGACCCCTCGCCTAAAGAGCGAGTTGGGGTGGGCCTGCCCCGCTTGCCGGACATCCATCATCGGGAGTTTGTAACCGGAAGGGTGTCCGATTGCTACCATAGATGCTATCATCGCTATCAGGAGGTGGTAGCAGTGGCGGCCCTGAATATCCGCAACCTCAATGAAACGGTGAAACGGCGCCTTCAGGTCCGCGCGGCTCGTCACGGCAGGTCGATGGAGGCGGAGGTGCGCGCGATTCTCGAGGAGGCCGTTCGCGAGCCCGCGGACTCCGCCGGGCTGTTCACGGCGCTCCTCGACCGGTTCGGCGCGCTCGGCGGAGTCGACCTGGACCTGCCCGGACGCGACGAACCGGCGCGCGCCGCAGATTTCTCCGCATGATCATCCTCGACACCAACGTGGTCTCCGAGCTGATGCGCCCCGAACCCGCGCCTCAGGTCGCGAGCTGGGTCCGAGAACGGGACAGGCGCGAACTACGCACCACGACCATCACGCTCGCAGAGGTCCGGTACGGCATTGCCCGGCTGCCGGACGGACGCCGCAAGCAGGTCCTCCTCGCCGCAGCCGACGATATCTTCACGGCCTTCGAAGACCAGGTTCTGCCGGTCGACACCGCAGCCGCAGAAAACTACGCCGTCATCGCCAGCAGCCGCGAGCGAGCCGGGAAACCCATCACCAGCTTCGACGCGCTGATCGCGGCCGTCTGCCGCTCCCAGGGCGCCGCGCTGGCGACTCGCAACGTGTCCGACTTTGAAGGCACTGGCATCGAGATCATAGATCCCTGGAGAGCCAACAGGGCCAGTATCTAGGCGACGCCAAGCCATCGTCTCTGCACGTGAGCGTGTCGGTACCGAAAACCTTGCCACCCTATGCGACCTGAGCGTTAGGGCCTGGCGGCAAAGCTACCGAAATCGCCCGCCGGATGGCTCGGACTCCCGTCATAGCGGCCGCCCCGGACGGTAACTGGACCGCCCCGAGTTTCTTGGAGGCTGTGACCTCTGGGAAAGCTGGGACTCATGCAATCACGGAAGCAGCACCCCGCTGAGCTGCGGGAACGTGCGGTGGCGATGGTCTTCGAGCTGCGTGCCGCGTCGGGCAGCTCGCGTGGCACGCTGGCAAGCGTCGGCCACAAGCTGGGCATCAACCCCGAGACTTGGCGTAGAGCAAAGGTTCCTGGCTCCTCTGCCTGTCACCGACACTTCTGCGTTGGCAGGCCTGAAGCACCAGGTTCGGACCGTTGGAAGGGCATCAATGCCGTAGCCCGGCCGGGACTCCCCCGCCACGGCCATCGGCCGAACAGTGACCGTCACGGAGAGTAGACGCCCCGCTGGGTTGACAAACGGGTAATCGCGCGTAACGCCGAATAGGTATCTGTCAAGCGGACAAATCTATGGGCGCTGCGGCGCACGCAGAATGCCCATTACGGCGCTGCTCGCAGCCGACCCAACAAATTACGAATCTTGCCGTCCGCCGCTTACTCGAGCATCCGCTACCTGAGCGATTTGTTTGCATGCCCGGCCTGCGGCGGGCTCCGATAAGAGTACGCGTCGGTGATTACCTGGCTTGGCGGAGTAGTGGCGTGCTTATGTCTATAAGAGCGTCTTGCGGAAGTACGTGCAAGGACAGGAATTCTGTCCACGGCCCTAGGGCTAGCGCATGGGCGAGCATCTGCCGCGAACGGATGTGCTCGCCGTTGACGGCGAGGATTTTCGCCACTGAGATCAAGGCGAGTGCTCGTTTCCCTGGGTCAGTAATGGCAGCTAGGTTCGCTGCGGCCCGGTCGTAGGCGCCGGCACGGGCGAGGATCTCGGCTATTCCCGTTAGCAGCTCGGGCTGCAGTACGGTGGCCCGGAGCGAGCCGTACATGTTCTGCAATTCTTCCCAGACCGGGCTGCCTTTGGGCCAGTCGGCGTCTCTGAGCTGGTGGTGAGCCAGTTGCTGCGTCCACGTCGGCATGGTGCTCAGCTCAGCGCGTGTTTCTGGCCGGGGCACCGACCGGGCGATCGTCTCCGCTTCATCGGCCAGCGTGACCGCCTTGTCGTACAGCCCCGCCGTGGCGAGGGCTTTGGCCACCTCGATAATCGCTTGCGCCTTGCGGACCTGGCCGGTGATGGCGCGGGCTGCCGATTCGGCGCGGTCGTGCAGCCCCGCGGCGGCGAGTGCTTCGGGAACCCCGGCCAGGAGCTGATCGTTCCCCTGTGCGGCGAGGGAGGAAGCGAGTGTTTCAGCCTCAGCAGCTATCCGGCGGCCCTTTTCGCGCAGCCCGGCCGCGGCGAGGGCTTTGGCAAGCTGGATCAGCGCCTTCGCTTTCCAAGGCGGGGCACTGATCGCACGAGTCACGGATTCGGCTTGACTGAACGATTCGGCTCCGGCGAGTTCTGCCGCCAGGTCTGCTAGCTCATCAGGCCCTGGCCGTCAAGCCAGCGGCTCACATGCGCCATCAGCTGCACCAGCTCCGACGCCGGCTGCGCCGCATAACCCTGCCGCGCGAGCTCGGCACAGAACCCAGCTGAGTAAGCGGCCAACGGGCCTGTCACCACGACCCGCAGCGGATCACGAACGTACATCCTCATCCTCCCTGTCTGTGTGGTTCACCTACAGACAGGAAGGACCGCCGATCACCACGCGGCAACAGCGCCCGATTATCCCGAGCTATCCAGCCCCGCACCCGTCCCTCACCACGCAAAACAGCGTCAGCTCGGGATAACCAGGACCTCCGGATAATACGAGCACCGGCTCGCCAGCTCCGTATCGCGCGTGTACTGGGCGATGACCGACGTGATGGCCCGGCGGCTGACCGGCACGTCCGCACCGTCGTGGCGGCCCGCGTGACCGCGGCGGACCCGGGCAGGCACCTGCTGGACAAGATCGACGCGCGGGAGCAGGCACTGGCCCGCGAAGCGGGGCAGGCCCAGACCCGGATCGGCGAGCTCACCGCCAGGCTCCGCGAACTCGACGAGGCGATCAGCGACCTGCAGGTCACCCGCAAGACCCTCCTCTCCCTCGCCGGGCAGGACGACCAGGCCGCCGCGGAACCGGCCGGGCCGCCTCCCGTGCTCCCTGACCACCCCGCCTACCAGCAGATCCTTGACGCCTTCGCCGACCTCCGCCGTCCCCTGCGCGCCCGCGACCTGTGCCAGGCGCTGGACCTGCCGATCGCGGCCAAGAACACCGAGAACATCCGCTCCAAGCTCAAACGACTGGCCAGCCGCGGCATCCTCGTCGAGACCGAACCCGGATTGTTCGCCCAGCCACGCCCATAGCCCGGCCCGCAGCCCTCCAGCCAGGACACCTAACCCAGCCCAGCCGACGAAAAGGA
>Ga0181525_10003663_pt1 | contig 12047 bp, 9 predicted proteins | sample PEATcosm2014_Bin_48_FD_121100 | JGI IMG/M metagenome (GOLD analysis project Ga0181525, IMG submission 121100) | Peatland microbial communities from MTU Mesocosm Facility, Houghton, MI, USA - PEATcosm2014_Bin06_10_metaG | ecosystem: Environmental > Terrestrial > Soil > Wetlands > Peat | place... | reverse complement strand
GGTACTGGCAGAACGGCCATGGAGATCGTCTTCGAGCCATTCCAATTGCTCGTGACCGAGGGATCCCATGCCTCCAGCTTTTAAATTGGCGACATTCACGAGGCCAACGAAATGAACACCCTTGTGATCGAAGCTGTACCAGCCGGTTCCCTTTGTGCCCTTCCCGTAACGCTCGAGAAATTGCTCGCCGTTGTCGGAGAGCATGTCGTGCTCACCGGGGACAAAGTAAACTTGCTTCGCGGATGCACCCTTTAATACCTGGTCCAACGTATCGAACTCACTCGGCTTGGACAGCTGACTCAGATCGCCTGTATGAATGATGAAATCCGGTTTGTTGGGCATCGCATTGATCTTGTTAATTGCGGTTTGCAATGTAGCAGTGACGTCCGGGTTGGCAGGCTTGTTAAAACCGATGTGGCTGTCGCTAATCTGCACAAAACTGAAGTCTGCGCGCATGCCGGCATCTTTGCTGTGGTCTTTGGCAAACGCCCTGGACACCGGAATTCCTCCGTTCAAGGTCCAGACGAGGCCTGTGCCGGCCCATGCCATGCACTTCAGGAACCCGCGACGGTCGACTCCGTCATTGTTGAGATCTTGTAAATTCTGATCGATGAGATCTTGCTTCTTTTCCAGCATTTGCCCTCCGAGGTTTTGGCGTTCTGAGTTGATAACCGAACGCGGTCACTTTTATTCCCTGCAAAACACACCAGAGCGGTCAGAAGCCCTGCGGCTGGTTAGGAGACGGTCGCCGATCTCTCTAAAGAAACGTTGCGCCCCCCAGCTGATAGCTGGCCATGGAGCGACTCGCGAACCGCTTTTCGAGCTCTGGCCAAACGGGACATTACGGTCCCAGTCGGGATCGACAATATTTCTGCGATCTCCCGGTATGACATTTCCTCCACTTCACAAAGAAGGAGGATTTCCCGGTGATGCACCGCCAGATTGTCGATGGCCTTCTGCAGCAGTCCGGAATCCGACCGCTTCATTAAGAGCGTTTCCGGGGTCTCGTTATCGACGGCCAATGCAGGTCCCTCCCCTTCGAAGTCCATGGCAACCGTCATGCGCCGCTCGAGCTTTGAACGCGAGCTCCAAATCGTATTTCTAAGAATTTGAAATATCCATGCTCTGAAATTAGTGCCCGGCTGAAACGAAGCAAAACCGCGCAAAGCTTTCAGGCAAGTCTCCTGGACGAGGTCCTCAGCGTCGCTCGGATTGCGGGCCATCCAGCGTGCGAAGTTGTACAGTGAATCGAGCAGAGGCGTAGCCAAATCCTCGAACGACGAATCAATTTGTGAGGATGAAGTCCCGAGGAGGGCCATCCCTTCTGAGCCAAGTCCAAAACGCGTCATGTGCGCCTCCAAATCAGTTCCGAAACCTGTCCGCAGCCAAATCTGACGCGCCAGTCGTCAGGCGTCAATTTACTTGGGCTTTTCTCCCCATAGCCGGTTCATTGCCTGCGAAGCAATTGATGACGAACGGGTTAGGTCTCGACATTTCCCCGGCTTGGAAGTGCTAGACTTCGGTACTGAAACTAAGTTCGACATGGAACTCCCTAGGCCCAACTCCGTTGTACGATTCGGAACCTATGAGGTTGCTCTACGATCAGGCGAGGTCCGGAAGGCAGGAGTCAGAATCAGAGTCCAGCAACAACCGTTGAAACTGCTGGAGCTGTTACTGGAGCGCCCGGGGGAGGTCGTCACCCGGGATGAACTGCGCAGCCGAGTCTGGCCCGACGAAAGTTTTGGTGATTTTGACCAGGCCGTCAATATCGCCATCGCGAAGCTTCGCAGCGCCTTAGGGGATTCTGCGGACAATCCGCGTTACATCGAGACTCTTCCCAAGCGTGGTTATCGCTTCATCGCCGAAGTTTCAATTGTCGAGGCGGATGCTCAGACGAAGAGGCCAGAACCTCGGGCTGGAAACCCGTCTATCGTAGAGCCTGCGCCGCAACTTCCGGTAGGACCGGCGGTCGCCCCCACACACGGGCCATGGCTCACACATAGGGTCTTCACCGTCGTGGTTTTTGTCCTGATTTTAGCCTCGCTGGCGATTTGGCTTTTACGTCCTCGGGGCCCTGCGCCAAGGGGCATCCGCTCCCTAGTCGTGCTTCCCCTCGACAACCTCTCTGGCGAAGCTTCCCAAGACTACTTCGCTGACGGTATGACCGATGAACTGATCACGGATTTGGCGCAGATTAGTGCTTTACGCGTCATCTCCCGCACCTCTGCCATGGTATACAAAGGAGCCCGAAAGCCGCTTCCGCAGATTGCTCGTGAGTTGAATGTGGACGGGGTGGTGGAAGGCACAGTGTTGCGGTCGGGCGACCAGGTTCGAATCACGGCGCAGCTGATTCAAGCGGCGGACGACAAACACCTGTGGGCGGAGAGCTATGAGGGGAATCTGCGTGATACTTTAGCCCTCCAGAACAAGGTCGCTGCGGCCATTGCAGAGCAAATTCGGATCAATCTCAATCCGCACGAGCAAGCTGCGCTGAAGAATGCAAAGGTTGTTAATCCCGAAGCTTACGAATCTTACCTTAAGGGGCGATATTTCTGGAATAAGCGAACGGCGAATGGCCTGCGGGTCGCATTAGCTTTTTTCAATCAGGCCATCGAAGAGGACCCGAATTACGCCCAGGCTTATTCCGGTCTAGCCGATACCTATGCTCTCTTGGGAGATTGGCAATATGCTGTGATGCCCCCAAAGGAAGCACTGCCTAAAGCCAAGGCTGCAGCCCTGAAAGCGCTGGAATTAGACGACAGCCTTAGCGAAGCGCACAATTCGCTGGCATTCTGCTTGGAGGGTTTCGACTGGGATTTCGAGTCTGCTGGGAAGGAATTCCGGCGAGCTATTGATCTCAACCCCGGCTATGCCACTGCTCACCATTGGTACTCCTGGCACCTGAGCTTGTTGGGACGGAATGCGGAGGCTATTGCTGAAATGAGAAAGGCGGAGAACCTCGATCCACTCTCTCTTATCATCAATGCCGATCTGGCCGAGCTTCTTCTTATCGCACACTCTCCTGACGAATCGATACAAGAGAGCCGTAAGACGCTCGAGATGGACGCCAATTTCGCTCTAGCTCATAACCAGCTCGGTCAGGGGTATCTCGAAAAGCATATGTTCGGGGAAGCAATCGCAGAAATGCAAAAGGCGATCCAGCTCTCCGGAGGCAGCCTGACGTTCACCGCCAATCTGGCCCGCGCTTACGCAGCATCGGGCAAAACGGCTGCCGCCATAGGGCTACTGAACGATCTCAAGCAACGCTCGGAAAATGGTGATCCGCATAGCGCGGAAATTGCCATGATCTATGCGGCTCTGGGCAGCAATAATCAAGCGATGACCTGGCTCGAAAAAAGCTATGAAGAACGATTTAATCCCGGAGTCCTGCTGCGGCCCGGCTTCGATCCGTTACGCTCCGATCCGCGCTTTCAGGATCTGGTGCGCCGCATTGGACTTCCTCAATGAATTCGGGCCGTTTGAAAAAGAGGTAGGAATGCCGCGGCAGGCGTTCCCGCGCCCGCCGCGTCAGCTCGTCAGTACACACTAGAAGCGGAATCTGCTCCTGTCGTCGTATGGAGAGCCAAAGTTCCAAAACCAACCCCGCTTCCCTCCAGCTCGGCCCCGAAAATCCAAACGTTCCCCTGAGACGGAACGACCCCGGCAAACAGCAGATCGTCGAGGGACTTGCCCTTCGTGGGATCGGGGCTGGAGACTATCGTCCAACTGGTCCCGTCCCAGTGCAAGACTAGTGTGAGGGTCTGCAGGCCGTCAGTCGACAAGAATGAACCAAATGCCCAAATGTCGTCCGACGAGTTCGCGGTCAATCCCAACAACTGGTTCGATTGAAACTCACCCGATCCAACATTCGGGCTTGGCACTACCGACCAACTGGTACCGTCGAAATGTTCGATCAGGGTCTGCGTAGCTGATTGCTGTGTCGCCACCGGCGTGGAAAGGCCAACCGCCCACACATTGTTCTGCGCCAGAGCCAACACGGCGTTCAAGTGACCGTTCCCCGTGCCTACGTTGGGGGTTTTCACGCCCGTCCAGCTTGTGCCATTCCAGTGCGTTGCGAAGGTCTTAATAGGGTCTCCAGACTGTTGCCCCACTGCCCAGGCATCATTGGGGCCATCGGCAGACACGCCGAGGGGTTCTTGGGAGTTAGTTTGTGGTACCACTTCCGCCGTCCATGCCGTGCCGTCGAAGTGCTCGAAGAGCTCGAAGCCACGGTCGTTAACTCCAAAATTACCAACTGCCCAAATGTCATTTGCCGAGGTTGAGGTTATGGCTTGCAAGATTGCTTGAGAATTAGGTGGAAACTTAGGCCCTGGGGAGATGCTCCACTTGGTTCCGTTCCACTGTTCGATCACTTGCTGTGGGGGATTCGTTCCTTGAGCCGCGTTGCCCACTGCCCAAGCCAAAGTCGGAGAAATATCGACGACGCCCAACAGATCGTTGTTTATGTTGCCATTAATGAGCGGCGCCGCAATCACGGACCACTTGGTGCCATCAAAGTGGATCGTTGAGTGTCCCACCGCCCAAATATCGTTCGGAGAAGATGCCGCCGCTGCAAAAAGGGTGTTGAGGAAGTGATTCTCATTCGGGGTTGGGACGACCTCAAAAATCGAGGGCACCGTGCTTTGGGCCTGCGCCGTCGCGCCTTGAAACAGGGTGACCGCCAAGCCCAGAAACATTACCGCGCTAAATGTAAGCTTCATAAATTCTCCTTAAGAATGGTGCTGACTTAAATTAAGCTTTTGGCCTTTCTGGTTGCTAAACTCAAACGAATCGCTTTTATTCCCCGCTACGAAGGGAAATCTTCGTGCTAGCGCGATCGGATATCCCGGTTACTGCGACATCACCATTAGCTTGCTCGACGGCGGTCAAAAGTGCTGGGGGCCAGATGCGCACGGCATGGCACGTAATTGTCGAGCCTCCTAGACGTATGGGAGCAATGTGCATCCATGGTGTACGCGGACCGCTCAGCGGTGCGCTGTTTCAAACGTCGCAGGCGTAACTGCGGGCTTCTGCTGCCACCTCTGTTTTTTTCATTCGGTGCCTGCTCCGTTGCGCGCATTCGGATGTCTGCCGTTTATTCCTAACAATCGCGAACAAACACTTCGCTTGTCTGGAGAACCTCTCTTCGCTAGTTCGCAGTGGCCGGGTATTCAGGATTACTCTGTTCCGCTTGACGGTTGTTCTTTGAAGGGGCTTCACGCTTGGCTTTCGCATCCTGGGACTCGTCCTTCTTGTTTGGATGCCGGCGATTGTGGCCTGCATGGTTCTCCTGCCGTACGACGGCAGTGCTTCCATCGTTGGACACCAGCGGAGCGTCGGTAGGATTGTCGGCGAAAGCGAGTGAACTCACTAAGCAGGCTACGAATGCGAATGTCATACCTCGATGTTTCATTGGTATTACTTCCTTTCCTCGTGGGACACGATCTCAAGTAGCGCGACATGCCCATCTTGCGCCCTACGACTCTGGCGGGCATTTGCACTCTGTTGTTGCTAACTGCGACGACGGCCATTTATTCCAAGACGGCATGCGTCCGCGTCCGCCAGATACGGACTGATTGTGGGTGAAGAACAAGCCGGCTCTGTCGCTATGAATCGCGGAGAAAAGGATTAGGGCGCAGTGTCAGGGGAGCGGAGGCCAAGTAAAATGTTTCCGTGAAGGAAGATTTACTTGGCCCACAAGCCTCTTGCTGTAACACTAATCTGCGCGCCTGTTGCTAATTGGCCAGGTACCGTGCCACTGCGAGATCGCCTTCGAGCTCGCCGATGGCAACAATCTTTCCATCTGTTTGGATCAGCAGACCGAAGAACGTCTGGTCGCTTGTCACCGAGCAGCAGATGCCAAACGAGTCGACGGTACCAAAGGTGGTATCCAACTCGCCGTTGCTATCAAGCCGCACCATTCCGCCCTCGACCGGGCTGATAAGACCGCTAATCACGGTTTGCCCATTCGCCTGCAGAGCGACGGCCTCAGACACCGAGGTGGTCTGTCTCGGGTTGAACGACTCGACGTTACTATCGAAGGTTGTATCCGTTTCTCCTGTTTCGAGGAAACGGCTCGCGCCAATTCTCGTGCCCCGACACTCCGAGTGAAACGTGCAACTCGTCGAGGCCACGATATAGTCGCCGTTTGGCTGGAAAATAGTAGGGGACTGGAACATAACATTGGGAACTGCGCTTTGTGATGACGTGAGAGCGACCACTACTCTTGCCGATGTTACCTTGGGCAGCAGGGTTCCCTTGGAGCTGAACTCCGCGACTAGGCCGGTATTAAAATTTGTGTCCTCCCCCACGGCCAGGTAGTCGCCGTTCGAGAGCAGCGCCAGAGTCTCAGGTCCTACGAACGGGACACTGGCCAGCGAGATTCCGCCCTTACCAAACGTAGTGTCCAGAGTGCCATTGGCGTTGAACCGCGCCAGTGACGTCATCCCCGGAACACCATTGGCCCCGGCAACCTCGAAGCCGCCCATCACGATTTGGCCGTTGGGTTGTAGTAGCAGCGCGCTGGGGGCATCAGACCGGGTACCGACTTTGGTGGCCACAAGGCCGTTGGCTCCAAAGGTTGTGTCCAGAATGCCGTTGGACGTATAGCGTGCCAGACCGAACCCACTTAGACCTGTTTTGTTCGTGACAACCCCTCCAACCAGGAAGTCGCCATTCGTTTGCACGGCAAACCCGATCGGGTCAAAAGCAATTCCAGTGAATGTGGTGAGCGTGATTCCGTTCGTCCCAAAGGTCGTGTCCAGTTCGCCCGCGGAGGTGTAGCGCACCAAGCCAATGCCAGTGCCTACCTTGTTGACGAAGTTGATCTGGGCGACCGTCACAATGCCGCCATTAGACTGCTCGAAGGCGCCGACGCCTGCGACGCCGTTGGCGAAGCTGGTCGTGACGGTTCCACCCGTGCCGAAGGTTGTGTCCAAGCTGCCAGCCTGGGCTTGCGCGTAATTGGCACAAAAAGCCGTGCCAATCACTAGTAGTCCTGCAATCGTATGAAAGAGTTCACGGATCTTCATTGCTTATTCCTTTTTATTTCGGATTTAGATTCACATCGAAGAATTTAGCGCCCGTCAGTGTTGATAACTTACAACTGCGGCATTCATTCCTTTTTGTTACGTTAATCGTGATTTGCTCCATCCCGTGTCCGCTTGTAGCAGACAATAAGAACGTATATTTTGTCGCGCCTGGTGGGTGTCACCACGGTATAAAGATTGCGTCAGGTTTCATTAAGAATGTTTGTCAGGCCCATGACTATCTGGCGGGCCCCCTTCGGTTCCCGCCAGATTTCTTGCGTTTTTGACTACGGAGTAACCTCGAACACGACGCCACAACCTCCGGGAGTACCAAAGCCATCGCTGTGGCAAATAGTTGAGTTGCCGCCTTCGGATGTGGTGCCGAAAATGTTGCCGTTGGCATCAAGGACCAATACGTCATCCTCTGGTGCTGCTCCGTCGGCAAATCCCTTGAAGCGATACAGAACCGTTTCCGTGAACTCACCTTGCGTGTTGGGCGTCAGCTTATAGACGATGCCACAACCGAGAGCGGGCGTGCCCGTGCTGCACTGATTGCTGCCGCCGCCGCCGAAGTCAACAGTTCCATAGAGCACACCATTGGCATCAATCGTGAGCCCGTTGAAGGGAGTTACGCCGTCATGGCAGGCCATGTCGTTGCAGAAAAACGCATGGATGATACTTTCCTCGACAACGCCGCCGGGTTGGGGCGTTATTTTGAACACCACGCCGTGGTCATCTATATTCAGGCCTCCATTCGTGGTTGTGCCATAGAGGTTGCCCGCTTTATCGATGACGAGGTTTGTATTAGGCTCGAAACCGGTGCTATCTCCGGTAAAGCTAAAGAGCGTGGTCTCGGTATACGTTCCATCCGAGTTGGGAGTCAGTTCGAAGACAGTGCCGTCCCCGACGTTACCGCCTCCCTGCGTGGTTCCCCAGAGATTGCCCTCGTCATCAAGAACCAGTCCTCCGACCGGATTCCGGCCATCCGTATTGCCTTTTGTTCCGGGAAAGCTGTGAATCACGCTCTCGGCATAGGTTCCATCTTCGTTCGGCGTCAGCTTGAACACACTGCCGCAACCGTCATCGCAGAAGGTATTGCTCACGCCGCCGCCACCGGTGTTCGTTGTGCCATACAGATTCCCGGCGGCATCGGAAACCAGGTAGGATTCGGGATTGCATCCGTCGTTGTTCTTGGTATTAGCCTTGTTGAAGTTGTGGAGAATGGTTTCCTTGTACTCGCCGCCGGTGGTTGGTGAGAGCCGGTAAACAACACCACAGCCTCCTGTGCCGCCGGTCGGAGTGGTCCCATACACATTGCCGATGCTGTCCACCATCGGGGAGCCGAAGGGATTGCCTCCGTCAGGAAACCCCGCGAAGGTGTGAAGGATGCTATAAGTGGCGCCGCCTTGGCTGTCCTTGGTTATTTTGAAGACGACTCCGCATCCCTCGGGGCAGCCGCCCGGACCGCCGAGGCGAGTGGTGCCATACAGGTTTCCGTTCGCGTCCATAGCCAGGCCAGAGATCGGGTCTCCGGCGGTTGCAAGGTTAAAAGTATGTACCACCCTTTCGCTGGCTGCCCAGGAAGCGGGCATCAGAACCAGAGTGACTGCCAAGGCCGCTGCCCCCCGCCGTAGAACTCCCGAGGACGCTGATGTAAGGCTAAGATGGTTCTTTAAGACAGAGTTTCTTAAATTCATTCCGTTTCTCCTTAATTGCTGATTCCTCATTTATTTGGATTTGTTTCAAAGCGACGGTTTAGTCGTCTGCCAGGCTTGATAACTCGCGACTGCGGCATTTATTCCCGTTCGTTTCGCTAATTACGGAATTAGTTGTCGTTCCAATTTGCTGCGACAAGCGCGCGAAAAAATCAGCGCTCTTTGAGGCCAAAGAGGTCTTTGCAACACGACTCCATCTAGCCGGGCATGTTTACGCCGCTCAAGAAACCTCCGAGGTGCCCGGTCAACGCGACTAGGGCAACTCCGAGAAATTCGAGGGCCACGCGATAGCTCGGCAACACCGCCGTCCGTCGTCGCCCGCGGAAATGTACCCACCAGACGAGCCAGATCGTTGCACTCGAAGCACATGCAAGTACCAAGTGCTGCAATAGGATGCCTTTCAGCTTCTGCCCTTCGAGTTGAAATTGCCACGCCAGGAGGCCGGAGGCGAGGACGGGAACCGTCGAAATTGCCGCCACCAGCAGGTTGTAATATGCCGCATCTGCCAGGCTCCGGCTCTTTTTCCATTGTGCCAGCAGGTCGAAACCTACCGCTGAAATGAAGAGCGCGATCGGAAAGTGGATTAGTACAACATGTTGCGCGTGCTTGGCCAAAATTGCCGTCTTGAGATCGAAAGGGTTCACCATTACTCTGCCTCTCTAAAATTCTCCGGAAATTGCCGGGGCCGTGCCGCATCAATGGCCATCACAACGTTTCATCGCCTTGGGAAATAAGTTCCACCGTAGATAACGGACTTCCTGATCTTTTATTCCGATCGCCAGACTGTGGACTGTGAAAGATTGATTCGACCTCAAATGGAATACTGACCATTGGGAACCGGTTCTTACGTAGAGATCGTGACCGCCGAGGGTTTTATGGAAGTCACGAGAAGTGCTTGCAATGATTGGGTGTTTGTCTTGTTACCGGCTAATTCGGCGTTCACTCAAAAAACTGTTGTTTTGAGGGGAATAAAACCGCGCTTCCGATGTTCTATCCATCGACGTGTCAAGAACGGCTCCCCAATCCGATTCGTTCGAAGAACTGGCTATGCCACTCTTCGATCAGTTGTACAACTTCGCCCATTGGCTGACCCGGAATCCCGAAGAAGCCGAAGACTTGGTTCAGGAAACCTACGTTAAGGCGTTGAAAGGATTTGCGTCTTTCCGGCTGGGGACCAATTTTCGGGCGTGGATGTACCGAATTTTGCGGAACGCGTTCTTGACCTCGCGCACGGGATTGAAAGTGACCATGACCGTACCTCTCGATGACGAGGAGGACGGACCTGAATTAGCAGCCGAGCGTGACACGCCAGAATCGCTGCTATTTGAACAGATGAACCACGAGGTGCTGCACAGCGCGATCGACGACCTGCCGGTCTATTCCCGGGAAATCCTTCTTTTATGTGAAGTGGAGGAGATGTCCTATCGAGAAATTTCGGAAACGCTTTCGATTCCGATAGGCACAGTGATGTCGCGGTTATCGCGGGCGAGGCGAACCTTACGCGATCGCCTGCGGCCTCGGTTGCAAGAATTAACGACGGTGGCGATGGCCAGGGAGACGAACCATGGTTTGTGAGTCTTGGACGACGAAACTTGATGTTTGTATGGACGGAGAGGCCGCGGAGACTGAGATGCGCAGCTTCGACGTCCATATGCGCAACTGCCCCTCCTGCGCGGCAGAAGCTCTGGCACGGGTGCAGATGAAGCGCAGCATTCAGGCGGCGGGAAAGCGATTTGCTCCCACATCTGATTTTCGGCGTCGCGTGCGAATGTCGATTGCACCAAAACCGCGCCGCAGTTTCACTTCAACGTGGATGTTGGCCGCCGCGCTATCGCTCGTGGTAGTCGCGAGTTCACTTTCGACTTACTTGAGGGTTCAGCGACGCGGCGAACAAGCCTTCAGCGAAATCATAGACTTGCATGTTGCCGCGTTGGCTAGCTCATCGCAAGTCGATGTGGTGTCCTCCGACCGCCACACCGTTAAACCCTGGTTTCAAGGAAAGATTCCCTTCGCTTTCGATTTACCGGAACTTCAGAACTCCGAGTTTTCGCTCCTCGGTGGGCGTATGACCTATCTCGGGCAAGCGCCCGGGGCGCATTTGATCTATGCGGTGCGAAAACACGAAATTTCCGTGTTTGTGTTCCAAGAAGCTGTATTGGGGGAGAGATGGGGAGATAGCTCTACGGCGAAAAAAGAGCTGTCATTTAACGTCGCAACCTGGAGCCACGCCGGATTGCGGTACTTTGTGATCGGCGACGCTAGTGCGGTGGATATCGACAATCTGGCGAGATTGTTCAAGGCCGCAGCATAGATTCTCGCGTCCACTGGAGGGTTGGCGATGATCTGCTTCGCTCATGCCCATCGATGTTGCAAGCGAAATGGGCGCACGTGGAGTCTTCCCTCAATCACGATGACTCGGGGATTCCTGTCCCTCATTTAGGGCGCTTGACCTAGCCGACGGCCCGCCATCCGCAGCGCTGGTCGCTACCCATTTTAGCGGTCAGCCCCTCAACTTAGATCGTGGAGCGCGTTTCGTCTATTAGTGCCCGTGAAACAGCCCCGAAAAACTGGTCAGACTCCATCAATACCGTGAATAACTCAGGGGAGCGTTGCAAGTGTCTTGCCTCATTCTGGTTATCCAAACATTGAAGAGTTGCGGCGCATGTAAGTTAGCAACCTTCAACACGAAAGCGCGATGGTTAAGTTTTAACCCAGCCTTCAATCCAAGCCTCAACATCCCCACGTCGGAACCTCACCGACTTGCCAATCCTCAATGCAGGCAATGGGTGCTTGCGCACATCACCTGATTTGGTGCGCGTCCTTGCCACTCGAGCACGCCGAGATAAATGTTTCGCGTCACGTGATGACGCAACGCGGGACAAGGGTTTGTCTGTGCACTTCACTTACCGGTCACCGACACGCTGACACCCGTTCCCGATAAGCTAACGATCCGCGCGCCAGCTGCGTCGGTGATGGTCAACGTTCCAGAACGAGTTCCGATCGCACCAGGATCGAACGTCACCGCGATAGTACAGTCCCAACCTGCCTTGCGGCCCTTTCCGCAGTTGTTGGTTTGGCTGAAATCGCTGGCGTTGGTTCCCCCCAGAACGATGCTCGACAACGAAAGCGTAGTATTCTCATCGTTGGTGAAGATCACGGTTTCCGCCTTCTTCTGGCCCACCGTAACCCCTCCATAGTTGATGTTGACGGGGGAGATACTCACGGGCTGCGTAGCGTTGAGCATGATGCTAACGAACGAGCTGCTGCCAGGTTTGAGCAACGCTACATCGGGCATGCCATCGCC
>Ga0181525_10003661_pt1 | contig 12049 bp, 12 predicted proteins | sample PEATcosm2014_Bin_48_FD_121100 | JGI IMG/M metagenome (GOLD analysis project Ga0181525, IMG submission 121100) | Peatland microbial communities from MTU Mesocosm Facility, Houghton, MI, USA - PEATcosm2014_Bin06_10_metaG | ecosystem: Environmental > Terrestrial > Soil > Wetlands > Peat | place... | reverse complement strand
GCACATGTGGTTCGGCGATCTTGTGACCATGCGCTGGTTTAACGACGTGTGGATGAAGGAGGTAATGGCGAGCTTCATGGCGGCGAAGATCGTGAACCCATCCTTCCCGGGGATCAATCATGAGCTCCGGTTTCTGCTATCGAACTATCCTTCCGCGTATGGAGTGGACCGGACGGCGGGCACCAATCCGATCCGGCAGCCTTTGGCAAACCTTGACGAGGCGGGCAGGCTGTACGGAGCCATCATCTATAACAAAGCGCCGGTAGTCGTCCGGCAGTTGGAAACGATCCTGGGCGAGCAGGGCTTCCATGCCGGAATGCGGGACTATCTCAAGCAGTACGCGTTCGGCAATGCGACATGGCTGGATCTGGTGAGGCTTCTCGGCGCGCGCACACCGGAGAATCTGGCGGCGTGGAGCCATGCCTGGGTGGACGTTCGGGGGCGGCCGGAACTGACCACTCACCTGAAACTGTCGCCGGACGGCAACGTCTCGAGCCTCACGCTGACCCAGCGCGATCCCCTGGAGCGGGGCGTTCTCTGGCCGCAGCGCCTGAAGGTGACGATCGGGCGCGAGGGCGATGCGGAGTCGCTGGCGGTTTCCGTCGATGGAGCGGTTACCGAAGTGAGCGCCGCCCGCGGCAGTAAGCGCCCGTTCTATATCCTTCCGAACGGAGGCGGATTGGGTTACGGGAGGTTTGTTCTGGATGACGCTACGCGGCGATACCTGGCCGAGCACATCGAGGACATTCCAGACGCACTTACACGCGGAAGCGCGTGGGTGGATTTGTGGGAGAACGTGCTGGAGGCGCCACAGACGGGGAGCGAGTTTCTGGATATTGCGACGCGCGCTCTTCCGAAGGAGCGCGATGAGCAGAACACACAGTTGATCCTGTCGTACCTGAGACACGGGTTCTGGCTTCTGCTACCGCAGAGTGAGCGGCTCGCGCGGGCGCCGGCGCTCGAGACCGTGCTGCGGGAGGGAATTGTGCAGGCGGGTACCGCGAGTCAAAAGTCGGCATGGTTTAGCACTTTCCGCGATGTGGCGCTTACGGCCGATGGTCTTGCCTGGCTCGAGCGAGTGTGGCGGCGGGATGAGAAGATCAATGGCCTCACGTTCGCGGAAACAGACGAAATAACTATGGCGCAAGAGCTGGCCGTGCGGGAAGTTCCGCTCTGGCAGCAGATTCTGGCCTCGCAGCGCGATCGCACGCAGAATCCCGACCGCAAGTCTGAATTCGAGTTCGTCATGCCGGCCCTTTCCGCCGACCCTGCTGTGCGCGAACAGGCCTTCGAGCGCTTTCGAAAAGTGGAGAACCGGCGCCGCGAGCCGTGGGTGCTTGAGTCGCTGCATTATCTGAATCACCCGCTGCGGCAGGAACATGCGTTGCGCTTCGTTACTGCGAGTCTGGAACTGCTGCCCGAGATCCAGCGCACGGGCGATATCTTTTTTCCGCAGCGCTGGATGGACGCCTCTCTCGCGGGACACCGCTCACGCGCAGCGGCCCAGGCGGTGCGGGATTATCTAGCACAGCACCCGGATCTGCCAGAGCGCCTCAGATGGACGGTCCTCAGCGCCGGCGACGATCTTCTGCGCGTCGGCCGATAAGCTGCGACAAGCGGTCGCCCGTAGATTTCGCTTTACAACATAAAGTGACTCCCGTATACTCTTCTCATGGCTTCCGCGCAGCGCGCGACTCGATTTCAGCCTCCGATCCCGATTGAGGGACGGGCTGCCGACAATCTCCGCTTCATCCGCGACACGATGGAGCGCGCAGCTTCCTTTACGGCCGTGCCGGGTTGGGGAGGCGTTGCGATCGGGTGCACCGCTTTGCTGGCAGGCGCGGTCGCGTTCCGCCGTCCGTTGGGGGAGCAGTTTCAGGTTTGGCTGGTGGAGGGACTGGCGGCCATGGTGCTCGGCGCGCTTTTTGTGCGGTGGAAATCGAAGCGGCTTGCGGCCTCGTTGCACTCCAACCCGGCGCGGCGTGTGCTCTTGAGTTTTGCGCCTCCGCTGGTTGCAGGCGCGGTGCTGACGCTGGTCCTGTTCCGCCTGAATGAACTCTCGGCGATCGCCGGGATGTGGATGTTGCTTTATGGAGTGGCCGTGGTCGCGGGCGGCGCGTTTTCGGTGCGCATAGTCCCCGTGATGGGCATCTGCTTCATGCTGTTTGGCGCGCTTTCGTTTCTCGCGCCTGCCCCCTGGCAGAATGTATGCCTCATTGCCGGCTTTGGCGGGTTGCACGTGGTTTTCGGATATCTGATAGCGAGGAGACATGGTGGCTAAAGGAAGCGCAGCGCGAGCCTCTGACGCGGTTGCGACAAAGGGCCGCGTCGCGAAGCAGCTCCGCGCCGAACCGGCAACGGTGGAAAATGCGCTGCCGAATCTGGATCGCCTCATTCACGAGCGCATGCGGCTCGGCATCGTAAGCGCGCTCGCAGTGAATGAATCGCTTACCTTCAACGAGTTGAAGCGGCTGCTAGGCACTACCGACGGGAATCTGAGCGTGCATGCGCGGCGACTCGAGGAAGGCGGATATGTAGCATGCACGAAATCGTTCGAGGGGCGCATGCCGAAGACGGAATACCGCTTGACGTCCGTGGGCCGTAAGGCGCTCGAGCAGTATTTGGATCACATGGAAGCACTGATTCAAGCGATGCGCGAGCGCTAGAGCCGCCAGCCCCCGAGACCACAGCCTGAAGGCTGTGCCACAGTAATCAGCAGCCCTGGGACCACAGCCTGAAGGCTGTGCCACAGTAATCAGCAGCCCTGGGACCAAAGCCTGAAGGCTGTGCCACAGTAATCAGCAGCCCTGGGACCAAAGCCTGAAGGCTGTGCCACAGTAATCAGCAGCCCTGGGACCAAAGCCTGAAGGTTGTGCCACATTTCAATTGGTAATGTTCGGATTTAGATCGGCGCACGAAAGCGCTGCCATGGCATTGTCCAAGACGCGGTTGGCTTGTTCGATCAAGTCCTGAATCTGTTCGATATAGGCTGCCGCTTTGCCGTCGGTTGTACTGACTTGCAACAGGTAGGCCAAGTGTTCAATGGTGCTCAGCGGCTGCCGTATGTCATGAGCGAACTCAATCATCTTTGCGGCTCTTGAATCTGTCAAGAGATCTTCGGTTTCGTCTGAGCTGTCTTGGGCCAGGCGGGATAACGAGAGCACGGTGGCAGTTGACATGTAGGAACAATCAGTGGGTGCTCCACGGAACCCACTACCTCCGGAGCGCGAATTCCTCAGCGGGTTCGCACTTTGAATCCTAACGACCGTCTGATTGTGACTCGATTGCGACCATGCGTCAATACGTTTTCACATTAAAGTTGTTCGAAATTTTTTCCCTCACTTGCCTGCGTGTGACGGATCACACTTGCCTGAAAGTTTGAATTGCGTTTACTCCTTCGTTTGCTGCAGTGAGCGACTGACCTTCGTTGAGCGCATTCGCTGCCATGGTAAAATTTTCGCAGTACTCCTCCGCGTGGGCCTGTGGCGCAGTTGGGAGCGCGCTTCCATGGCATGGAAGAGGTCGTGAGTTCGAATCTCACCAGGTCCACCAAAATATTTCAAAGACATACGGCAAGTGTTTCAAGCGGAAGCGCACGCGTCGAGTCCAAGAAACGGTTAGTGCGCGTGCATTTTTGACGCCGTGCGAATTCTGATGTCGCAACGATTATTTTTAACCTCAATCCAATCGAAGGAATGAGTGATCGTCGCACCCATTTTCGAGTGGTGTTGTCTACTGGAGACGACAACCTTTCGTTTGTTCGTACTTGGTACCACACCCACGTACCCTCTTCCACCGAGATTTCGAATTTTCTTTCGAAGAAGAGGCGACACTGGTGTGCGGCCTGGCGTAGCGTGAAGAGTAATGTTGGAGTCGTTCTCACTCGTGAAGACTTTTTTTGGATTTTTCCTTGCGCGGCCTTGCCGCAGTGACATCGGAGGTGTTCCTCACACGTTACCTCGGCGCCGGCTTGGCCTCCATTTGAAAGATCGCGGAACGGCGCTCGGCAGATGCTCCCCGGGTGCATCTCTGAATGAAGAAAGGGCACGGCAGTAAATCAGATAGGTTTTCGCATGTCAGGCTGGGTCGTGATCAAGATACTTTTCCACGATGTCCTTCAGAATCGCGATCCGTTCCCCTGCCATGGGACCCGTCTGGTAGAACGGAACGACTTCCTCCCGGAGCTCCCGGATGACGCCGTTCCAGCCCATGGCCGGAGCGTCGAGACGGCGCCCCGGCTCACGCACGATCAGCGCCTGCCCATTCCAGGGACGCGGTTTCCAGATCTTCGAAAACGCGCGGTGCCGTCCCACCACGCCACTGGGAACCAGATCCTCGCTTCGACCCTTAAGGAACGCCGCCGCGCGCTCGCGTAGATAAAGCCAGCGCGAACGATTAGTCCCCGAGCGCAGCACTCCGGCGTGATACGCCAACCGTGCCCGATACTCGCTCCATCGCTCCGCCGCTATGGTGGACCATTTCTGTTCCCTGCGCCACGCCGGGTTGAGCACATCGATGAGTATGAGCCGGTCCACCCGGGCGCCCGCCGCCTCCAAGAACCGAGTTGTCTCGAAGGCGACATAGCCGCCAAAACAATGGCCCGCCAGCCGCCACGGGCCGAGCGCCGGCTGTTCAAGGAGGGCGGCGCCACATTCCGCCGCCAATTCTTCCAACGTCGATGCGCCACGCACTCGCATGATGTCCAGCGCCCAGACGGGCTGATCTTCTCCCAATGCGGCCGACAGCCGTAAGGCGCTGTTAAAAAGGCGGTCGTGACCCGGGAACCAGATTAGAGGCGGACGGCTCCCAAGGCGTTGTATCGGCACCAACAGCGATGCCGGCCCCGTCTTCGCGGTCTCGATATCATCCTTCCACCTGCCGTGTTTTTTGAGGATCGCCTCAGCGTCGAGGTAGCTCTCTAGCTCGACAACATCGGAGGGATCGAGGCGAATGCCGAACTCCTCTTCAATTGCCACAACCAATTGGAGATGGCCCACGGAATCCCACGTGCGTGTGTCGTTGGCTTCGGCCGAACTCGTGTCGAAGTCGTTAGGCAGCGCTAGTGCACGCCGAAACGCGGATCGTAGCCGGTCATCCGGAGTCAAGCTACAGTCTACGTGATGCTCGATGCCACGGACGTCAAGCTGTCGGTTTTTGTCTTCGCCAGCCTTCGCCGGAATTCCATCTCACTACGTCAAGATGGCTTCCCCAGGATGACGGCCGTTACCGCTGCCAAATGTTCGCTGCGCACCACGAACTTGTCTCCGCATCTAGCCGGATAGAGCGGCAAGGGCGACCCAGTGAGAACAAGTTGGCCCGGATGGATGTTTTTTCGGTACTGCTCCAAGTGCCGAGCTAAGCGGGCGACACTGCCTAGCGGGCCGTCCGGGAGAGCGCTTCCGGTAGCAGTCCCCAAGTTTTCGCCGTTTCGAAAAACCGCGATCGATTCCTGCAGCAGTTCCCCAGGGCCGCGCAGAATGCGGCGCTCCGCAGCGGGCAACACGGCCCCGGCGTGAATCGCGTTGTTGGCGATCAACTCCTGAGCCGTTAATGGCGGCCGGCGGATCACGTAGTTGTGCAACTCGATCACGACGAACTCGGAGACAACGCCTCGAATGTCATCGCCTATTCGAACTGCAAACTCGCCCTCGATCGCTAGACCATCGTAGTTCGCTGGGTCTAAGGTCACTCCCGAGAGGTGCAGTTCTGAGTCGAACACATGGCCGAATACCGGCTGATCCAGACCAAGCTGGGCTTGCATAGCCGCGCTAATGCAGCCGATCTTGTAACCGGCGATGGCCTCTCCTCGTTGCTCTCGCAGGCGTGCGACTTCGAACTGTAAAGCGTATGCGTCGGCAATACTAAGCTTCAGCCCCGGCTGCTCGAACAGGGAACCTGGCCGATGGCTGTCGTAATCGATGAGTTGCTGTTTGGCCAACTCGGCGATGTTCACTGGAAGTTCGTTTTGTTCTTTGGCCCGCGTCATAACCGTAAGTCTTATGACGAAAACCCTGCATCACCGGAAGCTCGATCTTGCCCTGAGTCTAACGATATCAACACATAACGTCTTGCTTCGCATTCTGGAGACTTTAGAAATTGCCAGACTTGCGGCCGCTGAACCGCGGCGACAAGACGATGTGCGGCACCGCAATTGCGAACATCCATCACGACTCTCGTATATTGAGTGAATCTCTTTCGTCCGAAGAGTGCCCAGCAGCGAAAGTTCCGAACGGCATCTGTTCCTCACCTATGATCGACGTAACGCCAGAGCGCTTGGGCGCAAAGCACAAGATCGGCCTGAGGGATGCGCTCGCAACCAACATTCTGAACATGGTGGGGGTTGGCCCCTTTATCACTATCCCCCTGATATTAAGTGCGATGGGCGGCCCTCAAGCCATGCTCGGATGGGTTCTCGGGGCCGGGATTTCCATCTGTGACGGACTGGTTTGGGCCGAACTGGGAGCGGCGATGCCAGGTTCCGGAGGCTCCTATCGCTACCTTCTCGAGGCTTATGGTCCGGCAACGTTTGGCCGGCTGATGAGCTTTCTGTTCCTCTCGCAAACTGTCTTCGCCACCCCGCTGCTTACAGCCTCTGGCGCCGTTGGGTTTGCCGAGTACTCGCGAGTCCTATTTCCGCATGCCCTTCCTTGGCAGCTAACGGCAACGGCGGTAAGCATCTGCTTGGTTTCGACGATTCTGCTATATCGAAATATCCGATCAATCGGCCGATTTGCCCTGCTCCTGTCCGTGATGCTAGCCGTGACCATGGGTTGGATTATCGCAACAGGAATCACGCACTTTCAACCGGCGCTGGCTTTCGCGTTTCCGCCCGGCGCCTTTCATTTGTCTCCAGCGTTTTTCCAAGGCCTCGGCGCAGCGGTTTTGTTCGCCATGTACGACTATCAGGGCTATTTTACGGTCTGCCTCATCGGCGATGAAGTGAGAACGCCGCAGACGACCCTGCCAAGGTCCATCCTCATTTCTATCCTGGTGCTGGCAGCCTGCTATCTGGCAATGAGCTTCTCAGTCATCGGAATTGTTCCCTGGCGCGAAGCCATGCATTCCAGTTCGGTAGTTGCCGATGTCATGGTGCGTGTCTACGGGCCCTTGGCTGGAAAAATAACGGCAGTCCTGATCATGCTTGCCGCCTTCGGATCCGTTTTCACTGTGCTGCTCGGCTTCTCGCGCGTTCCTTATTCGGCGGCCGTCCGGGGAGAATTCTTTTCGGTGTTCGCTCGCGTTCACCCCAAGGGATTTCCGTCCTTCGCCGTAGTGAGCTTGGGCCTGGCGTCGGCGGTGGCCTGCCTGCTGCCTCTGGAGCGCCTGATCAACGCTCTCCTGGTAATTCAGATTCTGAGCCAATTCATCGCTCAATGCGTCGCGGTGGTCCTCATCCGGCGCTACCGAAAGGATATTGACCGTCCGTTCTCGATGTACCTCTATCCTCTTCCAGTGTTCATTGCGATTGCGGGATGGTTACTGATTCTGTCATCCAGTCAAACTCCCTATCTAGTTGCGGGTGTAGTGAGCCTGCTCGCGGGCGTCGCCGCCTTTCTGGTGAAGAGCAGAAACAAGCGAGAGTGGCCGTTTACTTAGTGTCTCAAAGCCAGCGCACGGTTAATGACGACGGCTGCTGCACTCTTGGGTCTGCCGCGGCTTCGAACCGAGCCCTGAGGCCGCTCAGGAAGCTGAGTCATCGGACGGTGGTTCAGATCTCATGGCTCACCCCGCCCGCGCCCATCAGAACGAGTGAGCGTTGCGCGAAGGGCGAATAGACCAGCAGAGTCATGCACGCCAACGCCAGCCCGTAGCTGATGTGGTGCAAAAGCAGGAAGGGAGCGAAAGACCACAACGCATCGAGCGGTAGCAGAAGCCACCAAATCTTCCGGAACTTCTCCCGCATCCCTGGCGCATGGAAGAGCGCCGCGCAAAGCAGGAAGGTGCGGACTGGAATCAGGAACGTGGCCGTGACGATCATGACGGTGAATGTCTGCGCGGAAAACGGCAGCGGTGAGACGATCTCGTTGATCTCCGTCAGGTTGGCCAGTGCCCCTACATAGAAGCCGATGTACATGAGCTGCAGCAGGACGAAGAGCGTCTGCACCACGAAATGCGACCTCTTCGGCAGATCCTCCGGGGCAGTTAATATCCGGTCGAGAGGTCCCGCCTTCGTCTCCAGCGGAAGTGCCGGTAGCTCCTCTGGAATCTGGCCGGCGGCGGCTGCGGTTGAAGCCTCTTCGCCTAGTGCGATTCGCTCCACTGGAGCCAGGAATCGGTAACCGCGACGTGCAAGCGTCTCTACAAACTTCGGATTGCTCGCCTTATCCCCAATGGCTCCGCGGAGGCGATTCACCGCTGAGTTCACGCCGTGATCGTAGTCGACGAATGTTCCATCGGGCCACAGCTCGCGGCAGATCTCTTCTCGCGTCAGCATCTCGCCGGGCCGCTCCAGCAGCATGACGAGCAGCTGGAAGGGCTGCGAGTGCAGCTTGACACGCACACCCTGGCGGCGCAACTCTCGCGTGGCCGAATCTACTTCGAAGACACCGAAGCGATAGCGCCTGACCGGCCGTGCATCCTCCATATCTGGTGTCCAGTGTATCGAAGGCAGCGTAGGATTCGTGGCATTGCCTTGGCGAGCAGTCTTAGGAAGCTGACTGTTTGCTATAGCTTGCGCCGTGAGGAACAATTGTCGCCCGGGGTGAGCCCCCAGGTATTGCTTCACCACCCGGAAATGGGGCAACTTCGGTACATGAAGAAACTGCCCTGCGCAGGTTTTCGAAAAATATCCGTGATCTGTGCCCTGTTGCTCCTGCTTGGCGCGCCGCGTCTTCTTGTGGGAAGCGCTTCGCCCACGGCGGTTTCGGCCTTCAACTCTTACAGCAACGCGGTGGAGTCCCGGCTCGCCCAGCAACATCGATCGCCGCATGCTTTCCTCGCTCCCGCGGCTTCGGATCCTGAAAGCGCCGATACGCGGCTGCAACGGGGAGAACTGATCATCGAGCGACTCACGCCTTCGACAGGCGCCGATTTCTCCGGAGCGCTGCTGCACCACTGGCGCGGCACAGCCTTTGCTCCGAGAGCCAAAACCGCAGATTTCGAGCGGCTGCTGCGGGACTTTGACTCTTATCCGCAATATTTCTCTCCCCAGGTGGTTCAGGCCAAGGTGCTCGCGCAAGGGGAAGGCCGCATGCAGGCATGGATGCGCGTGCGCCAGCGGCATGTCATCACGGTGGTACTGGACACAACTTACGACATTACCTTCGGTCAACTAGGTGCGCAGCGGGGCTACAGCACCTCGCAGAGCACACGGATTGCGGAGATCGACTCGGCTGGCACCAGCGCCGAACGCACGCTCAATTCGCACGAGGAGCACGGCTTCCTATGGCGGCTGAACACCTACTGGAGCTACGAGGAGCGAGACGGTGGAGTTTATCTGCAGGTCGAGGCCGTCTCGCTCACACGCTCCATCCCGCACGGTCTCGGGTGGGCGATCAGGCCTTACGTGGAGAGTATCCCACGCGAATCGCTGGAGTTCACTTTGCTTGCCGGACGCAATGCGCTTTGCAATTAGTCGCCCCGCGCTCGCGGTATTTGGAAAGGACATCAAGAATGAATACCCACGCAGTCACAACAAAAAATCCGGAAATCTTCTCGCCGGCGCGCCGTGTCAATCAGGCGCTGACCGCCTCGCTTGAGAAGCGCGCTCTGCTGTGGATGGCCAATCGCGCGCCGCACTGGCTCAGATCCGACCAGCTCACCGTGCTCGGCTTGAGTGCGCAAATTGGAGCGGGAGTGGGTTATGCCTTATCGCGCTACAGCCGCAACGCGCTATTCCTGGTGATTCTATGTCTGGCGCTCAACTGGTTTGGCGACAGCATGGACGGGACGTTGGCCCGCGTGCGTTGCCAGCCGCGGCCGCGCTATGGCTTCTATGTCGATCACATGGTGGATATCTTCGGGTCCGTGGCGTTGATGTGCGGACTCGGCCTCTCGGGCTTCGCGCACTGGCAGACTGCCCTTGCGATGCTGATCGCATTTCTGCTCTTGTCGAGTGAAAGCTACCTGGCCACGTATACCTTGTCCCGATTTCAGCTCTCGCAGGGCATCTTCGGTCCTACCGAGATTCGCATTCTGCTGATCCTCGGCAACCTCGCACTTCTGCGCAGCCCATATTCAACCGTATTCGGCCACACGCTGCTGCTCTTCGACCTGGGGGGAACAATCGCAGCGGTGTGCATGTTTGTGACTGCGATCGTCCTCGCCGTGCGGCATACGGCTCAGCTATATCGTGACGAGCCGCTGTCATGAGCATGTTCACCCGGTGGGCGAGGTTCAATCTGGTGGGCGCAATGGGTATGGCGGTGCAGCTTACGGCACTCGCTCTCTTTAACCGCTGGAGTGGCAACCACTACCTGTATGCCTCGGCCGTGGCCATCGAGCTCACGCTGTTGCACAACTTTATCTGGCATTCGCACTACACGTGGCGCGACCGCCGTGACAGCGCAACACGACTCCGCCGATTGGCGCGATTTCATCTCTCTAACGGCTTGGTTTCGATGCCGGGCAATCTCGCCTTGATGTGGCTGTTCGTCCACGAGGCGCGTTTACCCTTGCTAGTCTCGAACGTTGTCGCAATTCTTTGCTGCTCGATGGCGAACTTCTGCCTCGCGAACAATTGGGCGTTTGGAGTCGGGTCACGGGATGCGGCTAGTCTTGCCTCAGAGCGGTGAGCGGATCCACTCGAGCTGCACGCCGTGCAGGAACCATTCCTGCGACGGCGGCGAGCAGCAGCACGGTGCCGACGGCGGCGGCGAAACTGGCCGGATCACGCACGCCGACTCCACCAGCGGCTCCTGGAAAGGCGATCCACGCGCTCTCGGCCAAGGCGTGACGCAACAGGGCCCGCCGATTTGCGCCCAGCGCCATCATCAGCGCGAACTCTTTTTGGCGCGCGGCGAACCGTGCCAGCAGCAGCGCCGCGACGTTCGCGCAAGCGATCAGCGGAACGAACCCGCCAAACCCGAGAAACTGCCGCAACGTGCCTTGGCTGAATTTGGTGAATGCGAGACGCAGATTCTCAACCATCACGGTCCAGTTGCCGTTGGCTTGGGGATATTCCCGCGCGAGCTGAGCGGCTACAGTGTGCATCTCGGCAGCGGCCTCGCCGGTGGTAACACCCGGCTTGAGCCTTCCGATGACTCCCAGCGATTTCGACTCGCGATTCTGGCCGCTGACGGGAAGCGGAACAAACACGTCGGGATCTCCCACAACTTCCTGGCGAAAATCGCGAGGCATTACTCCGGCAACCGTGTACCATTCATCGTCGATCTTCACCACGCGGCCCAGCGCGTCGGGCGCGCCATTGAACACACCCCGCCACAAAGCGTCGCTGATGATCAGCGCACGCTCATCGCCCTTGAGTGCCCGCCCAAGCGCAGGCCGCACGCTGAGGGTTTCGAGATATCCATCCGGAGCGCCCGGCGGAGTTCCGTGAGGAAAACCATTGCTTAGGTCTTAGCATGCTGATGGCCGATCTAAATGTTCGATTCCAGTTACTTGCGGAGCGAGCCAGTGTCCGTCATGGAAAAATGCTGTGCGAGGGCGAACAGCCTGGAACGGAGACTTAACCTAAGTACGGAGGGCAAATCATGCCTGGAACTATCACTGGCCGCGGCGTTTCCACGGAGGGTATGCCGAGTGGCGTTTACCCGATAGGCGCGGCGGCGACATCCATCGCGGCTTTCGCCGGTTGGGCTCCTCAGGGGCCCGCCGATCAGGCCACGCGCGTCGTAAGCTGGGCGGATTATCAGACTCAATTCGGAGGCTTCGACGCCCGCAGTTATCTGGGCTACGCCGTAAATGAATTCTTTAACAATGGCGGCCAGCAGGCCTATATCGTCCGGCTCGTCTGGAACGGAAGCCTGACGGCGGCGTCAGGTAGCCCAACTGCGTGCGCCACGGCAACTGCCTCTTCCGTGGGCGGAACACTGACTCTATGGGCGCGTAACCCCGGCGCATGGGGCAATTCCATTCAGGTCAGCGTGGT
>Ga0181525_10003660_pt1 | contig 12050 bp, 13 predicted proteins | sample PEATcosm2014_Bin_48_FD_121100 | JGI IMG/M metagenome (GOLD analysis project Ga0181525, IMG submission 121100) | Peatland microbial communities from MTU Mesocosm Facility, Houghton, MI, USA - PEATcosm2014_Bin06_10_metaG | ecosystem: Environmental > Terrestrial > Soil > Wetlands > Peat | place... | reverse complement strand
ATGCAGCCGCCGGAGACCACCGAGACCCTGGAGCGGCTGCACGCCGTGCTGAACCCGCGTAACCCCGGTGAGGCGCCGGACGGGCCGTCCGTGCTCACCATGCGGATCGGCGAGGTGTCGGCCGAGCGGATCGAGCGGGCCGGCGCGGCCGGGCAGACGCTGGCGCTCACCCACGACCGCGAGCTGGTCGCGATTGTCATCCCCGTCACCCGGGGACTGGTGGAGTTCCTGATCGAGCAGAACATGTCCCGGGTGCTCTACAACACCGCGCTCGGCGAGAAGGAGATCCTGACCGCCCGGAAGATGCTCACGCTCGACGACGCCCTCCGCGCCGCGGGGCCGCCGCGCCGCGCGTAAGCCAACGACCCCGTACGTCACGAAAGTCCGTAAGGCCCCCAGCAAGCCAAGCCCCCCGCGTAATGCCCGAGCAGTCATCGTTTAGCACTTGGGAGGAAGCGGGCGGATGGAGGCGGACGCGTACCCGGCGGCCAGCTACGCCATGGCCACCGACAACCTCCGGGCGGCCGCCCGGTGGCTGCTGACCGCGGTGACGGCGGCGGGCGGGGTCCTGGTGGCCGGCCTGCAGCTCACCGGGCTCGGCTCGCTCGGCCTCGGCGACTGGCCCCGGCTGCTTCTCGCCTGCGTGGGCCTGACGGCCGGGCTCGGCGCGGTCGGCTACATGGTCTACCAGGCCAGCCTCATGCTCACCGACGAGTGGATCACCCTGGCTCAGCTGGACCTGGAATTGATTAACCGGCAGCTGGCTGGCTCAAGCCGCCGCCGCGACCGGCGGCGGTTTGAGCGGATCAAGCTAATCCGCGGCGAGCTGGAAAACTACCAGGACGAGTTCTACGGCAGTGCCGCGAACTCCCTCTCCGACCTGTACCGACGGCTCATCGACGCCAACCGGCAAGCCAGGGAGTCGCCCACCCCGCAGCACGCGAAAGCGGCCGCCGATCTCAGGGAAGTGGTGGATACCGTCGCGCAGGCGGCGAATTACTCATACGCGCGGTCGGCGTTCGCGGCGCTCCGCCAGCACCTCATCTGGGCTGGGGCGGTATTCGTCCTCGGAATCGTGGTCTTCGCCTACGCCGCAAACCCGCCGGGGCACGCCGTGAGGATCTCGCCGCCCCGCGTCCACGTCGCCCACGCGGTGGTGCCCAGGTGATGCCATTCCGGCGGGGAGTACCCCGCCAGCCGTTTAGCCGGGGGGGTGTCCGGCCGACCCTAGGCGGATCCGACGAGATGCGCTCCCCGCGTGAATGCCGTGGTCAGGTGCAGGATGTCCAGCACGTGGAAGCCCTGGGCCAACGCCCGGCGGCGCCTCCTCTCCCGCCGCAGCCGGGCCAGTTCATCCTCCGCGAGCGGGCGGTGCACGGCCACGAACGCGTCATAACTGAGCGGAGTGGCCGTATAAACCGCCCTTTCCCTCCTGCAGGCACGCAAGTCAGCGTCATAGAACGCCTCCTTGCGGGCATTCGGGCCATGAAGCAGCTCTGTCCCGAGAACTCCCGCGAGTTCCCTGCGCGCTGGGTCGCTCAAGCTCAGCAGAGCGCGCACGGCGGCTGGCGCAAGCACCAGCTCGTACCTCGTATCCATGTGTTACTCCCCCGGGCACCCGCTATTTCCCCGGAGATAAAAGACTACATCAATTTCTTCGCGCAATAGTAACCACGGTATCCTTACGGCCTTTGTAGCGCGAGACGGGCGAATGGACCCTATCGGAAATGCCGGGCGAAAAGTAATTCCCGGCACCGGACGGCCGGCCGCTGACCGCCAGTAAGCCCGGGGCGGCGGCCCGTGCGGCTCAGCGGCCGCCCCAGGGCTGCTCGCCCCACAGCACCCGGTGCCACCACCGCCGCTGTAGCAGCACCCGCCAGGTGAACTCCCGCGGGCGATTCCCGTTCCAGCCGTGGATGCACTGACCGTCGCCGAGCATGCACTCCCCGCTGCAGTCGCCCGCGCAGTGCCGGCAGTGCCTGGGCTGCCTCACCTCGGACATGCGACGCTCCACGGGATCTCGCGGGCCGCCCGGCACCCGCGGCCGCTCCCCATCGTAGGCGCCGCCTTGCGGGCACCCGGCGGGCGGCTCATGGCCAGTTGCCCGGTTTGCGGATAGCGTCGGTATGCGAAACCGGGAGGTAGCGGATGAGCGCAGGAACTTATCTCAGGCGCAAGGTGGTGGAGCCCGCGGCTATCCGCTGGTACCAGTGGCGCGGCGACCCCCTTGCCCTGTGGATGCGGCCGGAGTCGAAGATCGACCCCTACCCGATGTACGAGGAACTGCGCCGCGGCGACCCGGTCCGCAGCGGCCTCGGGGCCTGGGTGACGGTAAGCCACGCTACCGCCGAGGCCGTGCTGCGGGACCGGCGGTTCAGCCCTTCCCCGACCCATATGCGCCGCTACCAGGCGCCGTCCTACCCGCCCGGCGACCCCCGCGCGGACTTGCCCGCCGCGGACCTGCTCACCATGGACCCGCCCGACCACACGCGGATCAGGCGGCTGGTGTCCGGGGCGTTCACCCCCAAGGCGATCGCCGCGCTCGAGCCGTGGATCCGCGAGGAGACCGCCAGGCTGCTCCACCAGGCCGACCCCGCCGGCTTCGACCTCATCGACGCGCTGGCCTTCCCGCTGCCCATCGCGGTGATCTGCCATCTGCTCGGGGTCCCGGCGGAAGACCAGGCCAGCTTCCGCGCCTGGGGCCACGACGTCGCCGCGACCCTGGAGCCGCAGACGGCCTCGGCCGCGCTTCATGAGTCGCGCGCGGCCGAGGCCGCGCTGAGCGACTACCTGCGCGACCTGGTGAGCAAGCGGCGCGCCGACCCCGACGACAGCCTCCTGTCCGCCCTGATCGCGGCGGAAGCGGACGGGATGAGGCTCAGCCACGGCGAACTGGTCAGCACCGCGCTGCTGCTGCTCGTGGCCGGCTTCGAGACCACCGTCAACCTCATCGGCAACGGCACCGTCGCGCTGCTCACCGCGCCGGACGGCAGGCAGCAGTGGGACCGGCTGCGGGAGGAGCCCGCGCTCGTTCCCGCCGCGGTCGAGGAACTGCTCCGCTACGACAGCCCGGTCCAGATGACCTCGCGCAACGCGACGCAGGACGTGGAGCTCGGCGGCACGCTCATCCGGCAGGGCACCCCGGTCATCGTGGCGATCGGCGGCGCCAACCGCGACCCCGCGGTCTTCGACCAGCCCGGGCGGCTGCTCATCGACCGGCCCAACGCCGCGCGGCACCTGTCGTTCTCCCTCGGCATCCACCATTGCCTCGGCGCCGCGCTCGCCCGCCTGGAGGGCCGCATCGCCGTCGAGGAGCTCACCAGCCGCTACCCCGGGCTCACCCTCGCGGGGACGCCCGCCCGCCGCCCGCTGCTCGTGCTGCGCGGCTTCGAGTCGGTGCCCGTCCGGCCCGCCTGACCGCACCGCCTGACCGCACCGCCTGACCGGACTGCCCGCCGCGCAGGCTCAGCGCGGGCCCCGGCAATCAGCCGCATCCGTTCCGGATTCAGGCGGGCATCAGCCAGAACGGAGGCGTGGATTGCCCGCACCCACACCCGCGACCCCAATCAGCGTGACGGGCGCGGGTAGCCTGTCTGGACGAGTACGGGAGCCGGGCGACCGGCGGGAGGAGCGGCGATGGCTGAGTTCGGCTATGCCGGGGCGCTTGAGGTCCTCTCCAGGCACGCCTCGGTGGACCTCGGCCGCCTGCTTGCCGCGGCGTCGGGTACCGGCCCGGACCCGGTGGTGTACCTGGTGGACTTCGCCAGGCAGGTGCTGCTGCCGCTGGCCGCCGGGGTGCCGGAAGAGCGGGTGACGGGAACGCTGGCGGGCCGGGTCTTCACCACCGGCCAGCCGGCGGTCGGCGACGCGGGCGACGGGACGGCCCTGGTGTGGGTGCCGGTGCTCGAGCAGACCGCCCGCATCGGCGTCCTCGCGGTCGCCGTCCACGACCCGAGCCCGGAAGCGGTGCGCCAGGCGGAGCTGCTCGGCGTGTTCGCCGGCCTGGTCGTGACCGGGCTGACCCAGGTCAGCGACGCCCCGCGGGTGCTGCGGCACGGCAGGCGGATGTCGCTGCCCGCCTCGATGCAGTGGGACATGATGCCGCCGTGGGCGCTGCGCGTCCCGGGCGCGGAAGCGGCCGGGATACTCGAGCCTGCCTACGATATCGCGGGCGACGCGTTCGACTACGCGGTAGGCGACGGCGTGCTGCACTTCGCGGTCATCGACGCGATGGGCCACGGGCTCGGCTCGACGCAGCTGGCCGGCCTGGCGGTGGGCGCGTACCGGCACGCGCGCCGCGCCGGCGCGCCGCTCGCCGCCATGCACGCCGCCATCGACGACGCCCTGGCCAGCGACTACGACGACCTCTCGTTCGCGACCGGCATCCTCGGCGCGCTTCACCTGGGCACCGGGCGGCTCGATTGGACCTGCGCCGGGCACCCGCTGCCGATGCTGCTGCGCGACCGCACGGTGATCAAGGAGCTCGAGTGCGCAGCCACGCTCCCGTTCGGGCTCGGCGGCGGCACACCGGTGGTGAACTCGTGCGACCTGGAGCCCGACGATGCCGTCCTCTTCTACACCGACGGCGTGACCGACGCGCACCCGCCGCGCGGCGACCTGTTCGGCCTCAGCCGGCTGGCCGACCTGCTCGAGCGCGCGGCGGCCAGCGAGCGAGAGCCCGAGGAGCTGCTGCGCCTGCTGGTGCAAGCGCTGCTTGAGTACCAGCAAGGCGACCTGCGCGACGACGCCACCCTGCTGCTGCTGCGCTGGACCGGCGAGTAAGCGGTCACGGCAGGGCCGTCACGGCAGGGGCGTCACGGCAGGGCCGTCACAGCAGGGTCCGGAACTCCTCGTTCAGCCGCGCGGCGGCGTCCCGCAGCGCGGCGACGCCGGGCCCGGCGGCGAGCAGGGACCGGGACGCGGACGGCATGACCCGGTCAGGGCAGGCCGCGAAGGTGGCGGCGACATCGGCGGGCGCGGCGCCCTGCGCGCCGACGCCGGGGGCGAGCAGCAGCCCGTTCGCGGCGGCCAGGTCGAGCGGCGGGTCTACGGCCCCGGGGCCGACCACGGCGCCGACCGGGCCGATCCGGCCGGGGGCGAGCCGCGCGTTGAGCGCGCCGATGTCCGCGAGCAGCCGCTGGTCAACGGTCAGGCCGTCGGCCGCCGTGGCGGACTGGACGGCGCGGCCCTCGGGATTGGACGAGCGCACCACGACGAGCAGGCAGCCGCCAGAACCGCTGGCGCGGTCGACGAACTCCCCCATGGCCGCCAGTCCCAGGTAGGGGTGGACGGTGATCGCGTCCGCCTGGACGGGCGCGCCGTCGCCCAGGTACGCCGCGGCGTACGCGTCGTTGGTGGAGCCCACGTCGCCGCGCTTGACGTCGAGGATCACCAGCAGCCCCTGGGCGCGGGCGGTCTCGGTCAGCCGGGTGAGCGCGCGGATGCCGCGCCAGCCGTGCCGCTCGTAGAACGCGGACTGCGGCTTGATCAGCCCGACGCTTCCCGTCGCGGCGGCGAGCACGATGTCGGTGAACCGCTCGAGCCCGTCGGCGTCATCGCCCAGGCCCCAGCGGCCGAGCAGCTCACCATGGGGGTCCGCGCCGAGGACCAGGGGCCCGCAGGTGTCGCGGACGACGGCGAAGCGGTCCGCGAAGGAATCGGCCATGCCTCAGTCTCCCATGTGCGCGCCGCCGGGCGGCTGGCCCCGGCTGCTGCCGGTGCTCCTGCTCGAACTGCTCTGGCTGGCCGGGCACGACCCGGAGCGGCGCGCCGCCTGGCGGGCCCTTTCCGCCCGGGCGATCGCCAGCGGCAACCCCGCGCTCGACGACATCGGCACCGGCGGCCCACGCCGCTGCGGCTCCCGGCCTGACTGAGGCTTACCGGGAGGCGTTGCCGGAGGCTCTTGCCCGGAACTGGCCTAATCGTCGAGCGGCGGTTGACCGGCGCCGGCCCGGCCGGCCACATTCGGGGAATGGATGCCGGCGCCATCGCGAGGATCGAGACGGTCCCGCTGCGTATCCCGTTCCGTGCGGGCGGCGGCGAGGCGGCAAGGCCGCCGGTGGACTCGCTGCTTGTGAAGGTGACGACCGCCGGGGGGCTCACCGGGTGGGGCGAGGCCTTCGGATTCGAGGCGACGCCGGTGACCAGGCGGGCGGTGGAGGACCTCATCGCGCCGCTGTGCGCCGGGCAGGACGCCGGCCGTATCGGGCCGCTGATGCGCGCGGTCCAGGAGAAACTGCAGGTCTTCGGACGGGGCGGCACCGTGATCCACGCCCTGTCCGCGGTGGACACCGCCCTGTGGGACATCGCGGGCAAGGCCGCTGGTGTCCCGCTGCACCGCCTGCTCGGCGGCGGCGGGACTCACCTGCCCTGCTATGCCAGCCTTGACCCGTACGGTGACCCAGCGGCGGTCCGCGCGGCCGTCAGGCGTGCGCTTGGCGACGGGTTCAACCGCGTCAAGCTGCACGAGCGCGAGATTCCCGCGGTCCGCGCCGCCCGTGAGGAGGCCGGTGCCGCGGCCGAGCTGATGCTGGACGTGAACTGCCCGTGGACCCTCGCCCAGGCGCGGGAACGGGCGGACGGCCTCCGCGATGTGCGGCTGCGCTGGCTGGAGGAGCCGTTGTGGCCGCCAGAGGACTACGAGGGCCTGGCGCGGCTGCGCGCCTCCTGCGCCATCCCGGTGGCCGCCGGGGAGAACGTTGGGACGCTGCTCGACTTCGGCCGGCTGATGGCCGCCGGCGCGGTGGACTTCGTCCAGCCGAGCCCGGCCAAGATGGGCGGCGTCACCGAGCTGTGCAAGGTCTTCCAGCTTGCGGCTTCGCGTGGCGTGACCGTCATGCCGCACACCTTCTACCACGGCCCTGGCCTGCTCGCCGCGGTGCAGGTGACCGCCGCCCTCGCCGCCGCGGACTCGGTGATCGAGTGGCGGCACTCCGACCTCGCGGCGCAGGTGTACGGGACCGCGCTGCGGCCCGCGGACGGCCGGATCGCGGTGCCGCGGGGCCCCGGGCTCGGCATCGACCCGGACCCGGGCGTACTGCGCGCCTTCGCCGCTGACCGCGGCCACTAAGGGCGATTGATCGACATGCCGTCGGCGCCGTCGGCCGTCGCCGGTTAATCACACCTGTGTAATTCCCTGTGGAGGCGAGAAAACCGCAGGCAGGCGGGCTCACTGCCGGTTGGCCGGCCCCGAGTTCGCGACGATCGCCGCCACCGGCGGAATGACGAGCGCGACCGCCGACATCGCGATCGCGGCGACGACCGAGTAACGCCAGATCAAGGTCCACGCGAGCACGATCAGCAGCACGCAGACGCCCATCATGACGAGATACGCCCGTTCCCGTGTGCCCAGGCTCAGCGGCTTGCCCGGACGGCGCGGCCCGCCCCCGTTCGGCATGGACACGGCATCGCCTCCTCCTCTGCTAACCGTTCCCCTGGACACGCAGCCAAACAGCGCGATCACGAATGGAGCACGAAGGGCCCGGGCGAGCATGTCGCAGCCACTAGTCCGCGCGGGGACGCGCGGCCGCGACCGCAGCGCCGGGTATCCGGCCTCTTCGTCAGGGCGCCGCCTTCCTGGTGACGACGACGAGGTACCGGCAGTCGCCGGCCGACTCGTTGCGGAACTCCCTGGGCCGCGGCTCGCCAAGCTCGAACGTGTCGCCCGCGGACAGGACGTGCACGGCGGGGCCGTCCGCGAGGGTCAGCTGCCCGGACTGCACCCAGACGAGCTGCGCGATGAAGGCGTACGCTCCCGCCGGGTACGGGACCCGGGCGCCGGCCGGCAGTACGACCTCGGTGACCGCGACGGGGAACTGGGGCGTGGAGAGCTGCCGGCGCAGGTAGCCGGTATCCGGGTCGCGCCACTCGGGGGTGTCGGCGGCCCGCCGGACCAGGCCGCCCGCCGGGGCCAGGCCGGGCGGCGGCGCGCCTGCCCCTGCCCCTGCCCCTGCTCTGGTGGCGGGCGCCGCGGCGAGCAGCTCGGCGATGCTGAGCTCAAGGGCCGCCGACAGCTTGCCGAGGACGACGGCGGTCGGGCTGCTCTCCCCGCGCTCGATCTTGCTGATCATCGCCCGGGACACGCCCGATGCCGACGCGAGCCGGTCGATCGGCCAGCCCCGCGCGCGGCGCGCGGTGCGGAGCCGCTGGCCGAACTCCGCCATTGAATCTACTATAGTAGACATGACTCCACTATATAAGATCCGGCTGGCCGATCCCGCCGACGCCGAGCCGATCCGGGCCATACGCAACGACGTGATCGCGCACTCGACGGCCATCTGGACCACCCGGCCGCTGTCGTCCGGCGACGGGCAGGCCTGGCTTGCGGAGAACATCGCGCGCCGTTCGGCGTACGTCGCTGAGGCCGGCGGCGAGGTGGCCGGCTTCGCGAACTGGGCGCCCTGGCGGCCGAAGGACGGCTACCGGCACACCGTCGAGGACTCCGTCTACGTCGTCGAGGGCCACCAGGGGCACGGCCTCGGCGCCGAGTTGCTCAAGACGCTCATCACCGGCGCGCGCGGATCGGGCGCGCACATGATGATGGCGTCCATCGAGGCGTCCAACGCCCGCTCGGTCGCGCTGCACGCGCGGTTCGGCTTCCAGATTGTCGGCACCGCGCGCGAGGTCGGCACCAAATTCGGCCGCTGGCTCGACCTCACCATGATGCAGCTGGCCCTGTGACCTGGCGTGCCCCGCGCCGATCAGCCAGGTTCCGCCCGCACGGCGCGGACCACGGCGGCGAGCAGCAGGGCCGCGCCGGCGGTCCCGGTCACGCCCAGCCGGTCACCGAGCACCACCGCCGCGAGCGCCGCGGCGGCGAGCGGCTCGATCAGCGTCACCAGGGCCGCGGTGCTCGCCGACGCGTTCCGCAGGCCGCGGAAGTACAGCGTGTAGGCGGTGGCGGTCGGGCCGGCGCCGAGCGCGGCGAGCAGCCCGGCCGAGGCCAGGCCCGGCCGGAAGCCGAGGCCGCCGCCGAACGCCACGGCGAGCGGGACCAGCATCAGGCCGCCGAGGCTGAAGCCGTAGCCGTTCAGCGTCAGCGAGTCCAGCCCGGTCAGCAGGGACGTGCCGAACAGCGTGACCGCGGCGAAGCCGGCCGCGGACAGCAGCGCCATGCCCGCGCCTTCGAGCACCGCGGTCTCACTGAGCCCGCCGCCCGGCAGGCCGACGAGCAGGCCGAGCCCGGCCAGCGCCATGGCCAGCGTCACCGCGCCCGCCCGGCCAAGGGCGCGTCGGCCCCGCGCCTGCTCGACAATGGCGACGATGACCGGCGTGCCGCCGATCGTGATCAGGGTCGCCAGGCTGACCGAGGTCAGCGAGATGGCCGCGAAGTAGCAGCCCTGGAACAGTGCGGAAAGCAGGCCGTTCACCGCGATCCGCGCCCAGGCGCCCCGCCCGGCGGGCCGCCGGCGGCCCGTCAGCATCAGGCAGCCGACCATGAGCCCGCCGCCGGCCAGCAGCCGGTAGGCGGCGACCGACAGCGCGGAAAGCCCCGCGGCCCGGCCGAACAAGGTACCGATCAGGCCGCCGGCGCCCCACAGCAAGCCGGACAGCACAAGGCAAAACGTTGACACAGACATGAAAAATCGCTCCTGCGACGAGAAGGAAAAGGTCGCGGAAGCGGGGCGCCGGCTTGGCTGCCCGATGGGAAGGAACGGCCTAACGCCCCGCTAGGAGCGCGGCGGGGGCGTTATCGGAAAGAGCCGGTGCACGCGAAGAATTGTACCGCTTCCGCACGATCCGCCGCCCCGGTCACCGGGCCAGTCGCCAGGCTTGCCGACTGCGGTTGGTTATGCTTCCTGCTTCTTGCTGTTATCCCTTAGGGGCTGGGGCGTACGGAGCAGCAGGAGGACGCCGGCCAGGGCGCAGGCCGTAATGGCGGCGGCGACGAGGTAGGACAGGCGGTAGCCGCTGACCAGGGCCGCGCTAGCGGGGCCGGTCGCCGCGGCCCTGGTCCGCGCCGCGGCGACCGTGGCCAGGACCGCGAGGCCGACCGCCATGCCGACCTGCTGCGAGGCGGCGAGCAGGCCGCCGGCCAGGCCCCGGTCCCCCGGCGCGACGCCGGCGGTTGCGAGCACGGCGGCCGTGGGGAACAGCAGGCCCATGCCGAAGGAGGTGAGCAGAAGCCCGGGCAGCACGTTCACCGGGTAGGAACCGGACGCCGGCAGCTGGGTCAGCCACGCCTGGCCGAGGCCGATCGACACCAGCCCGGCGGCGAGCACCAGCCGGGCACCGAAACGGGCGACCAGCCGACGGGCCAGCCAGGTGGACGTCACCAGCACGGTGAGCGTCGCCGGGAGCAGCCCGAGCCCGGCGCGCAGCGGTGAGAAGCCGAGGACCTTCTGCATGTAAAGCGTGACGAAGTACACGTACCCGACGACCACCGAGGCCACCGCGAACATCGCGGCGAGCGCGACCCGCCTGGCCCGGTCGGCGAGCACGCCGAGCGGGATCATCGGCGCTGGCGCTCGCCGCTCGGCCGCGCCGAACGCGGCCCCGAGCACCACCGCAGCCGTCAGCGCGGCCAGGGTCACCGGGGCGGCGAAGCCCTGCTGCTGCCCCTGGCTGAGCCCGAAGATCAGCGCGGCGGCGCTGACGGTGACGAGCACCGCCCCGGCCAGGTCGAGCCGCCCGCGCACTTCCCCGCCGCGACCGTGCGGGCCGGCGCCGTGCCCTTCAGCAGCGTGGCCGCCGGGCGGCAGCAGCCGCAACACGGCGGCGACCAGCGCCACGATGACCGGCGGGTTCACCAGGAAGATCGCCCGCCAGCCCGCGTACTGCGTCAGGATACCGCCGAGCACGATGCCGGCGCTCGCCCCGGCCGCGGTCGCGCCCTGGTAGATGCCGAGCGCGCGGGCCCGGCCCGGACCGTCGGGAAACAGGTCGGCGATCGTCGCCAGGGCCATCGGGGCGACCAGCGCGGCGCTCGCGCCCTGTGCGAACCTGGCGCCGATCAGCACCCCCGCGCTCGGCGCCAGCCCCGCGGCCAGCGATGTCACCCCGAACAGCGCGAGCCCGGAGACGAGCAGCCGCCGGTGCCCGGTGAGGTCGCCGATCCGCCCGCCGAGCAACAGCAGCGCACCAAACGGGAGCGCGTACCCCGTGACGATCCACTGCAAGTCCGCGGCGGACACGCCGAACTCGCGCTGGATCGTGGCCAGCGCCACGTTGACGATCGAGAAGTCGAGCTGGAGGGTGAACTGCGCCGCGGAAACAAGGAACAGCGCCAGCCCGAGCCGCCGCCCGGCCTGCTCGCCGCCGGCCGCCCCTTCCCCGCCCGCGCCGCCCTTCCCGCTCGTCGTCCCGGCGCGCGCCGGGATCGCGTCCCGTTCCCCCGGCGGCCCTGTCACGCGAGATAGTTTACGACTCAAGCAGTTCCGGAGCCCGTCCAGGCCAGGCCGGGCCCGGCTGGCCGGGAAGGCCGGCCTTGACCGGGGGTTGCGCTTGATTGTAGAAGTGCAGGACGGCCTTAATGTGGCACCGGGCTCTTCGCAGCATCCGCGGCATGGCACTGGCCGGCGGCTTCGCGTCAACGGCGATGGGAAGGAAGGCGCTGCATGGCCAGCGGAATGCTCAACGGGCACGTCGATCCCCGGTTCGAGCCCCTCAGGGATGTTCTGGAGACCCACCTGGCATCGGGGGCCGAGTGCGGCCTGTCGGTGACGGTGGACCTCGACGGGCACACGGTGGTGGACGTGTACGGCGGCCACGCCGACGAGGCCCGGACCCGCCGGTGGGAGCCCGACACGATCGTGAACGTCTGGTCCACGACCAAGACCGTGACCAGCCTCGCCGTGCTCATGCTCGCCGACCGCGGGCTCGTCGACCTGGACGCGCCGGTCGCGGCGTACTGGCCGGAGTTCGCGGCCAACGGCAAGGAGCAGGTCCTGGTCAGGCACCTCATGTCGCATACCTCGGGCGTGTCCGGCTGGGACGCCCCGTTCGCCCTCACCGACATGTACGACCTGGAGCGGTCCACCGCCCTGCTCGCCGCCCAGGCGCCGTGGTGGGAGCCGGGGACCGCGTCCGGGTATCACGCGCTCAACTTCGGT
>Ga0181525_10003658_pt1 | contig 12054 bp, 10 predicted proteins | sample PEATcosm2014_Bin_48_FD_121100 | JGI IMG/M metagenome (GOLD analysis project Ga0181525, IMG submission 121100) | Peatland microbial communities from MTU Mesocosm Facility, Houghton, MI, USA - PEATcosm2014_Bin06_10_metaG | ecosystem: Environmental > Terrestrial > Soil > Wetlands > Peat | place... | reverse complement strand
GTCGTAGCGGCGCTTGAGCTGCACGTCAATCTGCGCGTAGGCGTTTTTGTAGCGGTTGCGCATCGCGACGAGCTTGTTATAAACGCCCACCACGAACAGGCCGATGAACAGCGCTGCCACCACGATCACGATGATAAAGCCCAAGCCAATGAGCGCCACGGTTGATGGTTCTGCGAGCATAATTCCAGTTGTCATAATTTACCTTTCGTTAATTTTGACAATTGCTACGGCAAACCACGCGCGCGGGCAATGATAATTTAAGTGCAATTTTGGAATTGGCCGCCGACTTGCGACATGGAATTCAACTGGCGTGCTTTTCGCCGCCCTCCGGTTGTGCGGGCAGATAAACCTGAAATGTAGAGCCTTTGCCAATTTCGCTTTTTACGAGGATCAAGCCGTGGTGACCTTTGACGATAGAAAGGGCGGTGGACAATCCCATGCCCACGTTTGTTCTGCCCAGTTCCTTGGTGGTGAAAAACGGCTCGAATATCCGTTCACGCACTTCCGGCGCCATCCCAACGCCTATGTCTGAAACTTCCAGCAGAATATGCGGCCCGGCGCCGACACCGTTGTGCAATTCGGCAAAGTGGGCGTCCACCGTGAAATTGTGCGCGGCAAGCGTCAACTGGCCCCCTGCCGGCATGGCTTCACCGGCATTTGTGCAGAGGTTCAGCAGCGCCTGGTGCAATTGAAGCGGGTTGCCGAGAATGCGCCATAGGTTTTCAGCAATTTGCGTTTCTATGCGGATGTTTTTGGGCAGCGTCTGTTTGATGATTAGAACGACGCCTTCGGCAAGACGGCAGGGATTGACGGATGTCCGGCGGCCCTCCGCCTCGCGGCTGAAAGACAAAACTTGTTTGACGGTGTCAGCCGCCCTCCGGGCACTTGCCTCGATTGCAGCCAGCACATGCAAACTGTCCGCGTCCTGGAGTTTCTGGCGCAGCAGTTCCACGGAAATCAAAACCGGCGCGAGGGTGTTGTTGAGGTCATGCGCTATGCCCGTTGCCAGGCGTCCGAGGCTTTCCATGCGCTGGGCGCGCAGGACTTCCGCCTCGAGATTTTTTTTCTCCGTGATGTCACGCCCGATGCCGACAAGTCCGTTGATTTTGCCCGAGGCGTCACGCCAGGGAATTTTTGACGTCAGCAGCCAGCGCGTTTCGCCATCCTGCAAAACGGCCTTCTCCTCGCGATTGATGACAGGTTTTCCATCCTTCAGGACAGATTGGTCGTCCGCGAAAAATTTGGCGGCGATTTCTTTTGGGAAAAGATCAAAATCTGTTTTGCCGATGGCTTCGGCCTCGGATTTGCATCCAAGATTTTTCAGATCTGCGGCGTTGGCCATGATTTTGCGGGCTTCGGCATCCTTCGCGTAAATGCAATCGGGCAGATTATCAATCAGCGTGCGGAGAAGCTGGCGTTCGCGGGCAAGGGCCTCCTCGGTGCGCTTGAGATTGGTGATGTCCCGCGCAATGCCTATCAGCCCAATGACTTTGCCGGTGTGATCCTTCAATGGAACTTTTGAGGTTAGAGACCGGCGTATTTCGCCCGTTTCCTTATTCTGCGTAAGCTCCTCTTTTGTCACCGGCTGTCCCGAACGCATTAAAGGGTAATAATATACTTGACTCATAAAAGCCAGTTGACATATCAATACATCCTGATATGATGATTTAAGACACAATTTGCCTGTGAATAACAGGACGAAATAGCCGTGAACAAGCTGTTGGATAAAAAAGTGAATATCTTTTCCAGCGGTTTTTAACACGCGCCGGCGAATACTGTGTCCAACATTTTAGAGACGGCGGTCGTAAAAGCTGGTAAAAAATTGGCGTGACAAGCAAAAGCAAATTGACAGCATGAGATTAACGGCATGATTCATTCAATTGAGATTGACGGATACCGAGGCTTTGACCGTTTCGAGATGAACGATCTTGGTTTGGTGAATCTTTTGGTCGGGGGTAACAATAGTGGTAAAACGTCGGTGCTTGAGGCAATTTATCTTTTGACCTCAAAGGGCGACCCCATGTCTATTTGGCAACTTCTTTGGAGACGCGGCGAGCATATTCCCGATGAACGTCCGAGAGAAGTCCAACCGGAATTTGATATTTGCCATTTGTTCAACGGCCACGATTTGCAAATCGGCTCAAAATTTTCTTTGTCGGCAAAAAATCAATCTCCCAAAAGAACAATTGATTTTGAAATCGCCGAACCCACTTCAAAAGATAGAGAAAAAATTAGGGTGGATGGGTCGTCGGCGCGTTTTCCGCTCGTGTTGCACATCAAAGGAACTCAAGTTCCAGCCGACACTTTAATTCCAATAAGTAGCAAGGGTGGAATACCTGCTGAAGCATTTGAAATGCCTCGTAGGATGCGGAATAGAATAATTGATGATGCGGGTCGCACTCAATTCATAACTACCGAATCATTAAATGCGCGGGCGTTGATAGGAATGTGGGATAAAATCGCACTTACTCCGAATGAAGAGTTGGTATTGAAGGCGATTAGATTTTTAGACCCTAGCATTGAGCGTATAGCATCTCATTCTTCAGGAGATTTTTTTAATACATCTCGCGGTGGTTTCAAAATTAAACAAAAAGGACGCGAGCTGCCTATTCCTATTGGTAGTATGGGTGATGGAATGTGGCGTATGTTGGCACTTGCTATTGCTATTTCTCGTTCAAAAGACGGCGTGCTTTTAGTTGATGAAATTGATACCGGATTGCATTATTCCGTCATGGCAGAAATGTGGAAGTTACTCTACAACGCCGCGATACAATTAAATGTTCAAATTTTTGCAACTACGCACAGTTCCGATTGTGTTAATAGTTTAGCAAAGATATGTAATGACGGTCAGGACATCCAGCATCGCGTCACACTCAACAGAATAGAAACAGGTAAAAAGAAATCCATTCCCTATACCGAAGGGGAAATCAGGATGGCAGCCGAACAAAAAATTGAGGTTCGATAATAGTGAGCCGAACTCCCAACAAACTTTTAGTAGAAGGTCATGACGATTTATTTTCTGTTGTGGGGCTTATGCGTCAATATGTTAATTGGCCGAAAGATAAAGATGATGCCCCTGTTTTTATCCAAGTCGGATACGGTGCAGATAATATTCTAAAAAAAGAATTTATTTCCACTTCAATAAAAGAATCGAACACCAAAACGCTTGGCGTAATGCTTGACGCCGATTTGGATGCAAATTCTCGTTTTACTAGCTTCAGAAATTTATGTCTCGACTATTTCCCTGCTATGCCGAAACAGTTGCCCGCAAATGGTCTTATTTTAGACAATGCCGACGGGAAACGTATCGGATTGTGGATAATGCCGGACAATATTTCAAAGGGGGCAATAGAGCTTTTTTTGAAATTTCTTGTGCCTGATACTGGAGTTCCATCATGGCAACATGCTATAAAATCGGTAGCTGAAGCAAAAGGCAAAGGAGCTACATATCGAGACTGCCATGTGGACAAGGCGAATTTGTATTCTTGGCTGGCATGGCAAGATGAGCCGGGGCAAAATCCAGGCCATGCATTGACGAGAAAAGTTTTAGATGCTAAAGCACCAAGTGCCGCCCCATTTGTTAAATGGTTTTTGGAACTTTATTCATTGCAACCGTCTATCAATTTACAGAGTTAGCGCGGGTGCGTTTTGGCGCGTTTTTGTTCTAGCCTCCGTTTTCGATCTGCGTTTGCGCGACGGTCAATCTCCAATTTAGGAACCGACATGACGCGGCGCGTTAATGCTTCAAACTTTTGAAACGGTGTTGGCTCTGCCGGTTGTGCTTCCATGAAACAACCCTGCCACAGACCAGCCGTTTTGTAAATGCGGTTATTTTCTCCGCTGTCCGCGCCGTTGCCGATTATGCTGGAAGTTCGGCTGCCTGCGCGGTTTTACCAATCAATTCCGCATAGGTCAGCCGCTTGCCGATGATGTTTGAAATCGCTTTTGTGAAACGCCCTTTGTCCGTGTCTTCGCGCTCGTTAAAACGAAAAGCCTGTTCGTCCAGATAGCGGAAAAGATGGAAAGGCTCAACGCTGACGTATGTTCCCTTGAAACACCGTTTAAGCAAGCACCAGAAATTTTCCAGTCCGTTCGTGTGGACATTCCCGCGCACATATTCTTTGGCGTGGTCAATCGCTTCGTGGACAAATTCTTTATTCAATCCGTTGTAAGAGGGTAGCGCGTCTGTAAAAATGTGCGTGCCGGGCGCAACGTGTTGACGAATTTCGCCTTGAACCGTGCTGCGCTTCGCGTTCGCAACGTGCTTCAATTTAATTTTGCCCTTGCGCTCCAAAAGTCCCATGACAATCGCCTTGCCAACGCCGCCAGTGCCACGGCCACGTTTGCGTTTGCGGTCAACGTGCATATTGCGAACCTTGCCGCCGATATAGGTTTCGTCCGCTTCAACTTCACCTTTGAGTTTTTCAATCGTGCCGTTTTGCATGGCGAGCCGGATGCGTTGCAACATAAACCAGCCCGTCTTTTGCGTGACGCCCAAAGCGCGGCCAATCTCATAGGAGCTAACGCCATTTTTCGCATTGGCAATTAGCCAGAAAGCGCAAATCCATTTGTCGAATGAGATTGCGCTGTCTTCCAAAATTGTGCCGACGCGGATAGTGAATTGCTTTTTCGTCACGCATTTTTTGCACGTCCAGATTTTGCGCGTCGAAATGAAGCTGACTTCTTCGCAGCCGCAACGAGGGCAGGAAACTTTACCGCTAGGCCAGCGCACAGATTTCATGTAATCAAACGCACGGTCGCCGTCCGCGAAGTATTTAATGGCTTCGTGGAGCGTTTCGGGAAACTCAATTTCATCTTTCATGCGAACAATTTAGCCGAAGATGCCTTGTGAGTCAAGTATATTATTACCCATTAAAGCCTGCTCATCGGCTATATATTGGGATGCAAGTTCCGGCGACACAAAATCCACATCCATTTTCCCCAACACTTCCTCCACCGAATCGGCTCCAAGTTGGTGGGCACAAGCTGTATTTGTGAGAACAAACCGGCTTTGAAGGTCTTTTGCAAAAATAATATCGGGCAGATTGTTAATTAAGGTGCGAAGCAAACTGTGTTCGGACTCAAGGTCTGCCATTTCCTTCATCTGAATATCCATAAATTGCCATTAACGGGGGTTACCCAGATACACTAACTCTGTAGACAGTTGTCTGCAACATTAATCCGTCACGGCTCGACTTCCACCGGCATTCCAATCCACGCCAGTTTCAGCAAATACTCCGCATCCCAGTTCGCAAGCCGGAAACAGCCGTGCGACTCAGTGCGCCCAATTTGTTCCGGTGCGGGCGTGCCGTGGATGCCATAACCAGTCTTATCCAAACCAATCCACGCCACGCCTACTGGATTATTCGGACCCGGCGGCAAAACCAGTTTTTGCGTCTCGCCAGATTCCGGAAAAAGTTCCGGGTCAAACGTATAATTGGGATTTGGCGCGACAACTACAACATGCAATTCCCCAACAGGACGTTTATCAAAACGTGCCGCGATGCTGCACGGAAAATGCGCCAGCAGATTTGTATTTCCATCGAAAGCCTCCAGAAACCTTTCTGACAAATGAATGATGACGAAAGCCGCCTTGTCAGTTGCTTCTGGATAGTTCATATCCGGAATTTTAAGAATTGTTCCGGCCGAAATATTTGTCCAACTAACATTTGGATTCAGCTTTTGAATCAACAGCGGATGCGAATGACTTTTCTCCGCTACCAGTTCGAGTTCCGTTTCATAATCCAAGGCGGACTGCTGCGATTTTTCCAGCCACGTTTTTCCAAGCGGTTGCAATCGCGCAAGGTCGTTTGTCGTGACGATATAGCTTGTCAAAATAGACGCCTCAAGCGTTAATCTTTCCCGTGTGTCAGAATCTAGCTTCCCAGTCAGAGGCAAATTTTCAATTTGCTGAAAAACTGAAATGGCCGCGCGTGTCTGCGAACCGATCTCCGCGTCAATTGAACCTGACGAAATTCCGCGCCGAGCCAAGGCGATCTGCGCTTCCAGCACGTCAAGCACGGGGCGCGGAAAATCCGACGGCGATTGTCGTGCAAAGACAATTGGTTTCGGCTGCGGTTTGACCGGCACAATTGCCGCCGTCGGCGCACGGATAATTTTCTGCTGATGCTCTTGCCGCCAGAAAAACCAAACAGCTCCGGCAATCAGGATTGGAACAATAAGCCAGCCAAATCCACCGCCGCGTTTTTTGCGTCGGGCATGAAGCGTTTGGAAATTTGGTTGGCGCGGCACGAATGGAGTTTTGTGTTTTAAATTAAAGGTTTCAAGTCATTCTCTTCCTTCATCGTCACCCTCGTCCTTAAATTTTGAGAATGAGGATGACGACGATTTCGAAACTTTAGCCCTTCATAAGCATTTCGTGGTAAGCACGGGCGATCTGGTCCACAAGCGGCGAGGGCGCTACTGGCTCGCCGTCGAAAGCAGAAATCGGAACAATCCCCAGCGCGCTTTGCGTCACGAAAATGCCACGAGAATTTCGCAACGCCTCCGGTTTGATGACGCGCTTGTTCGTCTGCAAACCCATCACCTGGCAAATCTCCAGCACGATGGCACGCGTGATTCCCGGCAAAACACCGCGCCCCGTCGGCACGGTGCAAATTTTGTCCTGATAAATCCAAAACAGATTTCCACTCGTCGTTTCGGCAACCTCGCCATTCGTGTTGATGAGCAGCGCCTCGTCCGCGCCTTTTTCCGCAGCCTCGGCGCGTGCCATGACGTGAATTAATTTACTGGTGGTTTTAAATGAAGAAAGAGCATCGCTCGACGGAATCCGAAACGACGACGTAATCAGATTCCATTCAACCGATATTTCCGGCGACGGTGCGGCGTGCAACGTCATCACGACTGTTGGTCGGCTTTCGCTGTTGAAACCATACCCGCGTTCTCCAGGCCCGCGAGTCATCATCACGCGCAGCATCGCGTCGGGCATTTTATTTTGTTCAATGAGCTGCGCGGCCAATTTTTCCAATTCCTTCGGCGCGAACGGCGGCTTGATTTTCAGAAAATCGGCGCCCCGCGTCATGCGCTCCAGATGCTGCGCGAAGCGGAACGGTTTGCCATTGACAACACGCACCGTCTCGAACAGACCGTCGCCATACATGAAACCGCGGTCGTTCACTGGAACGACGGCTTCGGCTTCAGATAAAAATTTCCCGTTGAGAAAAACCATGATTGAATCTATTCCTAATGCCGCTTCAATTACCCGATGCGCGACGGTTCTGCTAGGAGAAAATTGCGGGCTTCAAGCTCTGGCCTGTTCGGTCAGGCAAGCAGAAGCTTGAACGCCAGCTTCCGAACCCAATGTTGCAAATAAACCCTGTGCCTTCGCTAACGTTTCCTCATATTCCGCCTCTGGATTGGAATCAGCCACGATGCCCGCGCCAACATTGAAATGCACCACGCTGTCGCGGCAGATTGCCGTGCGGATAGCGATGCTCAACTGGCTTTCGCGATTGAAACCAAGATAGCCAATCGCGCCGCAATACGGACCGCGCGACATCGGCTCCAGTTCGTCGATAATTTCCATCGCGCGGAATTTCGGCGCGCCGGTAATGCTGCCTCCTGGAAAACACGAAGCGAACGCGGCAAAATGCGTCATGTCCTTTTTCAACCGCCCTTCAACCGTGGAAACCAAATGCTGTACCTGCGCAAATTTTTCCAGCTTCGCCAACTCCGGTACTTGGACCGAACCGAATTCGCAGACTTTGCCCAGATCATTTCGCAGCAAGTCGGTGATCATCACCAGTTCAGCAAGTTCCTTGGCGCTCGTTTGCAACTCATAGGCGAGCTGAGCATCGCGCGTCGGATCCACATGGCGCAGACGAGTGCCTTTGATCGGACGAGTGACGATGTGCGAACCGCTCATGCACAAAAACTGCTCTGGTGATGAAGATGCAATCTTGAATTCGCCACAATCCAAAAACGCGGAAAACGGCGCGGGCGAAACAGCACTTAACTTCTTAAAAAATTCCCAACCAGACAACGGGCATTGCGCCGTCAGTCGTTGCGAAAGGTTGACCTGATAAATATCACCAGCATGGATATATTTTTGTGCGCGTTCGACGGCGGCTAGGAAATTGGCGCGGGCAAAATTGGAATGTGGTGCGCTGGTTTCCATCCCGGCACCTTGCGACCGATCGCCTCTTCGTTTAGAGCCGGACGCCGGGGTTCCGCTTTGAAGATGCTCGATCCAAAAGTTAAGTTGTTCATTTGCCATTTTTTCACCGCGCGTGCCATCAGCTTTCAAGCCAGTGGAGATAATAAAAACTTTTCCGAGTTGGTGGTCGAAAACGGCAAGACTGCCATAAAAACCGACGTAACAATCGGGCAATTCCAAATTGTTCTCGGCGCGGCGCGAAAGTTTGGGTTCGGTGAAATTTTTCAAATCGTAGCCCCAAAATCCAAAACAGCCGCCGAGTGGAAACGGCGAGTCAATTTCGTCGAGCAGTTCGTAGCGCGCCATGATCGCGTCGAACAAATGCCATGGATTGCCGTAGTGAAGTTGAGAATTGGAAATTTCGCAGCGCGAGCCGAAGGATTTGAAAGTTAAAAAGGGATTTGCGGCCACAAACGAATAGCGCGCCTGCGGTGAATCAAAGGAATTGCTGCGGAGCAGGACGATGCCGCCGGCCTTTGTTTCGCTTCGGCAGGACAGATGCAGATTCTCTACGAGCGATTCGGGTGTGTGCGCGGTTTGAACTTCTTGAATCAGCGGGCGCATTTTCGATTTACGCAAAAGCTTTTGGCGGCGTGGCGGGCGGCCCGACACGACGTTCGTAGTTCCGGATAATTTCGATGACTTCATCCACGTCGTCGGTGACTTTGAGAAGGTCGAGGTCGCCGGGGCTGATGTAGCCGTGCTTGCCCTCCATTTCGATTTTCATCCAGTGCAGCAACCCCTTCCAATATTCGCGCCCGAAAAGGATGAGCGGAAATTGCGGGATGCGCTGGGTCTGCACGAGTGTGGCAACTTCAAATAATTCATCGAGCGTGCCGAAACCACCGGGCATATAGATGAAGCCCAGACTATATTTCACAAAGCAGACTTTGCGCGAAAAGAAATAGTGAAAATGAATCGGAACGTTCGCATAGCGATTACCGGCCTGCTCGTGAGGCAGTTCGATGTTAAGGCCGATGGATTTGCCGCCGTTCTGCATCGCGCCCTTGTTGGCGGCCTCCATGATGCCCGGTCCGCCGCCGGTGATGACGGCAAGATTATGTTTGGCGAGACCTTTGGCGATGTCGTGCGCGGCGCGATAATACTTATCGCTTGGTTTTGTCCGGGCGGAACCGAAGATTGTCACGGCCGGACCGGCTTTTGAAAGCGTCTCAAATGAGTCCACGAACTCGGCCATGATGCGAAAAATGCGCCATGGATCTTCGCGTGTGAAGAAAGTGTTTTCGCTCATGACCGAAACATAATCGCGTCCGCCCAAGGAAACAAGTGCGGGAAAACAAAACAGGCTGGAGAATCGAAATCCTCCGGCCTGTTTCCGACTCGGTTCCTGAGAATCAAGAACAGCCGAGGCTCTCCCCACAGTTCAAACATTTGTAGCACGCGCCGTTGCGAACGGCGACATGGCCACAAGTCGGACAGGTAGGTGCGTCACCCTGATTTTGAAACGAACTCGTGAGGGTGAGGCGGGAATCCTCGTGACCATTGCCATTGCTGGTTTCAGGCACCTCCAGAACATCCGTGTCCTCGGAGATGGGCAGTTCAGGCACCGGCCGGTTTATTTTTTTTTTCATCTCCTCGAGCAGGCCGGGCATGGCGAGTTCGGGCTGCGTCCGGGCGACATTGAGGCTTTCGCGGTAGCCGGGGACAAATTGCAGCGCGAGCCAGCGGAAAACGTAGTCGGTAATGGACGAAGCATTGCGAATCTCGGCGTTTTTCGTAAAGCCGCTCGGCTCGAACCGTTGGTGCGCAAACTTGCGGACGAGCGCCTCCAGCGGCACGCCATATTGAAACGCCATGCTTGTCAATGTGCCGATGCTGTCCATCAAACCGCCGATGGTCGAGCCTTCCTTGGCCATCGTAATGAACAGTTCGCCGGGCTGACCGTCTTCAAAAAGACCGACCGTGAGATAACCCTCGTGATCGGCGATGTTGAATTTGTGTGTGAGCGCCTGGCGCGTATCGGATAAGCGACGGCGCAAGGGTTTGCCTGCTTCGCTGCGCAGTTTGGCAACCACACCTTCAAGTTCCTTAATGCGGTTTTCGAGCACGGTATTGTCTGGCGCGGAAGTTTTGTCGCCGCCTTCGTTGGTCTTCTTGGTGTTGAGTGGCTGGGAACGCTTCGAGCCGTCACGATAAATCGCCACGCATTTCAACCCCATTTTCCACGCCTGAACGTAAGTGTCACGGACTTCCTCAACGGTGCAGGCGCTCGGCATGTTGACAGTCTTGGAAATGGCACCGCTGATGAACGGCTGCGCGGCGGCCATCATTTTCAGATGTGCTAGATAACCGATGCTGCGCTTGCCTTTATGAGCCTTGAACGCGCAATCGAACACGGGCAAATGTTCCGGCTTGAGACCGCTGGAAATAGTTTTCCCATTTTCCTCGACGTCTTCAATCGTGTCGTGCTTCTCGATATGTGCGATGATGCTTTTAACTTCTGCTTCGCTGTATTTCATCCGACGTAACGCGTCCGGCACGCCGCGATTGACGATTTTCAACATGCCGCCGCCGGCGAGCAGTTTGTATTTTACGAGCGCGATGTCGGGTTCGACGCCGGTCGTGTCGCAGTCCATCAGAAACGCGATGGTTCCCGTCGGCGCGAGCACGGTGACTTGCGCGTTGCGATAGCCGTGCTGCTTGCCTTTGGCGAGCGCGCCGTCCCAAGTTTTGCGCGCCTCGATTTTGAGATAATTGAATTCCGCGCTCGGCTGGATTTCTTCCACGGCCTCGCGATGCAATTTGATGACGCCGAGCATCGAATCCACATTATCCTTCGCAAGTGGCTTGGAAACGTGGGCGCAACGCGCGTCACGATAACCGGCAAATGCGCCGATGTTCGCGGCAATTTCGGCACTCTGCTCATAGGCGTGGCCGGTCATGATCGAAGTAATCGCGCCTGCGAGCGCGCGGCCTTCATCGCTGTCATAAGGCAGACCGTAGCTCATGCAGAGCGAACCGAGGTTGGCAAAGCCGAGTCCGAGCGTGCGGAAGATGTGGGAGTTTTCGGCGATGTCCTTGGTCGGATAGCTCGCATTGTCCACTAGAATTTCCTGTGCTGTGATGAAAATACGGACGGCGGCCTTGAAACGCTCCACGTCAAACTTGCTGTCTTCGCGTTTGAACTTCATCAAATTCAGCGACGCAAGATTGCACGCAGTGTTGTTAATGAAAACATATTCGCTGCATGGATTCGTAGAGTGAATCGGCTCCGTGCCTTTGCAGGTGTGCCATTTGTGGATCGCGCCGTCGTATTGCATTCCGGGGTCGCCGCAAATGTGCGTGCCTTCGGCAATCTTGTAGAGTAGCTTCGCAGCGTCCTTTTTCTCCAGCGGCTTGCCGGTCGTAATGGAGCGCGTCCACCATTCCTTGCCAGCAAGCGCGGACTGCATGAATTCATCGCCGGCGCGGACTGAAAGGTTTTCATTCTGATACATCACGCTGCCGTAGGCGTCGCCGTTATAGCTGCCGTCGTAACCTTGCTCAATCAACGCCCATGCCTTCTTCTCTTCCTTTTGTTTGGCGTCAATGAATTCCTCGATGTCGCCGTGCCAGTCGCGCAGCGTGTTCATCTTGGCCGCGCGACGCGTCTTGCCACCGGACTTAACAACATTGGCCACTTGATCGTAAACTTTCAGAAAGCTCATCGGGCCACTGGGACGTCCGCCACCACTCAATTTCTCGCGGCTAGAACGCAGCGGCGATAAATCCGTGCCGGTGCCGGAGCCGTATTTGAAAAGCATCGCCTCGGCGGAAGCAAGGCGCATGATGTCTTCCATCTCGTCCTTGACGGACTGGATGAAGCACGCGCTGCCCTGCGGATATTCGTATTGCGACGTGGCGCGCTCGGCCTCGCC
>Ga0181525_10003656_pt1 | contig 12055 bp, 9 predicted proteins | sample PEATcosm2014_Bin_48_FD_121100 | JGI IMG/M metagenome (GOLD analysis project Ga0181525, IMG submission 121100) | Peatland microbial communities from MTU Mesocosm Facility, Houghton, MI, USA - PEATcosm2014_Bin06_10_metaG | ecosystem: Environmental > Terrestrial > Soil > Wetlands > Peat | place... | reverse complement strand
AGCCGGCTTTGTCGATCCAGAGCTTCCCGCGAAATTTGGGGAAGAGCTTGGCTACGGTGCTGCGGGCATGATAGCCGGGCCGCGGCGTACCTTCAATGATCCAGGCGCCGCGGCCGTCGATTTGCGTTTCGCCCGCGATCCGGAAGTCGAACGCGTCGGGCACTTCGTCCAAAGGCTCTCGTTCGCGCTGGCGCTTCCTTTCCCAGTCGGCGATGCGCCGGGCGCGCTCGGCCGGCGTCTCTTTCTGGCGCTGGGCGATGCTGTCGGCGAGCTTCTTCTGCTCGATGCGTTCCTCTTCCGGAGACAAGGCGTGGTCGTCTTTGCCCACCAGACGGCGGTAGGGTGAGCCTTCGAGCATGGTGACGTCGTAAAGCAGGATCTTGCGGGTCTTCACGTGCGCGGCGGAATCGAGTTCGCGTGTCTCGGACCGTTCCAGGAAAGTGTAATTGCGCGCGATGGCCAGATTATGGTCCATCAGTTGGACCGAGCGGCGCACGATTTCACGCGGATCTTGCGCGGCGGCGAGTGTGCAAGCAGCGGCCAGGAGCAAGACAGCGCGCATTGAAGTGATATACGCGCGGACGGCAAAAGCAGTTGCAGTCACTTCACACCGATGAAGGAGAGCATGCGGCCCGCCTGCTCCTTATCGCGGCGGTACGAATGGAAATCGTCGGCATGGCACTTGGTGCAGAGGTTGGCCGCGTAAATAAAGGACTCGGGAATCCCGGCCTCCATCAACTGGCGGCGGTTGGCTTCGACGAGGTCGATGTGGCACGGACCAGCTTCGCCAAACTGTGCGGCCACCTCCGCGCCCACTTCGTAGCAGCATTTTCCGATTCCCGGCCCGATGGCAACCTGAACACGCCCCGGACGCGCGCCGAATTCTTCCTGCATCCCGCGCAGGGTGTGCCGCACGATGCCCCGCACCGTCCCGCGCCAGCCCGCATGCACGGCGGCCACCGCGCGATGCTCTTCGTCCACCAGCAGGATGGGGATGCAATCCGCGGTCTTGACGGCGATCAGGCGCCCGGGCGTGTTCTCGAGCAACGCGTCGCCATCGCCCAGCAGTCCCGTCCGCCCGCGCGCCGCCACGCAGATATCGGAATGGATCTGATGCAACGTGGCCGCAATCGGCGGTGAAGCGTGGCGCGTACCGAAACCGTGCTCCAGCCACGGAAATTGTTCCAGCAGACGGGCGCGGTAAATATTCTGCGAATCTTTGTAAAACACTACGCGGGCTTCTGAATCTGCGCGATCATGACCTGCTCTTTGAACTGCGCCAGCATGGATTCGTCCAGGCGAACCTCGGTGGGCCTTTTCACCAGCGTGGTCATCTGATCGATCTTGTCTTGCAGCTTCAGCAGCGCGTAGAAGAGGTTCTCCGGACGCGGCGGGCAGCCGGTCACGTAGACATCCACCGGCACGATCTTGTCCACGCCCTGCAGCACGGCGTAGGTGTTGAACGGTCCCCCCACGCTAGAGCATGCGCCCATGGAGATGCACCATTTGGGATCGGGCATCTGGTCCCAGATGCGCTTCAGCACCGGTCCCATCTTGAGTGTCACCGTGCCGGCGACGATCATCAGGTCCGACTGGCGCGGGCTGGGGCGGAAGACTTCGGCGCCGAAGCGCGCGATATCGAAGCGGGAAGTGCTGGAGGCGATCATCTCGATGGCGCAGCAGGCCAGACCAAAAGTCAGCGGCCAAAGCGCGGATTTACGCGCCCAGTTGAAGACGTAATCGACCGATGTGGTCACCACGTTGCTGTCGAACTGGTTCTGGATCAAGGTTGACAACGAACCCTCCCTTTGAACCGCTATTCTACCACTCCGAATCGGGCGCGCAGTGTGGCAGCGTAATCGGTTTGGCCGGCGAGATCGCTCTCGATGCGGCCGGCTGGGGTGGTTTCGATGAGGCGCATGCCGGTGAGCGTGACGCGCCCTTCCGGGGTGGCCAGGGTGCAGATGCGGCCCTGGGTGAAGTGGGATTCGGGCGACGTTTCATGGAAGCGGCAGCGCTCGGCGAAGTCGGCGAGCGCGTGCGGCCGCAGCGTAAAGCGGTACTGCGGCGTCCAGTCGCCGCCGTCGTCGCGCCGCACCAGGATGCGGTAGTCGCCATCCGGGGCGATGCGGTAGGCCGAATGCCCCTGCGGCTGATCTGCGGCCTCGTTGAGGCGCACCGGCAAGCGGAACCCATTGCCGAAGCCCACGTCGGCGAGCCAGGGTTCGCCGAGATCCACGGCGAGCGCCAGATGATCGTAAGGCGGGCTGAAGCCGCCGGACTGGCGGGCGACTTCCGCGGAGAGCATCGTGACGCGGAAGCCCATCTCGCCCAGCAGCACGCAGAACAGGCCATTCAATTCGTAGCAGAAGCCGCCGCGGCGACGAGTGACGATCTTGTCGTAGAGCGCCGCTTCGTCGAGCGAGAGAGGCCGGCCCAGATGGATATCCAGGTTTTCAAAAGGAACAGTGTACATATGCGCCAGCTGCAGGCCGCGCAATGTATCGAGCGACGCGTCGCGTGGGCCGTTGTAACCGATCCGTTCGAGGTAAGCCGCGCTGTCCAAGGCGTTAGCGTAGCATTAGCGTAGCGGGATGGCGGCAAGCGATATGATGGTCTCGGATGAAGGCGCTCTTTTTCCTGCTTTGCACCGCGTGCGTCGCAGCGTTCGCGCAACAATCGGATCTGCCGCTGGCCAGCTTCACGGGCACGGTGCGGCAAATCAATTCGACCATGCTGACGCTGGCTCGGCCGGATGGGGACGACCTCGACATCTCCTGCACCCATGGCACGCATTACTATTCCGGATCGCAAAAGATCAAGCGGGAGAAGATCAAGCCGGGCGATCGGGTGTCGGTGGAGACGAAGCTGGATCCTTACCTGAAGCCGGAAGCGGTTAATGTGCGCTTGTTGCCGCCGGAGAGGCAGTAGGCGCTTTCAGCGCGGCGATGCGACGTTGCGCCAGCGTCCAAGTTGAGGATTCAATACCGATTTCGCTGGACGGCTTCTTCAGCCGCTGATAGTCGGCCAAGGCCGCATCCCGAATATCGTACTGTTCTGCAATGCGCCCAAAGACGTACCAGCTACTGCCCTCCGGCTCGTCTTGTCCACCGACCTCCATGCCTTGCAGCATGAGTTCGCGAGACTCGGCGGTCTTGCCCGCTTCCGCGTACAGCGCGGCCAATGTATGGAGCACGTTGAAGTCCTGACTCTTGCTCATTTGCACCGCTTTTTGGGCCGTCTCGATGGCTTCCGGCGGAGCGCTGCCGGCCACCAGGTAATCCCACGCCAGGTTGTTCAGATCCACCGTCGTGGCTTCCGCCGATGCGGCGATCTGCTTGCCGATCCCGATGGCCTTCGGAAAGTCCCCGCGCAAGCTCGCAAGTCCCATTGCCGCTGAAAGGGCCGCATGGTCCTCGGGACGGCGAGCCAAACGTTCGGCGATCACGCGCTCCGCGTCGTCCCACGTCTTCAACCTCTGAAGGGCCATCAGCGTTGCGCCGAAGGCGGCATCCGAATCCGGATAGACGCGCAACATATCCTGCGCGATGGGCAACAGATCCTGGGGTTTTTCCAAAGTGCTGTACGCGGTCGCCAGCGCAACTTCGAACTTCATTCGATCCGCGTCGCTCGCCGCCTTCGTGCAAGCGTCTTTGAGAATATCCACGGCTTTGGCCGCATCCGGGCCGGAAGCCATCAAACTGGCCGCGGCCTGGCGGATCGTCTCCGTTCCAGCATTGGATCCGCGCGTCCAGATGCGCGGAAAGGCCTGACCGGCAAGCGGGTCGTCGCCGCCCGCCAGGGTATTCTGCTCGCGCGCCCAATCCAGCCAGCGGCGCGCCGACTTCTCGTCGCCGCGTTCCAGGCAATTCAGCACGACCGGACCTATCGATTCGGTGTCATTCAGCGAAACGAGGCGGTATATGTCCTCTTCTCGAATCACGTACGCCGTGAACCGGTTAGATCCGTTGGGCGACACCAACTCAGTCCGCACCCGATACCCGCCCGCATCGTCGCCTTCCACCTTAACTTGCATCACCGCGAAAGCCATATCGATCAGCACGTCGACGGGCAGGCCGGCCTTCACCAACTGATTCCTGAACGGCGCCATGCCGGTTTGGATGGCTTTCCAGAGTTCGGGCTTACGAAGTCCACTGTCGGAAGTGAACAGCTGCAGCGGAACCTGGTCGCCCGGCCGGGAGGAAAATATTCGTTGCAGGACGCGGTAGAGCGGGCCTGTGGGGGTCTTGTTCGAAGCGACGATCTCTTCGTATGGTTTCGCTTTGCGGATGGCATCGATGCGCGGACGCTGTTCGGCGGCCTGGCTGCTTCCCTCGACGGCCGCCTCCATCAGGTCCGCGGCTTGCTCGTAGTTGCGGAGTTTTAGCATCCATTGGCCCGCGCTCAGCAGAGCGGCTCTGCGCGATGCATCGTCGTCGATCCGTTTGCGGGCTTCCGCCACGGCCTGCGCCCCGCCAGCGCTGCCCGCAACGGCGGCGAGCAGCAGTGCATTGGTGGTGGCATTGGCATCCTGCTTGACGGCCAGTTCCCGCAGTTCATCGAACCGTTTTGCAAACAAAAGCGCGAAGAGGATGTTCCTTTCCAGGCCATTCTTCAGCTTGCCTTCCAGGGCCTTGTATTCAAAGATCGCGAGGTCTAATTTCTCCTTGGATTGGTATCGAATGCCGTCCGGCTCGGATTCGAGCAAAATCGCGAGGTTGGTCCGCGTGTCGTTGTCTTCCGGATCGAGTTCCACCGATTTCCGATACGCGGCTTCCGCGCCAGCCAGGTCGCAGCCTTTGCGGAACCTGCGCCCGACCAGATCGTGTTGCAGTATCCAGCCGAGTGTTGCGAAAGCCACTGGCGACGCTGGATCCAGCCCGGTCGCCAGGCGCGCTTCTTGGCGTGCGGATTCCGCGGCGCCCGCCGCCAGCAGTGCGCGCGCAATCTGCGTGCGATGAAGGGCGCTTTTCGGCTGCGCCGCGGCAAGTCTCCGAAATTCATCCAGCGCGTCCCGAATTCTGCCGGCATTCAATAGAGCCGCGCCGGCCTGGTCAAACCGCACAATCGGCACGGGCGACTTGGCCAGACTCCGCAGATCGGCCTTCAGGGCCTCCACCTCGTCGGCCGAATAGAGACGCTTCACGGTGTCGAATCGGATGGTTGCCAAAACAGAACCATCCGGCTGGGCCTTGAATTCCTTGGTGAGAACGGCGGGCCCCAGCTTTTGCGTTCCCGACTCCGCAACGGTCCCCGGTTTGAAGCCCGGCGCGGGCAGAATCTTGTATCTCCATTCACCGGTATAAGGCACCGGCAATACAAGGCTTCCCTTTCGGCGCTTATTCGGCTGATCCTCCGCGAAGAAGACTTCCGGCAATTGGTTGGTCAAGCTCCAGAACGGGATGCTCACTGCCGCGTCGCTCTCCGACGCCGCACCTCGTCCGGATTTCACCATTTCCAGCCGCAAATGAAACGGCTTGGAAAGGTCCGCGGGCTCCGAATATTCGTATTTCGGAGTCGCTTCGGTGAGGTAGGTTGCTTTGGCATAGCTCTCGAGAGTGCTCTTGAGCTTCTTAGGGTCGGCGTTGCGGTACGAGTACCGGTAGCCGCGCTCCACTTCACCCCACGTTTCGAGCGTCGACACGACGTCGGCCTTGCCAAAGTCCGGCAAGCGGAATTCACGGGTCTCCATGAAGCCGTTCTCGGAGGGCTTGGCGTCCGGAGTCTTGACCAGACGGCCATCGTCGTCCACTATCATGGCGAACCGATTCTGGTCGCCCACAGGCAGCTCGTTAAACCGGGCAAATTCGTCGGTGGGATCGGCCCAGAATTCGGGCGTGCCCGGCACGTAGACGATGGCATGGTCAAATAGCCCGATGCCCGGCATGTCCGGGTCGACGTCCTGGTCCGTGCCCGCATTCAGGAGCGCCAGCCGGGCGGGAATCCCAGCAGCTCGCAGCATAGCCACCAGAACCGTGGCCTGATCCTTGCAATCGCCATACTGACGCTTCAGCGTTTCGGCGGGCGTGCGCGGAACGATGGCCGCTTCGCCGAACTCAACTCCGGTGTAGCGGATGCGCCGGTGCAACTCCGCGAGCACCGCATTGCCCAATTCGAGGGGGGAAGACGGTTTAGGGAGGGCTTTCGGCAGTATGTCCTTCACGTCGTCCACGCGGATCTGGTTCTCCATCAGTTTGCTGTAGGCGCGCGCGCTTTCGGTCCACGAGCCGCCGGTAGAAAAGATCACGTGCGGCCAGCGCGGCACGTCGAACGGCAGGTATGGCTCGGGCGCCTCCAGCGCATCCATACGCACCTGCGTGAAGGCAATCCGCACGCGCCCGTCCCGTTCGAGGCGTTCGACAGACATCGCGGGCAGCAGGCGAACCGCATATTTTAGCGGCCAGGCGGCCGGCGCTTCGATACTCAGCATCGAGTGTTCCGAAGGCTCGCCGTAGCCAAAATAGACGCGGTACACGGCGCTGCCGGGAAGAGGCGCGGTTTCTACGGAGACGATCTCCTCTTCGACGATAGCGCCTACGCCCACAGCCGGAAGGGGCGCCCGGACAACGCGTGCATCGCTATAGACGACGCCATCGCGTTCGCCGGCCGGAGACTCGGCTATCGTGCCTGGATCCAGGTCGTGGACGGCCCCATCCGGCGTGATGACGCGGGCGCGCAGCTTCGGCCGCGCTTCGCGCCAGGGCTCCCAGCGAGAATCGCTGGAGGCCCAGCGGGCGGCGCCGGCCGCGGTGAGCACGCGATAGGCGCGGTCGATCGTGCGCGAGCAGCGGCCCTGTTCGTCGAACGAATAAGTCCGGCGATCCCACAGCACTACTGCATCGGAGCCTTGGGGCGCGGAAACGGCGGCGCCGGCGGCCAGCATGGCCTGCGGGCTGGCGGAGAAGGGAGGCTCTGTCCATATCTCGCCGGCGAAGGCCGGCAGGGAGAGGAGGACCAGGCCGATCCCGGCTTGGAACTTATTGTGCAGGTGGCCGGTCATCATAAGCTGCCCACAATTCGGCGAGATCCACACCGGCGTGATTCTACCCTCGCCATGTGCGATTTCCTCAAACCGATTCTCTGGCCTTGTCAGGGAATCTTCGTGGTTGAACTAATCTGGTTGACGCCATAGCCCGAAGGCCTCCCATAATTCTGCCAGATCCACGGTGACGTTGGCGAGGAGAACTGGAGACACCGTGCCGCATTCCGTTGTGAGACGCTGATTTAGCGCGCCGGAGTCATAACGGTAAGAGCTGAACTGCGGCTGCTTAGGGTCGAGGAGCCATACTTCCGGCACGGCGATGCGGGCGTAGTCCGCCAGGAGTTCTTGAATGGAGCCTTTGCGGTTGGAGGGCGAAAGGCATTCGACGATCAGTTCCGGAGCGGTCCAGATGTAAGGATCGTTCCCGGCCGTTTCCGCGCTGTCCCGGCGCAGGGACTCGGCACGAAACACCATCAAGTCCGGGATGCGATAAGTCAATGGAATCCGTTCAATACCCAATCCGTTGCCCTGGCTGTGAACCTCGTATTCGCTATCGTCAAGTTGAACCTCCAGCACTTTAGACAGCTTCCTGACCAGATAATTGTGCTTCTTGAGCGCCGGCGGCATGATCCTGCTTTCACCGTGTACAATTTCCTCGAGGCGGTTCTCGGGCATCGTCAGGGAATCCTCGTAGCTAATCAATCTGGTTGAAGTCATAGCCCGTAGGCCTCCCATAACTCAGCCAGATCGACGGTCGCGTTGGGCAGGCGAAGGGGCGTGACCCGGCCAGTTTCTGTTGTCAGCCAGGGCTTCAGCGCACCGGAGTAAGAGGTGAATTGCGGAGCTTGGGGATCGATGAGCCACGCTTCCGGCACCGCGATGCGCGCGTAGTCCGCCAGGAGTTCTTGAATGGAGCCTTTGCGGTTGGATGGCGAGAGACATTCGACGATCAACTCGGGCACGGCCCAGATATAAGGGTCGTTCCCGGCCGTTTCCGCGGTGTCACGCCTGAGAGCCTCAGTGCGAAAGACCATCAGGTCCGGAATGCGATAAGTCAGCGGAGCACGCTCGATGCCAAGTCCTGCTCCAGCGGAGAGAACGTAGTATTCGCGGGAGTCGAGCTGGGCCAACAGTGCACGCGATAATTTCTCGACCAGATACACATGCTTCTTGTTTGCGGGCGGCATGATTCTGCTTTCACCACGTACGATTTCCTCGAATCGGTTCTCGGGCATCGTCAGGGAATCTTCGTAGCTGATTAATCTGGTTGAAGTGCTCATAGCCCGTATGCCTCCCATAACTCAGCTAGATCCACGGTCACGTTGGGCAGAAGAAGGGGAGTGACCCGGCCAGTTCCTGGTGTGAGCCACGGCTTCAGCGAGCCGGACTCGTAGCGGAACGAGGTGAATTGCTGCCGTTCTGGGTCGAGGATCCAGACTTCCGGTACCGCGATGCGCGCGTAGTCTGAAAGGAGTTCCTCAGTGGACCCTTTACGATTGGATGGCGAAAGACATTCGACGATCAACTCTGGGACAGTCCAGATATAGGGGTCGTCGCCGGCTGTTTCCGCTCGATCCCGCCGGTATGCCTCTGCCCGAAAGACCATCAGGTCCGGGATGCGATAAGTCAGCGGGACCCGCTCAACGCCCAGTCCCGCCCCCGAGGAGGTCACTCTGTATTCGCGCCTGTCGAGCTGGCTCAACAAAATGCTCAACAACTCGTCCATCAGATCCACATGCTTCAGGTTCGGTGGCGGCATGATTCTACTTTCACCGCGTACGATTTCCTCGAACCGATTCTCGGGCATCGTCAGGGAATCTTCGTAGGTGATTAATCTGGTTGAAGCACTCATAGCGCGTAGGCCTCCCATAACTCAGCCAGATCCACAGTCGCATTGGGCAAGAGAAGGGGAGTGACCTGGCCAGTTTCTGTTGTGAGCCACAGCTTCAGCGAGCCGGACTCGTAGCGGAACGAGGTGAACTGAGGCCGCGCCGGATCGAGGAGCCATACTTCCGGCGCCGCGATGCGCGCGTAGTCGGCAAGGAGTTCCTGAATTAAGCCTTTCCGACCGGATGGCGAAAGGCGCTCCACGACCAGCTCCGGAACGGCCCAAATGTAGGGGTCTTTTTGCCTTGCCTCCGCGCGATCCCGCCGGCGCGCTTCAGTTCGAAACACCATTACGTCCGGGACGCGATACGTCAACGGTACGCGCTCGATGCCCAGACCCGTCCCTTGGCTGAGCACCTGATATTCGTTGTCGTCGAGCTGTCTCACCAGAAAAGTTAACAGTTTCGCGATTAAGCCGGCGTGCTTCTGGTTGGGCGGCGGCATGACTCTACTCTCACCCTGTACGATTTCCTCGAACCGGTTCTCCGGCATCGTCAAGGAATCTTCATAAGTGATCAGCTTCGAGGTCGTACCCATAGCTGCCTCAAGCCCGCGCCGCGTCTATCTTCTCCGTGTCCACGCCAAGTTCGCCAAACGCCGCCGTGGCCCGCTCGATAGGGAACTGGCCATCGCGCGCCAGCCGGGACAGCGCGGTGGCGGCGATGGACTCCGCGTTGATCTCGAAGTGCCGGCGCAAGTACTCGCGGTTGTCGCTGCGGCCGAAACCGTCGGTGCCCAGCGTTTCCATGCGGCCCGGCAACCACGGCGCGATCTGATCCGCCACCACCTTCATGTAGTCGGTCGCGGCCACGATGGGACCTTCGGCCGCCGCCAGCGCTTGCCGGATGTAGGGTTCGCGCGCGGGCTGGCCGGGATGCAGGCGGTTCCAACGCTCGGCGCTCAGGGCGTCGCGCCGCAATTCGTTGTAGCTGGTGACGCTCCACACGTCGGCCGGCACGCCATACTTCTCCGCCAGGATGCCCTGCGCGCGCAGCGCCTCGTTCAGGATCGGACCGCTGCCGAACAACTGCACCTTCGCTGCACCGGCGGCCGCGGCTTTGAACCGGTAGATGCCCTTCAGAATGCCTTCCGCGACACCATCCGGCATGGGTGGCATGGGATAATTCTCGTTGTAGAGAGTCAGATAATAGAACAGATCTTCCTGCTCCTGGTACATGCGGCGGATGCCATCCTGTACGATCACCGCGATCTCATATGCATAAGCCGGATCGTAGGCGGCGCAGGTGGGCACTGTGCTCGCGAGCACGATGGAGTGGCCATCCTGGTGCTGTAATCCTTCGCCGGAGAGCGTCGTCCGTCCGGCCGTGCCGCCCATCAGGAAACCCTTGCCGCGCGCGTCCGCAAACGCCCAGATCAGATCGCCCACGCGCTGGAAACCGAACATGGAGTAATACACGAAGAACGGAATCATCTCCGTGCGGTAGTTCGTATAGGCCGCTCCAGCCGCGGTGAACGAGGCCATGGAGCCCGCCTCGGTGATGCCTTCCTCCAGGATCTGCCCGTCCTTGGATTCCTTGTAATAAAGAAACATCTCTGCATCGTGCGGCTTGTAGAGCTGCCCCTTGCTGGCATAGATGCCAAACTGCCGGAACAGCGACTCCATGCCGAACGTGCGCGCTTCATCCGGAATGATGGGAACCACGCGCTTGCCGATGGCCGGGTCCTTCAGCAGCAATGTCAGGATGCGCACGAAGGCCATGGTGCTGGATACTTCGCGGCCTTGCGACCCGGCCAGCGACTCGGCCAGGTACTCCAGCGGCGGCGCTTCCACCTTGCTCGCGGGCGTGCTGCGCGCGGGCATGTAGCCGCCCATGATGCGGCGGCGCTCATGCAGGTACGCCATTTCCGGACTATCGTCGGGCGGGCGGTAGAACGACGCGTTGCGCGCCGCTTCGTCGGGAATGGGAATCTCGAACCGCGAGCGGAAATGCGCGATCTCCGCCTCGTTCAGTTTCTTCTGCTGATGGGTGATATTGCGGCCTTCGCCCGCTTCGCCCAAGCCGTAACCCTTGATGGTATGCGCCAGGATCAACGTCGGCGATCCCACGTTTGACACGGCCGCCTTATAGGCGTTGTAAACCTTCTTGGGATCGTGGCCGCCGCGCTTCAAGTGCATGAGTTGCTCATCGCTGAGGTGCGCCACCAGGTCCAGCAGCTCCGGATATTTGCCGAAAAAGTTCTTGCGGAAATACGCGCCGTCTTTGGTGACATAGGTCTGCCACTCGCCATCCACCACTTCCGCCATGCGCTTCTGCAGCAGGCCGTTGGCGTCGCGCTCGAGCAGCGGATCCCAATCCTCCCCCCAAAGCACCTTGATCACATACCAGCCTGCGCCGCGGAAGGCGGCTTCCAGTTCCTGGATCACCTTGCCGTTGCCGCGCACGGGACCGTCGAGGCGCTGCAGATTGCAGTTGATGACGAAGATCAGGTTGTCGAGCTTCTCGCGCGAGCCCAGCGTGAGCGAACCCATGGATTCGGGCTCGTCCATCTCGCCATCGCCCAGGAACGCCCAGATTTTGCGCGGCGTAACCGGAATCATGCCGCGGTTTTCGAGATAGCGCATGAAGCGCGCCTGGTAGATGGAATTGATGGGCCCCAATCCCATGGAGACGGTGGGGAAGCGCCAGAAATCGGGCATCAGCCAGGGGTGCGGATAGGAGGAGAGCCCCGGCGTGTCGCGCAGCTCATGGCGGAAATTGCGCAGATGCTGCTCAGTGAGGCGGCCTTCGAGGAATGCGCGCGCGTAGATGCCGGGCGAGGCGTGGCCTTGGAAGTAAATGAGGTCGCCGGGCTGGTCGCCGTAGCTGGCGTGAAAGAAGTGATGGAAGCCCACTTCCAGCAGAGTGGCCAGAGACGCGTACGTGGAAATGTGGCCGCCGATGCCGGGATCGTATTTGTTCTGGCGCACAACCATGGCCATGGCGTTCCAGCGCGTGAGGCTCTTGAGGCGGCGCTCCATGGCGCGGTCGCCGGGATAGGGCACCTCGTCCTCGCGACGGATGGTGTTCACATAAGGCGTATTGAGTTGGATGGGGAGGTCGGCGCCCGCGCCGCGCGCCTGCTCGGTGAGGCGCTCCAGCAGGAATGCCGCGCGATCCGGCCCCTCCTGGTCCAATATCTGCTCCAGCGCTTCAATCCATTCGGACGTTTCACGCGGGTTCAGGT
>Ga0181525_10003655_pt1 | contig 12055 bp, 10 predicted proteins | sample PEATcosm2014_Bin_48_FD_121100 | JGI IMG/M metagenome (GOLD analysis project Ga0181525, IMG submission 121100) | Peatland microbial communities from MTU Mesocosm Facility, Houghton, MI, USA - PEATcosm2014_Bin06_10_metaG | ecosystem: Environmental > Terrestrial > Soil > Wetlands > Peat | place... | reverse complement strand
TTCACTCCAAGCCCTCGTCGCCTTGCCGAAATCAACACTATTTCAACTCCGATCCGCGCAGCCCAAACGACAAACTCGCGCACTGCCGAGGGTTCAACTGCAGCGCCGAATCACACCAGTTCACCCACGTGTACCCGTAGAAGCTCGAGTTCAAATACATCTCGTGCTTCGGCTGCCAGTAACCGTGCAGACTGTTAATGCGCTGGCTGTTCGAGGCAAGCTGCCGGAACACAAAGCAGCTTCCATCCAGCAGGTTCAGGCATACCGTCGTGGCGTTGAACCAGTACTCTCCAGGTGTGAGCGTCACCGGCTCAGACCATGAAACCTCGACCGTATATTCGTTCAGCCCGAAGACGTTTCGTCCAGTCGCCTGCACCAACGTAACGCCCGTCCCCGAGGCGATGCTGGTCCCGCCGTTGCCCTCGGAAACCCCGGTGCGGATGTCATAGCTTGCGGTCGTGGGATCGAACGCAGCGCTCGCTTGCACGTTAAACAGAATCCCGTAAACCGACGACGTTACCGGAATATGGACCGCACCATAAGTGCTCGCTCCCCCGAGAATGAGCAGCGTATTCTCATCGGTAAATCCGGCAGCATTGGGATCGTTCGGATTGATGTCGCCACCGTAGAACAAGCAAGGGTCACACAGCGAAGGTGGGATGCCCCTCGAATTCTCGTCGAATTCCCGGGCTTCCTCGGCGGTTCCGGCCAGATCCAGATGATGAGAGGCTGGCGGCTTCTTCGAATTTGCCGCCCCCGCCGTCAGGCTCAGCGCCATCCACGCGACCACCATCAGCCTACTTCTCACTGCGTCTCCCTGAACCGGGTTTCCCTGGAAGGTCAGTTCCGTGGTCAATTCGCCAATTCTGCCAGCCACAAAACTGCCCGCCGAGTCTATGCCGCGGTTGCCCGGAATGCAATGGAGAACAAAGTACCTAACTCGCGAGATCTCCCGCTGGGCAAGGCTTTGCCGTCATGCACCGGCCCAGGCGTCGCGCCGAGTCTTGCGAGCCATGGGCGTCGGCTTCCTCAAACTTTTTCCTCAGCCCGCACCAATCCGTCGTGGCGTCATTGACCCTTCTTTTGCAACGTGCTATAAATGCCCGTTTTGCGCTGGTCGGTCCGGAGCGGAGTCTTAATCCTCCGGTCGGCCAGAAGAGAACTCCGACGCGGCCAAGCTCCAACACTCCGTTTAGGTTTGCGGTGGAAGCGTGTTCGGAATTCCGGCGATCCAGTCCTCAGGGCGGCACACATGGGCTCGTCTCCTTTGCTCGGACCTCGTGCTCAACCCCGGACGCATCGCCGGAAGGCAGTCCCTAAACACGTTCGTATATTCCTAGGAACCAAATCATTGGAGGACTCATGATGCGCAACTGGCTCGCCACTGCTGCGTTAAAACAACGGCGCCTGGTAACTGATTTTCTGAAAAGCGACTTCCTGACGAAAATTTTCCTGAACGACGTTTCGGGGTTTAGTCTCCGCCATGCCATCCTGAAGAAGACTCTCGCCGTGGCCGCTCTGCTCGCCGTCGGCACCGCTACAGCCCTGGCGCAACCCGAAGCCGGCGGCGAAGCCGCGCTCAAACTTCCTGATCTTTCCTCGGTCGGTTTCCTGAACGGCTCCATCGACGGCCACCGCCTGCTTCTCATCGGAATTCTCTTTTGTCTCTTCGGCCTCGGCTTCGGCATGGTCATCTATATGCGCCTCAAAAACCTGCCGGTGCATCGTTCCATGCGGGAAATCTCCGAACTCATTTACGAAACTTGCAAAACCTATCTCGTCACCCAGGGCAAATTTATTTTGCTGCTCTGGGCCTTCATCGCCGTCATCATCCTGCTGTACTTCGGCCTGCTCGAGCACATGGAGGCCATGCGCGTCGTCATCATTCTTGCCTTCAGCCTGGTCGGCATCGCCGGCAGCTATGGCGTCGCCTGGTTCGGCATTCGCGTGAACACGTTCGCCAACTCCCGCACCGCCTTCGCCTCGCTCCCCGGCAAGCCCTACCCCGTCTACCAGATTCCCCTCGAAGCCGGCATGAGCATCGGCATGATGCTGATCAGCGTCGAACTCCTCATCATGCTGTTCATTCTGCTCTTTGTTCCCGGCGACTACGCCGGCCCCTGCTTCATCGGATTCGCCATCGGCGAATCACTCGGCGCGGCCGCCCTGCGTATCGCCGGCGGCATCTTCACCAAGATCGCCGACATCGGTTCGGACCTGATGAAGATCGTCTTCAAAATCAAAGAAGATGACGCCCGCAATCCCGGCGTCATCGCTGATTGCACCGGTGACAATGCCGGCGACTCCGTCGGCCCCTCCGCCGACGGCTTTGAAACCTACGGCGTCACAGGCGTGGCTCTCATCACCTTCATCCTTCTCGGTGTAAAAAATCCCCCCGTGCAGGTTCAATTGCTGGTCTGGATCTTCGTGATGCGCGTCATGATGCTCATATCCAGCGCAATTTCCTACTTCCTCAACGCGGTCATCGCCAAAGGCCGTTTCGGCAGCGCCGATGAAATGAATTTCGAAACCCCGCTCACCACCCTGGTGTGGCTAACCTCCATCGTATCCATCGCCCTCACCTTCCTGGTTTCCTTTTACATTATTCCCGACCTCGGCGGTGATGCTACTCAGTGGTGGAAGCTCGCCGTCATCATCTCCTGCGGAACCCTGGCCGGTGCGCTCATCCCGGAGTTGGTGAAAGTCTTCACCTCCACCGAATCGCGCCACGTGAAAGAGGTCGTCATCTCGGCCGAAGAAGGCGGAGCCTCCCTCGGCATTCTCTCCGGCTTCGTCGCCGGAAATTTCTCCGGATACTATCTCGGCCTCTCGATGGTCCTGCTCATGTCCATCGCCTATTACTTCAGCACCATGGGTCTCGCTGCGGCCGCAACCATGCTCGCTCCCGCCGTCTTCGCTTTCGGACTCGTAGCCTTCGGTTTTCTCGGTATGGGCCCGGTCACCATCGCCGTCGATTCCTACGGCCCGGTCACCGACAATGCTCAATCCGTCTACGAACTCTCGCTGATCGAGCAGGTCCCGAATGTCGAAGCTGAAATCAAGAAAGACTTCAACATGTCGGTAAACTTCGATCGAGCCAAACATTTGCTCGAAGCCAACGACGGCGCCGGCAACACCTTTAAAGCCACCGCCAAGCCGGTTCTGATCGGCACCGCCGTGGTGGGCGCCACCACCATGATCTTTTCCATCATCATGGCGCTGACCGCCGGCCTCACCCAAAATGTCGACAAGCTTTCTCTGCTGCACGCCCCCTTCTTCCTCGGACTCATCACCGGCGGCGCGATGATCTATTGGTTCACCGGCGCGTCAACCCAGGCCGTCACTACCGGCGCTTATCGCGCCGTCGAATTCATCAAAGCCAACATCAAGCTCGACGGCGTGGTCAAGGCTTCGGTCGCCGATAGCAAAAAAGTCGTCGAGATCTGCACCAAGTACGCGCAGAAAGGGATGTTGAACATCTTCATCGCCGTTTTCTTCGGCACCCTCGCCTTTGCCTTCGTCGAACCCTTCTTTTTCGTCGGATATCTCATATCCATCGCCGTCTTCGGCCTCTACCAGGCCATCTTCATGGCCAACGCCGGCGCCGCCTGGGACAATGCCAAGAAGATCGTCGAAGTCGAAATGAAGCAGAAGGGAACTCCTTTGCACGACGCAACTGTCATTGGCGACACCGTCGGCGATCCTTTCAAAGACACCTCTTCGGTGGCCCTGAATCCAGTCATTAAATTCACCACGCTCTTCGGATTGTTGGCGGTCGAGCTGGCCGTCACTCTCACCCGCGACCAGGGACCGACCATCACCAATGTTTTGGCCTTGGTCTTTTTTTTGGTCTCCTTCTTCTTCGTCTACCGCAGCTTCTACGGCATGCGAATCAGAAGCGGCAAAGCCGAGTAACAACACTGACACTGCGAGGAAGGACCGCAAGAGGAAAAATGAGGAAGGATGCTCATGAGGGGAGAGATGCCCATGTGGGCACAGCCGCCCTCGGCTGTCCGCCGGGCCAAGCTCGGCGCTCTAAGCGGCGATTTCGTTTTTGAAACGGCGGGAGCGGCTTTCAGCCGCGCCGGAAATCGCCCCAAAAAATCAACAGCGGCTCTTTATCCGCTGTTGATCGTTGCCGAATTGCTCGATCACCCAGTCTTATCGTCGGTCCCAGTACAAATCCCGCCGGTGCCGGTTCACATCGCGATACTCGCGCGACAATTCCCGGCGCTCGTGCCGAGCCGCGCCGTAGTTCCCATCATACAAATCGCGTCGCAGTTCGCGCCGGTCACAAGCGATCTTGGCATCATCGCGTCGAATGTCCCGCCGCTCGCGCCATCCATCGTCTGCAAACATCGTTCCCGCACCCAATCCCAGCACCAGCAAGATTCCCGCTATCGTCCGTTTCATGCCCCTATCCTCCTCCGCGTCCCTGCGGATTCTACTGAATAGAAACACGCCACCCAGGCCGGAGTTGCGGCCAAGATAAGTCTCTGCAAGTAGAAGATATAGGGGAATAAGTGGCAGCAAGAACAGCCGAAATAAACTTAGGCGGGGACAGCCGGGCTCGGCTGTCCGCAGGGCGCAGCCCTCCAGCTTTAAGGTTTTACTCGCCCATTCAAACGATCGCTAAATTGCTCAATATCTCAGTTCGGTCCCTTCATCTTTTCTTTCACGCTCCTCGCCAGCTTCTCAATCTCTTCCGCCTTCTTCAGCACCTCAAGCGATAGAACGTTCTCATTCGTCTTGTCCACATAATCCTTCAGCTCGGTTGAGAGCTTGAGCAGTTTGTCGGTATCCGCTTTCAGTAAAGCCTGCCTTTCGAGATTGGCTTTCTTCGCCATCTCGCGAGCCAGCTTTGCGCGCATCTCATCTTGTTCCGGTGTGCTGCCCTCGATATTTCGTCCCCCGGAAGGTGCTTGGTTCTGCGCATTGCCAGGAGTTGCCAGCGACAGCAAGACCGTCAGCAACAAGAACAGAGAAAAATTCCAGCCGGTTGGTTTTTCTGCCACGGGTTCCTCGAAAACGGGCGCGATCCTTCCACCCGCTCCCAAAAGTATGCCACTTTCAGAAGCCACGGCAATCAAGATTTACAGAAGGGACCTCAGAAGAGAGGGTCGTGGGCCAGTTTGAATTCTGTCGTGAAAGGGCTCGGCTTTCGCCGCCCCATGAGGTGCGCAAAATCAATCGCGGCTTGCAGCCGCCGAGGGAATGCGATTTTCAAATCGACCCACGATCGAAGGGAGAGACGAGAAGGGAGAGACGGGTTGACATCGGTCTCAGAGCGCGTACAGTAATGCCGATGATGGACAATTTCCCCGACTTCATGAAACAGCCGGCGAACAGAATAATCTCAACCAGCCAGGCAACTCCGGGAGTGGAGGGTTATGTATTCGACGGTGCCGACGGAAGCCAGATGGCATTTTGGACGTGTCATCAAAGCGCCACATCGGCGGCGCACACCCACGATTATGACGAATACATGCTTGTGGTGCAGGGCTGCTACACGCTGATCATCGACGACGAGCGAATTCCACTGAAAGCGGGCCAAGAATATCTTATCCCTAGCGGCTTGCTGCACGCGGGAGAAGTCGTTCCCGGAACAAGAACGATACACGCATTTGGTGGACACAGGGCAGACAGGATGATTCATTCCAAGCGATAAGTTCTTCCTGGACACACCTGACTGAACCCTACCCTGCCGGGTTCTATAGGGCGCTCATATTCGACAAAAACTCGCTGTTCGTCTTCGTCTTGCTAAGCTTGTCGATCAGCAACTCCATCGCTTCCACCGGAGACAGCGGATTCAGCACCTTCCGCAGCACCCAGATTCGCGACAAATCCTCCCGCGGAATCAGCAACTCTTCCTTGCGCGTGCCCGAGCGTTGAATGTCGATCGCCGGAAACACGCGCTTATCCACCAGCTTGCGTTCCAGAATAATTTCCGAGTTGCCCGTGCCCTTGAACTCTTCAAAGATCACATCGTCCATGCGCGACCCAGTATCGATCAAGGCGGTAGCAATAATCGTCAGCGATCCGCCTTCTTCAATATTCCGGGCTGAGCCAAAAAACCGCTTCGGCCGCTGCAATGCGTTCGAATCCACGCCACCGGAGAGCACTTTGCCCGAAGGCGGAACAATCGTGTTATAAGCCCGCGCCAACCGCGTGATCGAATCCAGCAGGATCACCACATCCCGCTTGTGCTCCACCAGTCGCTTCGCCTTCTCGATTACCATCTCGGCAACCTGCACGTGCCGCGCCGCCGGCTCATCGAAGGTCGAGGAAATCACTTCTCCCTTCACCGACCGCTGCATATCGGTGACTTCTTCCGGCCGCTCATCGATCAACAGCACCATCAGCACCACTTCCGGATGGTTCGTCGTAATCGAGTTCGCCACGTTCTGCAACAGCATGGTCTTGCCGGCGCGCGGCGGAGAAACAATCAATCCACGTTGTCCCTTGCCCAGCGGCGTCAGCAAATCCATCACTCGCGCGCTCGCATTTTCCCGCGTAGTCTCCAGCTTCAACCGCTCCTGCGGATACAGCGGCGTCAAATTGTCGAACAGAATCTTGTTGCGCGCCTCATCCGGCGATTCGAAGTTCACCGCCTCGATCTTCACCAGGGCAAAATATTTCTCGCCCTCATGCGGAGGCCGCACCTGCCCGCTGATGGTGTCGCCAGTTTTCAAATCAAATTTGCGGATTTGCGACGGCGACACATAAATGTCATCCGGCCCCGGCAGGTAGTTGTAATCCGGCGACCGCAGAAATCCGTAGCCGTCGGGCAAAATTTCCAGCACACCCTCGGCAAATATGTGCCCTTCTTTTTCGCTTTGCGCCTGCAGGATTTTAAAAATGAGATCCTGCTTGCGCAGTCCGCTCGCACCGGGCAACTCCAGGGTCCTTGCGATCTTGGTCAGCTCGGTGATGTTCTTTTCTTTTAATTCAGCAATGGTCATGATTTGTCCTAAGAAACGACTCGCCTAAACCCGACCACCGTAAACGTATCCGTTTCAGCGTTTTCGGGAGATTTCCAAAGGAAGGATATTCAGGGAAGACAAAGCACCACAAGGCAGGCGAGCTGGGCTGCTCCTAAGCAGCCCGCCGTTGTGCCTCGGCAAAATTTTCCGGTTCCGACAACACTTCCTGTCGCTCCGCGCCTGCGATCCGGTCCAAAACACCATTCATTGTTTCCTGGATTCTGGTGCTCGGCCGGTGGAACTTCCGCGTGGCCTTGGAGGCAAGCTGGCAAAGCATATACCGGTTCCGTAAGGTTTGTAAAGCGTCAAACACACGATCAGAGCGCATGTGTCTTTACTCCTTCCTTTATATGTATGGGCATTTCGCTTTCGCCCTCTTTCCCGGGAATCCGGTCAGAACCTCGCAACCCGTCCTAACCTGCTGATTCCACTAAGATTTTAAAGGAGTTAGCGCAATTCCTACCCAGAATAGATGCGTGACAAGACTCCGAAGATGCTCGTTTTTCCTGATTTGGGCTCACGGGTCGGGGCTCCAGCTACAGACCCGGAGAACTCCGGTCATCTACGGAACAACACAATTTATCCGGAATCCGCGATCCGGTCAACACCTTTCTCGCCTATTTGCACAGCTTTACTCGCTCTCGCAGTATCGTTTCGGATTACCCTGTCCCATCCCGCAGCAGCCCTTCACAAATCAGACAACGCCAGCCTTCGCCCGCGAATCGAATACCGAGCACCAGCTTTGCAGACACATTCGCTTTGAGACCTATCTAGATGTCATCTCTCTCGAGGTCATAAACATGAAGGCTCCCTTTCTCCTCGGTCGTATCCTGTTTGGGGGCTTCTTCCTCTACAACGGAATCAACCACCTTCGCGAAGCCGAGTCCATGGCACCCTACGCCCGATCCAAAGGGGTGCCCGCCGCTGAACTCGCGGTAAAGTTATCTGCCATCCCGCTCATCGCCGGCGGCGCCAGTCTGCTGCTCGGCGTCAAACCAAAGCTCGGAGCCATGGCCGTACTCGGCTTTCTGGCCGGAGTTTCTCCCATCATGCATGACTTCTGGCGCAACCCCGACCCGAGCAGCGCACTAACGACATGATACATTTCATGAAAAACATGGCTCTCGCCGGCGGCGCACTCGTTCTCATGGGTGTCGACGAGCCCTGGGAAGCCAGCCTCCTCACAGCCCAAGAGGAACTGTCCGGCAAGGTCGGAAAGAACGTTCGAAAGCTCGGTCGCAAATCAGCCGCCTAGCCGGAGTCCCTCCGAACCTCGGCCGAGGATGAATCCGGAGCATAAAGCGCCAACGAAGCATAAACTAAAGATGCGCGACTAGAAAAAACGCGTGACTGGAAAAGAGGCTTGACTGAAATGGACGAAGAAATTCTCAAGCAGATCTTCGACGAGTTGTTCACCTCGCTCGAGCCCCTCGAAACTCAGACCGCCGCCCTTCTTCATTTCCTGAAAGCCAAAGGCATTGCCACCGACGAGGAACTGGCTCCCTTCCTCGATCAAGCCGCAAACACCGCCAACATCCGTTGGCTCGCCGCTCGAGTAAGGACCGAAGCCCTCATCTCTTCCGCCATGAAGCCCAGCGACCAGGAAGTTCAGAAACACGAAGTTCAGAAAAAAGAAGGAGTTCAGGGAAAAGAAGAAGAAAACCGGAAAAAACCGGACAACCAAGAACACGAGAAAAAAGAAGCCGAGTCGAAGCCTCGACCGGCTCAGAAAACTGACGATAGCTTGCCGGAAGAATCGCGCCCCAGCACCCCGGAGAATAGGGAAGGCGAAAAACAAAACGGCAAATCACAAGCATCTCAGCAAGAGCCGTCGCAAGAAGTAGCCAAGCAGGACGCGAAACGAAACCCAAAAGAAAATGTAGCCTGACCCGAACGCCGTAAGATTCGTATCAGGGTATGCCTTCAGGCATAGGGCAAGCGCCTCTCAACTCTCAGCCGCGAAGCGGCGACAGAATGCAGCCCGCGGCAAGCCCAGGGTAAGCAGCAAAAGAGGAACCGGTCCCGCCAGGGAACGGCAAAAAAGTTGCCACTCTTCCTACTCCTTCACCCCCAACTGCCAAAACAGAAACGAATAAATATCGGTGAACTCCTCAATCTGCTTAGCCACGGGTTTCCCCGCCCCATGCCCCGCCTTACTCTCAATCCGCAACAAAATCGGACGCGTCCGGCTCGCCCCGTTCTTTGCCTCCGCCTGCATCAACGCCGCCATCTTTTTGGCATGCATGGGATCGACGCGTGTATCCGTGTCGGCCGTCATAAATAAGATCGCGGGATATTCCGTCCCCGCCCTCACGTGGTGATAAGGCGAGTAAGCGTACAGCCACTTGAATTGCTCGGGACTATCCGCGCTCCCGTACTCGGGAACCCACAGCTTCGCAATCTGAAAACTCTGATAGTGCAGCATGTCCAGCAGCGGCACCTGGCACACCACCGCCCGAAACAAATCCGGGCGCTGCGTAATCATCGCCCCCATCAGCAGCCCGCCATTCGAACCACCCCGAATCGCCAGATGATTCTTGTCGGTGTATTGTTCCGCGACCAAATGCTCCGCCGCCGCGATCATGTCGTCAAACACGTTCTGTTTTTTCTCCAGCATCCCGGCCCGATGCCAGTCTTCCCCAAACTCCGCCCCGCCGCGCAAATTAGCCACGGCAAAAACTCCGCCATGCTCCAGCCACAAATACCCCGACCGGTCGAACGACGGAGTCAGGCTCACATTAAATCCGCCGTAACCCGTCAGCAGCGTGGGATTGCGCCCATCCTTTTTCAATCCCTTCCGATGCACCACGAACATCGGCACCCGCGTGCCATCCTTCGAGTGGTACCACTCCTGCTCCACCTCATAAGCCGCGGGATCGATCGCAGGCGCATCCACCTTGGCCCAGAGCGACGTCGTCCCGCCCTTCAGGTCGTAACGGTAAATCGAAGGCGGGTGGGTGAATGACTGAAAGCCATAAAAAATCTCGTCTCGATTCCATTTCCCTTCCGAGGCGAAGACCGTGCCAATCGCAGGCAAAGAAAGATCGCTTATTTTCTTGCCATCCAAATCGAAAAGCTTAAGCTGCGACGAGGCATTCTGCTCGTACTGCGCAAAGAGTTTCCCGCCCCACGTCGCCGCGCCCTGCAGCACCGCGTCGGTCTGCGGGATGATCTCTTTCCAATACGCCCGGTCATAATTGCCCGCATCGGTCACGAACACGCGGTAGCGCGGAGCGTCTTCATTCGTGACAATGAAGAGCTTCCCGTTGTAAAGCGATCCGCTGTAGAAACAATCTTTGCCCGTAGTCACCCGCGTAGGCGGCGTGCCCGCCTTTAAGTCCATCAGGAAAAGCTCCGACTTCGTCCAGCCCTCCTGCACCGTAATCAGCAGCCAGCGGCCGTCGTTGGAAAGTTTCAATCCCGGCCAGTCCTCCGCATCGCGTCCTTCTCCGAAAATCAGTGGATCAGTCGCCGGATCGCTTCCCAGTTCGTGATAGAACACGTGCCGGTGGTACATCTCCTGCCCTTCGGCAACGTCCCCCTTCTTCGGATAACGCGTGTAGTAAAATCCAGAGCCGTTCAATTCCCACGCAATGCTTGCCGCCCGTGTGCGCTCAATCGTGTCGGGCAGCAGCGTGCCGCTTTTGGTTTCAAGAATGTGCAGCGTGCTCATCTCCGAACCGCTGGGCGACGTGCCGTAAGCCAAATACTTCCCGCTCTCTGAAGGATGAAACCAGTCGAGCGCAATCGTGCCGTCAGCCGCCAGTTGATTGGCGTCGACCAGAACCCGGTCTTTTCCCTCGACACCCTCGCGCACATATAGCACCGGCTGGTTCTGCATCCCGTCGCGCCGCAGATAGAAATAGTATTTCCCAGCAATCTGCGGGACGCCCACGCTTCCGATGGTCAACAAGTCAGTCAATCGCTTCTCAATTCCGTCCCGCCCTGGCACCGGATCGAGCACGCCCCGGGTGTAAGCCATTTCCTGCGCTACCCACTTCTCCGTCTCCGGATTATTTCCGTCCTCCAGCCACCGGTAGTTGTCGACCACCGTGGTTCCATGAAAAGTCTCTTTCAGCGGCCGCACCTCAGCCTTAGGAGGAGCCGCCGAACTCGCCGAAGAATGAGTCCCGGTATCCCCCGAAGGAGGTGCCGCGGAGCCCGCCGGCTTGCCATCACTCGATGCCAGCACAGCCACCAGCAGAAAAAGCGAAACCAGACTCCAAACCAAAACCCAAACCAAAATCAAACGCCCACCTCCAGCCATAAATACCTCGCAGGATCAACTCGTTTAGCCTACCAAAAACCACCCTTCACCATTCACCCCCCCAGTGCGAACAGCGAGGCCGTCGCAGCGGCTAAATCACCGCAGCGAGCGCCCGCACCACTTTCCCAGTGCAAGTAAGTCGCATTCTTCGCATTGCAACCACGGACTGTCCCCGCAACGAAAATAGTCCCCAGGTTTGGCCGCGCGGACTTGTGACAGTCCCCGCAACAGGATGCTATGATACTGACGAAAGCGCGCCCATCGGGCGCGCCTCACAACACTCCTCAGTAGCTCAATGGCAGAGCATCCGGCTGTTAACCGGAGGGTTGTAGGTTCGAGTCCTACCTGAGGAGCCATTTATTTTCTGCGTTTTACGTAAGAATTCCAGAGAACGAGAATTCCTAAGATTTTCGCTATTGATACCCCGTTGCTACCCAGTTCCGCCCGTTTTCTCAAGATACGTTTGCTGGCTCCGATAGCCACAGCGGGTGGCCTCGGTCGAGCTTGGTATCGTGCAGGAGCCTCCGAAAACTTCCCCGCACCTAAAAAGGCAACGCCCCCGCCCTCTCGCGAAAACAGATTTAGGTGGAAAGTCCCGCCAGCTTCCGTCCCTGCCCGAGCCACACTCCTTGGAAATCTGCTGCATTCTTCGGATTCGTACAGCGTGGTCGCAAGTGCGCATCGCGGTGCGCGGAGATTCTGGATTTTGCCGGGAGGAACTGCTGGCGTGGTGTGAAGAGCAAGGCGTGGACTATGTGCTGGACTGGCGAAAAATGAACGGCTAAAAGCAGAGATCGCGAAGGAG
>Ga0181525_10003654_pt1 | contig 12057 bp, 12 predicted proteins | sample PEATcosm2014_Bin_48_FD_121100 | JGI IMG/M metagenome (GOLD analysis project Ga0181525, IMG submission 121100) | Peatland microbial communities from MTU Mesocosm Facility, Houghton, MI, USA - PEATcosm2014_Bin06_10_metaG | ecosystem: Environmental > Terrestrial > Soil > Wetlands > Peat | place... | reverse complement strand
GTAAATAATCGGTGATCCCGTGGGAGTCGGGTGCCGGGAGCGGGGCCGCGAGGGCGATCTGTGCCATGCCGGGGTATTTTTCGACACGCTGTGTTTGGTGTGTGACAGGTAGCTTGCGGTGATGTGCACTGGGGCGCGTGCCCCTCTGCGCGACGACGGATGCGGATGCTGCTGTGTGGCGTGCCCGTGCGCTGCGGGCCGAGGCGCTGGCTGAGCAGCTGACGGCAGAGAAGTCTGCGCTGAACGAGCGGGTGGCGGGGCTGGCGGCGCAGGTGGAGCATCTGACGGAGACGGTCGCGACGCTCAGCGGCCTGCTGTTCGGCACCTCAAGTGAGAAGAAGAAGCCGCGGCAGCCAGGCGGCGGCGGGGACGCCGGCCGCGACGGCGGGCAGGGCGACGGCGGGCAGGGCCGCCCGGGCGCGCGCAGGCGGGGACAGCGGCGGGGCGCGCCTGGTCATGGCCGCCAGCTGCACGCGCACCTGGAGACCGAGGAGCGGTTCATCGACGTGGACCCGGAGTTGCGGCGGTGCCGCTGCTGCGGCACCGGGTACGAGTACCTGGGCACCGAGGACTCGGAGCAGGTGGACTGGGAGGTGCTGCTGCGGCGGATCTTGTGGCGGCGGCGCCGGTACCGGCGGCGCTGCCAGTGCCCGGCGAAACTGGCGGGGCGGATGACGGCGTGCGCGGCCCTGCCGCCGAAGGTGATCCCGAAGGGCCTGTTCACCGCGATGTTCCTGGCCCGCCTGGCGTACGAGAAGTACGTGCTCGGCCGGCCGCTGCACCGGATCATCGCCGCCCTGGCCGCCGACGGCCTCGAGGTGGCCGAGGGCACCCTGGTCGGCGCGCTGGCGCAGGTCGCCCCGCTGCTGGCCCCCTGGGCGGAGGCGATTGAGGCGCACGTGGCGGCCTCGGGCTATGTCCGCGCCGACGAGACCAGCTGGCAGGTCTTCGCCGGTACCCCCGGCAAAGACGGGAACCGCTGGTGGCTGTGGGTGTTCCTGACCGATGACGCCAGCGTGTTCGTGATGGACCCCTCCCGCAGCACGGCCGTCCCCGCGCGAGTGCTGGGCATCGACCGGGAGCAGGCCGCGCTCGAGGCCGGCCGGCGGCTGGTCATCTCCTCCGATTTCTACGGTGCCTACCAGTCCTTGTCCGGAATCGAGGGGATCGATCCGCTGTGGTGCTTCGCCCATATCAGGAGATACTTCCTGCGGGCCGGAGCCGCTCACCCTGACGCGCTGGGCGAGTGGTGCCATGCCTGGATGCAGCGGTTCGCGCTGCTGTACCGGGCGCACGCCGCCCTGCGCGCCGCGATGACCCAGGCCCCCGGTACCGGGAATGAGACCGGGAGCGGGAGCGGGGAACGCGAGCAGGCCCTGGCCCGCTACCACCGGGTCTTCGACGACATCGACGCCGCGCGCATCCTGGAAACCACGATGGCCGGCCAGCTGCACCCGGCCGCCGCCAAGGTCATCGCCACGCTGGACAGCGAGTGGGAGGGCCTGGCCCGCCACCGCGACCTGCCGCACCTGGACCTGGACAATAATGCGGCCGAACGCGCGCTGCGGACACCCGTCATCGGGCGCAAGAACTTCTACGGCTCCGGAGCCGCCTGGGCCGCTGACCTGGCCGCCGACATCTGGACCATCACCGCCACCGCAGCCCGGAACGACACCGGACCCCTGCACCTGCTCGCCGGCTACCTCACCGCCTGCGCCGAAAACGGCGGAAAGCCCCTCACCAGTGACCAGCTCGGCCCGTACCTGCCCTGGACCCCCGCCGGACGCGCCCTCCGCACCGCCGGACGCCGGCCCGACGGCCCCGACGACCCGTAAACCCGGGCTGTCCCCGCTCAGGCCAGCCATCCCGCCGCACCCGGCTCAGCGTTCCGGTGCCGACGGCTGATCACGTATGCCCACAGGTTCACCGATTACTTACGTCTCCGACGTACCGACAGATTGCAGACTTAACCTACTAATTTCAGGCGCGGGACACTAGAGATGGACCCAGATCCGCAACTAACGTGTTGCGGGCTATCTACGACGCATGAGAGCGCGAATGTGGCTAACGATGAGGTCGTTGAAGTCGATGGTGTGGCTTTTGAACAACTCGGGCCACCGGCGGACAATATTGAGGTAGTCGAGGTCAAGCGATTCAGAGTAGCGCTCGACAGCCCACTCGTCGCAGTTGCGGAACAGACGTCGGAAGCTCGAGATCCGCCAGCCGTTACAATACGACCAATCGACCGGCGGGAATCCGGCCCGCTCCACGTAGTCGTCTATTTCCGCTTGCGGCCATAGGTAATGGCTGTAGGGCACCGGCAGTTTGCGGTAGATATGGGGTCCGAAGGGGGACATGTAAAGCGGTCCGAATTCCACCCACACATGCCCGCCGGGTCGAATGACGCGGGTTAGCTCGTCCAAGACCCGGTCGGGATGTGGGAAGTGTTCGAACGCGTTGTAGGAGTACGCGAAGTCCACGCTGTCAGTGGCTAGGTTCAGGTGTTCGGCATCCATCACCAGCAGTTGAGCGCCGGCATCGATTGCCCGCCCGTCGAACCCGGCATCAGTGCGGTCGATTCCGATGACATGCTTTCCGGCGCGGATAAGAGCCGCTCCCACCATGCCATCCCAGCAACCCAGCTCGAGGAAGTCTTGAGCCTCCGCTGCCTGCCGGAAGCGGAGAAGCGCCGTGGACCGTTGCTTGCCGCGGCGGCTGAGGGCGACCGGGTCGTACCCATAATCGGGTCGCGCGGGGAAGCGGGCCGCGAATTCAGTGAGTTCGGCCACCGGCCTGTGCTGCGGTTGATGGGATTGGACGGCGTCCTGGAACGCTCGGCTGGCGGCGGTGCGCTGTCGGATTCGGGTGAAGGCATATGCAGACCGCAGCACATCCTGGGCCGTAAGTGGGAGTCGCTCGGTGACGTCGCCAAACTTGTCTTTCAATGCCACCGAGTCAGGGTACAGCTGAATCCGGCCCGGGTACAGTGGCTACGTCCCTGCAGGCGATGTCCAGCGGAGTGGTGTATCAAATGACCACCTCGCGACCCACTTCTATTTCACTCCCCGTTGGGGTGCGTCTCTTTGAAAAGCGTGAACTTGTCTCTATATCTGGATGAATCACGGTGAAGCATCCGGCTGCGGGAGCATCTGCGTTTTCCGGGACTTCGAGGGCTGTGGCGTAGGGTGATCGCTGCTGTTCAGCGGGAGTGCCGGCGGTGTGCCGGGCGGGTCCGGGAACGTCGGCCAGGGTTACCGGGTCTGGAGGTGCGGCGGCATTCCGGGGCCGGTTCTGGGATTCTGGGCGGAGTCCCTCATTACCCCCAGCATGCAACGGAGGACCGGCAGTGACGGTTCGTGTCTCGGTGACGGTGACGCAGGTGCACGAGGATGGCAGCGAGAGCCCGCTGGACGGTGACCTGGCGGCGGCGCTGGCCGGCCCGGCGGAGCAGTTCTCGCAGATGATCACGTGGGCTGTGCGGGAGGCGGCCGGCGCTGATCACGGGGAGCGGGAGAAGGTGATCGGCGAGGCCGGGCGGGAGCTGCAGCGGCAGCTGCTGGAGGCCACCTTAACGATCGACGGCGCGCGCGGGGAACGGGTCAGCCACCTCATGAGCGCGGCCGGGATCCGGCACGGCAGCGTGGAGAAAGGCCACGACCGGGGCCTGGCCAGCGTGTTCGGGCCGGTGCGGGCCACGCGGCTGGCCTACCGCAACCGGCGCGAGGCGAACCTGTACCCGGCCGATGCCCGGTGGATGCTGCCCGGTGACCCGTACACGCTGGGGATGCGGACCCTGGCCGCGTATCACCTGGCGGCCGGCGGGTACGGGCAGGCGCAGGAGATCATCGCGGACCGGACCGGGGTCACGATCGGGCGTGCGCAGCTCGCCGGCCTGGCGAGGGATCTCGCTGCCTGGACGGGTGACTTCTACGAGCAGCGGGCCCGCGGCGCGGACACGGCCGCGCCGCCCGGTGACGTGATCATGATGCAGGCCGACGGCAAGGGCATCGCGCTGCGCCCGGAACACCGCAAGGACGCGGGCGGCAGCGACGCCGCGCACCCGGGGATCAAGAAGATGGCCGAGATCGTCGCCGTCGCCGATTTCACCCCCGCGCCCCGCGAGCCGGAGGACATCGCCGCCCCGCCCGCCCGCCGCAAGGCCCGTCCCGGCCCGGTCGCGCGGGACAAGTGGGTATCGGCCTCGATCACCGAGGACATCCCCGCGATGATCGGGAAGGCATTCGATGAGGCCGGCCGCCGTGACCCGCAGCGGGTCCGCCAGCGGGTCTTCCTCGTGGACGGGAACAAGCAGCAGATCACCGCCATCGGCGGCCACGCCCGCGAACGCGGCCTGAAAGTCCCGGTCCTGATCGACTTCATCCACGTCTCCGGCTACATCGGCAAGGCCGCCGCCGCCCTGCACCCCGCCGGCCCGGTGCTCGCCGGCCAGTGGGCCGACGGGCAGAAGCTGCGCGTCCTGCACGGCCGCGCCAAAGCCGTCGCCGCCACCTTGAAGTCCGTCGCCGCGAAGACCCGCGCGGACCCCCGGACCCGCCACCTGGACCTCGCCGACGTGGACAAGGCCGTCACCTACCTGGAGAACAACCAGGCGCACATGCGCTATGACAAGGCACTGGCCGCCGGCTGGCCGATCGCGACCGGGCTCATCGAGGGCTCCTGCAGATACGTCATCGAAGACAGATTCGGAATCACAGGCGCGAGATGGTCACCCGACGGCGCCGAGGACATCCTCAAAATCCGGGCCGTCGTCGTCAACGGCGACCTCGACAACTACATGACCTACTACAAGACACGCTACCTGCACGAACACCACCTGGCACGCTACGACCCCGCCAGCATCCCCGACCTCGGCCTGGCCGCATGACCGAACAACCCTGAAATGACACGCCCCTTAAAAAGATGCACCCTCCAGAACAGGAGCGAATTGTCGCTGCTGTTGAGGAGCAGTTCTCCCGTCTCGATGCCGGAGTGGCGGCACTGGAGGAGGTGCGTTGGAACCTCAAGCGAATGCGCGCGGCTGTGCTCCAAGCAGCTATTACCGGTGCTCTACCTTCTGGAGTAGAGGGTCGGCCGTCGGCGGTTGACCTGCTCAGTCAAATTCTGGAAGCTCGGAGGAACGCAGTACGTCGATATGTGGAACCGGCGCGTCCGGCGGATTCCAAGCTTTCGATCCCAGTCATTGGATCTTTGCGAGCGTGGATATGCTCGCCGAATCGGCGGAGTCCATCACTGACGGTCCATTTGGGTCTAACCTTAAGAGTTCGCATTACACTACAAGCGGTCCTAGGGTCATCCGCTTGCAGAACGTAGGTGACGGGGAATTTATAGACATAAAAACCCATATATCCGATGCCCACTACCAGAGCCTCATAAAGCATTCGGTAAGGCCAGGTGATCTAGTGTGCGTCCTGCTTGGCGAGGTCATGCCCAGAGCAGTAATTATTCCCAGCGACATTGGTCTCGCGATTGTCAAGGCAGATTGTCCTCGAATCCGCGTCTCGCCGCTAATGAACCACCGTTATGTATGGGCTGCACTCAATGCTCCGGGAGTACGCCAAGAGGTTTCTCGTCAAATACACGGTGCAGGTCGACCTCGTTTGACTCTTAAAGAACTGCGCGGAGTTGCAATTCCTCTTCCCCCTCGCCAGGAACAAGATGCCATCGTTGACGTGATGGATCGTCAGCTTGAAATCATCGATCAAGTTAGCGTTGAACTTGATCGATGGCGGTACAAAGTTGAACGCTTGCGCGCCTCTATCCTAAGTGCGGCTTTTTCCGGAAAGCTCGTCTCTCAAGATATCAATGATGACCCGGCATCGGATCTCCTTGAGGAGATTGCCACCGAACAGGCGTCATCAGTCGATCGCCAGCCTGTGCGGGCTCGTAAGCCCCGAATACCTCAGGAGAAGGTCGTCGTATGAGCGACAGCGCCACCATCGTCCAGAAGTTGTGGAACTACTGCAACGTCCTGCGGGATGACGGTTTGTCGTATCAGGACTACATCGAGCAGCTGACCTTCCTTCTCTTCCTGAAGATGGCCGACGAACAGACGAAGACGCCATTTGACCGGCCGCCGATCGTTCCAAAGGGCCTGGATTGGGCATCCCTCGTGCGCCTCGATGGTGACAGCTTGGAGGTCCAATACCTTCACATCCTTGCTGAACTTGGCAAGTACCCGGGCACACTCGGTGTCGTCTTCCGCAAGGCGCAGAACAAGATCCAAGACCCCGCCAAGCTCAAGCGACTGGTCTCCGACTTGATCGACCGCGAACAATGGATGACCCTCGATGCCGACGTGAAGGGCGACGCATACGAGGGCCTGCTCGCCAAGAACGCCGAGGACGTCAAGACAGGCGCGGGACAGTACTTCACCCCGCGCCCGCTCATCCGGGCGATTGTGAATGTCATGCGGCCAACGGCATCCATGCGCGTGTGCGACCCGGCATGTGGCACCGGAGGCTTCCTGCTGGCCGCCTACGAACAGATGAAGTCGGGCAGCCTGGATCCCGACGAGAAGAGGTTCCTCCGGAACGAGGCGCTCCGCGGCTGGGAGATCGTCGATGCGACCGCCCGGCTCTGCGCCATGAACCTCCTCCTGCACGGGATCAGCGCGCCCGAGAGCCCGAGCCTGGTCACTGTGGACGATGCTCTCAGGTCGGCTCCATCTGAGCACTTCGAAATGGTGCTGACCAATCCGCCGTTCGGCAGGAAGTCCTCCTACAAGGTCATCAACGCCCAGGGTGAGACCGAACGCGAGGAGATGAGCTACCTGCGGGAGGACTTCTGGGCGACCACATCGAACAAGCAGCTCAACTTCCTGCAGCACGTCAGGTCACTGCTCACCATCAATGGCCGCGCCGCCATCGTCGTCCCCGACAACGTCCTGTTCGAGGGCGGCGCGGGGGAGACCATCCGCAGACGTCTGCTTGAGCAGTGCGACGTGCACACCCTCCTCCGACTGCCGACAGGTATCTTCTACGCGGGCGGCGTGAAGGCGAACGTGCTGTTCTTCGACCGCAAGCCGCCGTCGGAGAAGCCATGGACGGACAAGTTGTGGATCTACGACTTCCGCACGAACCAGAACTTCACCCTGAAGACCCGTGCCCTCGTGCGTTCCGACCTCGACGACTTCGTCGCCTGCTACCATCCGGCCAACCGGCACGAGCGCACCGAGACCGAGCGATTTAAGTCGTTCTCCTACGACGAGTTGGTCTCGAGGGACAAGGCTTCGCTGGACATCTTCTGGCTCCGTGATGAGTCGCTTGAGGACACCGGCAACCTGCCCGCCCCAGAGTTGATCGCGGCCGAAATCGTCGAGGACCTGCAAGCAGCATTGGACCAGTTCGCTGCAATAGCGGCATCTCTTGGGACAGACGCCAACGAAGCCGGATAACCGGTGCCGGTGGCACCAGGTCCAATCATCGCGAATGCCGAGACCTGGCAGTAGTTCGGTATGTACCGTCCGGACGGCGCGGTGGTGCCTGCCTCCCAGCGGGCGATGCAGCGGCCACGTGCCCGGTGCTGGGCATGGTCGTGTCGTCGGCGTCGCAAGCCGGCCCGGATAATGCGCCGTGCGATCTGGGCGCGGGTCCAGGAGTGGCCTTCGCGCTGGCGGCTCAGCCAGGCGCCGAGGTCACGGTTGCGGTCACTGCTTGGCCTGGCGGGCGGGGAGTAGCCGTGGCCGGGGACGAGGTGGATGATGCCCAGGGCGATGAGTTCCTGGTAGGCGCGGGCGACGGTCTGCTGGTGGATGCCGAGGGTGCGGGCGAGCTCGGCTCGGTTGGGGAGTTTGCCATGAGTGCCGGTGTGGCCGCGCTGGATGGCGTCGATGACGGCGTAGGCGGCTTTGACCCATTGGCGGGGGTCGTCGCGGTCAGCGCCGATGGTAATCATGAGGTCCCCTTTTCTCGTGGTAGGCGCGGGGCAGCTCCGGGCGGGCTAGCGTTCTGAGAGGCCCCGCGCGGGTCTGCCGTCATCCGTCCCCAGCGCCGTGACCCGCCTGGGTGGCGGTGGGCACTGGGGCCTGCAGGGGTTGACGTGTCAGGTGCCGGGGTGGCCCCCGGCGGCAGGAGGCCGGTGCTCGGTCTGCTGCCCGGCGTCGTGACGGTGGGCAAGTTCGGCATCGAGCAGGCACGGGCCGGGCCGTACATGGGCGAGCCGGGCCGCAGCAGGCTCAACCCGACGGCCGCATCTTGCGGGGCGGCGAGTAGCTCGCCGTCGGGTAGGTGCTCGACCAGCCTGGCCAGGTTCTGGTCACGCATTGCGGGCTGCGATCCTGACCCGGTCGTCTTGCTCGGCGGTGACCTCCGCGAGGGCCTCCCGGAGGTCTGCCAGGTCTGGTGCGGCGGGGTGTTCGCGCTGGTAGTACCCGATCGCATGCTCGAGCTGGCGTTGGTAGCCCGCCAGCTCGAAGGTGGCTAGCGCGGGCAGGGGGTGTGCGGGATGGTCGACTGCAGGGGCGTGGTCTGCTGCTGCGGTTGTGGTCATCGGCGGCGGGTTCCTTGCGGCATCGGGCGGGGTGGTGTTGGTACCGATCGTGCCGGTGCGGGCGTAGCGTGGACACCGGCCACAGGCCTGGTGTGCCAGTGGCGGCCCGTGTGTGACGGGGCCGGAACCGATGTGATGGCAGGTGACGTGCGATGTCCCGGAATCCTGGTCCCCCGCCGGGGCTGATGGCGTTCGCCGAGGAGTTGCGGGCGTTCCGGGCTCAGACGGGGATCAGCAGGGAAGATGTCGCGGCCAGGGTGAACTATAGCCCGTCGCTCATCGGCATGATCGAGACTGGCAGGCGCAGCCCGACGCGAAGACTCGCGGAGCTGCTGGATGCGCTCTTCGGCACGCCAGAGACCTTCGTGCGGCATGAGAAGCGGCTGCGCGGCGTGCCGTTCAGCGAGGGGTTCCGGCCGTTCGCACCGTACGAGGCGGAGGCGGCGGTGCTGCGGCTCTTTGAGCACACGCTGGTGCCTGGCCTGTTCCAGACCGAAGGGTATGCGCGGGCGACGCTGGCGGCGCATCCGCATACCAGTGCAGACGTGGTGGAGGAGCGGGTGGCCGCGCGGCTCGCGCGGCAGGAGATCCTGGCCCGGGAGGACCCGCCGCCGCCGATCGTGTGGGTGCTGCTGGATGAGAACGTGCTGCGCCGCGAGGTCGGCGGCCGCAAGATCATGCGGGACCAGATCGCGCACTTGGCGGAGGTGGCTGGGCAGCGGACTGTCACGGTCCAGGTGATCCCGTCGTCGGTGGTCCATCCTGGCTTGCATGGGGCGTTTGCGATCGCCGAATTGCCCGATTTGCCCGCTATCGTGTACCTGGAGACGGCGCGAGGCGGGCAGACGGTCGAGGACCCAGACGTGGCCGCTGATCTGTGCGTACGATTTGATGCGCTGCGCACCGAGGCGCTTGCGGGTAGCGCGTCGCTGAGCCTGATCGAGAAGGTGATGGACGGATGGAACGACTAGGCCGTGCCTGGTGGCGCAGGTCGAGTTACTCGGGGACCGATGGCGGCAACTGTACCGAGGTTGCCGCTGTCCCAGGCGCGGTGCTGGTCCGGGACAGCAAGAACCCGGACGGGCCGCGGCTGGCGTTCGGCCGACGGGCATGGGGTGCGTTCGCGGCTGCGGTAAAGACTGGCGCGCGGGGCGCGTGATCTCGCTCGGTCCGGTCATCGTTCTGGAAGGACACCCATGCGTCTAAGTGTCCCTTCGGCGCAACCGGGGTCGTTTCATCGTCGCTTAGGGCGGCCCGGTGCTGGGGTGTCGGCGGGGCGGCGTCCTGGTTCCGCCGGTGCCGTGGCCTACACGACGATCACGCCTGCCGGACTGGTTGAAAGAATGATCGTCTTCGACGTCACCGTGCCCGGATCATGCTCGAAGCCATCCGCCCGAATACCGCAGAAAGATGGTCGTTCACACGGTGCGATGCGCTGCGGACCGCTCTCGTACCCGCTGCCCAGGACACACGGCGCAAGCCGAGCGCGTCGAGTGGTTCAGGCTGGCCGCTACTCACGCACGTCCGCATGGAGATGCGACAGTTGATACTCGCTTGCCATTGGCTTTTCGGCCTGGCTGACGTGATAGCCCGTGCGGGCAGCGCATACTGGGTTTATGGCTGATCCGGAGGATGTTTTCGCCCGGCTCCGGTTGACAGGAGGCCGGTTTGAGGGCGACGGGATGCCCGTTGAGGCCCTGACTGAACTGGTCGCCTACCAGCAGCTTGTTGTCGGGGTAGCCAAGGAGGTCTACCGCAGCAGTCACGCCGACCGGCAACGATTGCCGAGGGGATTCGCTGACCGTCTTCAGCTCCGGCTTCGGGCTATCGAGCAGGGCAGCGCGGTACCGGTGCTGGAGCGGCTGAGGGAATCCGGCGCGCTGCTGCCCAGGGCGGACGAGTTCACGCGATCACGCGACCTTATCGAGGAGGCAGTGTCGGCGATCGCGGCTGGGGACGCCCTGCCCGAGGATTTCCCCCGCCAAGCGGTCGTGCTGTTTAACCGATTCGGTCAGACACTCCGGCCTGATGAGGCCATCGAGCTGCGAAAGCCCGGTGCCCGAAGCGGGCCAAAGTACACGCGAGACGTGCAGCGTCGGCTCGTCCTTGAGGAAGAGCGTACATTCCAGGCGGAAGTAAGCGACATCGGGTGGGTCCTCGAACTTGACTCCACCCGGATGACCTGCATGATGCGCCTGCGGTCTGCTCTGCGGGCTCAACCCGTTCCGGCCCCAGTTGACGATTTCACTTTTGATCAGGTTAAAGCGGCCATGGAACCGAATGGTGAAGGGCCGCCTGTACATGTCACCGGAATTGGGGTGTACAGCACCGCCGGCCATGTTTTGAGACTCAGCTCCATCCAGGAAGTAAGTCCCATAGAGGATCCCGAAGGACTTGAAGCCCTTGACAGCCGGATCGCAGAACTTGCTGAACTCAAACCCGGATGGCTGGACGGTGCAGGAGTTTCGCTCACCCTTGAGGCCCTTGGGAAGGCGAGGACCACCCTGACGGAGCTACTGCTTCTGGACGTACCGCGCGCGCGCATCTACCCCACGCCAGAGGGCGGCGTACAAGCGGAGTGGGCAGCAGGAGCCTACGAGATCAGCGTCACGTTCGAGCCCGATGGCAGTTCCGACGCCCTGGCTGTTAACCGGGAATCAGGTGAATCGCGCGAACTAGAGAACGGCGAAGCAGCGGGAATCGCCCAGTTCTTCCAGTTGGCGTTATGACAGACGAGGATCTCCAGGCCGCGGCGCAAAGTGCGCTGCTGACCGACCCCGGTGAGGCTCTTTTCCGGCAGATCCATCCCAGTTGGGTCGATGACGGCGTGCCGACGAGCCAAGCGTTTACGCCGACTCCGAAAGATGAAGGTGAGCTATCAATCGCGCGGGGCAGTCGCACCACCGCCGAGGCTGCCTACAAGCACTACACGACGATTCAGAAGCTCGCGTCGGCAGGCACCTGGGCCGTCACTGTGGGGGAAGCTAGTAATGCCGGGCTTGAGAGCTTCGATGATGATCAGCCGGATGTCCTGGCTCACGGATTTGTTGACTTCCGTGGCCTGAGCAGGAAAGAGGCCAAGAGGAAGGGCGTGCTCCTTGCAGCCCACGCACGCGCCCGAGGTCGGCTCTTTCCCGTGGAACCCTAGATGGCTGATCATTAGGTAGTCTTCGGCTCTTACGGCAACCCACGGAACGGGCTCATGTTCGTCCAAGCCAACATTCTTGCGTTACGGGCGCAATGTCCGCGACAGCCAACGTGTCCGCGGAAGCTACGCAGGCAACGTGATCGGCGCGGGCTCTTTGACGTGGTGCCTGCGCCTGATCGCTGGTCACGGCACCGGGGGAGTGGCCGCCGCGACGCCAAGAGGCCGCAGGACTGGTGTGACCTTGGACGCGAACAGCTCGGCGCTCCTCATCACCTGCTCGTGCGTGCTGGGCCCGATCGCGAACAGCCCGATGAGCTGCCCGAAGCCGCCAAGCTCGGCATGCAGCTCGCGCAGCCGGCTCGCCACGGTGTCCGGGCTGCCGGCCACCACCTGGCCTCCGG
>Ga0181525_10003653_pt1 | contig 12061 bp, 11 predicted proteins | sample PEATcosm2014_Bin_48_FD_121100 | JGI IMG/M metagenome (GOLD analysis project Ga0181525, IMG submission 121100) | Peatland microbial communities from MTU Mesocosm Facility, Houghton, MI, USA - PEATcosm2014_Bin06_10_metaG | ecosystem: Environmental > Terrestrial > Soil > Wetlands > Peat | place... | reverse complement strand
TCGGCGCGCACGTACCGTTCGACGTCCCAACCGAGAGCGCGCACGTGCCCTCACGCGACGAGATGACGCCGGGCGTACTCGCACAGCTTGGCTTCGGGCAAGCAAACCTGCTCGTGACACCGCTGCAGATGGCGCTGATCGGCGCGACAATTGCGGGCGGCGGCGCCATGCCTCGTCCGATACTGGTACGAGAGATCGATACGACCGAGCACCGGGTCGTAACGCCGCAAGAGCATCTCGACGAGCCGATATCAGCAGACATTGCGGCAGAAGTGCGCACGTTGATGATTGCCGTCGTTCAGCGCGGCACAGGAACGGCAGCCGCCCTCCCGGGAGTGGCCGTCGCCGGAAAGACGGGGACGGCGACGAATCCTGCCGGGAGAGCACATGCGTGGTTCGTTGCATTCGCTCCCGCGCAGGCACCGCGCGTTGCGGTAGCGATCGTCGTGGAGAATGCGGGCTACGGCGGGACCGTATCGGCTCCAATCGCGCGTGACGTCCTCCGTGTCGCTCTGGCTCGCAAGTAACGCTACCTAGTATGCAAGAGAAGATCTTTAACGGCAGATACCGGCTCGACCGCCGCCTTGGTGACGGCGGCATGGCCGTCGTGTACGCGGGTACGGACATGTTGCTTCGCCGCCACGTCGGCATCAAAGTTTTGCGCGAGCAATACGCTGCCGATGAAGATTTCGTGCGCCGCTTCTACAACGAAGCGCAATCGGCGGCACGGCTCTCGCATCCCAACATCGTCAACACCTACGACGTCGGGCGCGAAGAGAATACGTACTACATCGTCATGGAGCTCGTCGACGGAACGACGCTCGCTGAAATGATCCGCAGCGACGGGAAAATCCCCGAGCCTGTCGCGATCGACTATGCTGCGCAGATGGCCAACGGCCTCGCGTACGCGCATCGACAAGGTCTGCTGCACCGGGACGTCAAGCCTGCCAACATTCTGATCACGCACGACGACGTGGTCAAGCTCTCCGACTTCGGAATCGCGCGAGCACTGACGCAACAGACGCTTGCCGTCACGCAGCCCGGCATGGTGATGGGCAGCGTGTATTACATCTCGCCCGAACAAGCGCAAGGGCTCGAATTGCGCGAGACCTCAGATCTGTACAGCGTCGGCGTCGTTCTCTACCAAATGCTTAGCGGAAAGCTTCCCTACACGGGCGAGTCGCCGGTGGCGGTTGCGCTCAAGCATGTCAGCGAAGCGCCGCCGCGGATTGCGGCAGTTTGCGAAGTCAGCCCCGCGATCGCTTCGATCGTCGATCGGCTATTGCAAAAGAATCCTGCGGATCGTTTCCAGTCGGCGAGCGAAGTCGCGACCGCGCTGCGCGAAGCGCGCGAACGGCCAATGGTTGCGGCCGCGGCGCTATCGCGCACGTCATCGACGCCGTCCGACCCGGACCGGCCCGTGCCGATGCGCCCACCACCACGACGTTCCCAAGCGACGCCGAGCCGCGGCGACGGAAACGGCGATGGTGCGGAAGTCTCATACGACGTGCCGGAACTACGTTGGAACATCGGCCGGATCGCCGCGCTCGCCGCTGCGTTACTCCTTGCGATCGGTGGCGGTTACTTTCTGTTCAGCGGCGGCATTCCGATGTTGTCCGGGATCAGTGTCGCCGACGAGACGGGCCACAACGCAATCGATGCGCAACGCGACCTCGAGAGTCACGGTTTGCACGTCAAGCTCGAAGGCGTTCCAAGCGATACCGTCGCGCAGGATCAAGTCATTCGAGAAGATCCCGCGCCGGGGACGCGGCTGAAAAGCAACAGTGACGTGACGCTGTACGTTTCGACCGGTGTCGCCCCGAAAGCGCTCGTAAGCGTCAACGATTTTACGCTGCCGGACGCGCAGAAAACGCTCGACCGCGAGGGCTTCAAGACGAAAATCGTCGAGCTGTTCTCCGATAAGCCCAAAGACACCGTGCTGCGTATGACGCCAAAAGCCGGCGATATGGTCAAGCCCGGCAGCACGGTCGTGCTCGATGTTTCGAAAGGGCCGGCGCCGATCACGCTCCCGAGCCTCGTCGGGCGCTCCGTTGACGACGCGCAAAACGTTCTAGGGCGCGAGAAGCTAACGGTAAACGTTCAACGCGTCGCGCTCGACGGTGTTCCCACCGATCAAGTCGCATCGCAAGATCCCGCCGCCGGAACGCAAGTCACCGCCGGAGCAACCGTTACGTTGACGGTGAGCACCGGGCCGTCAATGGTGACCGTCCCCAGCGTCGGAGGACAAACGATCTCGGACGCTTCTTCGGCGCTGACTGCGGCCGGCTTCACGGCGAAGATAACGTACAGCATTCAAGCCGGCGGCGACGGCACAGTCGTTCAACAGGAGCCGGCAGCGAGCGCGACTGCGCCGAAAGGCTCGCCGGTCAACATCATGATTGCCGTTCCCGGAACGGTGCCCAACGTTAGCGGGATGACGCTCGATGCGGCACAAGCTGCACTCACGCGTTTCGGCTACAAACCCGGCAATATCAGCTACGTACAAGAAGGACCGCCGGGTACGGTCGCGCGTTCGGAACCACCCGCGAATACGCAGCTCGACGTCGGCGAGAGCGTGAGCTTGTACGTAAACGGCGCGCCTGCGCCGCGGTGAACGGCAGCGCGCATCGCGTCCTCGGCGTCGATCCTGGGTTGCGGACGACCGGATATGGAATTATCGACGTAAGCTCCGGCCGCGCACGTTTGATCGAAGCCGGCGTGATCTCGCCGAATCCGCGTGCGACGCTCGAGGTGCGCCTCGCCGAGCTGCACGCGGCAATGGTCGAAATCGTTCAAACGTTACGCCCGGATTGCATGGTCGTCGAAGAGCTCTGGACGGCATATCGAAATCCGTCGACCGCGGTCTTGATGGGACACGCGCGCGGTGTTTTGTGTCTCGCCGGCGGCGCGAACGGCGTGGCCGTGCATACGCTCGCACACTCGCTCGTCAAAAGAGCCCTCGTCGGGAACGGCAGCGCGCGCAAGGAACAAGTGAAGCGGATGGTCGTGCAGCTTCTCGGTCTCCAGCGTCCGCCGCAGCCGGACGACGTCTCCGACGCGCTTGCACTCGCCGTAGCGTACGCGCTCCGTAACGGCGCACGAGTTCGCTGATGTTTTCGAAGATCACGGGCACGCTCGCCGAGCGCCAAGGGGATCGCGTCGTTCTCGAGACGGGCGGTCTCGGCTACGAAATCCTTTTGCCCCCGTGCGTCGCCGACAAGGTCCCCTCATCGCCCGGCGCTCCGGTAACGCTGGAAGTCTACTCGCACTTGCAAATGGACGGAAACGCGGGACGGTTCACGTATTTCGGTTTCACAAACGCAGTCGAGCGCGAGTTTTTCGAAGCGCTGCTTTCGGTTGCGAGCATCGGGCCGAAATCGGCTGCGCGCGCCTTTGCGCTGCCGATGGCGCGCATTGCTCGCGCCATCGACGAAGGCGATCACGCGCTCTTGCGCACGCTTCCGGGAATCGGACAGCAAAAGGCGCGCGACATCGTTGCAAAGCTCCAGGGGAAAGTGACGCGTTTCTTGTTGATCCGTCCCGCCGACGAGGCGGCACCGGCGCCGGCCAGAGACGCGATGCCCGAATTCGCAGAAGAAGCGCTCGCGGTGCTCTTGCAGCTCGAGTACAAACGCAACGAAGCTGAAGCGTTGATTCGCGAATCGATGAAACGCGATCCGACGATTGCCGATGCCGAACGCTTACTCGGGGAAATCTATCGCACGCACGCGAATGATGAAAAGCGGTGAGCGAAGAAAAGCGGTGAGCGAAGCTCGTAAGCGCCTACTAGGACCGGATGATGCCGATGCGCCTGCCGAGGACGAGCGGCGGCCCGTCGATCCCAAAGCTGCGCTCGAAGACGAAGTTTACGGCGCATCGTTGCGCCCGCGTTCGTTCGATGAATATATCGGGCAAAAGAACGTTGTCGAAAATCTCAAGATCGCGATCGACGCCGCAAACAAGCGCGGCGAAGTCTTGGATCATGTCTTGCTGTACGGGCCGCCGGGACTCGGAAAGACGACGCTCGCGGCGCTGATCGCGCACGATCTACACCGGTCGCTGCGTCCTACGTCAGGTCCCACGCTCGAGAAGCCCAAGGATCTCGTTGGAATTTTGACGTCGCTTGAAGAGGGCGACGTTCTGTTCATCGATGAGATACACCGCCTGGGATCGGTGGTCGAAGAATTTCTCTATCCGGCGATGGAGGAGTTCCAGATAGATTTCGTCGTCGACCGCGGCGCGTACGCAAAGACACTGCGTCTGCCGCTCAAGCGTTTCACGCTCATCGGCGCGACCACGCGACAAGGTTCGCTTTCTCCACCGCTTCGCGAGCGTTTCGGAATCGTGCACCATCTCGATTTCTACGCGCAGGATGAGCTCGAAACGATTGTGACGCAGAGCGCGCAACGCCTAACCGTTCCGATCGAAGGCGACGGAGCTGCCATGATTGCGGCGCGCAGCCGCGGGACGCCGCGCATCGCGAACAGGTTGCTGCGCCGGGTACGTGATTTCGCCGAAGTTCGCGCTGAAGGCCGCATCACGCCGGACGTCGCGGATGAAGCGCTAACGCGCGAGGGCGTCGATCAGTTGGGACTCGACAAGCTCGATCGCGCATTTTTGCGGACAATCGCCGAGCACTACGCCGGAGGTCCCGTCGGCATCAATGCAATTGCGGCGACGCTGACCGAAGACGTCGAGACCCTCGAAGACGTCGTCGAACCCTACTTACTGAAGATCGGGTTCGTTCAACGCACCGCAAGCGGACGGCGTCTGACGCCGGCAGCGTTTTCGCATCTGCGCATCGTGACGCCGCAGTCGCCGCAACAGCGTCTGCTGTGACCCTGCGCAGCACATTCATTCGCCGGGCTCTCGCGGGGCTTTCGGTCGGAGCAGCATGCGCGCTTGGATCGCGTGCCGTCTACGCGACCGGGGGGCTGGATCCGGATTTGGGAACACCGCCGCCTGCGCCCAATCTGCCGCCCTCGGCAAATCCGCCGGTTCGCATTCTACTCGCCAGCAATGTCGATCCGGTGCGAATTGTGGGCGACGCTGCCTCGTCGACGTTTTCATACGCGGGCAAAACCTACCGAGGCGGACCGACGATCATTCAAGGCGGCGATAAGCGGCCGGCTCTGATCGCAACGCTCCCGATCGACGCGTATCTCTACGGCGTCGTCCCGCTCGAGATCGGGCGCGGCTGGCCGGACTCGGCGCTCGCCGCGCAAGCGATCGTGGCACGCACGTACGCACTCTCGCATCGCGTCACCGGCCGCGACTACGACCTCGTCGCCAACACGGCCGATCAGGTTTGGGGAGGCGTTGAGGCCGAGTCTCCGCAGACGAATGCCGCCGTCGACGCAACCGAAGGCGAGCTCGTGACGTTTGGCGGCGGTCTCGCCACGGTGTTTTACTCGGCGTCGTGCGGCGGCCATACAGCCGATGCGTCGGAGGTGTGGGGCGGAGCGAGCCTCCCGTATCTGCACGGTGTAGCCGATCCTTATTGTGTGGAGAGTTCTCCGTACAACCATTGGACTGCGAGCACGACCGTGGGGGCCGTACTTGCCGCCTTGGGTGCAAGAGGCGCCGCTCTCGGGTCGATTCAGTCGATCGTCCTCGAGCCGCCGCCGGCCGATCTGCGTCCGGGCCTGCGCATAGCGGGGTCTCTCGGAACGGCTGTCCTGAGCAGCGCGCAGGCGCGCCGGGCCTTGGGTCCGGCTGTGATCCGAAGCAGTCTTTGGCAGAATCTCACGATTTTGGGCGATCCGACGCAGGCCAGTACGCCTCTCAGAATCGAAGGCAGCGGTTCTGGTCACGGCGTGGGGCTGTGCCAATGGGGCGCTCGAGTGATGGCGCAACAGGGCCGGACTCCAAAAGAGATCGTGAATTTCTATTTCCCGGGGACCCTCGTAACCTAATGAATGAGACGCCCACCGGTACAACGATAAGCGAAACCGACCGCAAAGCCGTGCGCTTGCGGCGTTATATCGATTTGGTCGTCGAGGACAAGCTTTCGTTCACGCTCCTCAAAGGCGTTGCGGCGGATATCTCGTCAACGGGCATGCGCATTCTCTGCGAGCAGTATCTCCCACCTAAAACCAAATACTTGTTCTCCATGAAGCAAGAACCGAATGTTGCGTGCAAAGGCGAAGTGCGTTGGGTTCGTCCCTCCGCGCCCAACATGCATCAGTGCGGCGTGCTCTTCATCGATCTCGAGATAGAAGATCGCGAACGTTTGGAGAGCTTTTTGATGATGGAACGCGAACGCGCCGTGCTTGCGTCGTCGCCGGCAGCTGCCACCGGCCAGCTTTCGGCGCCGCCACCCGGCGGCAGCGCGCGTCCGGCCGGCAGCGGCCAGACTGAGCGGGCGGCGGGTCTATAGATTCCAACCTGGGCGGAAGTGAGGCGTACGAGTACGACCTGCCGCCCGAGTTGGTCGCGCGCGCGCCGGCTGATCGGCGCGATGCGGCACGCTTACTCGCGCTGCACGCAAACGGAAACATCGAACATCTTACGTTTCGCCAACTTCCGCGTTTGCTGCAGCCCGGCGATCTGCTCGTCCTCAACGAGACCGCGGTAATCCGTGCGCGTTTGCGGGGAAGGCGTCTTCCAGGCGGCGGCGCCGCGGAGTTACTGTTGCTGCATCCCGCGGACGCTTTACGTTTCGATCCGAAAGCCACGCGCTGGCTCGCGCTCGTGCGCCCCGGACAGAAACTGCACCCGGAGCGCCGGATCGCAATCGGTGACGACGCAATCGTAACGATCGAGACGCAAACCGACGGCGGTGCGCGCATCGTGCAATTCGAATCGGCGCTGTCGGTTGGTGAATTGCTCGAGCGTCACGGAGAAGTGCCGCTTCCGCCATATATCGGGGAAGCAGGCCGGCCATATGCCGAACGTTATCAAACGATCTTTGCGCGCGTGCCGGGAAGCGTCGCGGCTCCGACTGCCTCGCTGCATTTCACAGACGACGTGTTTGCAGCTCTTGCTGACCGCGGCGTTCAGCTCGCGCGCATCGTTTTGGACGTTGGCCTCGGCACGTTTCGGCCGATCTCCGAAGACCGTCTCGACCAACATCCGATGCACGCCGAGCCCTACGTCATCCCTGAAGAAACGGCGCAAGCGGTGCAGCAAGCGCAGCGCGAGGGGCGCCGCGTCGTCGCCGCCGGAACGACGGTCGTTCGCGCGCTTGAAGCCGCCGCTCTCGAATCCGGCAACGTCGTTTCCGGCGCAGCAGCGACCGATCTGTACATCAAACCCGGTTTCCGGTTTCGCGTCGTCGACGCAATGGTGACGAACTTTCATTTGCCGCGTTCGACGCTGCTCGTACTCGTGAGCGCTTTTGCAGGTTACGAAGCAATTCGGTGTGCCTATACCGAAGCAATCAACCTCGGCTACCGTTTTTTCTCGTTCGGCGACGCGATGTTTCTCGAAAGGGCTGTATGACCGCGTTCAATCCCGCACTGGTAGAAGAAGCCTTTGAAGATGACGTCGAGGGAACGGCCGAATTCTTGCGCTCCGTGATCTCGCGGCTCTTCGACAACTGCGAGAAGGTGCGCACCGCAGCAGCCGGCAGTGATGCGGCGGCAGTTCGCGCTGCCGCACACGCCGCAAAAGGCTCGGCCGGACATTTGGGCGGCGCCGACGTGGAGAAAATCGCAGCCCAGATCGAGCTGGCTGCCAAAGAGGGCAAGATCGAGTCGACGGACGTGATCGCGCAGCTCGAGGCGCTAACGAAGTCGCTGGAGGCGACGGCGGAAGCGTACATCAGCTCGCGCGCGGCGAAACGCGGATCGTCTTGAAGTCGGTGTACCACACCATGCCGGGCGCGGCGCTTTTCTGCTTGCGCACGTATTTGCGGCGCGTGTAGTCGACATCGACGCTCGCGCTCGCCCGCGCCTTACTGTGATAGGCAGCGATGGCTGCAGCCGTCGCGATCTCATCGTCGCTTGGTGCGCTACGAGCGTTGGTCGCGAGGACCACGTGGGCGCCGGGAATATTGCGCGCGTGAAACCATAAATCGTCCGGACGTGCGATCGAGAACGTGATCTCGGCGTTCTCGCGCGGCGATCGCCCGACATAGAGACGTGCTCCTGACGGCAGATCGACGGCGACGATCTTGCGCGCGGGACGTGACGAGCGTTTGACCGATTTGCGGTCGAGGTCACCGGCGATCTCATCGAGTGCTTCCGCGTCCGCGCGCCCAACCTCCCACGCAAGCGTCTCGAGCTCGGCGCGTTCGCGCTCGAGTACCTGGCGGCGCGCGGCGATGCGCGGAAGCGCGGCGTTGGCTTTCTTGTAACGTGCGAAGATTGCAGCGGCTTCGTTTTTTGCGGCGGCGCGTTCGCCTTCGGGCAGCGCGAACAACTCGGCGTAAATGCGCTCGCCGTCGCTGCGGAGCCGATCGCGCTCCGAGAGATTCCGTTCGCGATCCGCAATCTGCGCAAGTTGCGCGCCGATCGCTTCCTGGCGGCGGCGAATCGTACGCAGCATTCCGTCGCGGGTACGCTCCACATCGGTTTGTCCTCGCCCGCTATTCCGCGCCGTCGCCGCTTCGGCAAAGAACGGAAGAAGCTGCGGAGCGGTCGCGTGCTCGAGATCGGCGTACTGAGCCAACGGAACGAGATGTACTTGGACGAGCTCGCCGTCTTTGCGATACACGTGAACCACTTCATCGCTCGACGCGGCGGCGTCCAGCTCACGGGCCTGCTGTTCGAACCAGTCAGCCAGCTCGCGCGGAGGCAGCCCAAGCGAACGCGCTTGCGTCGCGTAGGACGTCGCAACGAGCCGCGGCACGTCCGGGAGGTAGTCGCGTAGCGCCGCGAGCCACGCGGTCGCATCAGAAAGGCGCGCTTCGAATGCCGCGCGGTCGATGCGCGACTGTGGAAGCGGCGGAAGCTCGTAGCTGCGTCCAACCTCGACGCTGCGTTCCTGGTTCTCAGCCGGCGAAAACGTTTTCGCGGCAGCAACGATCGTATCGCCACGCAAAGCGACGATGTTGCCGAAGCGCGGCACCAGCTCGACGACGAGCCGGGATGACGACTCGACCCCGAAGCGGGAGCGCGCCCCAAACTCGAATGCCAAGACCCGATCGCCCGCGCGTGCGCGGACCGATCCAAGCGTCGCGCCGCGAACGATCGTCCCGGCGGCCCGCAGCCAAGCCGGCTCGGGATCGAGCGCCAGCGGCACGTCGTCCTCGAGCCACACCAAGGGTGGCGTCGCGAACGGCTCGATCTGGAGTGCCGCGCCGCCGCCTTTGCCCCCGAATACAATCTCGACGCTGGCACGGTCGGTAAGCCCGGCGTCCCGAACGCGGCGGCCAGCGAGTTGCCGGTCGAGTTCGCGCGCAATGCGGCGGATGAGGAGGTGATCGGTCAGCATTGAGAGGATGTCGCCTGTTTGAAGCTCTTCGCGGAGGATCTTTGGCCGGTCCAGGCTTGCTCTTCGTCGTATCGGGGCCGTCGGGGGCCGGAAAAGACACGCTCGTGGCTGAGCTTCGCAAGCGGTATGACCGCATTCGTTATTCCGTCTCTGCCACTACGCGGGCTCCGCGTGCGGGCGAAGTGCACGGTCAGGATTATTTCTTCCTGACGGCTGCGGAGTTTGCGGAGCGCCATGCTGCCCAAGACTTCCTGGAAACGCGTATTTATAACGACCACTCTTACGGAACCCCACGTTCGTTCATCGACCAGACCCTCGAGCAGGGCTACGACGTGATCATGAAGCCCGAAGTCAATGGTGCGCTGGCAATCAAGGCCGCGTATCCGGATGCGGTTCTGATCTTCCTGCTCCCGGACAAATTCTCACATTTGCGCGCGAGGCTCGAAGCGCGCCGCAGTGAGACGATGGCCGAGATCGCGACGCGCCTGGAGATCGCACACGAGGAAGTCCAATTCGTACGCCACTTCGACTACCTCGTCGTCAACGAAGAAGCTCACCCAGAACGCGCAGTCGACGATCTCGACGCAATATTGCGAGCCGAACGAAACAGAATCTACCGCTGGACAGACCAAGCACTCAGGACTTTGGAAGGATCGTGATGATAGAAGAACCCGTTTTCGGTGACCTGGACGGCCTCATGGACCACGTCGACTCGAAGTTCACGCTCGTGAACATCGTGACGAAGCGAGCCAAGCAGCTGAACAACGCCGCGCCGCCCCTTACCGATAAGGTGAACCCGAATAAGCCGGTCTCGACAGCTTTGAATGAGGTCGCAGCAGGGAAGATTCACTACAAACGCACGCGTGAGGGAATTAAGTAATGATGTTGTTGCGAGGCCGGCGTCACAATCGCGGCCTTTCGCAAGTGGTGATGGGCCGAGCGCTCATGGGGGCCCCATGCGAAGCATGGGGGGCGCGCAGCCTGGGGCGGAGCGCCTTTTAGAAAATGTGTGGCATCGTTGGATATGTCGGTGAGCGCGATAGCGTACCGATAATCCTCGAATCGTTGCGGCGGCTGGAATACCGCGGCTACGATAGCGCCGGCATTGCCGTAATCGAGTCCGACGGGAAATTGCGCGGCTCGAAAGCCGAAGGGAAGCTGCAGCGCCTGGCAGAGCGCTTGAACAACGGCGAGAAGCTCCAGGGGAAGATCGGCTTCGGGCACACGCGTTGGGCTACGCACGGGCGCCCGTCGGATGCAAACGCGCATCCGCATCTCGACTGCAGCGGGAAGATCGCCGTCATTCACAACGGCATCATCGAGAATTACACTTCGCTGCGCGACGAGCTGCTGCGCAACGGGCACGTGTTCCGGAGCGAGACCGACACCGAGGTCCTTGCCCACCTCATCGAGACCGAGCTGGCTCAAGAAGGCGATCTTCTGCGCGCGGTCCGTAAGACGCTCGGCCGTGTTCGCGGTGCCTACGCCCTCGGCGTTCTCTCGCAAGACGCGCCCGACCGGATGCTGTTCGCGCGCAATGGCGCGAGCCCGCTCGTCATCGGCTTCGGCGACGGCGAAACCTTCGTCGCCTCGGACACGCCCGCGATGCTGCAGTACACGCGCAAAGTCCTGATCCTGCGCGAAGGCGAGATGGTCGAAGTCACGCGGGAAGGCGCGAAGCTCACGGATTTCGACGGAAATCCGATCGAGCGCGAGATCGAGCAGATCACGTGGGATGCGAGCTCCGCTGAAAAGAGCGGCTTCAAGCATTTTATGCTCAAGGAAATCTTCGAGCAGCCCAGCGTCGTAAAAGAGACGCTCGCCGGCCGGATCGACGAATCCAACGACGTGCAGCTGGCGGTCGAGACCAAGATCGACGGCGCGCTCTTACGCGCGATGACGAAGATCTCGATCACCGGGTGCGGCACGGCGTATCACGCCGGAATGGTCGGGATGTATTTGCTGCGTGCGCTCTGCAAGCTCCCCGTCGAAATGGAGCTTGCCAGCGAGTTCCGATACGGCGATCGCGCCATGGATCCGCGCACGCTCACGATTGCGATGTCGCAGTCGGGCGAGACCGCGGATACGATCGAAGCTTGTCGCATTGCACAGGCTTCCGGCGCGCCGATTCTCGGTATCTGCAATGTCGTAGGCTCACACCTGACACGCATCGCCGACGGTACGCTCTTCACGCGCGGCGGCCCCGAGATCGGCGTCGCGGCGACGAAGACGTATCTCTCGCAAATCGTCGCGCTCGTGCTCTTTGCGATGTACCTTGCGCGCGTACGCGGAACGACGCCCGTCGACGATTTGCGCCGCATCGCCGAAAACACGAAACTCTTGCCGGCTGCGATCGACGTCGTGCTCAACACGTCGGATCAGATTCGCAAGGTCGCGCGTAAGATTCGCAAGGCGCGCAGCGTTCTCTTCATCGGCCGCTACGTCAACTTCCCGACCGCAATCGAAGGCGCGCTCAAGCTCAAGGAAATCTCGTACATTCACGCCGAGGGTTACCCTGCCGGCGAAATGAAGCATGGGCCCAATGCGCTGATCGACGAGTCGCTGCCGGTGGTGGTGATTGCCACGCGAGACCCCAGCGACGCGGCCTCGAAGCTGCGCTATGAAAAGACGCTCTCGAATATCCAGGAAGTGACAGCGCGCTCAGGCCGCGTGATTGCCGTCG
>Ga0181525_10003651_pt1 | contig 12067 bp, 14 predicted proteins | sample PEATcosm2014_Bin_48_FD_121100 | JGI IMG/M metagenome (GOLD analysis project Ga0181525, IMG submission 121100) | Peatland microbial communities from MTU Mesocosm Facility, Houghton, MI, USA - PEATcosm2014_Bin06_10_metaG | ecosystem: Environmental > Terrestrial > Soil > Wetlands > Peat | place... | reverse complement strand
TAGGATGCCCAGCGCCGGCAGGAATTCCTTGGACGCCAGCGCGGCCGAAACGCGCTCGGGATCGCCCGCGCCGCCGACATTCAACCCGAATTCGGGGATGGCGAAAGCCGCCGACATGGCTTCGAACGAGCGCGCCTGTTTCTTCCACTCCAGATAATCGGCCGCGCTCACCGGCACCTGGTCGAAGCCGGACTTCAGCAGCGTACCCCAGATCATCACCACCCGGTTCGGTTCGGGGACGGGCAGCGGCTTCAGAAGCACCGCATTGACCATCGTGAAAATAGCGGTATTGGGGCCGATTCCCAAGGCCAGCGCCAGGATCGCGACCGCGCAAAAGCCCGGATTCCGCAGCAGGGTCCGGAAACCATAGCGAAGATCTTGCCAGAAGAACTGCATAGGCACGCCTTAATTAGACGACAACGCACAGCGGCGCCGATTTGTTCCCGGCTGAGCGCGATTTCCCTACATTTCGCGCAAATGCCGGTAAACCAGCGCGACGGGCAATCCCATGACGTTGAAATAACAGCCCTCGATGCGTTGGACAAACTTGGAAGCCAAGCCCTGGATGGCGTAGCCCCCGGCCTTATCCATGGGCTCGCCGCTGGCGGCGTAATCCTCGATCTCCTGGGACGAGAGCGGCCCGAACCACACGCTGGTTTCCGCGCAGTCTTCGATGACGCGGCTGCCGGATCGGAGGCAGATGCCCGTCAGCACCGTGTGCCGTTGGCCGGAAAGCAGCCGGAGCATGCGCCGGGCATCGGCGGCGTCCGACGGTTTACCCAGTATTTCGCCGCCGATAGAGACGGTGGTATCGGCGCCCAGGACAATCTCACCGTCTGCATCCAGCCCCTCGGCTGCCGCAGCCTTCTCCCGCGCGATGCGCGTCACGTAATCGCGCGCCCCCTCGTCGGGCCGAGGCGTTTCGTCCACGTCCATGGGCCGCACGACGAACGGAATGCCGGCCTGCCGCAGGATCTCACGACGGCGCGGAGAACGGGAGGCTAACACCAGCATCCCTTCATGTTAGGCGATGGAATCCTTCGATGGGATTCCGCTACGCTGCCGTCACATGCAGGGCCGCATCGCACTCGCAGGCGAGCGCCTCGCCGTCCATCTCGAGTTGCGCCGCCGCACCATAAACGGCGAGTTCGCGGCCGCATTGGATGCACCTTGCCACCGCAAATCCGTCTCCCTTCCGCCACTTCCCTAATGCATGTCCCCGCACCTTGGCGGCAAAGGCGGCGATGCGCTGCAGCACGGCAATTTGATCGGACATGGTACGATCTCCTCTCAACTTGGCCGGAACATACTAGAGTGGCCGAATCGCGCATATTCTCTCACCGGATGACCTTGCACTCTGTTGTACTATGAGGTTTACCGCATGAAGGCCTTACTGGACTCCCTCCGCCCCGGAGATAAGGATTGGGAACTGGCCCGGGCGATCGATCCCGGCAGACTGCCCGCGCACATCGCCATCATCATGGACGGCAACGGGCGCTGGGCCGCGCGCCGCCGCCTGCCGCGCGTGGCGGGGCACAAGGCCGGTGTCGGACCCGTGCGCAGCACGGTGGAAACCTGTGCGCGCGCCGGAATCCGGGTCCTTACGCTGTACGCCTTCTCGGTGGAGAATTGGAAGCGTCCGCGCGCGGAAGTCGAGACCTTGTGGCGCCTGCTGCGCTTCTACCTGCGCAAGGAACTGCCCGAGTTGCAGAAGAACGATATACGGTTGCAGGCCATCGGCAGGCTCGATGCGCTACCCGCCGATGTGCGGCGCGAGTTGGACGCGGTAGTGGACGCTACCGCGGCCAATCGCGGCCTGCTCGTCAACCTGGCGATCAACTATGGCGGCCGTACGGAGATTGTGGACGCGGTCAACTCCATCATCGACCTGGCGCGCATGGAAGGGCGCCTAGCCTCGCTGCAGGTGGACGAGGACCTCATCGCCGCGCACTTGTATACCGGCTCCTCTCCCCATCCCGACCTGCTGATTCGCACCTCCGGCGAGATGCGGCTCAGCAACTTCCTGCTCTGGCAGATCGCCTACGCGGAGTTGTACGTGACCGAGACATTGTGGCCGGACTTCAGCCGCAGCCATCTGCTCACCGCCGTTCTGGAATACCAGAAGCGCGACCGCCGCTATGGCGGTTTGAGCGGGACTCCGCTTATCGGCGATCGGTCGGCCGATTCCGAGGAAATGATCGCCGCCTTACCGGCCAGATGAAGCGGGTCCTCACGGCGCTGGTCCTGTTCCCCCTGGTTACCTGGGTGGTGCTTTGGTCTCCCGCCTGGACCGTGCTCGCGGTCACCACGGCCGTGGCCCTGCTCTGCTTTTACGAGTACTCCGCCATCGCGGCCGCGTATCTGGGAAGCGCGCTCGGTCCCCTGGGCTACGGGGCAGGTTTGCTCATTTTGGTCTCGCGCGGCGACGGCTACGTAGTGCTCATCGTCGTTGCCATGGCCCTGATCGCACTGAGTCTGGCGCTGCGCGCGGACAATCTGCGCGCCGGCATCCTGCGCGCCGCATTCCTGCTGCTGGGCGTAGTGTACATATTCGGCTGCTGGCGCTTCGCGCCGTTGCTCGCCGGACAAAACCGGTATTGGCTCCTGTACGCGCTGGTGCTGAACTGGATTGGAGATATCGGCGCGTACTACATCGGCCGCGCGCTGGGCCGCCACAAGCTGGCGCCCATTGTCAGCCCCGGCAAGTCGTGGGAAGGCTCCGCGGCATCGCTCGCGGCTTCGCTCATCTTCGGATTCTGCTTCCTTCGCTGGGCCATTCCCTCGGTTCCGCCGGCGGTTTCGCTGGCGCTAACCGCCGTGGCCAACGTCGCCGGTCAGTTCGGCGATCTCTGCGAATCCGCCCTGAAGCGCGGCGCGGGCGTAAAGGATAGCGGCACGCTGCTGCCCGGCCATGGCGGCTGGCTCGACCGCGTGGATAGTACCCTATTCACCCTGCCAGTGGTGTACCTGTACGTCGCCGCGTATCTTGGCGCAAGTCGTTGATACGACGTGGCGCAGGCACCTCGTACCTGTCTCCTTACATGCCGCCACACGGTGAAGCACGGCTCAGCTTTCGGTTGCTGCGGATGCTTGCGTTTACTGCGAATACGTGATAGTCAGATATCTAGGAAGGCACTGAAAAGGAAAAGAGATCCACCATGGCTCATCCCGCGCTTGCGGTCGCCCTTCCCTCCGGGGCGGAGGCGGCGGTTGCCAAGGAGACCAGCCGCTTACTGGCAACGCGCCTGAAAAAAGGCGCGGCGATGCAGCTTGGAATTCTCGATGCCGGCGCGTCCCAAGGCACGGCGACACTGCCGGCGCCGGCCGTGAGGCTGCTGTTGCGCATCCTTGAAGAGATGGCGCGCGGCAATGCCGTGACGGTCATCCCAGTGCACGCGGAGCTCACGACGCAGGATGCCGCGGACATGCTGAACATCTCGCGGCCGTCGCTGATCCAGTTGCTCGATGAGAAGAAAATCGAATATCGGCGGGTGGGCACGCATCGCCGTGTGCGGCTCGAGGCGCTGATGCGATACAAGCGGCACGCCGATGAAGAGCGTCGCGCGGCGCTCGACGAGTTGGCCGCGTACGATCAGAAACTCGGGATCTGAAACGGAGTGTCCGGCTCCGCTGGTGAAAGGAAAACACGTCGCCCGTTTCACGAACGGCGAGGAAGAGGTGATGCAGCTCACGAAGATTGTGCCCCCCGCCCCTTTCGCCGGCCGAGCGCGCCACCGCGTGGCGTGAATCAACCCGCGGCCTTCCGCACACCCCGCCACTTTCCGATGACGCCATCAGCCGGGAAAACATCTACTGCGATCGCCGAAGATGAGCATCCTGGAACTGGCAGCCTTTTCCGTGCTCGCAGGCCGAGAATAGGCCGGCAACTCTTAAGCCGATAGACTTGCGGGATTCTTGCGCGTCGCACCCGTACCGATGCGGGCGCCAACGCCGACGCGGCGCCGTGCGCGTGCACCCCCGTAGCGCATTTGCGACGGAGATCGCTTCCCGGTGCCCGAAGTCCTTGGGGTTGGTTTGCCATAAACGCGCATCCCGCCGCCCGACGACGGTGGCCGTCCTGGCGCTGGCCGCGCGTTGTCCGTCGCCGCGACCGCCGGCGCGCGGAGGGGCGGCAGACTGTCGTATATCGCCAGGCCTTCATCCGCCGGGATATTCTGGGTGGCATGGAGTTTTTCTTTGCGTGCCCATATTGCTGGGAGCAGATATCGATGGTGTTGGACACCTCCGTAAGAGGCCAAGTCTACGTGGAAGACTGCGAGGTTTGCTGCCGTCCAATCGAAGTGCGCTACACAGTTGAGGATAATGCGGTGTGCGACTTTGAAGCAAAAGCTCTTGAGTAGTCCAAGCCCAGGAGACCACACTGTGTCCATTTTTGTGTCCACGTACGTCTCGCGCCCTGTCCATGGCCGCGGGCGTGGTGTGCTCCCGCGGATGAATGTACCGCTTGGTGATCGACGTGTCGCGATGGCCGGCCAGATACGCCAGGGTCAAAGGGTCCATGTGGGGCGCCCAACCCGTCAGACAGGTGTGCCGTTGAGAGAGTGGGATTCGCCAGCGCGCGTTGTCTGTTTTTCCGTTCTGGACGTACTCCCAACGCAGCCGGTAGCACTCTTCGGGTCTGTACCCGTATTCCAGCAATATGGTGACAGCATCGCGCAGCAGGAACGGATTGGGCGGCTCGATCGGAGGCTCACCTCTCTTGGTCGCGCGTATTCCCGACCGCGCACGTTGGTACGCCTCCAGCAAGGAGTTGCCCAACGCCTGCGCGGAGTCCACATACGCTTTCTGTTCGGCTGCGTCCAGTACGCGATTCCGGTGCGCCTCAGCGGGAACCATGCCCACGCGGGAGCATGCTATCAACCTTGCCCATTCGTTGGCGAGTGCAAACATCCGGCGAAGGACCTGGCGTTCTCGATTGACGCTTGCCATCGCGGCGGGCATTCGCAAGCAGGCTGTATTCCCCCATAACGGACTCTATCTTTGGCCCGACGATGCAGGCTGTTGCGGAATGGGAGCGGCTCGGGTCCCCAGCCTCACTTCTTCGCGTCCGAGTGCAGCAGTTCGAGCGTGACGCCGAGGGCCTTGGCGCTATCGATGTACACATACGAGCCAGAATCGTCGTCAAACCGGCCCTGATGTTGTACCGGCATACCCACATCCTGGAACTCCTTAATGGTTTTGTCCGGGTCGGCTACCTGGAAGGCGATGTGGTGAACGCCCTCGCCGTGCGTATCGAGAAATTCCTTCCAGGCTGTGTCATTGCCGACCGGCTGGATGAGTTCCAGCGTGACCTGCCCGAGATTCAGGAAAGCGAGCTTTGCCTGCCCGTTGGACGGGTGGCCCCGGTACACGAGCTTCGCTTCGCTGCCGGGTTTGATGGTGAGAATCCGCGGTGGAGCAACGCCCAGAACCGATGCCCAACGCTTGCTGGTGGATTCAATGTCGCGGCAGACAATGGCCACCTGCGTTACGACCTTCATGCCCGGGTCGTGGTACGCCGGGCCTTGGGCAGGAGCGATTGCGGGAAGGATAGCCAGAGCGAACGCCAGTTTCTTCATGCGCCCATCTTCACTGACGGCACGCCCGGTTGCAAGGGGGGAGCGGCTGCGGTGGCCGGAATCGCTGCAATTAGCGAGGCCGGCATCGGCGGTGCCAGGCGTGCGAGGCCAGATCTCTCTGTTAACGCCGCGAGGCGGAACTCGCAGCTCGCGCGGACAAGAGTGTAGACTGACCTTGAGGGAACCAGATTGCCTGACCCAGTGTTTGAATTCGATGTGGCGCTGTCGTTCGCCGGGACCGAGCGCGAGTACGCCAGCGCCATGTATCACATCGGAACCGCGAACGGATTGAAGATTTACTACGATGAGTACGACGAGGCGGAACTCTGGGGCAAGAACCTGGTGGAGTACTTGAGCGACGTCTATGAAAACCGCGCTCGCTATTGCCTGATCATCGTCTCGAAGGACTACTGCGAGCGTGCGTACACCACGGTGGAGCGCCGGGCCGCTCTGGACCGGGCCATCAAGAGCCGCGGCGAGTACATCCTGCCGGTAGTGACCGATGACGCCTGGCCCCCGGGACTTCCCCACGCCACCGCCCAACTCGACCTTCGCAAAATGAAGGTGGAGCAAGTAATGGAGATCCTGCTGCGCAAGTTGCGGGGTTCAGCGGCGGAAAAGCTTGTCGTACCCGCCGACGTGGAACTGCAAAAGGTGAGCGAAGTTCCCGCGGTGGATTTGAAGCCCGATCCCGGCATGCGATTCGCCGTGATCCGCCTCGCGGACGAAGTGAAGTACTGGCGGGAGACCCAGTTTGCCGGCCCATTTGATGGTTGTGTCCAAAATTTCGATGGAGAGCTTTCGGGCGATCCGGTGTTCGACATCACCCTGATGAACCGCGCGACATCCCCGCAGCTTTTGACCGCGGTGGGGATGGAGTTCCTGGAGTTGAAATGGAAGATGGAAATCATGGGCGGCGGCTTCGAGGCGCCGGAAATCACGCGGTCCCGAACATTCTATCTGGAGCTGCCCGATCTGTGGATGTGGCTCGCGTCCAATCCGCAAGGGGGTGCGTTACAGCAAATTGCGTCTTCCCGAATTCCGGATCCGGTCTGGCTGGACACGAACAAGGCTTATCGCTACGCGCTGGCGCTGCCAAACTACCAGAATCTGATCCCCAATCGAGCGGCGGTGCATTTCTGGATTCGCACGGATCAGGGCGAGTTCCGCTCGCCGAAGATCTACATCGGATATTTGGTTCCCGGGGAGTACGGAGGCCTGGCGCGCATGCACAAGATGATGCGAGGCGAAACGCTGTCCTCCGCGGTGGCGAAAGAAGCCCACGACAGTTGGGTCCGGGCGGGCTCGCCGGCGGGGCGGGACAAGGACTTCTGGTATCGGGCGGAACAGATGGTGGAACGATGGTGGGGCGTGCGCAAGCGACCGTTGTAAGTCAACCCCACGGCGGCCAGGATCTGAACGCCGCGGCAGATCGCGAATGAGAACGGCGGCGTATTCCATTGTGCATCACCAGATTCAGCCAGCGGCGCGACGGGGCCGCGATAACTGGTTCTTCCATCCTTCCTCCTGAAACCGGTGCAGAGCATAAAGCGTCTGGTACGATTCGCGGTCCTAATTCTAGCCGGGCGGCCGCTTCGCCGCGTCGAGCCGGGCCCCCAATGTCTCGAAGCCAGGCTTGGGGCCGTGCCACTCCAGCTCGTCCACATCTTCAAACAGCCGGACGTCGGTGCGTAAAGTTGCCAGCGTCCGGAACAGCAGCGCTTGTTCGCGCTGGCCGGCGAGCGTGCGCGCCAGACCACCGGCGTTGGCCGCGTTCACGCCCCATTCCCTCCAATCCGCCGGGATGGATTCGAGGTGGACGAACTTGGCCAGCACCGCAGCCGATGACTTCGCCCCCCAGCCCGGTAAGCCGGGGTAGCCGTCTGCCGCGTCGCCGACCAGCGCCAGGTAGTCGGGAATCGATTCCGGCGAGACGCCGAACTTGCGGACCACGCCGGCCTCATCGAGCGTGATGCGTTTCCGGCGATCCAACTGGACCACCCGCGTGCCGCGTACGCACTGGCCGAGATCCTTGTCGGGTGTACAGATTATTACGCGCTCGACACGCTGGTCCCGAGCCGCGGTTGCGGCCCCGGCCGCCAGCGCGTCGTCCGCCTCGAACTCCACCATGGGCCAGACGATGACGCCGGCCGCCAAGAGCACCTCTTCGAGCAACTCGAATTGCGCGAGCAAGTCGGGGTCGATACCCTCGCCGGTCTTGTAGCCGGGCCACAGCCCGTTGCGGAAGGACTCGATGACGTGGTCGGTGGCAACGGCAACGTGCGTGGCGCCGCCGCGAATCATACCCAGAACGGACGCGAGCACGCCGCGCACCGCAGCCACCTCACGACCGTCCCGATCCCTCGCGGAGGGCAAGGCGAAGTAGTGCCGGAACAACTCGTATGTGCCGTCAATCAGGTGGATTTCCAAGCGGGCAACTCAGGCGTTCAGGAATTTGTGCAGCGGATCCCAGTATCTGGCCGGCCAGCCGGTATTAAACCCTTCCCACTTGTCCTCGGCAAACCCCGTGTGATCGAGGACGATGCGCGTGCCCTCTCCGTGCGCCACGAACTCGAACTTCACCAGCGAATAGACGCCGGGAGCCCAATAAGCCGGCCGCCATGCCTGGACGATCCTTTGGTTCGGTACCAGTTCCACGATACGGCCTTCGATGGCCCCGCCGAACAGCTTGAACGCCCCGCCGGGCTGCGGTTGAATCTCGGCCGTCGCCTTGGTGAAGGCGCTGAATTGTTTGGCGTCCAGCAGCGTCTCATAAATGCGCTGCGCAGTCGTTTTGAAATCGACTTCCTGGTGGATGCTGGTACCGCCCTTCTGCGTCTGTGCGTGCATCGAGCTCAGCCCCAGACTGCCGAGCATCAAGCCGAGGCCGCGCCGGGTTACTTTTTCGTGCATCCGTTTTGTTCTCCTTCCAATGCTCAGGGCTCGGAGGCTTTCTTCAACGCGACGGCGTTCATGCAATACCGCAAGCCGCTCGGCGCGGGACCATCGGGAAATACGTGGCCAAGATGCGCATCACAGGTGTTGCAAACGGTTTCAATTCGTTTCAGAAAGGCGGGTCCGTCAAAGCGGTAGGCAATGGCATTGGGCGCCACCGGCTGGGTGAACGACGGCCAGCCGGTGCCGGACTCGAATTTCTCCGAGGCATCGAAGAGAACGGTGTCGCAGCAAAGGCAGGCATAGATCCCCGGCTCAAACCGCTCGCACATCGGCGAACTGAAGGGACGCTCGGTGCCCGCCTGGCGGGTTACGCGATATTCCTCAGGACCGAGTTGACGGCGCCACTCCGCGTCCGTCTTGACGACCTTACGATCCGGGGCGGGATTTCCGTTCTTGGCAAGGTTTAGCACGTCGGGCCAACGCAGCATCATGATATATCTTACCGATGATTCGGGCAACTTTCTCACAGTGTCTCACAGCCGGTACAACGCCCTGGCATTTTCGCGCAGGACCATGCGCGCCAGTTCCGAGGCGCGGCTGCGCGAGATCTCTCCATCGCGCAGCATCCCGGTGAGCGCGATGGCCAGCGCCAGGCGGCCGGTGCGCGCGGCGATCCAACCGGACTCCTCCCAGCCCATTTCGGGAATGTACGGATAGGCGTCCGTGCCGAACATGACTTTTTCCGGAACGAACTCCAGCCACTCGCGCAGAGTGCCGGCCAGACTCGCGGGAGTCCGCGACAGGTCCTGCGCCGAAAAATCCAGGTACGCCGTGGGCTTGGTGAGTAACGCGCCGATCTCGCTTATGAAGGGCCATCCGCCGTGCAACATGACGATCTTCGTCTGGCGCAGGGCCGGATCGTTCAGCACGGATTCCAGATTGAGCGGGTTGGCTCCGGCAATGTCGAAGTAACTGCCGGCGCCCGCCATAGTGTGCAGATGCACGGCCATTCCCAGGCGGCCGCATTCGGCGGCGATGTAGCGGAAGAGGAAATCCTGCAGCGGCTTGTACTCGAGCTGCGCCGGACCGGGCTTGCCCGCGAAGCGCTGGTAGATCCGGGCGGCTTCGGCCCGGTCCACTTTGTCGAAGGCCAGGGAGCGCAGATACGCGGCCTCGAACTTTTCGGCCACCGCGCCGCCCTGCCGCTGCCGTTCCAGCGTGGGCGTGACCACGCGCGCCAGGTAGTCGGAGAGCGTGGCGGGCGGCTTTTCCATGCCGGCGTCTTTGAGATAGCGTTGCCGCACCCGGTCTTCCAGCGCGAAGAAGGATTTTCGATCGGGGTTCTGCTGGGCCAGCGCCGAATTGTCGAGCGGAAACAGCAGCGCGTCGGCGTAAGGCACCCAGCGAAAACGCGGCGGCTGGATGCTCGCGCCCATGGCCACGCGATTCGCCAGCATGACGTCCACACCCATCTGGTCGAGCACCCACGCCGGATAGTTGTCGCCCTGTTCGCGCTGGATACGCTGCTTCCCGCCGGGACCTCCGAAGAGCGCCTGCGCCGCGGCCGCGATGGCGGGCGATTGCGGGCGCAGGTTGACGGGGTCGGACTGCGGCTCCATGTTGTCCACCGGGAGCGCGTCGAACTCGCGATCCGGTGGCTCTCTGGCGCCCGAGACCCGCACAGGGTGCGCGTGATTATCGATGGCGCGGATCTGTTGAATTTCGGCCAGCAGGCCGGGATCGGCCGCAGGCGGGAAGGTCGGCGAGCATCCGCTCAGCAGCATGGCGGCGGACAGCAACCAGTACAGACGATGCATGTGGAGACAATCTTAGCTCTACTGGTGTGTTACGGGGCAGGCCGCGCACGGTAGATCAACACGCCGACGCCATTGGCCGCCAACACCACCGCGCAGATTTTGGCCGCATACCCGATGCGGCTCGCGACATCCACAATCGGATAAACCGCAATGGCGAGCGAAACCAGGCTCGAGAGCAATCCCGCCAGCGCGGCCACCTTCACCCAGGTGGGTAGCCCGTCGCGCAACGCCGCCCGGCCCACCAACGGAAGCGCAAACAGGCCCACATAAGCCAGCGCGTAATGCGCGATGGAAGCGTTCGACAACAACTGGCTGGCTTCCTGTTCGCGCACGCCCAGCATGCTGAGCAGAATGAGCGCCATCACCAGCACCGCCACAAACAGGATGGAGTTCACCGGTGTTCCGCGGCGCGCGTCCAGGCGGGTGAACCACTGGGGCGCCAGGTGGTCCCACCCCGCGGCCATCGGCAGGCGGGTCAGACCGGTGAAGATCAGGCTGGCGGCGGCGATGGCGCGCGCCACCAGCAATCCGATGGCGAACGGCGCGGCCCAAGCGCCCACGCCCGTGGCGCCCAATGCCGCCCGCATGGTCTGCGGAATGGGCCCGATTACGTTGATGGGCTGCGCGCCCACATAGGCCAACACCGAACTGGTGCCCAGGATGAACATCAGGCAGATCACCGGCGCCGAGATCATCACCGACTGGCCGATGGTGCGCGCGGCGCCGCGGCACTCGCCTGCCAGGATCGCGACATATTCGAAGCCGCTCAGCGCGCCGACCGTCATCTGGCCGAAGACCGCCAGGCTGAACCAATTGGGCTTGGGCGGAGACCACGGAATCGCTTCGTAGCGCGCGGCGGGCCGCGCGGGCGACCACAGCGGCAATGTGAGGAGGATGGCGTAAGCCAGCATAATCAGCACACTGCCCGCATTGTGCAGCCACTTGCCGAGGTCCAGGCCGCGCACGGCCACCAGCGCGATGGCGGCCATCACGGTCCCGGTCAGCAGCAGCGTGCCCAATTTGCTGGCCGGCAGCCAGGCAGCCGCGGGGCCGATCATGTAGGCGAGATCCGTCGGAACCACGAAAATGATGGAGCCAGCTACGATCACCGCGTACACCCACAGGTTCCAAGCGGTCAGGAAGCCGGCGAGATCGCCGAAGCCCAGTTTGGCCCATTGATAAAGGCCGCCTTCGAGGGGCATCATGCGATTCAGCCAAATCACCACCGCCGCCAACGGCAGATAGAAGAGCACCATGGCGCCCACCCAGAAGGCCACGTGGGCGCGTCCCAGTTTCGCCGCGATGCCGACCCACTGCGAGCCGACGACGCACAACACTTGCGCTAGCACGAGGTCACCCAGACCCAGTGGCTTGCGCAGTTCGGCTTGCTGTGCGGGGGTGCTTGTGGCCTGCGAGGCGCGCGACATCAATCTTCAGATTGTACCCGCGCTCATGGCGGAAGTCTTGCGAGGCGGCAGCGGCCACCTTGGCGGCAAGCGAGGGGGTGCAGCATCAGGCTCGACGGTTCCCCAGGAGAGGCCCTTTGAGAGACAATGTCCGCACCGCCCTCTCCCCGCGCGGGGAATTAGCCTGTCTGGCCTCCCGTGGCCGTGGGCTAGCCCGCGGAGCCGACTGCCGCCGTACTGTCGTTACCCTGCCGCGGCGTGTGCTAGTGTAGTGTCTGCGAAATAACTAGACAGGTTGTTCCTTCCGCCTTCTGGACTTGGGGCTGGTGCAGCCCGGCTTGATTTGCTCCAACGTCCGGCGACAGCG
>Ga0181525_10003650_pt1 | contig 12068 bp, 10 predicted proteins | sample PEATcosm2014_Bin_48_FD_121100 | JGI IMG/M metagenome (GOLD analysis project Ga0181525, IMG submission 121100) | Peatland microbial communities from MTU Mesocosm Facility, Houghton, MI, USA - PEATcosm2014_Bin06_10_metaG | ecosystem: Environmental > Terrestrial > Soil > Wetlands > Peat | place... | reverse complement strand
CGCTACGGTCAGCAATAGTATTGGGACCTCCAACTCCGTTGAGGCTCTGCAGTAGTTCGGTTTTATACCTTACTTCCATGCGTGTTACGCCGTAAAATATGCCTAAGTTATTAGTAAAAAAGGACCTACAAGCCAATCGTACTAGTACAGGGCATCCGTTATCGGCCTTGTAATCACCGGGAAGAGCCCATAAGATAAAAGTGCATTCAACGGATAGCCGTTTCGATATCTTAACGTTTCGGATTCTTAGGAGGTTGTGAGTGACTCACAAATTTAATCGCGTTCTTCTTTTTTCGGCTTGTATGGCAGTGATATCTATGTTCACTGCGGCAGCCGACACATGTGTAAACGGCGGAACTTTATTGTCATATGAGGCCCTCGGTTCTACCGGCTGCACTTATGGCGGTTACACGTTTTCAAATTTTAGCTATACCGATGCCGCCACGAATGGCGGCAATACCGTTACGGGTTCCGGCGTGAACGTGTTCACGGCCACCAATGCGTACGGCAGTGGTCTTTCGTTCGACGGTTCTTGGGATGCGTACGGAGCTGGCGCGACCAGCGACGGCGATATCACCTTCGTGGTGACCGTTAACAATGGCGGAGCCGCGACGATTACCGACGCTGGCGTGGCGCAAACCGCCGGCGTTACCGGATCGGGCGTTGCTACCGTAGCTGAGCAGGGTTGCGGCCCGGCCCCTTGTGTGCCCGGTAGCTGGCCGAATCCTCCCTTCGTTTTTGACGCCAATAGCGGCAGCAACAATCAGAGCGCTTCCGAAACCATGATCACTCCCAATGGATCGGTAGAAGTCTCCAAGAACATCAACGTAGAAGCCGGTACCGGTTCCGGCTATGACGCTGCAACCATCTCGCAGGTCACCGATACGTTTTCCACCGTTCCGGAGCCCCGCGCCATGTCGCTCCTGCTCGGGTTCGGTCTTCTGGCCGGCTTCGCTTTCCGTAAGAAGTTCCAAGCGGATCGCGCGTAAGGCGCTTTTCCTTCTCCGCTTTTTCGCGCAGGCTCGGGTAACCGGGCCTGCGTTTTACTTTATGTGCCGGCCGCTCAGCCGATACTCCCGAGCAGCTTCTTGATGCCCGGTTCCAAGCTGGATGCCGGATGCGAAGCCAGCGCCTTTTGCAGTTCTTTCTTGGCCCCGCTGTGATCGCCCTTTTCATACAGCGCCATGCCCAGATGGTAGTGGAAGATTGCGAGAGTGGGATATCGCCGTACCAGCTCGCTGAAGGTTCGAATCGCGCTGTCGCGTTGACCGTTCTTCAGGTAAACATAACCCAGCGTATCGGAAAAGCCCGGCTGCCCCGGCGCCTTCTCCACGGTTTTTTCCGCCAGTCTCTGCGCCAGGTCCACGTCCCCGTGGTCGCAGAGGAAAAACGCCGCATTATTCAGCGCTGGCAGGTTGTCGGGATAAGATTTCACAATCTGCCGGTACAGCGTCTTGGCATCGTCGGTTCGACCGGCTTGCGTAAGAGCGTCGGCCAGAACCAGTGCGGGAGTGGGATCGGTAGGAGCCAAGTCATGCGCCTGTTGATACAAGGGCAGCGCGCTTCTAAGATCGCCCCGCGACTGGTAAATCTCCCCCAACTGCAGCCGGTAGCGCGCCGCCTTGGGATCCTGCGCCATCAGCTTCTCCAACTCGGCGATGGCCAGAGCGTAGTCGCCCGACAGCGCTGTAGCCTCGGCAAGCTGCTCCTGAATTTGAGAAGAACCAGGCGTTTGTTTCAGCGCCGCACTCAACACCTCCCGGGCTTTGTCGAACTGTCGCAGGTTTACATAAGCGGCTGCCAGGCTCGTAACGACGGTCGGGTCATTATTGCCCTCGCCGCGAAGCTCCTCCAGGATACCGGCTGCCTCGCGAAAATTCCCTTGCTGCAGCGAAAGCAGTCCCAGTTGTAAGCGCGCCGCAGGATCCCTAGGCGATTCTTTAGTCAATTGCTCTAGCAGAACCCGCGCTTTCGCTCCTTCGCCGGTACTCACCAGGCTCCAGGACTGCAAAAGCCGGGCGCGGCGGTTGGAGGGTCCCAGCGCCACGGCAGCGTTGGCCGCTTGGAGCGCGTCCGCCGGCTGTTTCCGCGCCAGGTAGAGCCTGCCCAGTTCATACTGCGCCGCGGCGAAATCCTTCTGCTGTCGAAGCGCTTCCTCGAACTCGGCGCGCGCTCCGTCCAGGTCGCCTTTCAAACGATAGGCCCGCCCCAAATTCAGCCGCAGCGCGGGATCCGGCTCATTGGGGTGGCTGTTCAGCAGATTTTGCAGAATCTGGACGGCCGCCGCTGCGTTCTCCGGCTTTGCGCTATTGATCAGCAAGTCCGCTCGCATCCGCAGGCCGACTTCATCTTTAGGATTCTCCTTGAGGATCTGATCCACCACCCGCGCGGCCTCATCGAACTTGGAACCGGCCAGCATGGCCACTAAAGCTTTCTTCTCCACTCCAACTTTGTCTCGTGGATTATTCCGCTCGGCCGCCTGGTAATAGCGAACCGCCTCCGGGTAGTCGTGTTCCGCCAGATAAAAGTCGCCCACTCGCAGTGCTGCGTCCGGAAAGTCCGCCGGATCGTTGAGGAGCTTTTGCAGCGTCTCCCGCGCTTCCATTGGCTTCCTGAACCGCTGGTAGTGAGCAGCCAATTGCACAATGTAGGCGGCCCGCTTCGGATTATTGGCCACCTTGAGTTTTGCGATATTTTCTGCATCCGCTACCCGGTTGGCATTGAAATAGAAGGTATATAAAACGTCGTACATCGGCCCGTAGGTCTTCTCGCGAGAGATCAATTCCAGCGCGTTCTTTTCAGCCTCCGGATAGCGGCCGTTTTCCAAAAGCGTTTCCACCAAGGCCGTGGTCACCTCCGCATCCCCGGGGTGTACCTGCAGGGCCTTGCGGAAGTAAGAGATGGCCTCCTCCGGCTTGCGGTCTTCATGCGCCAGGTAACCTGCCAGGCGCAGCGCTTCAAAAGAATTGGGATTCTGCGAAAGAAGCTCGGAGGAAATTTGTTGGATTTGCTGGTAGAGCTTCTTGGAGCGCTTGGGATCTCTCAAATAATATTCCAGGCAGAGCGCTGCGAATTTCTCCTGAACCTCAACCTCGTTGGGGAGCAGTTGGGAGGCACGCAGCAGCGCGTTGTAAGCGCCCGGCGCATTCCCTTCTTTCGACGAAGCCAGCCCCAGCCGATAATAGGCTTCGCCATAATTGGCGTCCTTCTGAATCGCCTTCTGATAGTTGATGGCAGCGTCCTGATACTTCCCCTGTTGAAAAAGGACGTTGCCCTTCTCTACGTAACCGCGTTTGCTGTTGCAAGCGGTCACCGCCAGCAGCACGCAGCATAGTCCTGCCGCTTTTCTCATGTTCTTAAGCCCCTCCGGCCTGCGTCCTGGCAATCCGCACACTCCACCTTTAAAATCGGTGCGGTTGGGGCCCAAGTTTAGTCTGATGTTAGATGTCTTTGGTAGTCCGTCGTGCGACAGAGGATATCCGTCCTGCGACAGAGGATACTCCGTCTTGCGACAGAGGATAATCCGTCATGGACCGAGGATAATCCGTTTGCGACAGACGACAGTCCGTCTTAGGACAGCATTCTCCGAACTTTCACCACCCACTCCTCGCGAGATATCGAGTCGCTGGGCGCCGGGCGTTCTAGAATACCTCGCGCCGGAATGCCGGCTCTCTGCGAAATGCCTGCCCGATCGGCGTCAGCGTAATGCAAGCCCGGATCGCAGATCAGAACCACCCTCATTCCCGGATTGGCAGCCGTCAACACCTGAACCAGACGCCGTGCGCCGCGCAACTCCGGATTTAACACCAGGGTTCGAACCGGCAGATCCCACCGTCTCGCCAAAACCAGCGCTTGACGGCAATTTAACGCTGGAACAGCCTGGCACTCCAACTCGGTGAACACCTCCCCCAGCCACATCAGAAACCCTAAATCGTCATCGATGATGAGGGATAGTGCCGAACAGGGACGCGGGCTCACGTATTCTACGCTAGCAATCGGAAGTCCGGAAGCCTGAGGCCGCCCACCGGACCGGCTGTGCGGAATTCATACTGTCGCGATTCAATGGCGATTCCACGGTGCTCGTTCCGAACCACGCGCCCCTTCATTAACAACTTCAAAGCGCAGGCGCCGTCCAGGATGCATGGCCAGCTTACCAGCAGTTCGATGGAACCGGAGAAAGGCTGCCGCTCGGCCACTTCAATGAGCACTCCGGTGCTGCTGATGTTGCGCGTTTTGCCTAATCCGCAACGCTCGGCCTTGCCCAACAACCGGTATTCCACCGCCAGCGCGAGCGGAAAGCGCTGCCGGGAGCGCCGTTCCGGCGACAACAGAAACATCTCGAATGGTTCTCCGACGGACATTGACCCCGCTGTGGTCCACTCAGATGAAAACAATTACATCTTTATAGCATCGCCGGGAGGGCTGGGTCAATTCGAAGTCAAGGCAAATGAATCAAATACGGCTGGACCGTATCATCTATGTCACCCGAGGCGCCGCTTCGGCATCATAGCTGATGTCGGCCGGTAGTTCCCGTGTCAAGGGAAGCAGTTGCCGTTTACAGGCGTTGAAGGTGCTGATAGTATAGTTGCCGAAAGTCGCACCAGAGCCCCACCAGGAGGTGATTCTGTGCAACCCACTCGTCGAGTTTTCCTCAAAGCCGGAACAGGCGCCATTGTGACATCGGTGCTGGGTTTCGATGTGAAGCCCGCATACGCGCAGGCCCAGGAACTCAAAATCGCCCGAACTACCGAGACGCGCTCCACGTGTCCCTACTGTTCGGTGAGCTGCGGCATCATCATTCACACGCTGGGCGACAAGGCCAAGAACGTCACCCCGCAAGTGGTGCATGTGGAAGGCGATCCCGATCATCCTATTAACCGCGGCACGCTTTGTCCCAAAGGCTCCTCGCTGATGCAGGACATCCTGAACCAACGGCGTGTCCTGAAGCCGCAGGTGCGCCGCCCCGGCTCCGATCATTGGGAAGACATCGCGTGGGATCAGGCTTACGACGAAGTGGCGCGGCATATCAAGCGGGTTCGCGACGAAACGTTCATCACCACCGACGCGCAGGGACGCACGGTCAATCGGCTGGAAAGCATCGCCTGGAACGGCGGCTGCACCGACACCAACGAATTCAATTTCCTGGCCGTCAAGACCATGCGCAGCCTGGGGATCACCTTCCTCGAAAATCAGGCTAGGGTTTGACACGGCCCCACGGTCTCCAGTTTGGGGCCAACGTTCGGAAGAGGGGCCATGACCAATGGCTGGATCGACATCAAGAACACCGACATGATGTTGATCAGGGGAGGCAATCCGGCCGAAAATCATCCCTGCGGCTTTAAGTGGGCGGTGGAGGCGAAGCGCCAGCGCAACGCGAAGACGATCGTAGTGGATCCGCGCTACACGCGCACCGCCGCGGTGTCCGATCTGTTCCTGCAGATCCGCGCAGGTTCCGACATCGCGTTCCTGGGCGGATTAATCAGCTACGCGATTCAGAACAATCGCATCGCCAAAGAATATCTCGTTAACTATACCAATGCAGCTTTTATAATCAAGGAAGGGTTCAAGCTTCCCGAGGATGGCCTGTATTCCGGATTTGACTCCGGCAGCCAGAGCTACGACAAATCCACCTGGAACTACGAAGGTACAGGAGGGGGCAGCGCCGCCGTAGCGCCATATAACGTGGGAAACGCCACCACCGGTACTCCAGCGCAGCCGGCTCCCGTGCTGCCAGCCACGACATTCGTCGACACCACGCTTCAAAACCCGCGTTGCGTTTATCAGCTTCTAAAGCAGCAATATTCGCGCTACACGCCGGAAATGGTGGAGCGCATCACTGGCATCGCGAAGAGCGACTTCCTCAAGGCCGCGGACCTGTTCACCTCCATTCGCAAGGACGGCGATACCAAAAGAGTCGGCACTATTATCTACGCCGTCGGCTGGACCCAGCACAGTTTCGGAGCGCAAATCATCCGCACAGCGTGCATGTTGCAATTGCTGCTGGGCAACGTAGGGCGTGCCGGCGGCGGCGTGAATGCACTGCGCGGGCACTCCAATATCCAGGGCGCCACCGATGTAGCGGGAATCTTCGACAATCTTCCCGGTTATCTGAAAGTCCCGATTCCTAGCGACACCGATTTCGCCGCCTGGATGAAGCGCATCACGCCTACTGCCTCCAAACCCAAGGACTGGGATTCCTGGAATTATTGGTCGAATACACCAAAATTCGCGGTTTCGTTCTTGAAAACCATGTACGGCGATGCGGCCACCAAAGAGAACGATTGGGCCTATCATTACCTGCCCAAAGTGGATCGCGAATACTCCTGGGTCCATATCTGGGACGACATGTACCGGGGTAAGGTGAAAGGCCTGTTGGCCTTCGGCATGAACGGCGTCGCTATCGGCCCGAATTCCCAGAAGAATATCGACGCGCTCAAGAAAGCCGATTTTCTGGTGGTCTGCGACATTTATCCGGATGAAACCAGCGGCTTCTGGCAATCGCCCGGCATTTCCGCCGGCGAGCAGAAGAACATCAAGACCGAGGTATATCGTCTGCCCGGCGCCGGCTTCGCCGAAAAGGACGGTACCTTCGTTAACTCGGCGCGCTGGCTGCAATGGAAGTGGGCCGCGGTTCCGCCTCCCGGAGAAGCGCGGCTGGATCAGGAAATCCTGGCGCAGATATTTTTAAAAGTACGCGACCTTTACAAAAAAGAGGGCGGCAAGTTTCCGGATCCCATCGTTAATCTCACTTGGCCTTACGTGGAGCCGAAGAATCCGTCGTTGACCGACGTGGCCAAGGAATTGAACGGCCGCGCGGTAACCGATTTCACCGACACCGCCACTCAGCAAATGGTCAAAGCTGGACAACAATTGGCTGGCTACGCATTCCTGCGCGACGATGGCTCAACGTCTTCCGGCAACTGGATCTGGTGCGGCTCCTGGACGGAAGCAGGCGCACTCACTCAGCGCCGCAATACGGACGATCCGTCGGGGCTGGGTATTTATCCGAACTGGGCCTGGGCATGGCCCATGAACCGCCGCGTGTTGTATAACCGGGCGTCCTGCGACGTGAATGGTAAGCCCTGGGATGCCGACCGCCGTCAAGTCTGGTGGAATGAGGATCAAAAACGCTGGGTGGGCAACGACGTGGCCGACTTCAAGGCGGACTCCGCGCCCAAGGATCGCATGGGACCCTTCATCATGAATCCGGAAGGCGTGGGGCGTCTGTTCGTTCCGCTGGCCGGCATGGCCGATGGCCCGTTCCCTGAGTTTTACGAGCCGTTCGAGAGCCCGATCGCAAATCCGCTGCATCCCCAGCAACAAAATAATCCGGTGGTGAAGAAATACACCACCGACCTGGACAAATACGGGACCACTGCCGAAGGCTACACCATCGTCTGCACTACCTACCGGCTCACCGAACACTATCATTACTGGACCAAGAATAATCCGATGAATGTCCAGTTGGTTCCCGAAATGTTTGTGGAAATTCCGGTGGAATTAGCCAACGATTTAGGCATCCAGGGCGGGGAACGAGTTAAGGTGACCAGCGCCCGCGCATCCTATCTGGCGAAAGCCATGGTGACGCGCCGTATTCGCCCCATGACCATCGATGGCAAGAAGATCTATCAGATCGGGCTGCCCATTCATCAGGGTTTCCGCGGCATTCAAGAAGATGCCGGACGAGTGCCGCGCAGCATCGCGAATCTGCTCTCGCCCACGGTCACAGATCCCAATGCCTACACCCCCGAGTTCAAGGGTTTTCTGGTGAAACTGGAGAAGGCATAAGCCATGGCGAATGGACCGCTCCAAATCAAAGCCATCTCGGGGCACCCGGGCACTGTACCCGGCAAGAATACATCGCGCGATTACGACGTCTGCAAGCTGATCGACGTCACCACCTGCATCGGATGCAAAGCCTGCGAAGTGGCATGCCTGGAATGGAACGGTTACCCATTCCGTGAGACCGTTTTCGACAACACCTATCAGACCATGCCGGACACGGCCTGGAATTACTACAATCTGATCCGCTTCAACGAATTTACGGACGAAAACGGCAACTTCAGTTGGCTGATGCGGAAGGATCAGTGCATGCACTGCGCCGACCCCGGCTGTTTGCGCGCTTGCCCGGCCGACGGCGCCATCGTGCAATATGCCAATGGCATTGTAGATTTCCAGCAGGATAACTGCATCGGCTGCCAATATTGCGTGACGGGTTGTCCATTCAATATTCCGAAATTCAATCCGACCACGAAGAAAGTCTACAAGTGTACCCTGTGCTCGGATCGCGTAGGTGCGGGCCTGGAACCGGCCTGCATCAAAGCCTGCCCCACCGGCTGCCTGCATTTTGGAACCAAGGACGACATGAAAGACCTGGCGGAAACCCGCGCGGCACAGCTTCGCGAGCATACGTCGCATAAAGATGCGGGCGTTTACGATCCTGCCGGCGTCAGCGGCACGCACGTGATCTACGTGCTGCACGATATTAATCATCCCGAGCGCTACGGCGGTTTGCCCAAAGATCCGCGGGTGCCTTGGATGGTCCGTCTGTGGAAGGGGCCGCTGAAGTGGATCGGCGATTTCGCCATGGCGGCCGGTATCATCGGCGTTGCGGCGCACTACATTCGTTTCGGACCGAAGGAAGTGGAGCCGGAAGGCTTGAAACCCCCTGAGGGTTCCAAACCGCCGGAAACTTCCAGACCTGAAAGTCCAAAAGCAGGAGTTCAGAAATGAGTGCCGCCGCGGCGCTTCCAAGCACTCCGCACGCGGGCGTGCTGGAGCGGTACACCTTCAAAGAACGTATCGTGCATTGGATCACGGGCCTGACATATCTTTACTGCCTCTCCACCGGCCTGGCGTTCTACTCGCCGCATCTTTATTGGCTCGCGTACATGCTGGGCGGCGCGCCGACGTCGCGCTTTTGGCATCCCATCGTGGGTCTCGGTTTTCTCATGGGGACGTTGTGGATGCATAGCCTGTGGCGGCGCGACATGGAAATTACCGAAGTGGATAAGCGCTGGCTCAACCAGACTGAAGCCTACGTCACCAACAACGAAGCGCGCACCCCGCTTTCCGAGCGCTTCAATGGCGGCCAGAAACTATACTATTGGCTGATGCTTTACGGCGCGCTTCTGCTGTTATTGTCCGGAATATTTCTGTGGTTTCCCGAATATATTCCGCGTCCCTCGGCCTGGGTGCGGGGCGTGATGATCCTGCTGCACGAGGTGGCCGCGCTGGCAACTATCGGCGGGTTCATTATCCACGTGTACATGAGCGTTTTCATGGTGCCGGGCAGCATGACCGCCATTACCACCGGCCACGTCTCGCGCGCCTGGGCCTGGACCCATCATCGCCTGTGGTATCTTCGCGTTACCGGGCAACGGGGTGTGACCGGGCAGGGGAATGACATCTAGCGTAGTGACGGTTTATGACGCACGCATCGCGCGAGCGGAGTACTTAGCCGCTAATAATCCTACAGCCCGGCCGCTGCTGAATTTCTACGCGGAACTGGCGCGCTTCCAGAAGCCGGTTTTCCTGAAACTGCAATCCGCGAGCGAAACCGATCTGCGAGCTGTCCCGTGCCATTTTCCCGCATTACTCAAGCTGGTGGCTCAAAGCGGCACGGATCTGCTGGTCAATTTTGCCGCTGAGAATCTCAGAAGCGAAGAGCAGCGGTTGCAGCTGCTCTCAGCGGCTTGGGAGGGCGGGGAAGTTTTGCCGCCCGCCGGCCGCTTTTATGCGCGCGTCCTGTTACAGCCTTACGCCGAATATCTGGCTTCGCGCGGTGACATTCCAACCAGCGCCGCGGGACCCACCTGCCCGTTCTGCAACGCGCGTCCAGTGGCGGGAGTGCTGCGCGGCGAGGGCGACGGTGGCAAGCGCTGGCTGCTCTGTTCGCTCTGTTCCACCGAGTGGCAGTACCGGCGAGTGTTATGCCCGGGATGCGGCGAAGAGAATAAAGACAAGCTGCCGATCTATACCGCGTCTGAATTTCCGGCCGCCCGGCTGGATGCCTGCGACACCTGCCAGACGTATCTCAAATCCATCGACCTCACCAAGGACGGTCACGCGATTCCGATCGTCGACGAGATCGCCACCCTCGCGCTGAACATCTGGGCCGAGGAGCACGACTACACCAAGCTGGAAACGAATCTGCTTGGTATGTGAGGATTACCCGGCCAGTTTGGAAATGTCGTTGTAGAGCACGAACGCCACCACGGCCATCAGAAACACGAAACCCAGCCGGAAGGCCGCTTCCTTGAAGCGCAGGCTGAGATCGCGGCGCATGAACATCTCGAGGATCAGCATGAAAATGGTGGCGCCGTCCAGGATCGGGATGGGCAGGAGATTAACGATCGCCAGGTTCAGGCTGAGGCCCGCCATGAGTTCCAGGTAGGCGATGGGGCCTTCGCGAGCTTCTTCACCCGACATTTGTACTATGCCAATGGGCCCCGCCACGGACTTCGGCGACATCCGCCGCTCAGCCACGCCGCGCAGGAACTGATAAATGAAGGTCGCATTCTTGGCGTTCGCGCGGACAGACTCGGAGAGGGCCCGCGGAAACGGCAAGCTGATGAATACCACTTTCGGCTGCAGTTTCACGCCGATCAGCCATTCCTTGACGCCACCATTTTCCGACATGGCTGGCTCCAGGTGAACCGTCATGAGCTTTCCATTGCGCGAGTACACCAGGTCCACCGGTTTGCCGCCATTGCTGTTGATAATGTCGTGAACTTTGGGAGTGGAATGGATCGGCTGGCCGTCCACGCTCACCATAAGATCGCCCGGCTGGAGGCCCGCCTTGGCGGCCGGCGAACCCGGCAACGAACTGGCGATCTCGATATCGCTCTGCCCGCCCCAGCCCGCGAACCCAGCTCCGGTTTTTGGGTCCAGCACGGGCGTCACCGTGACCAGCTTGCGATCGCCGTGGCGCAGGACCCAGACACTCAGAGGATGGCCGGCGCTGGCCACTTCCTTCACCAGGATGTCTTCCCAGGTGGGATCCACGGTTTCCCCGATCTGTACGATGCGATCACCCTCCTGCAGGCCTGCTTTAGCGGCGGCGCTGTTGGGTACGATATAGCCAATCTCCGGTGACGGGGAAGAAGGAGTGGTGGAAAACCGGATCATAAAGAGGCCCGTTAGCACCGACACCGCCAGCAGGATATTCATAGCCGGGCCGGCGAAAACGATAATCAAGCGCTGCCAGCGGGGTTTGGCGAGGAAGCTGCGCGGGTCGCTCGCCTGTTCGTCGCCGGGTTGCTCGCCCACCATCTTGACGTAGCCGCCGAGTAGGATGAGCGAAAAACGAAAATCTGTTTCGCCCTTCTTGAACCCGAACACGCGAGGACCAAAGCCGAAGCTGAAGGTGTCCACTTTCACGTCGAAGAAGCGCGCCGCCCAATAATGGCCCAGCTCATGAATCAGGATCATGACGCCGATCATGATCAGCGCCCACCAGATGTTCTGCAAAACCAGGATGCTCATAAATCTAGGCCTCTAACGAATATTCGCGGCGCTTTGCGCGCGCGTCCCCTATCCTCTCAGCAATTCCAGCGCCGCCGCCGCGTTTTTTAACAATGCTACGCGCCGCCTCACGCGATTGTTCATCGATTTCCAATACCTCTTGGACGGAACCGGCTTCGCGAATCGGTACACATTCGAGCGTGTCCTCCACCACCGCCGCGATGGACGGGAAAGAGATCTCTCCCGCTAGGAAAGCCTCCACTGCGATTTCATCGGCGGCGTTCAAAGTGCAGGCTGCCGATCCACCGGTCCGAAAAGCCTGATACGCCAGCCGGAGCGCTGGAAATTTCTTGATGTCCGGCGCTGAAAAACTCCAGTTGCGCGATTCGGTCCAATCCAAACGCGGCACTGGCGCCGGATCGCGAGCCGGATAGGTCAGCGCGTACTGGATAGGCATCCGCATATCCGCGGCTGAGATCTGCGCAATCACGCTGCCATCGGTGTACTCCACCATGGCGTGAACGGAGGATTGGGGGTGGATCACCACACCCACTTCATCGGCAGAAAAATCGAAAAGCCAACAGGCTTCGATCACCTCAAAT
>Ga0181525_10003649_pt1 | contig 12069 bp, 19 predicted proteins | sample PEATcosm2014_Bin_48_FD_121100 | JGI IMG/M metagenome (GOLD analysis project Ga0181525, IMG submission 121100) | Peatland microbial communities from MTU Mesocosm Facility, Houghton, MI, USA - PEATcosm2014_Bin06_10_metaG | ecosystem: Environmental > Terrestrial > Soil > Wetlands > Peat | place... | reverse complement strand
GGACGCCATTGTCATGCACCCACTGCCTGCCCACAGGGGAGAGGAAATTACATCCGAAGTGCTGGACGGAAAGCAGTCAGTCGCCTGGGAGCAGGCGAAGAACAAGCTCGTGATGGAGAAGGCCATACTGCTATACCTTTCGGAACTGGGGGAACAGAATAAATAAAAGGTCATACTTACATTACTAGTCTTAAGGTAAGAAAATGGGTCTTCTATCAACGGCGGCGATAATTGCGGTAATAGCGATCATAATAGCAGGGGTTGTGCTGTATGCATTTACCAGGATCCCGGTCGCCAGCAAGCTCACCGTTTCCCAGGCCGAGGGGCTCGTAATCAACGACATAAAGGCCCAGAACCCGACGGCCAACGTAACGCTTCTTCCGGGCGTATCCAACTCAAGCCTTGAGGCCGGAAGCTTCTACATCCCGCTCAGCGTCGTGTACAACGGCAGCAGCCCATGCCCAACGCTTCTGATAGAGGCGTTCGACTATCCGGCGACTGGCCTTCACCCGAGCAACGACACCCAGCTGACCAGCTACAGCAATGGCACGTGTAACGTCTACATCCACGGCAACCTGCCGCCCTATGCCCCGCTCTTCATAGCCAGCTCCTATGCAAGCAACAACAACGGCATAACCGCCTACGTCAACAGGTATGGCTACTCCGGCACATCCGTGAGCGCCACCTACCAGACCAACTCAACCATACTCGGCAACAGCACCAACATATGGCTCATAAAGTACAGCGGATCCGGTTCCCAAAGCAACCTCTATGCCATCGTAGACCCATCGGGCGCGATACTGCAGACCTACAACTCCAGCAGCTGAAATCCGAAACTATAAATATTATGAAAATCCATCCCTAGACGGGGGAATTGAATGCGCGCAACCAAGATTGCAACTGCTCCGCAGACACAAAACACAAAGCTGCTGTTCTTCAGCACTCTCGGCAAGGGGCCGGGCCGTGAAAACGTAACCATACTGCTTGACGAAGAAGTGCAGAACGGATCAAAGACCCTCGACTTCAAGCTCAACGTGGCCAAACGCTTTTCCCCGAACAGAAGCTACTTGATCCGCGCAGAATATGAGGTCGCTCCGCAGGACCGTGTCCTGTCCTTGAAACTTTTAAGGTTCAATCCAGGTTCACTTGAGGAATCACATTCGCAGACGGTCTTCGAATTCCTGTCCGAACCCGGAACAAGAAATAGAATCACGACCACAAGCCTAAAGCCGCTGAAAAAGATGCAGATGGCAGTTACGATTATGAATGACTTTGTGGACCACCGCTCCATAGAGCAAAGCGAGCTGCTGAAGCGCCTGGCCCGGACGATGGACGAAGTGATAAAGGCCGATTCTGGGGCTTCAAGCGAAGCCACTGGCTACTTCAGGCTAAGGCGGCTCTGAAACGCCAATTCAACGTGCAGAAAAGGTCTAATAATCGACCCGCAGCAAAAGATTCCATGGCAACAATTGAGGATTTTCAGAAATTGGACATCCGAACCGGCAGAATAATCGAGGTTCTGGACTTTCCGGAAGCAAAAAAGCCATCCTACAAAATTAAAATCGATCTGGGCGCTGAAATCGGCGTCAAAAAATCCTGCGCGCAGCTTGTGAACACCTACAAAAAGGAAGAACTTTTGGGAAAAATAGTGCTTTGCGTTGTGAATTTTCCACCGCGGAAAATCGCAAATGAGATTTCGGAGGTCCTGACCCTTGGAGTTCCGGACAAAAATGGAAATTGCATACTTGTTCAACCGGGCTCGGAAGTTTCGGTTGGAGCAAAACTTTATTGAGTGGCAAAAATCGAACGCAATTACGTCAACTATCTAAATAAACTTCCAAAATCACAGCTTTTTCTCTTTGTCGTCGTAAAAATGCGCCAAAATTAGTCCAAAATACGACCGTTTCTGCATTGTAGTTCCCTCCAATTTCATTTACCTAACTACAAGTTGATGGCGATTTTCGAGGAATACCCATACTCGTCGGAAAACATAATGCTTTTAAACCTTTTCAGATTATATGATGACAAGGCGATCTATATGAACGACATGGTGACCGATGTCTTCGGACAGGGCCAGAGAACCCAAACAAACACGAATGTAGAGGAGTTTAGCTCTACGCAGATAAAGATAGTGACGGCAGGATTCGGAGGTGCAGGTTGTAATATCGTCAACCGATTGATAAAGGTTGGCGTTAAGGGAACCGAATTTATAGCGTGCAACACGGACGCTCAGCACTTCAAGATAATCGACGACCGAATCAAGAAGATCCTGATCGGAAAGACCCTCACAAGGGGACTCGGAGCCGGTGGAGACCCAAACATGGGAGCCAAGGCAGCTGAAGTCGACAGGTCCTCGCTTGAGGCGGCATTCGCAGACGCCCAGCTCGTCTTCCTGTGCGCAGGTATGGGAGGAGGAACAGGAGGCGGAGCAATACCGGTAGCTGCTCAGATAGCAAAGGAGCAGGGTGCCATAGTCGTTTCGATGGTAACATACCCATTCGACCTCGAAAGGGTAAGGAAGGTAAAGGCAGAGGAGGGAATACAAAAGCTGAGGAAGTTCTCAGACAGCGTCATCATCCTCGACAACAACAGGCTAGTAAAGCTTGTGCCTAACCTCCCAATGAACGATGCGTTCGCACTTGCGGACGAAGTTCTCGCAAAGGCAATCGGTGGACTGGTTTGGACCATAACACAGCCGTCCATGATCAACATCGACTTCGCTGACGTGAGGAGCATACTAGGAAACGGGGACGTTGGATTCATCGCAGTCGGAAGCGGAAGGGGCTCGAACAAGGTCGATGCAGCCGCTGAGGCAGTGCTGAAGAACAGACTACTCGACGTGGACTTCGAGGGAGCATCGGGCGCATTGATACACATATCAGGTGGAGCATCGATGACAATCGGAGACGCAATAGGCGCCGGAGAGAAGATAACGGAAAGAATGGACCCGAACTCCAACATCAAGTGGGGTGCAAGGCTCGTACCTGGCTACGAAGACCAGATCGAGATAGTTGCCATCGTCACAGGTGTCAAGGGAACAAGCATAGCGGGGAAGTTCGCCGAAAAGAAGAGCACAGACTCTTATGGCGGCCTCGAAATGGTAGGTTAAAGCCTACCATTTTTTTCTTTTTTCCATTTTTTAATTTTCATTCATGTTTAAACGGTTCACAAGGTTTCACGACATAGGTTTTCACGATAATAGGTTGGTTTGGATGAACGACGACTTCACAAGCGACACCTTTCTGCCGAGACTAGCGGTCATCGGCGCAGGAGGGCAGGGATGCAATCTGGTAAACAGATTATACAGGGCTGGCATAAAGAGCGCCACGACCATAGCCGTTAACACGGATGTGAAGCACCTCGAGATTGTGGGTGCCCACAAGAAGCTGCTTCTCGGAAAGGCAATAACCAAGGGACTCGGAGCCGGAGGATTCCCAGAGGTGGGAGCCAAGGCGGCAGAGGCCTCGAAGGAGGACATAAGGCAGGCCATCGCCGGAAACAACATGATATTCATCGCAGCGGGTATGGGAGGAGGAACCGGAGGCGGATCCGCACCGATAATCGCTGACATAGCCAGGGAAGAGGGCATGCTCGTAGTGGCATTCGTAACCTACCCGTTCGCGCTAGAGAGGAGCAGGAAGAACAGGGCTGACTTCTCCATCGCCCAGCTCACCAGGTCTGCGGACACAACCATCATAATCGAGAACGACAAGATCCTCAGCTACGCGCCAAACCTCCAGATGGAGAAGGCGTTCGAGCTGATAGACAGCATTGCCTGCAACGCTGTCAAGGGTATCGCGGACACGATCACGCTGCCTTCGCTCATAAACCTCGACTTCGCTGACGTGAGGTCCATCATGGGAGGCGCAGGAACAGCGGTCATCAACATCGGCGTGGGCGCCGGCACGGACAAGGTCGACAAAGCGATAAGCTCGACAGTGGGCCACCCGCTCATGGACGTTGACCTTACTGGTGCAAAGAAGGCCATGATCCACGTCACCGGAAGCACAGGGCTTACGATAGAGGAGGCCACAAGAGTCGGATCCGGTGTCACCAATGGCATGGCGGACGACGCCAACGTAATATTCGGAGCGAGGCTAGAGCCGGACGTGAGGGACGAGATAAGGGTCATGTCCATTGTCACAGGTGTCAAGCCAAAGCTCGGCCAGTCAAGGCAAAAGGCACGCGACGAAGCCGAAAGGGCTACTGCTTCAGTATCAGGAATAGAGAGCTGGTAAGCTTACCAGCCTTTTTTATTTTATCCTATCCTAGCTGCCGCGCGTTCCCTCACTTCCGCTTCTAACTACCCATTTGGGGCAAGGTATAAATATCACCTACAACACCCTACTACCCAGTGATATAGTTGTCAGCAAGATCAAGTTCAAAGACCTGGGCCAGTGTCCTGGTGGATAAGCAGGTTGCACGCTACGCGTCGAAGGGGCCCGATGAAACGGTCCAGAGATTTGCCGCAGAGCAGAGAAGGCCGAGCCATGAGGTCGCCAGCGACACGATCTTCAGCATCCTACAGAAGGCGCCGGCCGACATCCCGCTGCGCAGGGAGAAGAAGGGATTCGACATGACCAAGGTCCAGCTGGACGGCGGAACGGCAAAATGGTAATAAGCTTTCCCTGAGAGCGAAATGCATGGTAACGAGGCAGGCGGCTCGCAGGATACTTGACATCTACAGGAAGGCCTGGATAACCCAGGACACGAAGCTAATCCTAAGCATATTCACCAAGGACGCCACCTACCAGGAAAAATGGTATCAGACTCCGCACAGGGGCCATAAGGGAATTGCAGCCTACTGGAATGACACGGTCATCGGAAAGGAGTCACAGGTCAGATTCAAGGTACTGAATTATTGGACCGTAGGCGACACCATCCTCGCAGAATGGGATGCGCACTTCAAGAAAAGCTACAAGGGCGTAAAGCGGAAGAACAAGCACCTGAGAGGCATTCTGATACTCAAAATGAAGGGCGGAAAGATAAAATCACTCAGGGAGATCTGGCAGAAACCCAAGTGAAATCTGATTTTGCACACAAGCCTTATATATCAGGTTCGGCGCGATCTTGTCAAGTGCTTGAGATGAGTAGCATTGCAGCTGAGCTTGCGACCTACGCAACCTCCAGCTACGGCTCTTCCTTCTCTGCGTTTAAGCACTTCTGGTATCCAGGTCAACCCACAGCGTAAGGAATCGGTGTTTTTGTGGGTTGCCTTTCCTCTCTAGCGTTAGTTTTGACTGAACCCCCAGCCCCGGCTGGGACTTATCCTGACCGCTTAAGGTGTGAAACATGAGTGCAAGAAGAATAGAGGTAGCTGGGCTCAGGTCCAGGAACGAGATGGAGTCGGCGATCGCCGACCGCAGAGGGAACATGGGCAGGGCCGAGGAGTTCGCCAGGCGCACGTTCGGGGACGAGGTGCTCAATTACATGACGAGCCTGAGGGCCAGGAGCGAGGGCAAGCCCTCGTTTGTGCTGGCCAGGCAGATTGCCAAGCCCGACCTGCAGCACGCTGCGCTGTACCTGGGTGCCAAGTCCATGGGCTACGGGCTTGTGACGCTGGAGTGGACCCGGGACTTCATGTCCATGTCCAGCGGCGGCTACAAGAGAAGCTACGTCGACATTCCTCTAGGTTACGTGGGCAACAAGGGCAACCTGGTCACGAAGAACGTGAAAGTGCTACGCAAGCTGCCTACGGATGTGGAACTGGTGTGCGGCAACGTAAGGATATGCGACATCAATCTACCCGAAGACGGCATCTCGGTGCTGAAGGTGGAGCTGGGCGACCGTATGTGCACCCAGCTTGCAGCCTCGCTGGAGGGCCGCAGCCACAAGATCAGTGAGCTGCACACCAACCTCAGAAACCGGATCGAAGGTGCAGACCAGCTGGTGCCTGACGTCAGCGAGTTGGGCGAGCTGGCGGTGCTGGGTTTGCTGAGAACGAAGGCCAACGTTCCTGGACTTGGCGAGGTCAGGCATTCGGGGACCGGAAACGTCACCAGAGTCGACAAGATCGGCGGGCAGCTGATGAACGTTCTGTCCTTCACGCTGCAGAACGTCGCACCGAACCTTGTGCTTGCCGTCACCGACTGGAATGGAGACGACCCGATAATCCGGGACCGCTATGAAACCGCGGTATCGTTCCTCAAGGGCAATGGCCTCAACGAGCCGCTGCAGTTCATAATACCGACGCTGCACGACATGCTGCGCGACCAGATCAGCGATAGCTATGGCAGCTTCACGTCCCTTGACACCGTTGTTCCGGCGAGGGCTGACATATGCAGCCTGGCACGGCTGAAACCCTCTGAAAACCTGGGAACAACATTTATAGAAGCGGGCAGCGCAATAATCGAGGGCATGAAGGATGCGAAGCAGGGTGAGTCGCATGGGCAACATGATGCAAACTATAAGAGATCTTGAGAAGTTTTCCCCCAGGCAGGGGCCCAACGAGACCTTGACAAGAGTGTATCTGCAGCGCAGGCTCACAGACCTCGGCATTGACTTCGAGACCCAGGAGTTCGATAACCTGCTCCCCAAGGCGCGGAGCTACAGTCTTGTCGCCGACGGAGAAAAGATCGAATGCATGCCCACTGCCTTCCGCAGCGGTGAGATAGAAGGAAAGCCGCTCATTAGCTCGATGGACGTCAGCGGACGCTACTACGAAAAGCCGAACATCAACTTCAATCCCTATGCCGAGCTCTTTTCGCTGGCGACCTTCTACCGGGCGCCCTCGCTCACCATAAGGCGGAGGGACGTGCAGAAGCTACTGAATGCCGAGACGGTCGAAGGGAAGGTGAAGGTATCAAAGCAGAAGCACAGGTCCGCCAACCTAGTCCTCGGGAATGTCAAGAACCCGAAGTCCGTGCTAATCTGCCACTACGACAGCGTGCTTGGCGGTGCGTTGGACAACGGATCCGGAACTGCGGTGCTTCTTGAAATTGCAGAAATGGAACCCAAGGACAGGATGATTGTCTTCTCGGGATGCGAGGAGTTCTCATTCGAGGGCCCCGCCTACTGGGGGAAGGGCTACCGCGAGCTCGAAAAGGGCTTCAAGAGGCAGCTGCAGGGCGCGAGGAACATAATAGTGGCCGACATGCTCGGTTCCAGCAGCCCCGCGGAGGTCACCGACCCCACGCTCAGGATAGCCTGCTTCCCCGTCAAGGATCCCCGGACCTTCGAGAGGGCCAGGATGGCATCGGTGTCTGGGAAGGAATGGCTGCCAATCTACCATAGCAGGGGCGATACGACGGCCCTGATAAAGCCTAACTTCCTTAAGCAGGGCCTTGATTTTGTCCTCTCGCTATCGGGCAAGTAAGCCTTATATAGACTTAGGTTAAATTATCCTTGAATTCTAGGGGTATAGTTATGGCAGAGGCAGAAGGAGAAATCCAGCGCGCATCCATGAAGGAGGTAAAGGTCGGACGATACATCATGATCGACGGAATAGCCTGCAAGGTAGTGGACATCGAGACGAGCGCTCCGGGAAAGCACGGACCAGCAAAGATGAGGGTCACCGGGATGGGGATATTCGACGGCCAGAAGAAGACCCTGCTGAAATCTAGCGACGGCGACGCAGAGATACCTGTGATAAAGAAGAGGAAGGCGCAGGTCGTCTCAGTTGGCGATAAGACAGCTCAGCTCATGGACTCCGAGACGTTCGAGGTCTTCGAGATAACGACAGTCGGCTTCGAGGGCACGCTCAACGCGGGCTCGGAGGTTGAAGTCATGGAGGCGCAGGGCCGAAAGGCGCTCGCAAGGGTACTTAGTGGTTAAAATGGAACTGAAGATAACATCGACAAAGGAGAACAAGACGATCGGAAGGAAGGAGATCGAGTTCTCCCTTTTCTCTGACAAGCCCGTCAAGAGGGACGAGGCGAAGGCAGAGCTATGCAAGACGCTCAACGCATCACCTGCGGCTACCATAGTAGTGCGCGTAGACTCGGCATTCGGGTCGAAGATGTGCACCGGGCTCGCCCACTCCTACAAGAGCGAGGAGGATCTCAAGAGATACGAGAACCGGGGCCTGCTGGAGAGGCTCGGCGTAATACAGAAGGCCGAGAAGAAGGCTGCCGCACCGGCAGCGAAGGCTGAGGCAAAGAAGTGATTTTGATGGCAGACGAAAAGAAGGCACCGGCAAAGGCAAAGGAGAAGAAGACGTTCGCGCCCTACAAGGAGGCGGCAAAGAGATGCCCGAAGTGCTCGTCCAGGCTGGCCGACCACCAAAATAGATTCTCCTGCGGCAAGTGCGGATACTCTGAGTTCAAGCCGAAGAAGTAGATCCCCATGAGGAAGGGCAGCGGCAAGTCAACTGCTCCCAAAGTCTTCTTCTACACAGGAACTTTCCTATTCATCCTAGTGGCAGCGATTTCTGTCATCGGCCTGCTCACAGGGTCAATAAACAGTGCAACGGCCAGCATGGCATTCACGCTGGCATTTTCGCTCACGCTCAGCTTCCTGGTGATATCCTACCTTCTCCACAAGGGTAAGAGCCTGAAGAGGATCGTAAAGGAGCTGGGCCTCTCAAGGAAGGCGCTCAACAGGAGAACCATCGGCTACGGGCTTCTGCTTTTCGCGATATACGTCATAATCATATTCGCCATTGCCACGATATCATCCATTACCGGCGTCCAGATAAACTCAAACGTCCAGCAGACGATAGGCGGATATCCAATATGGGCGCTGGTCTTCCTGTCGATCATAGCGCCCCTCAACGAGGAGATCGCATTCAGGGGATTCCTGGTGCCTAGGATCGGCGTGCTGTTCAGCGGCCTGCTGTTCGCAGTGCTGCATTTCGGCTACGGATCGGTATCTGAGATAGTCATCGCTCTCTGGTTCGGGCTCGCCGGCGGATACGTATTCAAGAGGACCAAGTCACTGTATCCGTCGCTGATGACCCACATACTTGTCAACAGCATCACCGCAATCGCGATATCTGCGATACCGATGCTCATAATGGTGCATTGATGGACCAGAAGATTAGGGTAGTGATGGTGGAGCCGGAGTACCAGCAGAACCTCGGCTACATAGCCAGGGTCATGAAGAACTTTGGTTTAAGGGACCTCACGCTCGTCAATCCCAAGTGCAAGTACAACGGCGCCCAGGCGATAAAGTACTCGAAGCACGCAAGGGATGTGCTTGAGGGTGCAAAGGTAGCAAAGAGCCTGAACTCAGCGTCCAGTGGCCTGGTGATCGGCACCACGGGCGTCTGGAGAAAGGCGGACAGCTCATTCTACAACATATTCAACCTCTCCGAGCTGAGGCAGAGGCCACAATGGAAGAAAAAGGAGGTGACCATAGTCCTGGGAAGGGACGGAACCGGCCTTACCAAGGAAGAAATACGCGACTGCGACCTGCTGGTCTTCATAGGCGGCGATGAGCAGTATCCGATTCTGAACATATCCCACGCCCTCGCGATAATGCTCTACGAATTCACCCTGGAGAAGTTTGCCGGACAGTATGTCTTTGACGGAATGCGGGCCGACTCCGATTATCAGAAGCGGCTGATTAAGCTATTCGACATGTCCATCAACAAAAACAAGGCGATCCGGAACAAGAAGGCTGTGTCAGGGGCCTTCAGGCGGATGCTGAAGCGGTCAACCCCGACCAAGGCGGAGATAAACGCCCTGGCAGTCGCACTTTCGCCTAGGCGGGATTAAAAACAAAAGGAAAAGAAAGGAAAAATGAGGAGGAATTACTTCCTCGACATCTTCTTTGTCTTGATTATCTTTATCTTTGCAGGGGTCAGGAGAATCTTGTTCTCGTCGATCCTTGCGATGTCGCCGTTCATCTTGTCGACGAACACCTTGAGGTCGTCTATTGCCGTCTTGAGAGTGTTTGGCCTCTTCTCCATCTCGGTAATGTTCATCAATACGATGTTGTTGGATGAGAGTTCCTTCTTTATCAGCTCTAGATCAGTCTGCTGCACCAGTGCGACTGGCTTTATGTAGTGGTCTGCCGGCTCGTGCATCATGTCAACGTCGTCCATCTCGGCCGCGTTCATATACTCTTCCACGTCTATGCTCTTAGATGATGTTCCAAGGCTCTTCCCAATCTTTTCAAAGATGCTCATATTGACACCTGTTTAGTCGCTTGTAGCTATATATCAATACTACTTTTTAAAGCTTTCCTTAAAATCGACGTATCGGCGTCATAATGGGAAGCGACTTTTGGGCAACGAAAACAGTTGCGCCGCGCGCTGCAAATCAGCCTCGGAAAAGCGCAAAACCGCTGCTGATGCCATATGAAACAGCTAATAAGCTTTGCTGATACAGTTAAACCAAAGTGACGACGACTATGTGGCGTATAAGGCTGAAGAGCGTATACGACAAGTACGACATCTCGGATGGGCTTACCATCCTAGTCGACAGGCTATGGCCCAGGGGAGTGAGGAAATCGACCCCGAATGTCGAGATATGGATGTCCGACATAGCCCCGACTGACGAGCTCAGGAAATGGTACCAGCATGACCCGAAGAAGTGGGTGAGATTCAAGCAGAGGTACCTGAAGGAGCTGCAGAAGAACGACATGGTGGACGAACTGATAAACCTCGTCGTCAACACCAGCATCACCACCTTCGTATTCGCCTCGCACGAAAAGGACAGGAACAACGCCACCGTGCTGAAGGACTACATCGAGAAGCAGATCAAGAAAAGCAAGTAGGTGCCTCATTGGGTTACGTGATTGTCGATACTAGCTCCATACTGTTCGGCTTCGCAAACCGGAAGAGCGTCTTCGAGGCCGTGAAGGCGGAACTGCATGAAAGCTGCCTCGTTTCGAAAGGTATAATAAGCGAATTGACCAGTATATCTAAGAGAAAGGGGACCAGGGGCGGCGAGGCAAGGGCTGCGCTCTGGGAGTTGAGCCTTAAACGAGTAAAGATCGAAGCCGACTCGAAATACCCGGACTCATGGATAAAGGAAAGGGCTGCCGAAAAGGGAATAGTCGCTGTCATAACAAATGACACAAAACTGGCCGAATCGCTGCCCACAAAGACAATGGTGTTTAAGTTCTCCAGAGAGGGGAAATTAAAGAAGTTCAATAGGTGAAGTTATGTACTACGTGCACACAATGCAGGATACTTTCAAGATGGCGCCTGAGTATTTCGACAGGCCGATAGAGGATGTTGCGACGCTCGGACTCAAGAGGAAGTACGAGGGAATGATAGACAAGAAGTTGGGTGTAGTCGTATCGGTGTTCAACATAAGGAACATCAGTGACGGCGCGATCCTGCCGGGCGACCCAGCAACCCACCACCAGGTGGAGTTCGACATGCTTACCTATATGCCATTCGTTGACGAAGTGGTCGCAGGCGAAGTCACAGAGCTCGCCGAATTCGGCGCATTCGTCAGAATCGGCCCAATAGAAGGACTGGTGCACGTCTCGCAGATCACGAACGACTTCCTGAACTTCGACAAGAAGGTTCCGGCATTCGTATCGAAGAAGAGCGGCAGGAGCCTGAAGAAGGGCGACGCAGTTCTCGCGAAGATATCGACCGTGAGCATGAAGAACACGGTCAAGGACTCAAAGATAGCGCTTACTATGAAGCCGGACGGTCTCGGAAAGTCCGAATGGATAACCGAGGGTGCCAGAAGGGCACGCTCCGAGGCTGCAAAGAAGAAGAGATAAACCGGTGAAAACATGGACGAAAAAGCCTGCAGGAAATGCGGCCTGATAATAAGCCACGGGGACACATGCCCACTTTGCAACGCAAAGGAGCTGACGAACAAGTGGAACGGCTACATCATAATGCTGAACGCCGAGAAGTCGGATCTGGCAAAGCTGCTGAACATAAAGGTCAACAGCACCTACGCCATCAACATGGGCTAGCCCCATTTTGGCCTGGCCAGGTCCATGGGCGCGCCGACTGCAACGGCCAGCGCAATGCCCCTTAATCTTTCCCTAGCCGTGCGCACTCCGTCAATGTGTTCAAACCTCATGCCATTCTCTGTCCTCCTGAGCACGAATGAGGATACTGAGTTCTCGCCACCTTCGTTGTTCCCTGAAACCAGCAGATAGCCGCCCGGTTTAATCAATCGGGCCACCGCCTTGAATCTGGCCCTGGCAGTATCG
>Ga0181525_10003647_pt1 | contig 12069 bp, 8 predicted proteins | sample PEATcosm2014_Bin_48_FD_121100 | JGI IMG/M metagenome (GOLD analysis project Ga0181525, IMG submission 121100) | Peatland microbial communities from MTU Mesocosm Facility, Houghton, MI, USA - PEATcosm2014_Bin06_10_metaG | ecosystem: Environmental > Terrestrial > Soil > Wetlands > Peat | place... | reverse complement strand
GCCGCTCCCGCCGCGGCCAACGCCACGCTCGCGCCAAAGCCGGACAAATTCCCGCTGATTGTGTTCTCGCACGGCACCGGCGGTACGGCGCAATCGATGGCCTGGTTCGCGACTGCGCTGGCCGCGCGCGGCTATATCGTCGCCGGCGTCAATCATCCCGGCAATACCGCGATCGGACCCTATACCGTGCAAGGTTTTACGCTGTGGTGGAAGCGCGCCAAGGATCTCAGCGTCGTGCTCGACGACATGCTGGCCGACCCGCAATTTGGCCCGCGCATCGATCGGACGCGCATCGCGGCGGCCGGCTATTCGCTCGGCGGCTATACCGTGATCGAGCTCGCCGGCGGCATCACCGCGATGGCGCGCTTCATGGCGGCGTGCAAGACCGCCAAAGAGCCGGGCAGTTGTCAGGGCCCGCCCGAATTTCCCGATATTGTCGCGCAGGCCCAAGCGCTGGCCAAAGCCGATCCGGCTTTCGCCAAGGCGCTGGCGACGAGCAACAAATCCTATCGCGACCCGCGCATCCGCGCCATTTTCGCCATGGCGCCGGCCGTTGGAACCGCGGTCACGCCGCAAAGTCTCGGCGCCATTACCATTCCGGCCTCCATCGTCGACGGCGTCGCCGACAGCATCACGCCGATCGAGGGCAATGCCAAATATTACGCCGCCAAAATTCCGCGGATGGAACTGACGATATTTCCCGGCAATGTCGACCATTACACCTTTCTCGATGTTTGCACCGACGAAGGCCGCGCCACGCGGCCGCAATTGTGCGTCGACAAGTCCGGCGTCGACCGCCAAGCGCTGCACGACGCGACCGTCGACATCGCCGCCAAATTTTTCGCCGGCCAGTTGCGCGGGCAATGAAAGTCTCGCCGCGTGCTGCAAAACGCCGCAAAAATTCACTCGCCCCGAATTCCGGCGGCGCGGATGATCGGCCACCATTTTTCGGTTTCGGCTTTGGTGAAAGCGTCAAGCCCAAGCGGGGTTTGTTGCTCGCGCGCGGCGATATCGAGGCCGAGATCGTTGAGGCGCTTGCGCACGGTGGCATCGGCCAAGGCCTGCACCATCGCCGCATTCAGCGTGGCGATAATCGGAGCCGGCGTGCCCTTGGGCGCATAAAGCCCGAACCAGCCCGACATCAAATAGCCCGGTAAGCCGCCTTCGCCGGAGGTCGGAATATCCGGGATCGCCGCCGAGCGTTGCACCGACAGGTTCGCCAGTGCCTTGAGCGTGCCGGCGCGCACCTGTGGCATCGCCACCGCGGCTTGAAACACCGCGAGGTCGACCTGGCCCGAGAGCATATCGGTCAGCGCCGGTCCGGCGCCGCGATAGGGCACGATCAGCACCTGCGTCGCGGTGAGCTTTTCCAGCAACAGCGCGCCGATCTGGCCGGAGGCATTTTGGTTGACGAATTTGGCGTCGCCGGGATGCGCCTTGAGCCAGCCGACCAGCGTTTTCAGATCGTCGGCCGGAAACGCCTGGCGCGCCACCAGAAGCTGCGGATTGACCGTCATCAAGCCGATCGGCGCGAAATCGGTTTGCAAATCGTAATTGAGATTATAGATGATGCCGCCGACATGGGTGTCCCATTGGCCGATGTCGATGGTGTAGCCGTCCGGCGTTGAGCGGGCGAGCCGGCCGACGCCGATGCTGCCGCCGGCGCCGCCGGCGTTTTCGACCACGACCGCCTGGCCGAGCAGCGCGCCCATCTTCTCCGCAATAATGCGGCCGGCGACGTCGGTCGAACCGCCGGGCGGAAACGGCACGATCAAAGTGATGGAGCGGTTGGGAAAATTATCGGCACGGGCCGGCGCGACCAAAGCCAGCAAGGCTACCACCATCGCGGCAAAATTTTGCACGCTCCCCTCCCCAAAAAATCGCTTTCTTAAAGACGAGTGTAGCGCGGAACATAACGCGGCGCGACGGCGTACCGCAGGAGCGGCTAGATGAACGCGCTGAAAACTATTGCCGTTGCCGTTATCGCGTTGTTGGCCGCGGGGTCGATCGCGTTTTCGCAAACACCGGCGCCGGTTACCGGCGGCAAGGGCTGCACGCCGTAAGAGCGATCCAACAAATCGCTCGAGGGCGACCAGAGCAATGCCGGAGTCATTTGCCCGCCGGATATCGACTCCGCCATGAAAGCGCCGACGCCGAAAACCGGCGACAGTTCGGTGATCCCGCCGCCCGGAACGCCGGGGGGCGATCCGAACGTGCAGCCGAAATAAAAACGCTGCCTTGTAAGACGGCCCTCGCCCGCTCGCTTCGCTCGCGGCCTCTCCCGCGTGGGGAGAGGGGAGTTTTTGGCCGCTCAAAGCCGCGGGATTATCCTCCCGGATTTCGCCTGCCGCCAGCGCGCGCAATGTGATAGGCCTATAGCGACAGGAGACATCCTATGAGCCTTGCCGATCTGGTTTATGAGCAGGTCAAGACGCTACCGGAATCGCTCGCCCGCGAAGTGCCGGATTTTGTCGCCTTCCTGCGCGAGCCCGGCGAACGCGCGGAGTGGCGCGATCTGATGGCAGCCCAGACAACGGCGCTTGCGCCGATGTGGGACAGCGCCGAGGACCAAGTCTGGGACGATGCCTGAACGCGGCGATCTTATCCTTATCCCGTTTCCATTCACCGACCTCACGGCCACCGCGTCGTTGAAGGATATAGACGCTAGAAGCTATCGCGAGATCTTTCTCCCGGATCTCGCTTCGCGTGATCCGGGCTACGGGACGCTAGTGCCCGCCACCCGCTCCCGCGCGCGCTTGCGGGCGGCGCATCAGCAAGGCGCAGGCGGCGACGGCGAGGAACATTACCGTGGTGATGAGAAAGACGTCGGCGTAACTCATCACTTCGGCTTGCAGCCGCACCATGGCCATCATCTGCTTGAGCGCTTGGAGCTGGGCGTCGGAGCCCTGGAAGCGGTTGGTGAGGGTTTGCAGCATTTCGCTGGCCGGCACGCTGGCGGTGCTCACTGCCTCGTGCAGCCGGGTCAGATGCAGATCGAGCCGGTCGTTGAACCAGGTCGATATGGCGGCGAGGCCTATGGCGCCGCCGAGATTGCGCATCAGGTTGAACAGGCCGGAGGCGTTCTTCACGCGCTCGGGCGGCAGCGTGCCGAGGGCAGTGTTGGTCACCGGGATGATGGCGAGCATCAAGCCGACGCCGCGAAAAATTTGCGGCCACAGCAATTCCCAAAAATCCCAGTCCTGGGTGACGTAAGTCATTTCCCAGGTGCCGAGCGCGAAAAACACAAAGCCCGCCGCCAAAACATAGCGCGGGTCGAAGCGTTCGGTGAGCTGGCCGGCGATCGGGGCTGTGAAAAACATCACCAGCCCTGAGACGAACATGGTCTCGCCGATCATCAGCGCGTCATAGCCGCGCACTTGCGCCAGATACACCGGATAAAGATAGGTCAGGCCGTAAAGCCCGATGCCGAGCACGAAAGAAAACAGACTGCCGACGGAAAAATTGCGGTTGGTAAAGGCGCCCAGATCGACAATGGGCGCGCGCGCCGTCAAGACGCGGGTGAAAAAGATCGCGGCCGACACGGCGGAGACGACGGCCACCAGCGCGATGGTGTCGTCGTCGAGCCATTCGTAGCGCGGCCCCTCCTCCAGCACATATTCGAGCGCGCCGAGAAAGCCGGCCATCGAGAGCAGCCCGGTCCAGTCGAAGTTCTTCAGCAGCGAAAATTCCGGCTGGTCGAAGTCGATCAGCGCGATCGAGGCCACGGTGACGATGATGCCGGGAATGACATTGATGAAAAACAGCCAATGCCAGGACAGCGTGTCGGTCAGATAGCCGCCGACGGTCGGGCCGATGGTCGGCGCCAGCGTCGCGATCAGGCCGATGACAGGGGCGATGACTTTCTGCCGCGGGCCGGGAAAGATCAGATAGGCCGAGGCGAACACCGTGGGCACCATGCCGCCGCCGATAAATCCCTGCACCGCGCGCCACACGATCATGCTGTCGATCGAGGAACTGGTGCCGCACATGATGCTGGCAAGCGTGAAGCCGGCCGCCGCGGTGGCGAACAAGATGCGGGTGCCGAGCGCGCGCGACAAATAGCCCGACAGCGGGATGGCGATCACTTCGGCGATCAGATAAGCGGTCTGCACCCAGGGAATTTCGTCGGCCGAGGCGGAGAGACCCGCTTGGATTTCGTTGAGCGACGCCGACACGATCTGGATGTCGAGGATCGCCATGAACATGCCGAAGCACATGGCGACGAAGGCCAATACCCGCTTCGCCGGAATGGGCGCGAGCGCATTTTTTGCCGGCGCCGCGCCGGGCGCGAAGGCTGGTAAAGCTGCGGCAGGGCTGGTCGCCACGATACGCTCCGTTGCGCGCTAGTGCAGCGCGAAGGCGCCGTCGTCGGTCTGCGCGGTTTTGGCCGCGGCGTTGGCCGCGGCGCCGGCGGTTTTACCCGGCTTGGTATTGACGCTGACCACGACCGACATGCCGGGCCGCAGCACGCGTTGCGCGGCGATACTTCCCGGCACTTCGATGCGCACCGGCAGCCGCTGCACGATCTTGGTGAAATTGCCGGTGGCATTGTCGGGCGGCAATAGCGAGAACACCGCGCCCGACGCCGGCGCGACACTCGCCACGATGCCATCGATGGCGTGGTCGGGGACGGCGTCGACGCTGATCGAGACCGGCTGGCCGGGGCGCAGCCGCGCCAATTGCGTCTCCTTGAAATTGGCTTCAATATAGACGGCGTCGAGCGGCACGAGGCTGGCGATGCGCTGCCCGGTCTGCACATAGTCGCCGGTCTGCACCGCGCGATTTGAGAACACGCCGTCGACCGGCGCGCGGATCACGGTGAAGGACAAGTCGCGCTCGGCCTTCGCCACCGCGGTGGCCAATTCGTCGAGCGTGCGGGCGGCTTCCTGCTGCTGCGCCTTGAGCACGTCGAGATTGGCGAGCGCGGCGTCGATCACGGCCTGGGCGCTGGCGACGGCGGCGGCGGCCTGGTCGCGATTGGCCTCGGCCTGCTCCAGCGCCTGGTGGCTCGCGAATTGCTGCACCAACAGCGTCTGTTGCCGCTCGAACTCCAATTGCGTTTTCTTGGCATTGGCGCGGGCCGAGGTCATTTGCGCCCTCGCCTCTTCGACATTGGCGGCCTGGGCCACGACCTGGCGGCCGATGCGGTCGACGGTGGCCTGTTCGGTCGCGACCTTTTCGCGCGCTGAGTCGGCGGCGAGCTTGTAATCGCCGTCGTCGATGGTGGCGATGACGTCGCCTGAGCGGATCGGCGCATTGTCTTCGATCGGGATGCTCGAAACATAGCCGGAGATTTTCGAAGCGAGCGTGGTGTTGTGGGCGCGCACATAGGCGTCGTCGGTCGAAATCATGTAACGCCCGGTCACCCACCAATGCAGGCCATAGACCGCGCCCGCCGCCACCACGAGCACGATCGCCGCTATGATGATGGTGCGACGGTTGAATCCCGGCCGCGTGACCGCGCGCCGCGCGGGCTTCGCATCGGCGGCGTGAGCCGAGCCGGCGGCATCGTTCGCGAGCGGCGGACTGTCGGAACGATTTTCCAGCGCTGCCGGGCGCTCCACCGCGGCTGCCGTATCTTTGTCCTGTTCGCGGTACATCGCGCGCTCCAAGGTCATTGACCGAACCGTTCGGTCAGCGTATAGATGGAACCGGCAGACAAGTCAATATGACTGAACCGTTCGGTCAATAAAAAATGTTGCCCTGCGTTAAGTCTGTGGAATAATAGAATTATTTGTCACCGCGGGAGAAAACCCTGTGAACGCCCAAGCCCAGCTCAAACCGATCGCCGCTCCGGCCGAGGACGGCGCCAAGCGGCGCCAAATCGTCGAAGGGGCCCGCGCGGTGTTTCTGGCGCAAGGCTTTGACGCCGCCAGCATGAGCGATATCGCGCGCGCCGCCGGGGTGTCGAAGGGCACGCTCTATGTCTATTTCGAGCATAAGGAAGAGCTGTTCGAGGCCATCGTTCGCGAGGAATGTTTGGCCCACGCCGAAGGCGTGTTCGACTTCGACCCCGCCGATCACGACGTCTCAGCGGTGCTGACAAAACTGGGCTCAGCCTATATCGATTTCCTGTGCCGGCCGGAAAAGGCCTCGGCGCTGCGCACCGTGGTCGCCATCGCCGACCGCATGCCCCGGATCGGCAAGGTGTTTTACGAGACCGGACCCGCCGTCGGCATCGCCAAGCTCGCCGCCTATCTGCGCGCGCAGATCGCGGCCGGCGTGCTCGAAATCGCCGATTGCGAGGTCGCGGCGGCGCAGTTCATGGACGCCTGCAAATCGACGCTGTTCATGCCGGTGATGTTCAATTTCAGCGAAGCGCCCGATGCGGATTCGATCGATCACGTGGTCGGCATCGCGGTCCGCACCTTCATGCGCGGCTACGCCGTGACGGCGCCCTAGCCTTCCCGGCAGTCACGGCGGATTCGGCACGGCCGAAGGCATCTGATATTTATTGGAACGCTGATGGGCTTCGTTCGTTCTTCCGGACGGGGCATTTTACATATTTGCGCCGGTGAGCGCCCGATCATGACAAGCAAAGCCGCCGCCACGCAGCCTCGCGCCCGCCCCGCGGTCGAACCCGGAACGGGCATCGACAGGCTCTGCATCGATACCATCCGGACGCTCGCCATCGACGCCGTGGCAAAGGCTAATTCAGGACACGCCGGCACGCCGATGGGGATCGCGCCGGTGGCCTATACGCTGTGGCAGGAGTTTCTGCGCTACGACCCGGCCGAGCCGCTATGGCCGAACCGCGATCGCTTCGTGCTGTCATGCGGCCACGCCTCGATGCTGCTTTACGCGCTGCTGCATCTTTCGGGCGTCCGGCGTGTCGACGACGATCGCGTCACGGAAAAACTCGCGGTGACGCTCGACGATATCAAAAACTTCCGCCAGTTCGGCAGCATGACACCCGGTCATCCGGAACACGAGCGCACCACCGGCGTCGAGACCACGACCGGCCCGCTCGGCCAAGGCTGCGGCAATAGCGTCGGCATGGCGATCGCCGCGCGCTGGCTCGGCGCGCGCTATAACCAGCCTAATCGCACGTTATTCGATTTCGACGTTTACACGATTTGCAGCGACGGCGACTTGATGGAAGGCGTCGCCAGCGAAGCGGCGTCGCTGGCGGGCCATCTCGGGCTTTCCAACCTGTGCTGGATCTATGACAGCAATACCGTGACCATCGAGGGACACACCCCGCTGGCGTTCAGCGAGAACGTCGAGACCCGGTTCAAGGGTTATGATTGGCAGGTGTTGCGGGTGCGCGACGCCAACGATGCCGCAGCGCTGGTACAAGCGTTGCAAAGATTCCGCCGCACCGACGATAAGCCGACCCTGGTTATCGTCGACAGCATCATCGGCTATGGCGCGCCCAACAAAGAAAACACCGCCTCGGTGCACAGCGAACCGCTCGGCGACGAGGAAGCGCGCCTGGCCAAGCGGTTCTACGGCTGGCCGGAAGACGCGCAGTTTCTCATTCCGGACGGCGTCTATAATTCCTTCCGCGACGGCGTCGGCAAGCGCGGCCGGGCGTTGCGCGACGACTGGCAGAAAACCTTTGCCGCCTATCGCAGCGAATTTCCGCAAGCCGCGGCCGAAATCGACACCATGCTGGCCGGCGGACTGCCCGCCGGGTGGGACCAAAACCTGCCGGTTTTCCCAGCCGACGAAAAGGGCACGGCGACGCGGGACGCTTCCGGCAAGGTTCTCAACGCCCTCGCCAAAACCATTCCCTGGCTGATCGGCGGCTCAGGCGATCTCGCGCCGTCGACCAAAACCTTGATCGATCATGCCGAAGCGATCGAGCCGGACCATCCCGGCGGCCGCAACATGCATTTCGGGATCCGCGAACACGCCATGGGCGCCGCCGTGAACGGCCTGGTGCTGTCGTATTTGCGGGCTTTCGGCGCGACCTTTCTCACCTTCAGCGATTACATGCGGCCGTCGCTGCGGCTCGCGGCCTTGATGGAGATCCCGGTCTTCCACGTCTTCACCCACGATTCGATCGCGCTCGGCGAAGATGGCCCGACCCATCAGCCGATCGAACAGCTGGTGGCGCTGCGCGCCATTCCGAACATGATCGTGTTGCGGCCGGCCGACGCCAACGAGGTCAGCGAGGCCTACAAAGTCGTCCTGAATTTGACCAAGGAGCCGGCCTGCCTGGTGCTGAGCCGGCAAAAACTTCCGGTTTTCGACCGCACCCGCTATGCGGCGGCCGCGGGCCTCGCGCGCGGCGCCTATGTCATGGCGGACGCCGAAAACGGCGCGCCGCAAGTGATCCTGATCGCCAGCGGCAGCGAGGTGCAGCTTTGTATCGCGGCCTATGAACAGCTCAAACGCGACGGCATCGCCGCCCGCGTCGTCAGCATGCCGAGCTGGGAGCTGTTCGAGGCGCAGGACGAAAGCTATCGCCACGCGGTGTTGCCGCCGGACATCAAGCCGCGCGTCACGGTCGAACTCGGCGCCGTCATCGGCTGGGACCGCTATGCCGGCCCGACCGGCGCCATCATCGGCATGCGCAGTTTCGGCCTCTCGGCCCCGATCGCGGATTTGCTGCGGCACTTCGGCTTCGTTCCCGACAAGATCGTGCAAGCCGCCAAAGCTCAGATCGCCGGCAATCGGATCGCAAGGAACGGCCGACCATGAACTCCCTCAAGGCGCTGGCCGATCACGGTCAGGCGGTCTGGCTCGATTTTGTCTCCCGCGGCTTTATCGGCAATGGCGGATTGAAGAAACTGGTCGAGGCGGACGGTCTGCGCGGCGTGACCTCCAACCCGTCGATCTTCGAACATGCCATCGGGCATTCCGACGAATATGACGATGCGATCGCTCACATGCTCGGCGTGCAGGACCGCTCCGCCGGCGAGCTTTTCGAAAAGCTCGAGGTCGAGGACATTCAGCACGCCGCCGACGTGTTGCGCGCGGTCTATGACGAGACACGCGGCGCCGACGGCTTTGTCAGCATCGAAGTCTCGCCATACCTCGCGAGGGACACGAAATCCACGCTAGCCGAGGCCAAGCGACTATGGCGCGATGTCGATCGCGACAACGTCATGATCAAGGTGCCGGCGACGCCCGAAGGCTTGCCGGCCATTCACGACCTGATCGCCGACGGCATCAACGTCAATATCACGCTGTTGTTCGCGCAGCAGGTCTATGAGGAGGTCGCCGAGGCTTACCTGTCGGGTCTGGAAGCGCTCGCCGCCAATGGCGGCGACGTTGCGCGGGTCGCGAGCGTAGCGAGCTTTTTTGTCAGCCGCATCGACACCGCGGTCGACAAGTTGCTCGACGATAAAATCGCCCGCGCCAACGATCCCGATGAAAAAGCCCGGTTGGGCACGCTCAAGGGCAAGGTCGCGGTCGCCAATGCGAAACTTGCCTATCAACGTTACCAGCGGCTGTTCGCGGGCGAACGCTGGCGAGCTCTCGCCGCCAAGGGCGCCAAGCCGCAGCGCTTGCTGTGGGCGTCGACCGGCACCAAGAATAAAGCCTACAGCGACGTTTTATATGTCGAGGAACTGATCGGGTCCGACACCGTCAATACCATGCCGGTGGCGACGATGGATGCGTTCCGCGACCACGGCAAGCCGCGCGATAGTCTGACCGAAGGGGCCGCTGACGCCGCGCGCACGCTCGCCGAACTCGGCCAAACCGGAATTTCGCTTGAGCGCGTGACCGACAAACTGGTCGACGAGGGTGTGCGGCTGTTCGCCGATGCCGCCGATAGACTGCTCGCCGCCGTTGCCAAGAAACGGGCCGCGATTTTAGATAAGCAAATCGACGAGATGAATCCGGCGCTGTGCCAGCAACTGGCGAAAAAGGTCGATGAAATCGCCGAGGAGTGGCGCGCGCGCGGCAATATCCGCCGGCTCTGGCGCCACGACAAGTCGTTGTGGACCGGCGCCGACGAGGATTGCTGGCTCGGCTGGCTCGATAGTGTCGGCGACGACGAGGTCGCGGGCTTCGCCGCCGCGGCCGCCGCTATCCGGCGCGACGGCTTCAAAGATGCTGTGCTTCTCGGCATGGGCGGCTCAAGTCTCGGCCCGGAAGTGCTCGCCACGAGTTTCGGCCATCAAAGCGGCTGGCCCCGATTGCGCATTCTTGATTCCACGGTCCCCGCGCAAATCACGGCGCTCGAAGCCGAACTCGATGTCGCCAAGACCTTATTTATCGTGTCGAGCAAATCGGGCAGCACGACCGAGCCCAATGTTCTCAGAGATTTCTTCTTCAAGCGTGTCGCCGACGCGGTCGGCGCGGATAAAGCCGGCCGGCACTTCGTTGCCGTGACCGACCCCGGCTCATCGCTGGACAAGCAGGCCCGGGAACAGAATTTTCGCCACATCTTTCACGGCGTTCCCAGCATCGGCGGGCGCTATTCGGTGCTTTCGCCGTTTGGCCTGGTGCCGGCGGCCATCGCGGGCATCGACATCGTTAAACTGGTGCGATCGACGCGGCTGATGATGCATTCGTGCGGCCCGGATGTGCCGCCGGCGGAAAACCCAGGCATCGCGCTCGGTCTGGCGCTCGGCGCCGCGGCTCTGGCCGGCCGCGATAAGATCACCGTCGTCACCTCGCCCGGCCTTGCCAGTTTCGGCGCCTGGGCCGAGCAACTGTTCGCGGAATCCACCGGCAAAAACGGCAAAGGCCTGATCCCGATCGCCGGCGAGCCGCTCGGCATACCACAGGTTTATGGCGACGACCGGTTTTTCATCGATCTTTCGCTTGCCGGCGAGAGCGACGCCGAACGCGAGGCCAAGCTCGCGGCGCTGGAAAAGGCCGGCCAGCCTATTATCCGCATCGTCCAGAAATCGATCGATACGATAGGCCAGGAATTTTTTCGCTTCGAAATCGCGACCGCGATCGCCGGCGCCGTGATCGGTATCAATCCGTTCGACCAGCCCGATGTCGAAGCAAGCAAGATCAAGACCCGCGAACTGACCGCCGCATTCGAGAAGACCGGCGTATTGCCGCCGGAAACGCCGGTACTGTCGAGCCCCTCGATCGACGTCTATACCGACGCGGTCAATGCCGACGCGCTACGCCACGCCGGCGCCAACGGCGGCGTCGAAAGCTGGCTGCGGGCGCATTTCGCCCGCATCGGCAATGGCGATTATGTCGCGTTGCTCGCCTATCTCGCCCGTGACGAAACCAATGCCGCGCCCTTGCAGCAAGTGCGGCTCGAATTGCGGGACCGGCGTCATGTAGCGACGTGCCTCGAGTTCGGACCGCGTTTTCTGCATTCGACGGGCCAAGCCTATAAGGGCGGCCCCGACAGCGGCGTGTTCCTTCAGATTACCTCGGACGATGCCGAGGATTTGGCCATTCCCGGGCATCGCGCTAGCTTTGGCGTGGTGAAAGCGGCTCAGGCGCGCGGCGATTTCGGCGTACTCGTCGAACGCGGCCGGCGCGCCTTGCGGCTGCATCTCAACGGCGACGTCAAGACCGGCCTCGCCGCGCTGAAGACGGCGATTGAACGCGCGATACCGTAAACGGAGTGTATGACACATGCAGATCGGGGTGATCGGATTGGGGCGCATGGGCGGCAATATTTCGCGCCGCTTGATGCAGCACGGCCACGAAGTGGTGGTTTACGACCAAGACGCCAAGGCGGTGGCGGCGTTGAGCCAGGACGGCGCCACCGGAACCGCGGGTCTCGACAAGCTCGTGGCGCAGCTACGCCCCCCTCGTCCGGTATGGGTAATGCTGCCGGCCGGCAAGATTACCGAAGACGTCATCGGCCAACTGGGGAAATTGCTGCAAGCTGGCGACATCGTGCTCGATGGCGGCAACACCTTCTGGAAAGACGACATTCGTCGCGCCAAGATGTTGAACGAGCGCGGCATCCATCATGTCGATGTCGGCACCAGCGGCGGCGTCTGGGGGCTCGAGCGCGGCTATTGCATGATGATCGGCGGTCCGAAGCCGATCGTCGATCACCTCGATCCCATCTTCAAGACTCTGGCTCCCGGTATCGGCGATTTGCGGCGCACCCCCGGCCGCGACGGCCGCGACCCGCGCGCCGAGCAGGGCTATATCCACGCCGGGCCGAACGGCGCCGGACATTTC
>Ga0181525_10003645_pt1 | contig 12076 bp, 13 predicted proteins | sample PEATcosm2014_Bin_48_FD_121100 | JGI IMG/M metagenome (GOLD analysis project Ga0181525, IMG submission 121100) | Peatland microbial communities from MTU Mesocosm Facility, Houghton, MI, USA - PEATcosm2014_Bin06_10_metaG | ecosystem: Environmental > Terrestrial > Soil > Wetlands > Peat | place... | reverse complement strand
TTGCAATTCGAAGGCCGGGTCGTCGCGCAACAGGCGAAGCATCGGCTTCATCGCGCCGAAGCCGCCGCGTTTCCCGGTCAGCACCATGATCTTGCGAGACTGGCTCATGGACAAGCCTCGGGCGTAACAATCGCGGGGTTCAACATGGTATCCGGATCATGACTGCCGATTGCGATCCGCCTTTAAGGTTCATCACGCCTTGATGATGTTGGCGGCGTGCAAGCCGGCGCGGGCGCAGGCGTTGCGGGTGTCGACCACCAGCGGCGAAGCGGCGGCGATCAGGCGGTAATCGATGCCGTCATGATCGGTGCAGATGAGGGTCGCGTCGTGACTCTTGAGCCCCGCCGCATCGAGCGGCACGGAGCGCCGTCCGACGAATTCCGGATGCTCGCGCAGCGACAGAATCTCCGGGACCAGCGGGTCGTGATAGGAAACCTCCGCGCCGCGCGCCTCCAACAGCTCCATGAGCTTGAGGCTCGGGCTTTCGCGCGTATCGTCGATGTTCTTCTTGTAGGCTAGGCCGATCAGCAGAATGCGCGCGCCCTTGAGGCTCTTCGCCTGCCGGTCGCTCAAGGCCTGGGCCAGTTTCTCGACCACGTGGCGGGGCATCGACGTGTTGACTTCACCCGCCAATTCGATGAAACGGGTGGTGATGCCGTGTTCCCGCGCCTTCCAGGTCAGGTAGAACGGGTCGATGGGTATGCAATGGCCGCCCAGGCCCGGCCCGGGATAAAACGGCATGTAGCCGAAGGGCTTGGTCTTGGCCGCCTCGATCACCTCCCACACGTCGATGCCCATGGCTTCGAAGACCAGCTTTAATTCGTTGACCAGGGCGATGTTGACCGCGCGGAAGATGTTTTCGGTGAGCTTCACCGCCTCGGCGGTCTCGGCGCTCGATACCGGCACGGTGCCGGCGACGAATCGGTCGTACAGCGCGCGGGTCAGCGACAACGCGGCGGGTCCGTCGCCGCCTACCACCTTGGGTATGCGCGCCGCGTCGTATTCGGCGTTGCCGGGGTCCTCGCGTTCGGGCGAATAGGCCAGGAAGAAATCGACGCCCGACTTGAGTCCGCCTTTTTCGAGAATGGGCTTCATCACGTCGCGCGTGGTGCCCGGATATGTCGTTGATTCCAGCACGATCAGCTGACCGGGCCTAAGGTATGGGGCGACCGCCTCGGTGGTGCCGACGACATAGGTCAGGTCCGGCTCGCGCTGGCGCGTCAACGGCGTCGGCACGCAGATCAGCACGGCGTCGACCGCCTCGATGTCGGAGAAATTGGCCGTGGCGCGGAAACGCTTGGCCTCGACCAGTTCGGCGATCATCGCTGAGGGGATGTGGTGGATGTAGGAGCGCCCGGCATTCAGCATCTCGACCTTCTTGGGGTCGATGTCAAAGCCGACGACGGAAAAGCCGCTCTTGACGATGGCTCTGACCAGCGGCAGTCCGACATAACCCAATCCGACGACGCCAATGCGCGCCTCGCGTGTCTGAATGCGCCGGTGCAGCTTGTCGGCCTCGGCGTTGCCCGGCGCGGCGTTTGAAAAACCCTTGTCGTCCATTTAATCGCTTTTTCGACGCCGTGATGATTTTTCGCGAGGCTGAGCCTTAGCACTTTCCCGCATGCCCCTCAACCAAGCTGCGCCGTTTTTTGGTCCGGGCCGGCTCTCATGCGCGGCGGCGGTTGTGGAAATAGGTTTCTTTCCCCTATAAAGCGCCGCTATGGCGCGGGTATCCTGCCGGGGGCGGTGAGCGTCGATATGGGTGGCTCGGAACGGCGGCTGGAATGAGACATTTGCCCGATTGGCTGCGCCGCCAACGCGCACAGCAACTGGTCAATTGGGGACGGGCGCGCATCGTTGCCGCCGCCTCTTTCGGAGACGCGATCGAGACCGCCCACCCCGAAAGCCCGTTTCACGTTGTTCCCGGGGTCTATGTCGCCGGCCGGCCGGCTGTGTTCACCCGCGCGCTCGACCCGCCCTTCGACATCATCGAAGAATCCGTCGGCTATCCCGGCCAGCACGGCATGGTCAAACGGTTTCTGCGCGAGGATCTGCAGCCGGCGCGCGCGCGGGCGCTCGACAGCGCCATCTGCCTCGGCCCGCAGCCGCATATCTACGACAGCTTCTGGCATTGGATGCACGAGGCGTTGGTGCAAGCGGTGCTCGCCGAGGAGATAGGCTTCACCGGCGTCTATATCGTGCCGCCGCAATCCTACGCGCGCGAGACGCTGATGCAAATCGGCGTGGCGCCGGAGCGCATCGTGGTTCATGCCGGCCAGCTCTGGAAGGTCGCGCGGCTCTATGTCGCGCCGCATGTCGCGGGCGGGCGGTTGCTGCACTATCCCGAGGTCTTGGGACGGGTGCGCACGGCGATGTTGCGCAAGGTGACGCCGCGAAAGGCGCGCGACCGCGTCTATATTTCGCGCAACCGCCCGAATGTGCCGCGGCAGATCGTCAATGAAACGGAATTCAAGGGCTTGATCGGAAAATTCGGTTTCCGCGAATATTTCTGCGAGGATCACAGCATTGCCGAGCAGGTCGAGTTTTTCACCGGCTGCGAGGCGGCTATCGGTTCGCACGGTGCCGGATTCGCCAACACGCTCTACATGCCGGAACGCTCGCTGGTGGTTCCGCTCTATCCGCCGATGCGCCAGGAATCCGGAGGGTCGCTGGTGGAGGCCAGGCTGCTGAGGCACCGCTTTCATCCCGTCCTGCCTTATACTCATGCCGGTTATGCTCATGGCGACGATGTGGTAGCCAATCTCGATCTCATCGAGGTGATTCTGGAGCGGGAGTTTTCCTAGGCGCGATGTTCATCCTCCTGAAAATGATCAAGCGGCGGGTTTCGCCGGAAACCTGGGAGGCGGGGCAGGATTTTTTCCGGCGGCTGCGCGGCGCCATGGGGTACCAGGAAACCCATTGGATCAGGAAAACGCAGATCGATTCTTGGCAGGCTTTTCTAGGAGCGTTGCCGGTCGGACAACTCGACGTGCTCGAAATTTCTCCGGCCGACGCCACGATCTGGCGCGATGCGGGCTACCGCTCCTATACCGCCGTGCAGTTTCCCGATTTCGACGTCACCAAGCAAACGCTGCCGCGCCAATTTGACGTCATCATCGCCGATCAGGTCTTCGAGCATTTGCGCGACCCTGCGCGCGCGGCGCTCAACGTACGCACCATGCTCAAGGACGACGGCGTCTTCATGCTGGCGACCCCGTTCCTCATCCGCATTCACGCCTATCCCAGCGATTACACGCGCTGGACGCCGGACGGTCTGCGCGATTTTCTCGAGGATGCGGGCTTCGACGCCGAGATTCATGCCTGGGGCAACCGCAAGGCGGTGGTCGCGAACTTCAAGCATTGGGCCGCCTTCGGCTGGGGCCGCGACCTGCGCAACGAGCCCAATTTCCCGGTCAATGTCTGGGCCTATGCTAGAAAACGAAAGGCCGTCACATGAATCCAGCGATTCCATTTCGTCCGCGCTGGCCGATCCGAGCCCTGCGATTCCTGCCCGGCTCGACCAATCTTAAATTCCGGCGCTATGGCAAGCTGGTCAAGGCGTTTTCTGGCCGGCGCCGGCTGGCTCGAACCTACTTCGGCGGGGTCATGCTCTGCGATATCGAGGATTTCACCGCCGGCTTTATCTATCATTTCGGCATCTGGGAGCCTCACATCTCCGCCTTCATCGCGGATCGTCTACGGCCGGGGGATGCGTTCTGCGATATCGGCGCCAATATCGGCTATTACAGCCTGCTCGCATCCCACGTGGTGGGGCCACGCGGCGTCGTGATCGCCGTGGAGCCGTCGCCGCCGATCTTCTCCATCTTGCGCGAGAACCTGGCCCTCAACGGCGCGCGCAACGTGCGCGCCGTTGAGGCGGCGGTGGCGGCACAAGCGGGCAGGGTTGCCTTGTATCGCGGACCGTCCTGGAACTCGGGCATGACGACCACACTGGCGGAGCACGGGTTCAAAGCCACCGACGAGGTCGATGCCTTGCCACTGGAGGAGATTCTCCGGCCGGACGAGATCTCGCGGCTGCGCCTGATCAAGATCGATGTCGAGGGAGCGGAAGCGCCGATCCTCGAGCGGCTGCTCGGCCGCATCGCCAACTACCCGCCGGAGATGGAAATCATCGCCGAACTGGCCTTCGCCGAGAATGCAAGCCAATCCGCGATATTGCAGCGGCTGGTCGAGCGGTTCGCCGCGGCGGGTTATTCGGCTTTCGAGTTGCCCAATACCTACGACGCGCGATCCTACATGCATTTCGGCGGCGTGATCGCGCCGTTTCCGCTCAAGCTGCCATCCATCGCGCAAAAAGACGTATTGTTTTCCAGGCATTACTCAGTGACATAGCGTGTCGGCGATCGGCGAAACCACGGCGTTGATCAGCCTTGATGCTTCATGCCAAACCGGACATGGCACGGACATCGCTGAAACATCGTTTCCAGATGCGATTCGCCCTAACGCCGTTCCATGGCAGTTGCGCCGCTGACGGTCGCGCGGTCGCGGTCCGGATACCCAGGGCTCTTACAGGGGATCAGAGAATGAATGAAGATTTCGCCGGCGTGACTGCAAGAATGATGGACGAGTTGGAGCACGATCCAAAATATCTCCCCTCCCTCTTCTGGCGGGACATCAATGCAAAGAACTTGTCGATGCTTGATGCCGACGGAATCGAGAACTTCAAACGCTCGCTTTCCCAAAACTACTACAATTTTTGTACGATCCATTCGAAGGACGTAATGTTTCGCACGTCCTTCGCGGACTGGCTTGCCAATCCCACGCTCGCACCGTTGCTGACACGGATGGAACACTTTGTGACGCTGGACGCGTTCTATCTTAAGCGGCCGGAAAAGTTCACTTTGCGCCGCCGTCTGATCTACCGGCTGTTTGTTTCCTTCATCTGGGAGAAAATGCTCCGCGCCGATACCGGTGGACTGGCAGTCACGCTTGCCGAGCCCGAGATTGGCAATCCGGTACGGATCTGGCGCAAAGGCAAGTTGATCTCGCAAGACCTCGCAAATTCGGTCATGGAATGCAATACCGTATTGCCGCTGTTGAAAGAGGTGGGCCGGCGTCCGCGCATTGCTGAACTTGGGGCAGGATATGGCCGCCTTGCGTATGTGTTCTCGGCCACGCAGCAGGGGACATATTTCATATTCGACATCCCCCCGGCGCTCTATGTCTCACATTGGTATCTCAGTCGCGTTCTGCCGGGGAAAAAGTTGTTCAAATTCCGTCCCTTCGGCAGATTCAAAGATGTGCAGGATGAGATTGAAGCTGCTGATATAGCCTTTCTGACCGCTAATCAGCTTCAACAATTTCCCCAGGGCTATTTCGACGTGATGATTACGATCAGCACATTGCCGGAAATGCGCCCCGAACAAGTCGCCCTCTTTCTCGATCTGTTCCAGCGATCTTCACGGGGACATATTTTTATCAAACAATGGATGGACTGGACAAATCCGAGCGACGGCACCCGGATGAAGCCCGATGATTACGCGCTTGGCGAAAGCTGGAAGATGGTTATGGATCGTATCGATCCAATCAATCCAAGGTTCTTCAACCGGGTGTGGCGCCGGGTGTAGCCGCTTCGTTCGTGCCGCGACGTGAGAGACCCGTTCAGGCCCCTAAACGGCGACGACAACTCTCTCAAATCCCCGGATAGAAAACAGCCGGTCGTGTCGGCACCGGACAGCCCCATCTGCGCTTTTGACGGCGCCGGGAACTTCAAGGCTCAGATCCGAATCTGATATGCACGGGTTGATGCTTTTGGCGCTTTTCGATGACGACAATCGAATCGTAAATGTGGATCGCTCCTATTTCGTCCTTTGCGGGGGTCGTGGTGGGATGGTTGTGATACCAAGCGTGTAAATCGTCGATCATTTCCTTGATATGCGCCACGGCGGTCCCGCTTCGGCGATAGCCGCCCTTAAACCATTTCTTCCAGTACGATGTGTGCAGGTCTTCAATAACATAGACACCGCCATACTTTAACATGGGGAACAAAGTATCGAAGCTTATGCGCTGATGCCGTCCGATGTGAGAACCGTCATCCAGTATGATGTCGGGGGCGCCCATTTCCGATATCACGGATCGGAGAAATCCCGGATCATCTTGCGACCCAATTCGTACTTGGTTGGGGGGCCTGACGCGATTGGCGCAGTCGGGATCGATGTCGATGCCGAAGATTGTCGCGTCATCGCCGAAATACTCCCGCCACATTTCCAGCGATCCGCCTTTGAAGACGCCGATTTCGAGCATCTTGACCGGTGTATTGAGAAACTGCGCAAAGTGTCTTTCATAGATTTCCAGATAATGCATCCACTTGTATACATTTCTGCCGTGATGCCGGAAGAAGAGTTTCGCAAGATCGCTCCGCGCCTGATTGGCAAAGACCTCTTTCTCTTCTGGAGTGACTTCCCACTTTAATCTGACAGGCGGCGCGAAATGGCGCTGGCCTGCGCGCCATATGCGCGATGCGAGCTTTCTGATGGTCAATTGAGATTCCTATCTCTTCATACGAGATTATTGCCGTAAAAAAGTTCGCTTTTTTTCATTCACTTTCATAGAGGCATAGCCTTCTTGTCATCCGATGGAGAAACAGATCTTCGCTTTCCCCAAGGCTCCGCACGGTCCTCGCTATTTCCGCGCTCAAAGGATGTCATTACGGCCGGCCTGTTCCGCGGGATCCGGGAAGATCCGGAGTCTCCGATCTGATCTCGCGCAAGACCTCTTCGAGCGCGGATGTCCAGGGCTTGGTCGCGATGCCGAAGGTGTGCTCGATCTTGCGGCAGTCCAGGACCGAATAGCTCGGTCGCGCCGCGGGGGCGCCGAACGCGGCCGTGGTGATGGCGCGAAGGGATGGCGATTTCGGTAGGATATCGCGGCTTTCGGCAAAAATACGATTCGCGAATTCAAACCAGCTGACGGCGCCGGCACCAGCGTAGTGATAGACGCCAAACCGGGCTCTCTCAGAGATCAAGGAGCCCGCGATGCGGGAGATCGTATCGGCAAGGTCCGCCGCGGCCGTTGGGCAGCCGATCTGATCATCGACAATGCTCAGGCTGTCACGCTCGGCTCCCAGCCGGAGCATGGTACGAACGAAATTCTGACCGTGCGCCGCAAAGAGCCATGATGTGCGCAGGATGACGTGCATTGGCAGGATTGTTTGAATCTCCCGTTCGCCGGCGAGCTTCGAGCGCCCATAAGTACTGAGCGGATTGGGCTTGTCATCTTCTTTCCAAGGTCGCGTGCTTCGACCATCGAAGACGTAATCCGTCGAGACGTGGATCAGTGGAATACCATGATGTAGCGCCTCGAGTGCGAGGTTGCGGACGCCGGCTTGATTGACCGCGAACGCCGAATCACCCTCGCTCTCGGCGCGATCAACGGCATTATAGGCGGATGCGTTGATGATGATGTCGGGCTGAATCGTGGCGATCGCAACTGTTAAAGTATTGCGGTTGGTCACGTCGATCTCCGGCCTGCCGATAGCATGAAGATGCATGTCGTCGGGCCACGTACAACGCCGCAATTCCCGCGCCAGCTGGCCACTGCGGCCGATGACCAAAACCTTCATGATTCAGCGCTCTGGGCTCCCATCTTCGAAGACGCCTCGGATCTTCATCTGATTTGAAGGCCGGTCGAGAAAATGGATTCTACCCTATTCGCCCTTGGCCATATCAAGTACCGGCGTTTCCTCACGGGATTTTGCGTATGTGAACGCTGGGGGAAGCTCCGAGAGCATGGGGAGTTTACGATCTTTCTCGGAAAGTTCCGCTTCAAGTTCGGCAATAGGCCAGGCGATTCCTAGCGCCGGATCATTCCAGCGAATTCCACGATCATGGGCCGGAGCGTAGTAGTGGTCGACCTTGTAGAGAATTTCCGTCTCCGCCTGCAGCGTGCAAAATCCATGTGCAAACCCGGCCGGAATGAAAATCTGATTCCAATCCTCCGAGCTTAGCACCGTGGCGATGTGTTGTCCGAAAGTCGGTGACCCGATGCGAATATCCACGACGACGTCAAAAATAGCGCCTCTTAACACCTTAAGCAGCTTGGCTTGCGCATGGGGGGGAATTTGAAAGTGGAGGCCCCTGACGACGCCTTTGCCGCGCGATAGCGAGTGATTATCCTGCAGGAACTCGTTATGAATTCCCACTCTCGCAAAGGCCTGTTTGTTGTATGTCTCAGAAAAGAAACCGCGGTTGTCAATATGCCGTTCGGGACGCAGCAACTTGACGTCGCGAAAGTGGGAACTGAGAACTTGCATTATGAAAGCCCCCGAACGTGAACTCTAGAAAATCATGCCCTTGCAGTGCAGGAGGCCAAACTCCCTAGTGTGGATCGGCATCCTTTTCTTATAGCCACAATTGCCAAATGTGATCGCAGGTTCATTGGCAAGCATGATTTACTTCTTGGTTCAAATTATATCAATATGGGAAATGTAAGTCATTAGCGGCCTTTGTTCTGATGTGCTGTTGTGTATAGTGCGCGCGCCGATGAGAGGTTCGTTATTGCGCCGAGCCCGAATAGAAGCGGAGCGAGCTCATGATTTCAGCGTTTAATTGGGTGGCGTGCGCGGTATTGAGCTTGCAGAGGAGTGCTCGTTCAAGTGATTCATCCTGCTGACTGGTTCCGCCGTCAACGGGCGCAGCAGCTTGTTAATTGGGGGCTGGTTTCGACCATCAAGGCGGCGTCGTCCGGTGAAACGCTGCCCACGGCTTATTCTGATTTGCCGCTTTACCTTTTGCGCGACGCTTATGTTGGCGGCATTCCGCCGGTCGCATGCCGCCGGCTGACGCCGCCATTTGAAATTGTCGAAGAGACGGTCAGGGAAATCGGCAGTGATTCTGGACACGAACATGCGCATGGGTTCGTCAAACGCTTCCTGCGCAATGATCTGCGAGCTGCGCGCGTTTCAGTTCTGGACCGCGCAATGTGTCTCTATACCGCCTACGGCGCCTATGGAGATTGGGTTTTTCAGCACGTGCCGAAGGTCGTCCTTGCCGAGAAGACCGGCTTCGCGGGTGCCTATCTGGTTCCGCCTCAGCAATTTGCACGGGAGATACTGCTGCTCATCGGCATCGCGCCCGAACGGATCATCGTTCACACCGACCAGCTTTGGAAAGTTGCCAATCTTTTCGTCATGCCTTGGTTTTATTCAGCGTATCTCTTCGAGAAGCATCCCGAATTATTTATTACGATCCGCAATGCGATGTTGCGCAGCGTCAAGGTTGGTAAGGCGGGGCGCCGCGCCTATATCTCGCGCAACCGTCCGGATCTCTCCCGCCATATCCTCAACGAGCCGGAATTCAAGCAGCTGATCGCGAAGTTCGATTTCCACGAATACTTTCCTCAGGATCATTCGATTGCCGCGCAGATATCCTATTTTTCAGAATGCACCGCAGTGATTGGCGCAACGGGTTCGGGGATGCACAACTCTATTTTCATGCCCGAGCGTTCCCTCATCATGGAACTCTTCTCGCCGCTTCGGCACGAATATCGTTATTCTCTGTTTATCGCCAAGCAACTGAAACAACGTTATTATTCGATTTTTCCGTATTATTCTTCTGATGTCGGTTATCAGCACGGCAACGATGTCATCGCCAATCTTGATCTCATCGGGAAGACATTGGAGCAGGAATTTTTATAGTTTTGCCGGAACCACCGGGAAGAGCCGGAGAAGAATTTTCCCCGCCAAGCGCGGCCCGGCGATTGAATTGGCGTCCCCACGGGGATTCGAACCCCGGTTTGGGCCGTGAGAGGGCCCCGTCCTGGGCCTCTAGACGATGGGGACATCCGAGGCGCCGTCTATCTAACCGCTTGGCCCCCGCCGATCAAGCGCCTCAGTCGCGGAAGTTCACGTATTGCAGCGGCTGCGCGATCTTGAGGCCGCGCACCAGCGCGATCGTCGCCTGAAGGTCGTCGCGTTTCTTGCCCGAGACGCGCAGCTCCTCGCCCTGGATCGCGGCCTGGACCTTGATCTTGGAATCCTTGATGGCGCGGGCGATCTCCTTGGCAGTGTCGGACGCGATGCCCTGCTTTAGGGCGACGATCTGCCGCTGGCTCTGGCCCGAGGCTTTTTCGGGCGGCTTGAAGTCGAGCGCGCTGGGGTCAACTTTCCGCCGCACCATGTGGCCTTTGAGCAATTCCTGCAGCTGGCGAAGCTTCATCTCGTCGTCGGCGAGGATGGTAAGCGCCATTTCGTCACGCGCCACGCTCGACTTCGATCCCTTGAAATCGAAGCGCGTAGCAATCTCGCGCGCCAGCCCCTGCAGCGCGTTGTCCACCTCCGCAAGATCAAGCCGCGAGACGATGTCGAAGCTCGGCATGACGCTCCCTTGACCTTCGCTTCACGTCGATTTATAGCGCGCCCTGTCACGCCGCGCCAAGGAGGGAAGATGCAACGTTACATTCTCGCTTTCGCCGGGCTGGCCGGCGCGGTTTCGGTCGGCGGCGACGCGGCGGCGCGCCATCTGCTTGCCTTCGATGCCGCGCGCGTCGATCTGGCTTCCACGGCGGCGCGTTACGGCCTCATCCATGCCCTGGCGTTGTTGGGCTTGGCGGCGCTCTGGAATCAAACGCAGCGCGGCACGGCGCGCATGTTCCTTGCAGCCTCTGCATGGTGCTTCATCGGCGCAATCGTGCTGTTCTGCGGCAGTCTGGGGCTGATGGCGGCGGGTTTTCCGCCGGATCTGGCCCGGGCGGTGCCGGTCGGCGGCTCGTTGTTCATTCTCGGCTGGGCGGTGCTTTTTATGGCGGCAGTTGCGTTCGTCAGTAAAGCGCCGCCGGCACCCTGATGCCGGCCTCGGAATAGTAGCGCAGCGCGCCGCGGTGCAGCTTGACGCCGAGCGAAGCCAGGTAGGAAGGCACGATCTCGGCCCAAGCCGGGTTCTTCTTGGCAAGCGCGAAGCGCTGCGACCAGAACGCCTTGGTAAGCGCATAGGCCGTGGCGGCGCTCATGTTGAGCGTCGTATAGGCGCCGGCGGGCATGGCGAGGGTGGCGACGTCGTAATCGATGCCGGGATATGTGCCCTTTGGGATGACGATCCCGGCGGCGCTGTCGTCGACGGCGCGAATCTTGGCGATGAGCGCCTGGGGCAGGCTCAGAATACGGATCGGCGTGGCGCGGGCGAGCGACGTAACCGCAGGCAGGGGATAACTGCCGGTCAGCGCCAGCCCGTTGACCTGGTTGGCCTGCAGCGCCGCCGGCGCTCCGGCCAGGTCGGCGTCGATCAACTGCACCGCCTTATCGATGCCCAGCGCCTGCAGCGTCTCCTCGGTGACGCGCTCGCCCAGACTGCCCTTGTTGCCGGCGACGAGCGAATGCCCGGCCAGTTCGGCGAGGGTCTTGATGCCGCTGTCGCGGCGCACGATCCAATGGATGGTCTGGGCCGGGATCGGGAATAGGGCGCGGATCTCGTCGTAATGCGGATTTGGGTCGAACGGCTTGTCGCCGCGCCGCGCCTGGGCGATGACGCCGGCGGAAGCGGTGAAGATGTAATTCTCGTTCTGGGCGGGCGCGTCCATGACGTTCTGCACCGAGCCCTGGCTTTCCTCCACCACCAGGGTGAAGGCGCCGTTCCCGGCCACGGCCAGGGCCTCGGCGAATTGCTTGGCGAGCGCGTAGTTCGGGCTGTCGGCCTTGCCGGCATGGACGGTGATGGTCGTCTCTTTCGCGCCGGGCGTTCCGCCGGGGAAGACGACGAGGAAGACGGCGGCCCACAATCCGGCCGCCAATGCCCGTATCCGTATCACGCCAACCAACCGTTCACCGATCATTTCAACCCCGCGCGCGCCTGGGGCGCGCACGCTATACTGCTACTGCGCGGCGCGCCCGGCTACAAGCCCCCGCGGTGTGTTATTGGCGCGGCCGGCGCGGTTATGCGACACTTTCCGGAAATCACGAACGTCAACCTCTGTGTAGGACCATGACCACGCTGCTTTTGACCCACAAGGCCTGTCTCGCGCACGACCCCGGCAGCCACCATCCGGAATCGCCCGCGCGTCTCCGGGCGGTGCTCGACGGCCTGTCCGGCCCGGCCTTCGCCAAGCTCGGCCATCGCCAGGCGCC
>Ga0181525_10003644_pt1 | contig 12077 bp, 10 predicted proteins | sample PEATcosm2014_Bin_48_FD_121100 | JGI IMG/M metagenome (GOLD analysis project Ga0181525, IMG submission 121100) | Peatland microbial communities from MTU Mesocosm Facility, Houghton, MI, USA - PEATcosm2014_Bin06_10_metaG | ecosystem: Environmental > Terrestrial > Soil > Wetlands > Peat | place... | reverse complement strand
GCTGCGATGGAGGTGACCGTCGTGCCCGGCTCAGGGACCGAAGCCCTCAAAGGCCTCGCCGGTACCTTCGTCATCCACATCAACAACGGCCAGCACTCTTACGAATTGAGCTATACGCTGCCTGAAACCGCAAAATGAGCGAGCCGGTCGCCGACCGACGTAACAACAGTTGCGCGAAAGTTTCGAGCGGTTAAAACTAATGCGAGTTGCGACGGCTGGGGGGCTGGGGTGCAGGGCGCGAACACTTGGATAATATCGCTTGCTAGGTTCACTCGGGATTATTTGGGTGATCCTGCCATAAGCGCCTCCGTTTCAGTGCTTGTGACGGCGGCAGCGGCACTAAGCAGGAATTTTTTCATTGAGCACAGCGGATGGCATCGGCGCCAAATATTTGTTGGAACTGATCTAAACTTGGCTTTCCTGGGTATTGGGTTAGGGACGCTTTTTTTCTTGTTGCATAGATACTTATTCACAAAACTTGAGGTCCGAACTGCAGTAATTCTGGGGCTAGCGGCCGGTACGGGTCTAATCATCTTCTTCCTCATGTTCATGGTTGCCCTCGCGACCGAAAAGCTGGCTCACGCACCAAATGCCTCCCCCTCCTTGAATTTGCTTTTCATTAACCTTATTACCGGTGCGCTTCCGTTGGGAGGAGCTTTGGCTCTTTTTGCCCGCTACTTGGGGCACTCGCTATGACCCATAAATTTCTAGCTTTCCTTTGGTACTTCGGAGTCATCCTCAGCTTAGCTCTGGTCGCCGGGATATTCGCCGTTGTCGGAATGTCTCCTCACGCGCTTCATTCTGCGGAATTGACGTTAAATCCGGATCGCGTGGGGCTAATTAGCCATGTCGCATTTGTGACCAAAGACGCATCACTGTTTCCGGATGGCAGTCATTGGTGGATAATTGAGGAATTGGCGGCCTTCTTTCCAATCGTGGCTCCGCTCGGTGCCCTCGCCGTCGTGCTTATGTTGGTGGGCTACTGGGGTATGCGAAACCATCGCCACGCATAAGGTCAGCGACATTGTCGAGCTGTGTCTGCGACGAGCAGTTGCGATCAATGTCTGCGCAACGCCGGCAGACTTGCAGCGATTAATTTTTGGTGCGCGACCACTAAGCTTAACAGCGCTTGTTCGGGCCCTGCGAACATATCTTAAAGTGACTCACTACTCTGCGATGATGTCGCCCGAGCCGCCGAAATCCTTCGGGAAGTCCTTGAACTTGGGCAGGCCGTCCTTCATGCGGAGCACGGTCTCCGCATAATTGACGTGGAGACCCGGCGCGAATTTCAGCGACGGGATCGTCGCGGAGAAGACGTCGACAAGGCCGAGACCGGGATGGTTGGTCATCAGATGGCCGCCGCATTTGACGCAGAATTTGCGTTCGCTTCCCGGCGTCTTGGCGAATGTGCCGAGCGATCCGGCGCCCTTCGTCACTTTGACCGCATCGGGCTTCCACAGGCTGAACGCATTGACGGGACCGCCCGACCACGAGCGGCACGACTCGCAATGGCAATAGCCCATGCCCTGGGGCTCGCCCGATACTTCGACCGCGACTTCGCCGCAGAAACATTTGCCTTGGTGCTGGTTGGCCATGTCACGCTCCCTGGTTGCCTGCGACCCCGATCCGAACAATGTCTTTCGTCATCGCATCCGGAGCAAATCACCAATGCGCGACCGCTTCAATTCCGTCCGAGGTAATCGCGCCGGGGCCGACTTTCTGCTTGTCGACAACAAAGCGTGTACGCCTGTCGCCGAAAGGTTCGCAGGAATCTGCGATGTTGCCGAAAGGTACACCTTCACAGTCCCGAATTCCGCGCGCAGACTCGCTCGTGCTCTTTGACCTCGTGAAGACCAAGGACCGGACGTGCACATCCGCGTCAGCGACGCGTGGTCGACACTGCAAGATTCACAAGAGGCGGTGAGACAGTGAGGGAACGGGTTCGTGGGACGAATGTGCGGGCTTTCCGTGCGAGCCCCGTTTCTGCGCCTTCGGCGCGCAAAATTGATGCTGCACTGGAGGCGGACATCGGCTCGGCATCTCACTGTCTCACCGCCTCTTGTGGATTTTTTTGCCGACGCCGGCTCCGCACTGGAAGGGACGTACACAGATGAATAATTCCCCTGTTCGGCCCTGTTTTTCGACACGGGGCGACGATCCGGAATGCGGGAAAGTGTTATCCCGCAGACCTCAAATGCATGTCGTGCGAGAGGCGCAAAGTTGCGTCGCCCTGTTCGCCGCCCTGATCGCAGGGCGATCCTGCACGGCGGACAAACCGGCAACGGGCCGCTTACATCCCCGCCAGCGCGTTGCCGATGCGCTCCAGTCCGGCCTCGAGAAGTTTCGGATCCTGCGCGTAGCAGATGCGCACATAGGAATCGGCCAGCGCATCGCCTTCGTGGCTGAAGGCGGAGCCGGGCGCCACGCCGACGCGGGCCTTGCGCACGAGATCGCTCGCGAAAGCCAGGCTGTCCTTCAGCCCCTCGACATGCAGGAAGCCGTAGAACGCCGCTTCCGGCCTGATCCAGCGGATGCGGTTTTGCGTGTCGAGGAATTTCTGCACGACGTCGCGACCCTTGATGCAGCGCGTCAGCATCTCGCCGCGGAACGCATCGCCCTCAGGCGAGAGCGCCGCCAGCGCCCCCCATTGTGCGAAGGTCGTAGCCCCCGTGTTGTTGGCGGCCGACATCATCCACATCTGCGTGTCGAGCGATTTCGGATGGATGAGCCAGCCGATGCGCCAGCCCGTCATCGCCCAGGGCTTCGAGAAGCTGTTGACGACGAAGAGCGCGTCTTCGTCGTCGGCGATCTGCAGGAACGACGGCGCATGGCTCGCGCCGTCATAAACAAGCGTGCCGTAAACTTCGTCGCTGATGATGGCGATGCCGCGGCTCCGCGCGAAGTCGAGCACGGCGCGCTGCTCATCGCGCGTCATCGTCCAGCCGGTCGGATTGTTGGGTGTCGAGATGAAGATGGCCTTGGTCCGCGCGTCGCACGCCTCGAACAGCTTGTCGAGGTCGAGGCTCCAGCGCGGCGGCGACGCGGTCCAGTCGTCGTCGAGGCTGACAAAGCGCGTGGCTGCGCCGCAGATCTGCGCCGCCTGCACGATGTTGGGCCAGATGGGCGAGATGGCCACGATATTGTCGCCGGTCTCCACGACCGCCTGCAGGGCTGTGACGACAGCCAGCATGGCCGCACCGGGTATCGTGATGCGCTCGAGCGGCAGGTCGACATCGGTCGTGCGCCGGTGGAACTCCTGGAGCGCCTCGCGCAGCGCCGTGATGCCACGCGCGTTGGTATAGAAGGTCTTGCCCTCGTCGAGCGCCCGCTTGGCCGCGTCGCGGATGAAGGCGGGCGTCACGAGGTCGGTCTCGCCGAACCAGAGCGGGATCAGGTCTTTGTCCCCCAGACCCAGAAGGGCCACGGCGCCGATGCCGTTGGGCTTGAGGCTTTTGATGTCCGGGCGGATAGGGGAGGGAAAGGCGGGGATTTTGGTCATATCCCGTTTCGAGCCCATTGCGCTTGCGCCCGTCAAGTCAAGTTCCTATAACCCCCGCCATTCCGCACGCGCAGGGTGGGCTAGGAGTGTGTTGCTCCCGGTCCGTCCGGTGCCCTAACGGGTATTCCCCTCGCGTCAGGCTAGAACCGGAAAAGGAGAAGTTTTCCAATGGCTTTGCCAGACTTTACCATGCGTCAGCTCCTGGAAGCAGGAGTCCATTTCGGCCACCGCACGCAGCGCTGGAACCCGAAAATGGCGCCGTACATCTACGGCTCGAGGAACGATATTCATATTATCGACTTGACCCAGACCGTTCCCCTCTTTCACCAGGCGCTCCTTGCGCTGCGTGATGTGGTGGCCGGCGGCGGTCGCGTCCTCTTTGTGGGTACGAAGCGCCAGGCGTCCGACCCGGTCGCAGCAGCCGCCAAGCGCTGCGCCCAATATTATGTGAACCATCGCTGGCTGGGCGGCACGCTGACCAACTGGCAGACGATCTCGAATTCGATCCGCCGCCTTCGCAACATCGAAGAGACGCTCGGCTCGGCGCAGAACTCGGGTCTGACCAAGAAAGAGCTGCTGCAGATGCTGCGCGAGCGCGACAAGCTCGAGCGTTCGCTGGGCGGCATCAAGGAAATGGGCGGTCTGCCCAACATGCTGTTCGTGATCGACACGAACAAGGAAGAGATCGCAGTCCAGGAAGCGCGCAAGCTCGGCATCCCGGTAACGGCGATCCTCGATTCCAACAGCGATCCGGACGGCGTGACCTATCCGATCCCGGGCAACGACGACGCCGCCCGCGCCCTCGCGCTTTATTGCGATCTTGCGGCGCGCGCGATCATCGACGGTCTGTCCGAGAGCCAGGTTGCAGCGGGCATCGACACGGGTGAGGCGGAAATCCTGCCGGATCTCGCGTCGCGCGCCGCCGAAGGCGCCGAAGCAGTCGCTTAAGCTTTTTCTCCGACGGAGCACAATATGGCGAACATCACCGGCCCCATGGTGAAGGACCTGCGCGACAAGACGGGCGCAGGCATGATGGACTGCAAGGCCGCACTGGTCGAAACCGGCGGCGATGTCGAAGCCGCGATCGACTGGCTGCGCAAGAAGGGGCTTTCCAAGGCCGCGAAGAAGGCCAGCCGCGTGGCGGCCGAGGGCCTGATCGGCGTTTCGGTCGGCGGCGACACCGGCGCACTCGTCGAGGTCAATGCGGAGACGGATTTCGTCGGCCGCAACGAGACCTTCAAGGAGTTCGTCACGCGCGTGGCGGAAATCGCGCGCGAGGTCGGCGGCGATGTCGAGAAGCTGCATGAGACGCCGCTGAAAACCGGCGAGCCGAAAGTCAAAGACGCGGTGACCGAAATGGTCGCCAAGATCGGCGAGAACATCTCCGTGCGCCGCGCCGTTGCCCTCTCGGTGACGCCCGGTGTCGTGACCGCCTATGTGCACAACGCCGCGGACGGCTCGAAAGAACTCGGCAAGATCGGCGTCCTCGTCGGTCTTCGCTCCACCGCGGACAAGACGAAGCTTGCGGCTCTCGGCCGGCAGATCGCGATGCATATTGCCTTTGCAGCGCCTTTGTCGTTGACGCCAGACCATCTTCCCGCCGAACTGGTCGAGCGTGAACGCAACGTTCAACGCGACTTGGCGCGGCAGTCGGGAAAACCCGAGAACGTCGTCGAAAAGATGATCGAAGGGCGGATGCGCAAATTCTACGAGGAAACCGTTTTGCTCTCGCAGATTTTCGCCATCGACAATGAAACGCCGGTCGCGAAGGTGATCGAGAAAGCCGCGAAGGAACTGGGCGCGCCGATCGAAATCGCGGGCTATTATCGCTTCGCCGTCGGCGAGGGCATCGAGAAAGTCGAAAGCGACTTTGCCGACGAAGTGAAGCAGATGGCGGGCCACTAACGGACGGGACGGGGTCGTGATGGCTGAAACGCCGAAGTATGGCCGGGTTCTTCTGAAAGTGTCCGGTGAGGCGCTCTTGGGCGCGCAGAGCTTCGGCATCGACATCCAGACCGTCGATCGTATCGCGGCGGACGTGAAAGAAGCGGTCGCGGCCGGCACGCAGGTTTGCCTCGTGATCGGCGGCGGCAACATCTTCCGCGGTATCGCAGGTGCGGCCAACGGCATCGATCGCGCGACGGCCGATTACATGGGCATGCTCGCCACCATCATGAACGCGCTCGCCATGCAGGCGGCGCTGGAGCGTGAAGGCGTGCCGACGCGCGTGCAGTCCGCCATCCCCATGATGAGCGTCTGTGAGCCCTATATCCGCCGCCGCGCCATCCGCCACATGGAAAAGGGCCGCGTCGTCATATTTGCGGCCGGCACCGGCAATCCCTTCTTCACCACCGATACCGCAGCGGCGCTCCGCGCGGCCGAGATGAACTGCCAGGCCATGCTGAAGGGCACGCAGGTCGACGGGGTCTATACCGCCGACCCGAAAAAAGTGCCTGACGCCAAGCGCTTCGAGACCTTAAGCTATCATGAAGTGTTGTCGCGCGATCTTCAGGTGATGGATGCTTCCGCCGTGAGTCTGTCGCGCGAGAACAAGATCCCGATCATTGTCTTCTCGATTCAGACTCGCGGTCAGCTGGCCGCCGTCCTGCGCGGCGAAGGCCGCTGCACCATCATCGAGGAACGGGCCTAAGAGCCCCAGGAGCACTGCCATGGCCGCCGCTTTCGACAAAGAAGAAATCAACCGCCGGATGAACGGCGCAGTCGCCACGTTGAAGTCCGAATTCTCCGGCCTCAGGACCGGTCGCGCGAGCACCGCGCTCCTCGATCCGGTGACTGTGGAGGCCTATGGCAACTCCGTTCCGATCAACCAGGTCGGCACGGTGGGCGCCCCCGAACCCCGGCTCCTGACCGTCCAGGTCTGGGACAAGGGCCTCGTCAAGGCGGTCGATAAAGCCATTCGCGACGCGGGGCTCGGCCTCAACCCCCAATCGGACGGCCAGTTGCTCCGGATCCCGATCCCCGAACTGAACGAGGAACGGCGCAAGGAACTGGCCAAACTCGCCTCGAAATACACGGAACAGGCGCGGATTGCGGTCCGAAACGTCCGCCGCGACGGCATGGAAGTCCTTAAGAAGCTCGAAAAGGACCACAAGATCGGCCAGGACGAGCACCATAAATTTGCCGAAGAATTACAGAAAGTTACCGATACGCATATCAAGGACATCGACCAGTTGCTGCATGCCAAAGAACAGGAAATCATGCAGGTCTGAGTGCCTGACCGAGTGAGGTGTAACCATATGGCCCCTACGAGCCCCGAGCAGGCGAAACTTCCTCGCCACGTTGCCATTATTATGGATGGCAATGGTCGTTGGGCGCGCAAACGCCATCTGCCCCGCGCCGCAGGCCATGTTCAGGGCGTCTCCTCCGTCCGCACCGTTGTCCGGGCCGCCAGCGATATCGGGCTCGCCAATCTCACGCTCTATGCGTTCTCTTCAGAGAACTGGAAGCGGCCGACCACGGAGGTGAGTCATTTGATGGGATTGTTCCGTGCCTATTTTCGGGACGACGTCTCAGATCTCGTCGCACGCAACGTGCGTATGCGGGTGATCGGCAACCGAAGCCGTGCGGATGAGGACATTCTCGAGATGATCGAGGAGGGCGAACGGCTGACGGCCGCCAATACCGGCCTCAACCTCGTCTTCGCCTTCGATTACGGCGGACAGGAGGAAATCGCGAACGCAGCCCGCATGCTGGCCGCCGCGGCAGCGAGGGGCGAGCTCGATCCCGCGGCCATCACGCCGGAATATTTTGCGACCAAGCTTCAAACCGACGGCATGCCCGATCCCGATCTCATCATCCGGACCAGCGGCGAACACCGCCTCAGCAATTTCCTTCTTTGGCAATCGGCCTACGCCGAACTCGCCTTCGTCGACACGCTGTGGCCCGATTTCACACGCGCGCAGTTCATTGCTGCGCTGGATGGGTTCGCCGGACGCGAGCGGCGCTTCGGTGCCGTGACGTCGGAAGCCGTCGCATGAGCGCAGCGCATCAGGCGACTCGCCTTGGCGGACGTGCAGCACCGGTGGCGAAAGTGCGGCCGGCGCCGCGGCGCACGGCGAATGAGCTTCTTCTGCGGGCGCTCATCGGAACCGTGCTGGCGGCCGTTGCCGTCGGCATAACGATAGCCGGCGGATATCTTTTCGCGGGCTTCGTGACGTTCGCAGCGATTGCAGCCGCGCGCGAATGGCATCGCATGGTCGGAACCGATCGCTATGGGCGCGAATGGATCGCCACAAGCGTTTTCGTCGCCGGCGCGATCGCGGCTGTCGTCATCTCCAAGAGCCTGGCGTGGCCCGCGGCCATTCTGTTCGCCGGCGCACTTCTCGCCGCAGCGCTTGGCTCCACGCGTGGCGTGCCGCTCGCATGGAGCGCGTTGGGTCCGCTTTACATCGGCGTGCCCGCCTGTGCTCTGGTCGCCTTGCGCATCGATGCCGCGCATGCGGAGTGGATCGTGCTCGGCGTCTTCATGATCGTCTGGTCGGCCGATACGGGCGCTCTTGTGGTCGGCCGGATCTTCGGCGGCCCGAAGCTTGTCCCTTCGCTTTCGCCCAGCAAAACCTGGAGCGGTTTGATCGGCGGACTGGCATTGCCCGCGATTCTGTCCGCGAGCATCGTGGCCGCGTCCGGTGGAAGCGCGCTTCGCGGCTTTGCGTTCGGACTGCTGCTCGCGGCCGCCGGCCACAGCGGCGATCTTTTCGAGTCCTGGGTCAAACGCCGCGTCGGACGCAAGGACAGCGGCGAGTCCTTGCCGGGGCATGGCGGCGTGCTCGACCGTCTCGATTCGACGCTCTTTGTGGCGCCTTTGGCCGCGCTTCTCGTCTTTGTCTTGGGCGTATCACAGCTCTTCGGGGTTCACGCGTGAATTTCGCCAGCTCGCGCCAATTGGCTGCTCTCGATCTCGCGGGACTTACGGCGCGACGGCTGACGATCCTCGGCAGCACGGGTTCGATAGGTTTGAGCACGCTCGATATCGTCCGCCATGCGCGCGCGGCATACGGACCCGAAGCGACGCCGCTCGAAGCGCTCACCGCACGCGACAAGGTGGATGTGCTCGCAGAACAGGCGCGCGAGTTCCGGCCGCGCCTCGCGGTGATCGGCAATGCGAGTCTCCTGCCGCAGCTCAAAGAGGCGCTCGCGGGAACCGGTATCGAAACGGCCGGCGGCGATGCCGCCATCACCGAAGCCGCGAGCCGGCCTTCGGACGTCGTCATGGTCGGCATCATCGGCGCGGCGGCGCTTTCGCCGACACTCGCGGCCGTCAAGCGCGGCGCCACGATCGCGCTTGCCAACAAGGAATGCATCGTCGCGGCGGGCGACATCTTCCGCGACGCGCTGGCGCGTTCGCGCGCCGTCGTCATACCGGTCGACTCCGAACACAATGCGGCGTTTCAGGTGCTGGATTTTGCACAATCACACGCCGTCGATCGCGTAACGCTCACCGCGTCCGGCGGCCCGTTCCGCGAATGGTCGCGCGAGCGCATGGAACGAGCGACACCCGAAGAAGCCGTCGCACATCCCAATTGGTCGATGGGCGCGAAAATCTCCGTCGACAGCGCAACCTTGATGAACAAGGGACTCGAATTGATCGAGGCGCACTTCCTGTTTGCGTTGCCGCCCGATCAGCTCGGTGTGATCGTGCATCCCCAATCCATCATTCATTGCCTCGTTTACTATGCGGATGGCTCAACGCTTGCCCATCTTTCGGCGCCCGACATGCGTACGCCGATTTCCTACGCGCTCTCCTGGCCGCAGCGCACGCAGTCTCCGTCCAAACGTCTCGATCTTGCGGCAATCGGGCGGCTGACATTCGAAGAGCCCGACATCACGCGTTTTCCCTGTCTGGGCGTTGCTCAGGATTGCTTGCGCGCGGGCGGTCTCGCGCCTACGATCATGAATGCGGCAAACGAGGTCGCGGTCGAGGCCTTCCTAAGGCGCAAGATCGGCTTTCTCGATATTGCCCGTGTGATCGCGGAAACCCTGGCGGACAGGCGCGCGAGCGCATCGAATGCCTGGGATATCGAGGGCATTCTGGCGGTCGACCGATTGGCGCGCGATATCGCCGGAGAAACTTGTCGCCGCGTGGCGGCCTGACGAACAGGGCATGGTGCGGGCGTGAACATTTTCTTACCGGTCTATGATGTGGGCGCGTGGCTCGTTCATTACATTTTGCCTTTTATTGCGCTCATTACTCCGATCGTGTTCTTCCACGAACTCGGTCACTTTGCGGTGGCGCGCGCGTTCGGCGTGCGGGTCGAGACATTCTCGATCGGCTTCGGCCCGGCAATTTTCGGCTGGACGGATCGCAAGGGCACGCGGTGGAAAGTGTCGTGGATCCCGCTCGGCGGTTACGTGAAGTTTTTCGGCGATCTGGATGCCGCGAGCACGCCCGATCGCGACGCCGCTGCCGGGATGACGGCGGCCGAACGCTCCGTCGCTTTTCCCTTCAAGCCGCTTTATCAACGCGCACTGATCGTCGCCGCAGGACCTGTCGCCAATTTCGTGCTGGCAATCGGTATATTGACAGCGTTCCTGTGGATTTCCGGCGCGATTGTCTCGCCCGCGGGCATCAGCAAGGTGCAGCCCGGAAGCCCCGCACAGGCGGCCGGCTTTCGTCCCGGCGACATGATCGTCGATATCAACGGCCGTCACATCGCCTCCTTCGACGATGTTGTGGCGACGGTCGCGCTTCGCCCCGGCGAACCTCTGAGTGTGACCGTCGAACGCGCCGGCAGCGAGGTTTTGCTGCACGTGACGCCGCGGCTGGCCGTCATCAAGGATCAGTTCGGCGAAATCGAAAAATTGGGTCAGCTCGGGATCCTGGGAATGAAGCCACAATGGGTCCATTTCGGTCCGATCGGCGCGCTTCGGGAGGCCTGCCACACCACCTGGCTCATCGTGCAGACGACGCTCGATATGCGCACGCGCCTGTTCACGAACGCATCCGCGGTCAGCCAGCTTCACGGTCCGCTGGGGATTGCCAAGCTTTCGGCGCAGGTTGCCCAGATCAGCCTGCTGTCGCTCGTCAAATTCGCGGCCTTCATTTCTGTAAGCGTTGGCCTCGTAAACCTTTTTCCGATTCCGCTCCTCGACGGGGGCCACCTTCTGTACTATGGATTTGAGGCGGTGTTGGGTCGTCCTCTGGGCGCACGTGCCCAAGACGTAGGGTTTCGCCTGGGGCTGGCTGTCATGCTGGGGTTAATGCTTCTCGCCACCTGGAATGACCTTGTCCGATTGAAGCTATTTTGAATCGAACTTGCGTCCGCGGTCATTCCCATGTCCGCTGGCGGGAATCATGAGACGGCTGGATGAACCTGCTCGCCTTTCTTTCCGCACAGCGCCGGCGCGTCGCGCTGGCGATTGTGCTGTCGCCGATCGCTGCCGCACCCGGTTTCGCGCAGGCTCTTAATCCACAACCTTCCACGAACGCGCCGCAGGCGCCTGCGCCGCAAGGCCCGCCCGTGCAGAGGATTGTGGTTACGGGCACGCAGCGCATCGAGAACGCGACGGTTCTCTCGTATGTGACGATCCATGTCGGCGACGCTTACGACGAACAGATCGTCGACAGATCGCTCAAGACATTGTTCGCGACCGGCCTCTTCGCCGACGTGAAGTTCAATTGGGACGGCGCGACGCTGAGCATCAACGTCGTCGAGAATCCGATCATCAACCAGGTCGTGTTTGAGGGTAACGACAAGGTTTCGGAGAAGGACCTCACCAAAGAAGTGCAGATGAAGCCGCGCACGGTCTTCACGCGCTCGAAGGTGCAGGCCGACGTCCAGCGCATCATCGAACTCTACCGCCGCAACGGCAAATTCGCCGCGACCGTCGATCCCCAGATCATCCAGCGGCCGCAGAACCGCGTCGATCTGATCTTCTCGATCAACGAAGGCCCGACGACCGGCGTCGCGCGCATCTCGTTCATCGGCAACAAGATCTTCGACGACGACGCGCTGCGCGCCCAGATCGCGACGGAAGTGACCGAGTGGTGGAAATTTCTCGCGTCCAACGACAATTACGACCCCGACCGTCTGACGTTCGACCGCGAACAGCTGCGCCGGTTCTATCTGAAGCAGGGTTATGCCGATTTCCGCGTCGTTTCGGCCGTCGCCGAGCTCACGCCGGATCGCGAGAATTTCTACATCACGTTCACCGTGGACGAAGGCCAGCTTTATCATTTCGGTCACGTGATCATCAATTCCAAGATCAAGGAGCTCGCGCCGCGCACGCTGCGTCCGCTCGTTCCCATCAAGGATGGCTCGATCTACAACGCCGAGCTCGTCGACAAATCGATCGACGTCCTGACCAACTCGGCGGGCAGTAAAGGTTACGCCTTCGCCGAAGTTCATCCCCGCATCCGGCGCAATCGCGAGAACCGCACGATCGACGTCGTGTTCGACGTGGAGCAGGGCTCGCGCGTCTACATCGAGAAGATCAACATCGCCGGCAACACGCGCACGCTCGACAAGGTCATCCGTCGCGAGTTTCGTCTGGTGGAAGGCGACGCGTTCAACCGCGTGCTGGTCGATCGTTCCAGAACGCGCATCAAATCGCTCGGCTT
>Ga0181525_10003641_pt1 | contig 12085 bp, 13 predicted proteins | sample PEATcosm2014_Bin_48_FD_121100 | JGI IMG/M metagenome (GOLD analysis project Ga0181525, IMG submission 121100) | Peatland microbial communities from MTU Mesocosm Facility, Houghton, MI, USA - PEATcosm2014_Bin06_10_metaG | ecosystem: Environmental > Terrestrial > Soil > Wetlands > Peat | place... | reverse complement strand
TTCGAACTGGCCGAGGTCGACCTCGAGCTGCGCGGCGAAGGGACGCTGCTCGGGGCCCGGCAGAAGGGCCGCAGCGACCTCCGACTCGCGAGGCTCCGCCAGGACGAGGACCTACTCGTCGGGGCCCAACGCCTGGCCGCCTCGATGGTCGCCGAGGACGGTGAGGCGCTGGCGGCCATGATCGACGAGTTACACCTCTTCGTCGACGACGACGAGGCCACCTATCTCTTTAAGAGCTAGTCCGACGACCTACCCTTAGGTGGTGCGAGTTATTGGTGGTGTGGCCCGCGGGCGTCGCCTCAAGGCGAAGCTACCCTCCAGCGTGCGCCCCACGACCGACTACGCGCGTGAGGCGATCTTTTCGATGCTCGAGAGCCGCGGGGGACTGCGGGACCTGGTGGTCGCCGACCTCTACAGCGGCTCGGGCGCGATGGGGATCGAGGCCCTGTCGCGCGGTGCCGCCAAGGTCTACTTCATCGACACCGACCCCGCGTGCCTCGCGGCGGCCAAGGCGAATTTGGAACCGCTCGGCCTCGCGGGCGACGCCGTCTTCGTGCGGGCCAACCTGCCGCTGTGGAGTCCGCCGCGCGACCTCGACCTGGTGCTGGCCGACCCGCCCTACGGGCCACTCGACCTGGCGAGCGTGCTCAGTGACGTCGAGGCCGAGCGCGTGGTGGTCGAGAACGACCGTCACATGGACGCGCCTCCGGGCTGGTCAGTGACCAAAACCAAGCGCTACGGCACTACGCTCGTAACGATGTTGGAACCCGATAGAGGGGACGTGGCGTGACGGTTGGTCTGATTCCCGGATCCTTCGACCCGTTCCACAACGGCCACCTGGAGATCGTCGAACGCGCCGCCCAGATCTTCGACGAGATCGTCGTGGCGGCGATCCGCAACCCCCAGAAGTCCGAGGCGCTCTTTGACTTAGAGGAGCGTCGCGACATGATCGCCGAGTCCCTCGTACACCTGGCCAACGTGCGCATCGTCTCGATCTCGACCCTGTTGGTCAACGTGGCGCGCGACGTCCAGGCGACCGCCATCGTCAAGGGCCTGCGGGCGGTGTCGGACTTCGAGAGCGAGCTCCAGATGGCCCAGATGAACCGCTCGCTCTCGGGCGTGGAGACCCTCTTTCTCCCCTCGAGCTCGCACCACTCCTTCATCGCCAGTCGCCTCCTGCGCGAAGTGGCCCGCTACGGCGGGGACGTGACGGCCTTCGTCCCCGCGCCGGTCGCCAAGCGGCTCCACGACAAGTTCCCCCAAGGGTCCTCGTGACCTCCTTTGACGGGTACGACGCCGAGGAGGCCTTCGACGAGGGGGCCCGGCACGTGCGCCGCGACATCGAAGCGGACCTGCGCGACCTGATCGACCTGGTCGCCAACGCCAAACAGATGCCCCTGTCGAACTCGGCGCTCATCTCGCGCGACGAGGTGCTGGCGCTCTTGGAGCAGGCCCTGCACAGCCTGCCCGACGAGATCCGCGAGGCCCGCTGGGCGCTGCGCGACCGCGAGGAGTTGATGGCGGCCGAGGTGCAAAAGGCCCAGCAGCTCATGGACCAGGTACGCGCCGAGGCCGCGCGCATGGTCGATAAGACCGAGGTCGTCCGACAGTCGCGTCTCAAGGCCGAGCAGATCATCGCCGACGCCCACGCCCAGGCCCGCCAGATGATCAACGAGTCCGAGGACTTCATCGACGGTAAGCTCGGGGGCTTCGAGATCGTCCTCGAGCGTCTCTTAAAGACCGCCCACTCTGGCCGCGAGCGCCTCTCCGCGCAGGGTCTGCCAACCTCGATGCTCAACGCGCCGGCCGCCGAGGACGCCCTCGCCCCGCCGGCCGCCGAGTACGCCGAGGCCGAACGTTTCGAGGGGTCCTTCTTCGATCAGGACTCCCACTAGGCCGTGTCCTCGCCGTACCTCGTCCCCGTCGCCCGACTCCTGCGCGACGTGCCGTCCTCCTTCGAGGTCGACTTCGAGGCGCCCTTTGACGAACCACACGAGTTCCTGCCGCGCGGACCGGTCGAGACCGACGTCTTTCCCGAGGCGCTGGTCCACGTGGCGGTGCGCCTCGAGAGTTTCAGCGGGGGTATGCGGGCCAAGGGACGCGTCGAGGCACCCTGGCACGGGGTCTGTCGGCGCTGCTCGGCGCCGGTGCTCGGGCGCAGCGCCGTCTCGGTGAACGAGCGCTTCGTCGACGAACGCGCGGGGGGTGACGAGGAGAGCTACCTCATCGAGGGTGGCTTCGTGGACCTGGCCCCCCTGGCCCACGACGCGATCCTCTTGGACCTGCCCTTGGCGCCGCTCTGTCGCAGTGACTGTAAGGGGCTCTGTCGATTCTGCGGCGTCGACCTCAACGACGCCACGTGTACCTGCGAGGCGCCGCTCGACCCGCGCTGGGCTACACTGGACGGACTCCAATTTGCGGACCCCGAGTCCACCGGTGAGTGACGTCTAAGGGTTCGCCCGCTGAAAGAGAAGATCGATGGCCGTTCCCAAGCGCAAGACCAGCAAGTCAAAGACCCGCAGCCGACGCGCGGCGAACTGGCGCCTCGAGCGCCCCGCGCGCAGCGTCTGCCCGCAGTGCGCGACCTCGAAGTTGCCCCACGTGGTCTGTCCGAACTGCGGCTGGTACAAGGGTCGCGTCGCCGTCGAGGTCAACTGAGTTGAGCCTCCCCATCGCCCTGGACGCGATGGGCGGGGACTTCGCACCCAAAGAAATCGTGGCGGGTGCGCGCCGGGCCGTCGACGAGTTGGGCCTGAACGTCGTCCTGGTGGGCGTCCCCGAACTGCTCGGAGACCCCCTGGGTCTCGAGGTCGTCGCCTGCAGTGAGGTCATCGCCATGGACGACGACCCCGCGGCGAGCGTGCGCAAGAAGAAGGACTCGTCGTTGGTCCGCTCGGCGGAGCTCGTGCGCGACGGACGCGCCAGCGCGATGGTCTCGGCCGGCAACACCGGGGCCACCATGGCCTCGGCACTGTTGCGCATGGGGCGACTGCCCGGCGTGGTGCGCCCCTGCATCGCCACACCGATTCCCAACCCCGGGCGCAGCCCGATGGTGCTGGTCGACGCCGGCGCGAACGCCGAGTGCACCGCGGAGATGCTGGTCCAGTTCGCCCAGATGGCCTCCACCTTCGTCGAGGCGCACTTTCACGTGGATCACCCGAGCGTGGGGCTGCTGTCGATCGGCGAGGAGTCGACCAAGGGCACGCCGCTGGTAAAAGAGACGCACCAACTGCTCGCGGCCCTCTCGTCGATCAACTTCTACGGGAACGTCGAGGGCCGCGACCTGGTCCCCTCACCCGTCGACGTCGTCGTCACCGACGGCTTCACCGGGAACGTGGCCCTAAAGACCCTCGAAGGGGCGCTCAAGTTCGTCTTCTCCACGATGCTCGGGGCGATCGACACCAACGACGAGACGCGCGCGGCGGGGAGCGTGCTCTTAGAGCACCTCTTGCCCACGGCGACGCGGCTGCGCCCCGAGAGTCAGGGCGGGGCCCTGCTGCTCGGGGTGGACGGGATCTGCGTGATCAGTCACGGCTCCAGCAACGCGACGGCGATCATGAACGCGCTGCGCGTGGCGCACGAGATGGTGAGTGACGACGTGGTGGCCAAAGTGCGCGCGATGATCCGTCCTGATCAAGCCGCCTAACCAGGCACTCGGACGTGCGTGCTCGGTAGTCTTGTCCCACAGGTTAAAGGAGGCGTCATGAGCGCTGAAACCGCACCGCTGGACCGCGCCGCCATCTTGGTGCTCGTGCGCGATCAACTCGCCGAGATCCTCGAAAAGAGCCCCGAGGATATCAACGAGGACGTATCCTTCGAGGAGTTGGGCGCGGACTCGTTAGCCCTGATCGAACTGGTCGAGGCGCTAGAAGAGCACCTCGCCGACTACGAAGACGGCTTTCACATCGACGACGAGGACTTAGAGGGACTCACTTCGGTGCGCGACGCCGTCAACTACGTCGCGCGGAAGCTCCAGGTGGCCTAACGCCCCACGCGACCCCCATGGTCTCGACTCTCGACGCGGTCGCTGAGCGGGTGGGACTCGTGAGCGCGAGTCCCTTACTGGTGACGGCCCTCACGCACTCGAGTTTCGCCGCCGAGCACGACGTCGAGTCGAACGAACGACTCGAGTTCCTCGGTGACGCGGTCGTCGACTTAGCGATCGCGGACCTCATCGTCACCCGCTACCCCGACCTCGACGAGGGCACCGGGTCGCTCGTGCGCAGTCGAGTGGTGAACGAGGCGTCCCTCGCGACGGCCGCCCGCGCGATCGACCTCGGCGAGGCGCTGCGGGTCGGACGTGGGGTGAAAAAGGAGCGAGGCGCCGAACGCCCCTCACTCTTGGCCGACGCGTTCGAAGCCGTGGTCGCGGCGATCTACTTAGAGCGCGGCTACGACGTCGCGAAGTGCTTCGTCCATGACGCCTTGGCCGAGGTCGTGGAGATGGCGTCGAAGGAACCCGGCGACGTCGACCCCAAGACCCAACTTCGCCAGTGGGCCGAGGCGAACGGCCGTGGCACCCCGAGCTACGAGGTGCGCTCAACTGGGCCCAGCCACGACGTGACCTTCCTCGCTTCCGTGCGCGTCGGCGACCTCGAGGCGACGGGTGAGGGTCACTCGAAGAAGAGCGCCGAGGCCGAGGCGGCGCTGGCGGCCTGGCGGCGTCACGACGATGCCTGAGCTCGCCGAGGTCGAGACGGTGCGCGCGTCGCTCTCGCGCGACCTCATCGGCAAACGCATCAAAGCGGTCGCGGTGACCAACGGGCGCGCGGTGCGTCGACACAAGACCGCCAAGGACTTTCGCGCCCTCGTCGAAGGTCACTCCATCAAGACGATCTCGCGACTCGGCAAGAACCTCGTCATCGGGCTGGACAACCAGTCGCACCTGGTGATCCACCTCGGGATGAGCGGGCAGCTGCTGCGCGCGAGGGGCGCCAAGGACCCCAAGCCCAAGCACACTCACGTGGTCTTCACCTTCGTCCAGGGAGGCGAACTGCGCTACGTCGACCCGCGAACCTTCGGCGAGCTCTACGTCTCCTTGACGCCCGCCGAGGGCGCCGAAGCGCCCGAGATCTCGAAGTTCGCGCGACTCTCCATCGGGGGTGACGGCCTGGCGTTGCGCAAAGCCGTGCCGGAGCTGGCGCACCTCGGACTCGACCCCTTCGAGGACCAGATCGGCTGGGACCGCTTCGCCGCCATCGTGCGTTCGCGCTCGACACCGCTGAAAGCCGTCCTCACCGACCAGGACATCATCGCGGGGATCGGGAACATCTACGCCGACGAGATCCTCTTCGCCGCGGGCCTGCGCTTCGACCGACCGGCCGAGACGCTCTCGACCATCGAGATCCGTCGCCTGCACCGCGCCATCACCGAAGTGTTGACCGAAGCGATCAAGCACGGCGGCTCGACGCTCGACGACGAGCAGTTCGTCGACCCCGACGCGAAGCCCGGCACGTTCCAACGGTTCCACCAGGTCTACAACCGCGAGGGTCAGGCGTGCTTCCAGTGTCGCCAACCGATCGCGCGAGAGACCGTGCGAGGTCGATCGACCTACTACTGCGAGAAGTGTCAGGCCTGACCCCGAGCGCGGCAGGTCAAGGTTGCTAGCGTCGGTACGTGTTTCTTAAGCGACTGAGTATGAAGGGCTTCAAGTCCTTCGCCGACACCACGGTCTTGGAGTTCGAACCCGGGGTCACGGCGGTCGTGGGACCCAACGGATCGGGCAAATCCAACGTGGTCGACGCGGTCACCTGGGTGCTCGGCGCCCAGAGTACGCGGGCCCTTCGCTCCTCGCGGATGGACGACGTCATCTTCATGGGCACGGCCCATCGGGCGGCGCTCGGCCGCGCGGAGGTCGCCCTGACGCTGGACAACTCCCTCGGTCGTCTGGCGATCGACGGGGCCGAGGTGACCATCTCGCGCACGCTGTTTCGCAACGGGGACTCGGAGTACGCGATCAACGGGACGACCTGTCGCCTCCTCGACGTCCAGGAGTTGCTCGGCGACTCGGGGGTCGGCCGCCAACAACACATGATCATCGGTCAGGGCCAACTCGACTCGATCCTCTCGTCGAATCCCGAGAACCGACGCGCGGTGATCGAAGAGGCGGCGGGGGTCTTGAAGCACCGTCGTCGCAAAGAGCGCTCCGAGCGACGCCTGGCCGCGACCCAAGAGAACTTAGAGCGCTTGGGCGACCTCGTGCGGGAGGTGCGACGCCAGATGCGCCCGCTCGAGCGACAGGCCGCCTCGGCGCGTAGCTACTCCGACGTCGAGAGCGAACTACGTGAGGCACGACACGCGCTCTTCGCCTCACGCCTGACGAACTTCGAGCAGCGTCGACGCGAGTTAGAGCACGCCCTCGAGGAGGCGTCGGTGCGCGAGCGGGAACTTCGCCACGAGCTGGTGACCCTCGACGCCCGCGCGACCACCGCGGCGGCGGAGATGGCCTCGCGACGCGAGGAGACGCTCGCCTCGACGTTGGGGACACTCCAAGGTCTGGCCGAACGCGCCCGCGGCACCTCCTCAGTCATCAAAGAACGAGAGCGCTCGCTGCGCCAGGCGCTCATCGCGTCGGCCGACGAGAACGTCATCGCCACCCTCGAAGCGGACGCCGCGAAGTTGACCCACGACCTCGAGGGTCTCTCCACGGAAGAACTCTCGCTAGTCGAGCTGCGCGACGCGCTGGCCGCTACCCGCGCTCGCTTCGGTGAGGTCGAAGAGGCGTTCGACGCGACGTGGTCGACCTCGAGCGAGAGTGGCGAGGCCGCGCTCACCGCGACGCGCGAGCGCATCTCCCTGCTCGAGCGCTCACTGTCGTCGCTGCGCGAGAGCGAGCGCCGAGCCGAGGCGAGGCTGACCGACGCACAACACCGGCGCGACGCGACGACGTCCGCGCTGGCGCAGTCGCGTAGCGATCTCGAGGCACTCGGTGTCGCGCTCGACGTCGCCGAGCGTGACGTGCGTGACGCCGCCAGCGCGATGGAGCAGGCGAAGGAGGAGCGACGCACCGCGGACGACGCGCGGCGGACGGGCGAGGACCTGGCGGCGCGCGCCCACGCTCGCCTCGACACGTTGGGTCGCGCGCTCGACGAGCTGTCCGGGGCCGGGGGCCGGGCCATCATCGGGGACTTAGAGGGCGTGCTGGGTTCGTTCCTGGACCTCATCGAAGTCGACGCCGGCGCCGAACGCGCCGTTGAGTCGGCCGCCGGGGTCTCGGTCGCGGCCACGGTTGTCGACGGCCGCTCCGCGCGCCGCGCGCTCGCGGCCCTTCGTCGAGAAGGGGGAGCGGGTCTGATTCTGCCGGTGCGCGACGGCGAGGTCGCCGTGCCGTCGCCCCCGAGCGGCACCCGGGCGCTGCGGGAACTCGTGCGCCCTCGACGTGGCGCACCGAACCACGTCGAACGAGTGCTCGACGCGCTCTTTTCGCGGGCCTTCGTGGCGAGCGACTGGGAGTCGGGGGCGGACGTGGCGCTCGACAACCCGGGGCTGACGATCGTGACCCTCGAGGGTGACCGCTTCGCCCCGTCCGGTTGGCGCACGGGCACCGGACGCGCGGTCGTGACGCGGCAGAGCGTCGAGGAGGCGCAGAGCGCCGCCGACGCCACGCAAGGCGAGCTCGTGGGACTCCGGAAGCGTTTCGACGACGCGGAGTCCTCGCTTGCGGCAACGGTCGAGCGTCTGCGCGCAGCGACCGTTCTCGCCACCCAGCTGCGTGGTGACGTCGATCGCCTGACCTCGCGCCTCGAGCGCCTCGAGCGCGAGGGTGACGTCCTCGCCAACGTGATCGAGGTCATCGGGACCGAACTCGAGGATCTCACGGAGCAACGAACGACGCTCGATGACGAGCTGTTGGTCCAACGCGAGCGACTACCGGCGCTGGAGGCGGCCGCGCTCGACGACGCCGAGCGCGAGATCCAACGCGCCGCGGCGAAGGCGGCGCTCGACCTCGATCGAGCGAAGGTGGTGGCCGAAGCGACCGCCCTCTCTCGGCGCGAGGCGGAGTTCGCCGAGCGGCGCCGGCTCATCGAAGCGCGTCGCGAGGAGATCGAGGCACGACTGGAGGGACGAACGGGCGAACGGCAAGAGGCGGCGACCAAGCGCGAGTCGCTCGAGTTCGACCGCCAGGTGCTGACCCGATTGGCGACACTGGTCGAGCGCGCCGCCGGGGAGATCCGCGTCGCCCAAGAGGCGATGGACTCCACCTATCGCGAACAGCTCGAGGCGACCCGCGCGAGCGCCGAGGTGCTCGAGGAGGTGCGTCGCGCACGCCACGACGCCGACGGCCGCCTCAGTGAACTGGGTGACGTGATGCGACGCTACGAGATCGAGCAGGCCGAGTTGGTGGTGAAGGTCTCGAACGTCCACGAGGTCGTGCGCCGCGACCTCGGCGTTGAGCCGCACGAGATGGGACCGGCGCCGCACGTCGACCTGCCCGAGGGTCTCTCCCTCGAGCACCGCGTGAGCGACCTCGAAGCTCGCATCACCTCACTGGGCCCCATCAACCCCCTGGCGCTCGAAGAGCTCGCCGCGCTCGAGGATCGCTACAAGGAGCTCGACGCGCAGGTGAGCGACGTTCGCCACGCCCGACGTGAACTCCAAGAGGTCCTGCGCGCGTTGGACGAGGAGATCATGGCCACGTTCACGTCGGCCTTCGCGGACGTGAATGAACACTTCTCGTCGCTGATCGCCATGCTCTTTCCGGGCGGTCAAGGACGGCTCAACATGAGCGAACCCGACGATCCCTTGAACACGGGCGTCGAGATCGAGGTACGCCCGATGGGCCGCAACGTGCGCCGTATCTCCTTGCTCTCCGGCGGCGAGCGCTCGATGGCCGCGCTGGCGTTCCTCTTCGCGGTCTTTCGTTCACGGCCCTCGCCCTTCTACCTCATGGACGAGGTCGAAGCCGCCCTCGACGACGTCAACCTGCAACGGTTCTTGAGCTTGGTCGATGAGTTCCGTCAAGAGGCCCAGATGCTCATCGTCACCCACCAGAAGCGCACCATGGAGTCCGCCGACGTCCTCTACGGCGTGACCATGGTGCCCGGGGCCTCCTCCAAGGTCGTCAGCCAACGGGTCACGCGGGTCTCGGAGATCGAGACGGCGTGATCGTCCTCTACGTCGTTGCGGCCCTCCTCGTGGTGGTGGGACTCGTAGTACTGATCCGCCGGCGCCGCCGTCCGCGGCGACCCCTGTCGTCGCCCCCGCGCGCCGCGATGCCCACCGTGCTGGTGCGCGACTCGACGCCGATACCGACGCTCGAAGAGGACCGCTCCCTCTCAGAGCGGCTGGGGTCTTCGCGGGGTGTCTTCGATCGAGTGCGCGCCCTCGGTGCCGAGCGCGACGTCCCGGCGGCTCAACTCAGCCTCGTCGAAGAGGTGCTGTTGCGCAGTGACGTCGGGGTCGCGACGACCAACGCGGTGCTCGAGGAGTTGCGCCTGCGGGGCGCGCCCGAGGGCGTCGCGGCCGCGGTGCGCGCGAGCCTCCTGGGCTCGATGAGCGCCGAACGTTCGACCACGACGGTCGCCGAGGCGGGGCGCGTGCCCGTGTGGCTCTTCGTCGGTGTCAACGGGGTGGGTAAGACCACGACGATCGGCAAGTTGGCCCAACGACACCGCGAGGAGGGCCGCAGCGTGCTGCTCGCGGCGGGTGACACGTTTCGCGCCGCGGCCGCGGACCAACTCGAGCAGTGGGCGACGCGCACCGGGGCGGACATCGTGCGCGCCAACGAAGGGGCCGACCCGGGCTCGGTGGTGCACGACGCCATCGGGCGGGCCAGCGCTCGCCACGTCGACATCGTCCTCGCGGACACGGCGGGACGACGGGCGAACAGTACGAACCTGCTCGACGAACTCGCCAAGGTCCGTCGGGTCGCCGACCGCGCGCCGGGACAGGTCGTCGAGACCCTGTTGGTGCTCGACGCCACCACCGGGCAGAACGCGCTCAGCCAGGCTCGCGAGTTCCTGTCGGCGGCCGGCGTCACGGGGATCGTATTGACCAAGCTCGACGGCACGGCTCGCGGTGGCATCGTGATCGCGGTCGAACGCGAACTCGAGATCCCCGTGAAGTTCGTCGGGGTGGGCGAGGGCGTCGAGGACCTCATCGTCTTTGACCCGACGGCCTACGTCGACTCGCTGCTCGGCGCCTGACGGTAATCTGCGAGCACCATGTTTGACGCCCTCAGTGAACGTTTCGAGCGACTCAGCACGTCGTTGCGCTCGCGCGGTCGCCTCAGCGACGCCGACCTCGACGAGGCCCTGGCCGACGTCCGGTCCGCGCTCCTCGAAGCGGACGTCGAGTTGGGGGTGGTGCGCGCGTTCTTAGACGCGGTGCGCGAACGCCTGAGCGGCGAGGCGCTCAGCCAGAGCCTGTCGCCGGGTCAACAGGTCATCAAGGCCGTGCACGAGCAGCTCGTCGAGGTCCTCGGTGGCACGCCCCTCAAGATCACCTACGAGGCGAAGCCCCCGACCGTCGTGCTGCTCGCGGGTCTCCAGGGCGCCGGTAAGACCACGGCCGCGGCCAAGCTCGCCGCGTGGTTCAAGCAGCAAGGTCGCCAGCCCTACCTGGTCGCCGCCGACCTCCAGCGGCCCGCGGCGGTCGAACAGTTGCGCGTGCTCGCCGCTCAGGTCGGCGTCGACGTCTTCTCCGAGACCTCCACGCCGATCAGGGTCGCCCGCCAGGGGGTGGCCGAGGCGACGCGACTCGGGCGCGACGTCGTCATCATCGACACCGCCGGTCGCCTGGCGATCGACGAGGCGCTCATGGACGAGGTGCGCGCCATCAGCGCCGCGACGACGCCGAAGTACACGTTCTTGGTGATCGACGCGGTGACCGGCCAGGACGCCGTCGCCACCGCGAAGAGTTTCCACGACGCGCTCGAACTCTCGGGGCTGATCGTCACCAAACTCGACTACGACGCCCGCGGCGGCGCGGTGCTCTCGGCGCGTGGGGTGGTGGGGCGCCCGGTCGTCTTCGCCTCGACCGGGGAGAAGCTCGCCGACTTCGACCTCTTCTACCCCGACCGCATGGCCTCGCGCATCCTCGGTATGGGCGACGTCCTCTCCTTGATCGAACAGGCCGAGCGCACCATGGACCCCGAGGTCCTGTCCGCCTCGGCCGGACGAATGATGAGTGGGACCTTCACGCTCGACGACTTCCTCGCCCAACTCGGCCAGGTACGCAAGATGGGCTCCCTGGGGGGCATCATGAAGTTGATGCCCGGCGTCACCAAGGAGATGCGTACCGCGGCGAGCAACGTCGACGAGGGTGAACTCGGTCGCGTGGAAGCGATCGTGCGCTCCATGACGCCCCGTGAACGACGAGACCCCGCGATCATCGACGGCTCGAGGCGCACCCGCATCGCCAAGGGCTCGGCGACCAGCGTCGCGGCCGTCAACCAACTCTTAAAGCAGTTCGGCGAGATGCGCAAGATGATGCGCCAGATGGGCAACGGCGCGACCCCCGCGATGCCCGGCGGACTCGGCAAGATGGCGAGCCTCGCGGCGCGCGGAACTCGCGGCGAGCAACTCCCCGCGGGCTTTGAGGCGTTGGGGGCCGGGATGGCCAGTGCCGCGTCGGCGCCTCGGGGGGGCGGAGGCAAAAACAAGAAGAAGAAGGGCGGAAGGGTCACCCCGCCCAAACAACGCTAAACTTTGACGCTCGGGTATGTCGCCCCGTTCCGACGCGGAACGAACCTTCGAAGGGAATTACGTCGTGGCTGTAAAACTGCGCCTGGTGCGCATGGGGAAAAAGAAGCAACCCACCTATCGCGTGGTCGCCGCGGAGAGCCGCCGCGCGCGTTCCGGCGCCTTTTTGGAGATCGTGGGCACCTACCAGCCGCGCGGGATCTCCACGGCCGAGCCGGAGATGGTCCTCAAGATCGACAACGACAAGGTCCTGCACTGGCTGCAGCACGGGGCCCAGCCCACCGAGCGCGTCGCCAAACTCTTGAAGGTCTCGGGCGCGCTCGACAGCTTCGAAGCGTCCAAGGCCACCACGTGAGCGACGTCGAGGACGACTACGTCGCCGGCGACGTCAACACCATCGACGGTGAGATCGACGACTTCGACGACGAGGACGCCAATGAGGC
>Ga0181525_10003638_pt1 | contig 12089 bp, 10 predicted proteins | sample PEATcosm2014_Bin_48_FD_121100 | JGI IMG/M metagenome (GOLD analysis project Ga0181525, IMG submission 121100) | Peatland microbial communities from MTU Mesocosm Facility, Houghton, MI, USA - PEATcosm2014_Bin06_10_metaG | ecosystem: Environmental > Terrestrial > Soil > Wetlands > Peat | place... | reverse complement strand
TTAAAGCCGAGGGCGAATCGCTCAGCGGCCGATTTCGACCCCGACGCCGGGCACGTGCACGTCGACGTCCGGACGGGGGCGATCACGATCGATGATTACGCGATCCTCGTGTTCGACGCATTTCTGCACGCAGGTGCCGCCATCGCAGACCTCGCGGCATACGCGCTCGGCGCTGGCCGTTTGCGTCAGCACAAGCATCCCAACGCCGGCGGCGATGCCAATCACTGTCAAGTTCCGCATCTTCTGCCTCCTATGAACTATCGGGGCATAATGCGTATGCGGTAGCTTGGTTCCGGGAATGAAGGCGCGGATTATTTTGCGGTTTCTAAACTCGCCGCGGCGGGGTAGGTCACGCCATAGCCGGCCGATAAAGTCTGAATAGCCGGTGCGCTGTCGTGAAAGACAAAAACGCCGAACAGGCCGATGGCCGCGTAGAGCGCCACGCCTAACCACAACGCAAAGGGATTTTCCACGGATGGACCGCTTTTGTTCACAACAGCTGAGAGTGAACCCGCCGCCTCCTTGAAAGTTCCGGACGGCAGGTTCGGCGTTTGTCGCCGACGCGGCCGTCGTTGGCGGTTGCGGGCACCGCAGCTTTCCCGGCTTGCCGAAGTGAGTCGGAATGGACACAAAGGATAGCGTTACCGTAAAGGAATTCCGTCATGACCGCCGTGCAACTCTTCGATCTCTCCGGCCAGGTGGCGCTGGTGACCGGCGCCTCGAGCGGGCTTGGCGCGCGCTTCGCCGAAGTCCTCGCGGAGAACGGCGCCGCGGTCGTTCTCGTGGCGCGCCGGGCTGATCGTCTTGCGGTGCTCAAAACGCGGATCGATAAATCCGGCGGGCGCACCCTCGCCGTCGAAGCCGACGTTCGCGACCGCGCGGCGATGCTAAGCGCTCTCGACGCGGCGGAGCGGGCCTTCGGCACGGTCACGATTCTGGTCAACAATGCCGGTGTGGCGCATTCCGGCCGCGCCGTCGAACTGAGCGAAGAGGATTGGCGGCGCGTCATATCCACCAATCTGGACGCAGTGTTCTATTGGGCGCAAGAAGCTGCGCGGCGTATGTTGGCCGCCGGCAAGGGCGGCGCCATCGTCAACATCGCCTCGGTGCTCGGCTTCAACGTCGATAAGGGCGTCGCCGCCTACGCCACGGCCAAAGCCGGCGTGATCCAGCTCACCAAGGCGCTTTCGCTGGAGCTCGCTTTCAAGGGCATCCGCGTCAATGCCATCGCGCCGGGCTGGATCGTCACCGACATCAACCGCGATTACCTCACAAGCGAGCGCGGTGCGGCGATGAAACGCCAGATTCCCATGGGCCGCTTTGGCGAGGAAGGCGACCTGGATGGGCCGCTTTTGCTCCTGGCTTCCGACGCCGGCCGCTTTATTACGGGCGCCACGATCGTCGCCGACGGCGGCCAGCTTGTGGCGCTGCGTGTCTGACTTTTAACCGTCGGCCACGCCGGCAGTGGCGAGCGTCCGCGCGTCAGGCGCGACGCTGCGTGCATACCAATGATCGTGCGCGATCGTGCCCACCGCCATGGCAACGACGAAAACAATGATGCCGGGCGAGAGCGATGCCAGGTTCACAATGGCCGGTCCCGGACACAATCCCACCAGACCCCAACCGATGCCGAATAGCACCGCGCCGACAACAAGCGGCCGGTCGATTGCGGTTTGCGTCGGCCATTGATTCCGCGTTTCGAAAACCGGCGCGCGGCGCCGGGCCAGCGCATAGCCGGCGCCGGTCACCGCGAGCGCCGCCGCCATCACCACGGCGAGGCTCGGATCCCAGTTGCCGGCGGGAATAGCGAAGATATCGAGGAAGCCCAAGACCTTCTCCGGCAGGATCATCCCGGAAATGAAAAGGCCCCAGCCAAAGATAAAACCGCAAACGAGACTTGCGACTGCGCGCATGGCTTAGCCTCCGATCACGTGCCGGGTCACGGCGACGACGGCAATGGCGGCGGCCATAAAGATCGCGGTTGCCGTGATTGAGCGCGGCGACAGCCGTGCGACGCCGCATATGCCGTGACCGGACGTGCAGCCGTTGCTGAGCCGGGTGCCGAAGCCGACCAAAAGGCCCGCGGTGGCTATGGTGATGAAGCTCGTCGGCAAATGTGGGATGGGGATCGTATAACCAAGCAGCACGGCCGAGAGGGGCGCGGCGATCAGCCCGGCTACGAAAGTCGCGCGCCAGGCGCGATCGGTGGAAATGGGATCGATCAGTCCGGCAAACACGCCAGTGATACCGGCGATGCGCCCGTTGAGCAGCATCAGGAGGACGGCGGAAAGACCGATCAGCGCACCGCCGATTGCCGCCGAGATGGGAGTGAAGTTGGCCATGTATTGTGCCTCGCAACGAACTTGAAACTGACGATAAATGCCTCGCGATTGCGGTCACCGGACAATAGGTCTGGGTACCGCGGACCGCAATCACGCGGCTGACCGTCGTTTTTGCGGGCGAAGAATTTCATATGCGTTTGCCAGCCCACATCGAGTAAACTGTCCTGCCTCTCGACTTCCGCCAAGAAGATTATTCCGAGCTTAAAAACTCAGCGTTGGTAAAATGGCCGATGGTAGGTAATGGGCATGAAATTCTTTGATTGCACCACCGCGCCGAGCCCGCGACGGGTCCGTATCTTTCTCGCTGAAAAAGGCATCACCGTGCCGACGGTGCAGGTGGATTTGCGCAATAACGAACAGCTCACGTCGGCGTTTCGGGCCATCAACCCCGACGCAACTGTCCCGGCGCTTGAGCTTGACGACGGCACACGCATCAACGACGCGATCGGCATTTGCGTGTACTTTGAGGCGATCCATCCGAAGCCGCCGCTCATGGGCGAGAGCGCCGAGGAAAGGGCGCTGGTTACCGCGTGGCAGCGCGAAGTGGAGCGAAACGGCTTTTATGGGGTGATGGAGGCATTCCGAAATTCGGTGCCCGGGCTCAAAGGGCGCGCGCTGCCCGGACCGCATAACTATGAGCAAATCCCGGCGTTGGCCGAGCGCGGACGTTTGCGCGTTACCCACTTCTACGAGCAGATGGACGGCCGCCTGGCGCAAAGCGAGTTTGTTGCCGGTCCGCGTTACAGTATTGCCGATATCACCGCGCTGGTGACTGTTGATTTCGCCGGCCGCGCGAAGCTGCCGATTCCGGAAAACTGCGCGCATGTGCGCCGCTGGCAGGCGCAGGTGTCCGCGCGTCCGAGCGCCAAAGCGTGAATACGCAGGAGCATCGGCGATGAGTGATATCCGTCAGGCGCTGGACTGGCTAGCGGGCGGCGCGCTGTCCGGCGCCGAATCCCAAGACGTTCTGGCGGAATTGTGCGAACGGTTGGTCGCCGGCGGCATTCCTTTGTGGCGGGCTGCGGTGTTTGTCAAGACGCTTCATCCGGACGTGTTGGGCCGTAGATTCCTGTGGCAGGCGAGTTCGGGAGTGACGACATCGGATGCCTTATTCACATTGACGGAAACCGATGATTTCCGCAAAAGCCCGTTCACCACGGTTTATGCAACAAGAAAGCCGCTGCGGCGGCGTCTGGCCGATCCCGATTGCCCCGCGGATTTTTCGATCCTGCAAGATCTGCGTGCAGAAGGCGTCACGGACTACTCGGCGTTTCCGCTTCTGTTCACCGACGGAACGATCCACGTGGCGACATGGTCGACGAAGGAGCCCGGCGGTTTCACCGCCAAGCAGTTTTCCGATCTTGAGTCTGTGATCGCGCCGCTGGCGCGGGTCGCCGAAATTCGCGCGCTGCGTCGCACCGCGGCAAACCTGATCGACACCTACGTGGGACATCAAACCGGCGAGCGCATCCTGTCCGGCAAGATCCGGCGCGGTCATGTCGAAGCGATCCGCGCCGCGATCTGGCTGTCCGATATGCGGGGGTTCACCGCGTCATCCGAGCTGCTGCCGCCGCAAGCCTTGATCGATCGTTTGAATCTCTACTTCGGCGCTCAGGTCCCCGCGATCCTCGAGCATGGCGGCGAAGTACTCAAGTTCATGGGCGATGGACTATTGGCAATCTTTCCCATCGCCGGCGATGCCGGTGCCGTATGCCGGCGGGCGCTGGCGTGTGCGCTTGCCGTTCGCGCGCGCATCGCCGAGCTGCCGCGGGACGAGCGCGGCGACGCTATCCGTTTCGGGCTCGCGCTCCATGTCGGTGAGGTAATGTACGGCAATATCGGCGGCGGCAACCGGCTGGATTTCACGTGCATTGGGCCGGCGGTCAACTTGGCCGCGCGGCTGGAGAAGGTGGCTTCCAAGCTCGGCGAAACGGTCGTGTTGTCTGCCGATTTTGCCGCACATTGTCCGGATGAATTCCGCCGCCTCGGCGAACACGCGGTCGCGGGTTTTGCCGCGCCGCAAACGGTCCTCGGTTTGGGCGTTTGAGCGCGTTGCGCTCAGCCGCACCGGCATTGTTCCGAAGGCGCAGCGGCCTATATCTCAACTTGGTCGTCGTCAGCCCCCTGGCGGAATCGTGACCGTCGGGGCAAACTGCCTCGCTCGAAAGGTTTACCCCCCGATGCCGTTGCGCGACGTCAACCTCGAGGACAAATACGATCTCGGCCACAGCCGCGTATTTGTCACCGGGTTCCAGGCGCTGGTGCGGCTCTGCCTGATGCAGAAGGAGCTCGACCGCCGCAACGGCCTCAATACCGCGGGCTATATCACCGGCTACCGCGGCTCGCCGCTCGGGGGTCTGGACAGCCAATTCCTCCGTGCCGCGCCTGTCCTCTCCAAGAACGACATCCGCTTCCAGGGTGGCATCAACGAGGACCTCGCCGCCACAGCGATCTGGGGCTCGCAGCAGGCGGAGTTGCGCGGCGAAGGCAAGTACGACGGCGTGTTTGCCATGTGGTACGGCAAGGGCCCCGGCGTCGATCGCACTGGCGACGTATTCCGCCACGCCAATCTGGCCGGTACCGCGAAAAAGGGCGGCGTGCTCGCGCTCATGGGCGACGACCACACGGCCGAATCGTCCACCACCGCGCATCAATCGGAATATCATTTTATCGACGTGATGATTCCGATCCTCAATCCGGCCGGCGTGCAGGAGGTTCTCGATTACGGCCTCTATGGCTGGGCGATGTCGCGCTTCACCGGATCGTGGGTTGCGCTCAAGACCATGCACGAGACGATCGAGTCGACGGCGGCGATCGACGCCAGCCTTGACCGCATCAACATCGTCCTTCCGACCGATTTCCACATGCCGGAAGGCGGGCTGAATATCCGCCTCGGCGATCCTATCCTGGCGCAGGAAGCCCGCCTGCACGACTATAAGCGCGACGCAATGCTGGCGTTTCTGCGCGCCAACAAGATCAACCACACCATCACCTCGGGCGGGCGAGAGCCGAAGATCGGCATCATCACGACGGGCAAAAGCTATCTCGATGTCCGCCAGGCATTCGACGAGCTCGGCATCGATGAAGTGGCGTGCAACCAGCTCGGCATCCGGCTTTACAAGGTCGGATGCCCGTGGCCGATCAGCCGGCGCGAGCTTGCCGAATTCGCCGTCGGCCTTGATCTCATTATCGTTGTCGAAGAAAAGCGCTCGCTGATCGAAGTGCAGGTCCGCGAAGAGCTTTACGGCACCGCCAACCAGCCGGTTTGCATCGGCAAGCGGGACGAGCAGGGTAACTGGCTGTTCCCGGTCAAAGGCGCGCTCGATTCCAACGAGGTTGCGATCTGCATCGGCGAGCGGCTTCTCAAGTATCACCGCAATGACGACATTGCGCAGCGCGTGGCGCGGCTGAAGGAATTCCAGCGCGTGGCCGCGGAGACGCGCGATATCGCGCAGCGCATTCCGTATTTCTGCTCGGGCTGTCCGCATAATTCTTCGACCGTCGTGCCGGAAGGCATGCGCGCTTATGCCGGCATCGGCTGTCACTTCATGGCGCAGTGGATGGACCGTTCGACGCTCGGCTACACGCAAATGGGCGGCGAGGGCGCCAACTGGGTCGGCGAAGCGCCGTTTTCCAACCGCGGTCACGTGTTTCAGAATCTTGGCGACGGCACCTACAATCATTCGGGCTACATGGCGATCCGCGCCGCGATCGCCTCCAACACCAACATCACCTACAAGATTTTGTTCAACGATGCGGTAGCGATGACCGGCGGCCAGGCCAATGACGGCGGACTGACCGTGCCGCAGGTCGCCCGCCAGGTTGCCGCCGAAGGCGCCAAGCGGGTGGTCGTGGTCACCGACGAGCCGGACAAATATCCTCGCGACACGCAATGGCCGGCCGGCCTTACCGTCCACCATCGCGACGATCTGATGGAAGTACAAACGGGCTTGGCGGCAATAGCCGGTGTCACCGTGCTGATCTACGATCAGACTTGCGCGGCAGAAAAGCGCCGGCGGCGCAAGCGGCACACGTTTCCCGATCCGGATAAGCGCGTCCTCATCAACGAGCTTGTGTGCGAGGGATGCGGCGATTGCGGTGTGCAATCGAACTGCGTGTCAGTGCAGCCTTTGGAAACCGAGTGGGGGCGCAAGCGCACCATCGATCAATCGAGCTGCAACAAGGACTTTTCCTGCGTCAAGGGATTCTGCCCCTCCTTCGTCACCGTGCACGGCGCCAAGCTGAAGAAGGGCCAAGGCGTTGCCGCCGACCATGACCTGCCGGCGCTGCCCAGGCCGAAGCTGCCGGCGATCGCGCAGACCTACAACATTATCGTCACCGGCGTCGGCGGCACCGGAATCGTCACCATCGGCGGCGTGCTCGGCATGGCGGCGCATCTCGAAGGCCGCGGCGTCGGCGTTCTTGACATGGCGGGCCTCGCGCAAAAAGGCGGCGCGGTGTTCAGCTATATCCGCTTTGCCGAAAAGCCCGACGACATCCATGCGATCCGGGTCGCGGCCGGCCGCGCCGATTTGGTGCTTGGCGGCGACATCGTCGTCGCCGGCACGCACAAGATTCTCGCTGCGGTGAAGCCGGGAATAACCGAAATGGTCATCAACACCGCCGAATTCCTACCCGGCGAATTCACCCGCAACGCCGATTTCTCGCTTCCGAGCGAGCGGCTCAAACGCGCCATCACCGCCGACGCCGGTCGAGATAAGACGCATTTTATCGACGCTTCACGCCTGGCAACGGCTTTGTTCGGTCAGTCGATCGGCTCCAACATGTTCCTCGTCGGCTACGCCTATCAGCTTGGCGCCATTCCATTGTCTGCGGCGGCCATCGAGAAGGCGATCGAGCTTAACGGCGAAGCGGTTGTCATGAACAAATCCGCGTTTCACTGGGGCCGCCGCGCCGCGGTCGATCGCGCACAGGTGGAAGCTCTGGCGAAGCCCGCAGCAGCGGTGACCAGCGACGCGCTGCATCTTTCCGAATCCTTCGACGAGACGGTCCAGCGGCGGGCCAAGTTCCTTACCGATTATCAGAATGCCGCCTATGGGGCGCGCTACCGGGAGTGGGTCGAGAAGACGAAATCGGCCGAGGCCGCGTTGGCGCCGGGCAAATGCGGGCTTGCCGATGCGGTGGCGCGCTATCTGTTCAAGCTGATGGCCTACAAAGACGAATACGAAGTGGCGCGGCTCTACACCGACGGCTCGTTCCTGGCGCAGGTCGCGAACACGTTTGCGGGCGATAATCTGCGTTTTGAGTTTCATCTCGCGCCGCCGCTATTGGCGCGGCGTGACAAGACGACTGGCCTGCCGCGCAAGATGAGTTTTGGGCCTTGGCTCTTGCCGGCCTTCCGTCTGCTGGCGAAGTTCAAATTCCTGCGCGGCACAGCATTCGATCCCTTCGGCCGCTCGGTCGAGCGGCGCACCGAACGCCAGCTGATCGCCAATTACGAAGCGATGCTCGACGAAGTGCTGGCGTTGCTCACGCCCGACAATCACGCCATCGCCGTCGGGCTTGCCACCATCCCGGAGAAGATTCGCGGCTTCGGCCACGTCAAGCAACGCCATCTCGCCGCCGCCAAGGCCGATGAAGCAGCTTTGCTCGAACAATTCCGTGCCGGAGCGCCTACGCTCCTTAAAGCGGCGGAATAATCCGCCCTACATGCCGTGACCGTCGAGGACCGCGCGGCAGGCGTGACTGATCCGGTCCTTATGCTCCTGCAAGCAGGATGCGACGCGGAACTCGTCGGGCATTGCGTCCTTGCAGAAACGGTGTGCATCGCCGCGACAGGCTCTGTCTTCCGCGGTGTTTTGCGAGGGATTTTGGTTAGCTTCGGCCCATGCGGAGCTGGAGACGGCAAGCAAGGCAATGACGAGGCAAAAGTTGCGAACCATGATCGTTTCCCGGGTTTGAAGCGCCAAATGTGCGCCATTGGCTGCCAACATTCAGCCGAATGGGGCCATATTGAGACTCGGGCGGAATGCCTGACGGCGCGGGGTGTTATGCGTCATTGACCAAGCGCGAAAAGGACCACCGCGTGTCGTTTGCGCGCATGTCATGTGCTCCGCGATCGAGTATGCTGACCGGCATGAATGAATTGCCGCCCGTGCCGCAAAATACCGCCGAAATTGCAGCCGAGCTTGCACCGCTCGCGCCGCACGATGCGGAACCGCTGCCGGTTCCGCCAGCCCCCGAACAGGCGTCCGCCGTCACGTCGACGATCGGCGTGCTGCTGGTCAATCTCGGCACGCCGGACGCCGCCGAGCCGAAAGCGGTACGACGATATCTGAAAGAGTTTCTCACCGATCCGCGCGTGATCGAAAAGAACTCGGTCTTTTGGAGAATTCTGCTTAACGGTCTCATCCTGCCGCTGCGCTCGCGGCGCAAAGCGCACGATTACAAGAAAATCTGGAATCACGAGAAGAACGAGTCGCCGATCAAGACAATCACACGCTCACAGGCGGAAAAGCTTGCCGGCATTCTCGAGCCGCTGGGCAAGCACGTCATCGTCGACTGGGCGATGCGCTATGCCAGTCCCTCGATCGCTACGCGGCTTGAAGCGCTCGTCGGCCGCGGCTGCGACCGCATTCTGGTCATGCCGCTTTATCCGCAATATGCGGCGCCGACGACGGCTACCGTTACCGATGAAGTGTTCCGTTTCCTCATGCGGCAGCGGCGTCAGCCGGCATTGCGCGTCATGCCCGCTTATTACGACGATCCTTATTATATCGAGGTGCTCGCCTCGTCGTTGCAGGCGGAGTTCAAGGCCCTGTCCTTCACGCCCGATGTCATCGTCGCCTCCTATCACGGCATGCCGAAGGAGTACGTCGATAAGGGCGATCCGTATGAAAGCCAATGCGTGCGGACGACCGAGCTCCTTCGCGAGAAGCTCAAGCTCGACGACAAAAAGCTGATGCTGACCTATCAGTCCCGCTTCGGCCGCGCCCGCTGGCTCACGCCTTATACGATCAAGACGATGAAGGCGCTTGCCAAGAAGGGCGTGAAGAATGTGGTCGTGATCACGCCGGGCTTCTCTGCCGATTGCCTGGAGACGCTCGAGGAGATCGCGGTCGAGAATGCCAAGGTCTTCAAGCGTTATGGCGGCGAGAATTTTGCCGCCATACCCTGCCTCAACGACAGCGAAGCCGGCATGCTGATGATCTGGCAGCTTGCCATGCGCGAGCTCAAGGGCTGGGTCTGACCGCGCCCCGCCGGAAAGTCCTGCAAAATCGGCCGAATAACCCGCGGCACGGGCCGCAATCAACCTCTCGTTAACCATATCCGTTCTAATTCCGTTAACCATCGGGGCGCAGCTCGGCGGTCCGTGCCGGCCAATTCGCGCGATGGCCGCACGGGGTGATCCGCGCGCGGTCGCGGCTCGGCGACGGTGGTTGGTTTTGGCAGCTTCCGAGGTGACGCGGACGGTAGCGGCGATGCGCGGCTTTGGTGCGAGGAAGTCGCCCCGAAGGCGCGTGCGACGCATGTCTTATGCCGCCGCCCTGGCGTTTGCCGCGACGCTCGTTTTGTTGCCGCTGCCTGGTCATGCACAATCGCCGGCGCCCACCGCCACTTCCGGTTCCGGCACCGCCAATACCGACAACACGCTGCTCGCGCCGTCATTGCCGAACGCTCCGGCCAATCCGCCGACGTTCCGCGCGCCCGGCGAACCGGCGGCGCCACCGAACCGATTTCTGCCACCCGGCACTTTCACCGGTGCGCAGAGCCGCATCGGCGCCACGCCGCTCTATGGCAGCCCGGGCGGCTTCGGTGCCGGCGACACCGGCTTCGATTCCTCGAACACACCACACAGCAAAAGGAGAAAAAAACTCACGCAAGCCCCTCCGCTGGCCGGACCGGCCACGCAGCAAGCTGACACGACCTTCGCTCCGGTGCCGAACTTCGCGCCCCCCGCGCCCTCCCAACCGCCGGTGCTGAAGAGGCCGCCGCCGGCGGAGGTCGCTCCGAAGAAGGCGGCGCGCCGGCCGGGCGCCAGCCTGCCACCTCCCCCCGATGAGGTGCCGATCAGCAACCCGCCGCCGGAGGTGCATCCGCTCGCCGCGGCCAATCGGCTCGGCGCCGTTATCGCGCCTCCGCCGGCGGAGCATTTCGATTACACGGCGACCCCGGCACCAACTTTGCAGCAGCCGAACACGTTCCTGCCGGGCACGCTGCCGGAACGGCTGCTGCCGATCGCGGAAACCGATCCGTATGCCGCGCTCGGCATCCGCGCCGGGTCGTTCCTGCTGCTGCCGTCGCTCGACCTCAACGGCGGCTATAGCACCAATCCCGAACGCACACCCGCCGGCAGCAGTCCGGGCTCGCCTTATTTGACCGCCGTTCCCGAGCTACGGGTGCAATCCGACTGGGAGCGCCATTCGCTCACTGCCGACATCGTCGGCTCCTATACGCAATACACCGAAGGCCTCGTTCCCTCGCTCAACGTTCCTTTCCTCAATTCCAAGGTCGACGCCCGCATCGACGTCACGCGCGAAACGCAAATCAACCTCGAGCAGCGTGTCATCATCTCAAGCGACAACCCCGGCAGCCCCAACCTGCAGGCCGAGCTGGCGCGGCTGCCGCCCAACCAGGACGTCGGCGAAACGCTCGGTCTCGACCAGCAATTCAACCGGCTATCGTTTTCGCTTCGCGGCACCTTCGATCGCGCCACCTACAACCCTTCCGAACTCACCAACGGCCAGAGCTCGACCAACTCCGACCGCAACTTCGACCAATATGCCGGCATCTTCCGGGTCGGTTACGAGCTCAATCCCGGCCTCAAGCCGTTCCTCGAAGTGCAGGAGGACCAGCGCATCCACGACGAACAGTTCGATCGCAGCGGTCTGCAGCGCGACTCGGTCGGCACGACTGCAAAACTCGGCAGCGCCGTCGATTTGTTCGGCTCGCTCACGGGCGCGATGGCGATCGGCTATGTCGAGCGCACTTACAAAGCCCCGACGCTGCCGCAAGTGAGCGGCGTGATCGCCGACGGCACGTTGCTGTGGAAGCCGACAGGGCTCACCACCGCCAAGCTCTCGGCGAGCTCGCAGGTCTACGAAACGGTGCTGGCCGGCGCCTCCGGCGAACTCAGCCGCGACATCAGCCTTGAAGTCGACCACGCTTTCCGCGCCTGGCTCATCGGCGTGGTCAAGGCCGGTTACGGCACCGACAATTATGTCGGTCTGCCGCTGTCGGACAATCGCTATTTCGTTTCCGTCGGCTTGACCTACATCTTCACCCGCGAACTGCAGGCCCGCGTGGAGCTGCGTCAGGATTGGCAGAACGCCACCGAATCGGATTTCTCCTACACCGCCACCACATTCCTCGTCGGCTTGCATCTGCAGCGCTGAGTGGCGACGATCGCAATGCCGTTCAGCTCCCGTTGAGGTCGGCGAGGATTTTCCTGATTTCGGCGCGAAAGCCCGGCGCGATATCGGGGCGGGCCAGCGCGTAGGACACGTTGGCGGCGAGGAAACCGACTTTAGAGCCGCAGTCGAAGCTGCGCCCCTCGAATTTCAGGCCGTAGAAGGGTTGCGTCTTCGCCAGCGCGATCATCGCGTCGGTGAGCTGAATTTCGCCGCCAGTGCCGCGGTCCTGTTTGCCCAGGAGATCGAGGATCTCCGGCTGCAGGATGTAGCGGCCGGTGAGAATGAGGTTCGACGGCGCCCGTTCGACCGACGGCTTTTCCACCATGCTGGTGATCGAGAACACCTTGCCTTTCGGCGCGCCGACGCCGACGAC
>Ga0181525_10003636_pt1 | contig 12094 bp, 8 predicted proteins | sample PEATcosm2014_Bin_48_FD_121100 | JGI IMG/M metagenome (GOLD analysis project Ga0181525, IMG submission 121100) | Peatland microbial communities from MTU Mesocosm Facility, Houghton, MI, USA - PEATcosm2014_Bin06_10_metaG | ecosystem: Environmental > Terrestrial > Soil > Wetlands > Peat | place... | reverse complement strand
CGGCAACAATCGCCGTCTTCTGCAACTTCTTGGTAGTGGCGGCGACCGCCTCACAAGTCTCGGCAAGCTTGCGCATGGATGTTCGGAGAATTATCAAAGATATTTTCCGAGGATAGCGTAAAGAAGGCGAATCGCCGTTCGAATTGAGGTTCGGATGAGCTCGCCCTGAGAAATACAGAGAATACCGTATGGACTCAGAGCCCGCGACCGAAGCACTATGGGAACATGGCGTTTCTCAGCCTGGACGACCGCATCCGCGAACTGTGCTCCAGGATTAGATTGCGGGATGGCGTATCCTCGCTGGTCCTTCCCTCGAGCCAACCGTCGCAGCCCGGACGCTGCCTCCGCTCCGTGCAGCCCGACGGCAGGCCTTTCTGGTCCTATATCTGGCCGCACCCCGCGCAAAGTACTGTCTCGAACGGACATAAAGCCACTCCAAGGCAACCGGTTCGCAACCCGCGGACAGACCAGCCCGAGCGACCCGCAGCTTAGGGAACGCCGCTGCCCTGTGGTAACCTACGGTTTGGCGCTTTTCCCGCGCCTGGAGCATCTAATCATCGTGCGTTCTCTGCGAAATTTCGTGCGTTTCCTGGTGGCCGTTCAGCTTTTGCCCGCTCTAGAAAGTGGCGAAGAAACCCTGGTCGGCGGCCAAGCTGTGCTCGAAGGCGTGATGATGCGCTCGCCGCACGCCTGGGCCATCGCCTGCCGCAAACCCACCGGCGAAGTTGTCACCATGAGTGAACCGCTCGAGCGCCCTTCGGAAAAGCATAAATGGATGGCCTGGCCCATCGTCCGCGGCGTGATGACGCTCGGTTACGCCATGAGCCTGGGCTACCGCGCCCTGCGCTTCTCCGCCAACCTGCTCATCGAAGACGTAATGCAGAGCGAAGATGAACATGTGGAGACGGGTGCCTCGCCCGTCCCGCTAAAGCCTGCCCTGAGCTTGTCGAACGGGCGAAGCGAGACGGAACCTTCCACGCACGCTGCCGCTACCGATGCGGACAAAGCTAAAGCCCGCGAGAAAGCCGCCGCCCTTAGCGGATGGCTCGCCGCCGGCAACGTGATCCTCTCCCTCGCCTTCTTCATCTTCATGTACAAGTATCTGCCGCTGCTCGCGGCCACGGAAATCAAGAAGTTCAACCCGACCCTCGGCGGACAGATCATCTTCAACCTGATCGATGGCGCCGTTCGCCTGATTCTGTTCCTGCTTTTCATCTGGGGAGTTTCCCTGTTCCCCGACATTCGCCGCGTCTACCAATATCACGGGGCCGAGCACAAAACCGTATTCGCCTTCGAAGACGGCAAGCCGCTCGAAACCGCGACCGTGCAGAAATATTCCACTTACCACCCGCGCTGCGGCACCAGCTTTCTAATGACGGTGATGCTGATCTCCATCGGCTTCTACATGCTGGTTCCGTTCACTACGTTCTGGGCGCGCTTCGCTTCGCGCATTGTGCTGCTGCCCGTCATCGCTGGCGTCTCGTATGAAATCATCCGCTTCGCCGCCAAGCATCGCGGCTCGCTCTTCGCGCTGATGACCGCGCCCGGCCTCTGGCTGCAGCGCATCACCACCCAGCCTCCGTCCGACGAAATGGCGCAATGCGCCATAGTCGCCCTCGACCACGCCATGGAGTTGGAAAAGAAAAATGGCGGCGAACTGGTGATTGCCTAGGGGGTTTCCCCCGCGCTAGTTCTCAGTTCCCAGTTCTCAGTTCTCAGCGAAAACCCATAGAATGAGTTGTCCCACGTGAGGAGCCGCTGCGGAGTTGCGAACTGGAGGTTGAGAGCCGAGTTTGTTAACTGAGAACCGAGAACTGAGAACTGATTCCGATGTTTGAACGTTTAGACCAAATCGAAGCCCGCTACGACGAACTGACCAACGCTCTCGCCTCGCCCGATATCGTCGACGATTCGGCGCGATACCAGAAAACTGCGAAGGCACATTCTGAAGTTGCGCCCATCGTCGAGAAGTATCGCGAGTTCAAGGATCTGACCCGCGGCATCGCCGAGAGTAAAGCTATGCTGGCCGAGGAAAAAGATCCTGAGATGCGGGCCTACGCTCAGGAAGAACTCAACAAACTGGAACCGCGTGTCACCGCCATCGAAGAAGAACTGAAAGTTCTGTTGTTGCCAAAGGACCCGAACGACGAGAAGAACATCATCCTCGAAATCCGGGCCGGAACCGGCGGAGACGAAGCTACACTCTTCGCCGCCGAAATCTTCCGCATGTACACGCGTTACGCGGAAACCCAGCGCTGGAAGGTCGAAGTCCTTTCCTCTTCGGAATCGTCGGCCGGTGGCCTGAAAGAAGTCATCGCCATCATCGAAGGCACTCGCGTATTCTCGCAGCTCAAGTACGAAAGCGGCGTCCATCGCGTACAACGCGTGCCCGCCACCGAGCAGCAGGGACGCGTTCACACCTCCGCCGTCACTGTCGCTGTGCTGCCCGAAGCCGAAGACGTCGACATCAAAATCGAAGCCAAAGACTTGCGCATCGACACTTTCTGCTCCTCCGGCCCCGGCGGCCAGTCGGTGAACACAACATATTCCGCCGTCCGCATCACGCATATTCCGACCAACACGGTGGTGAGTTGCCAGGACGAAAAATCACAGATCAAGAACCGCGAGAAAGGCATGCGCGTGCTGCGTTCCCGTCTCTATGAAATTGAAATGGAGAAGCAGCAGTCGGCGCTGGCCAAAGAACGGAAAGCCATGGTCGGCTCCGGCGACCGCAGTGAGAAAATCCGCACCTACAACTTCCCGCAAAACCGCTTAACCGACCACCGCATCGGATTCACCATCCATCAACTCGAACAAGTGATGGACGGCAAACTCCAGCCGCTGATCGAGGCGCTCACGACGCACTACCAGGCAGAAAAACTGAAGCAGGAAGCCACCACCGCAGTTTAGGGGTGCCGCGCGGGCGCTCTTGCCCGCGAAGCAGGAGAGACGATGTCGGAACTCGACAAGACGCTCGCGTCAACCCTCATCGATCGCTACACCGTCAACGCCGCCCGCGTCCGCGAACTAGCCGCGCCTCTCGCCAACGCGCAGTTCTGGCAAAAGCCGTTTCCCTACGGCAACAGTTTCGGCCATCTCGTTCTTCATCTCACCGGGAACCTGAACTACTACATCGGCACGCAGATCGCCCAAACCGGCTACGTCCGCGACCGCCCGCGCGAGTTCAATGACCCGAATCCTCCATCGAAAGACGAAGCTCTCAAACGCTTCGACGGCACCGTCGATATGGTTCTCAAAACCATCCGCGCGCTATCGCCCGAGGATTGGTCGGCTCCATACTCAGGCGTTGGCACCCCTGCAAAAACTCGCCTCGACATCCTTCTCGTCTGCGCCACCCACATGCAGCACCACATCGGCCAGATGATTTATCTGGGATACGAACTGCAGAGGCCAGCAAGAGAATAGATCGAACCGAGGTCTTTCTCCCGTCCTCTGCGGCCTTTCTCCGCGCCCTCGGCGGTTAAAGGCTTTGAAAGATTCGCCCATCCCCATTTCCCGGGGATAACTGTCCCCAGCGTCTCTGTGATGAAATGATCTTGTGCTGCTAAAACAAGCCCTGCCCGACGCCATCACTCGCCTCACCACGGAACACGTTCCTTCCCCGCGCCTGAACGCCGAACTGCTCCTGATGTTCACTCTCAACTGCGACCGCGCCTATCTCTACGCGCATCCTGAGCGCGAACTCAGCGGTGATGAACAAACTCGTTACGATGCCGCGCTCGCAGAACGCGCCCGCGGCGTTCCCGCGCAATACATCACCGGCCATCAGGAATTCTGGGGCATGGATCTGATTGTCTCGCCGGCGGTTTTGATCCCACGCCCGGAAACCGAGCACGTAATCGAAACCGTGCTGGATCTTGTAGGGCCGGCGTCCCTTCGGCAAGCTCAGGGCAAGCCCTCTCCCGCCAGCCTTCTCCGCATCGCCGACGTGGGCACGGGCTCCGGTTGCATCGCGCTGGTGCTAGCCAAGGAACTACCGCAAGCCGAAGTCCACGCTACCGACATTTCCCCCGCCGCGCTCGAAGTAGCCCGCGCCAACGCCGCCCGCCATCAACTCGAGACCCGCGTTCAGTTTCACGAAGCCGACCTGCTTGCCGGATTCGACAACAACTCCTTCGACTTCATCGTCTCCAACCCGCCCTACGTCGGCGAATCGGAAGAAGATCAGGTTCAACTCGAAGTCCGCAAGTTCGAGCCGCGCAGCGCCGTCTTTGCCGGACCCACGGGAACAGAGGTGATCGCGCGTCTGATTCCGCAGGCCCATGCTGCGCTCAAGCCGGGCGGATGGCTGGTGATGGAAATGAGCGGAACGATTGTGGAAGAGGTGAGAGCCTTGTTACGGGATTGGAAGGAAGTTTTGATCAAGCCGGACCTGCAATCGATCCCCCGCGTCGTGCAAGCGCGAAAGCAATGAGGTTTTGCTCTTCTTAGCGTCCTTAGCGCAACCTTGGCGAACTTTGCGGTTAAAAGTTTTTGCTTTTGGTCTTTGCCCGAAGGCTACCGCGGAACCGTCGCCGGCAATATCTCTTCCACGTCCACAATGCTCGTAGGATACTTGCCGGTATAGCAAGCCGAGCAGTAAGAGGTCTTCTCGCCCTCGCCGCACGCCTTCTTCAGCCCTTCCAGCGAGAGGTAAGCCAGTGAATCGGCGCGAATGTACTGGCGAATCTCGTCGATCGATTTGTTGGCGGCGATCAGCTGATTTTTCGAAGGCGTGTCCACGCCGTAGTAGCAAGGCGAAACGGTGGGCGGGCACGAAATGCGCATGTGCACTTCCTTCGCCCCCGCGCTGCGGATCATGCGGACGATCTTGCGGCTGGTGGTGCCGCGCACAATCGAATCGTCAATCAGCACCACGCGCTTGCCTTCCAGCAGCGAGCGCACCGGATTTAGTTTCAGCTTCACCCCGAAGTCGCGGACGCTCTGGCTGGGTTCGATAAACGTGCGGCCAACATAATGATTGCGGATCAAGCCAAAGCGGAATGGAATTCCGCTCTCCGCCGCGTAGCCCACGGCGGCGGTCACGCCCGAATCGGGCACTGGGACCACAAGATCGGCCTCCACCGGCGCTTCGCGCGCCAACTGCCGTCCCAACTCTTCGCGGCTGGCCTGCACCGCGCGGCCGAATACCATGCTGTCGGGCCGCGAAAAATAAACATGCTCGAAAATGCAACTCGATTGCGGCGCAGCCGGCGCATAAAAACTCGACCTGATTCCTTCCGGCCCCACCACGATCAACTCGCCAGGCCTTACGTCGCGTTCGTAAGTCGCTCCAATCAAATCGAAAGCGCAAGTTTCCGAAGCGAACACGATGGTGTCGGCTTTCTGTCCTTCCAGCGCGGGAATGCGTCCCATAGCCAGCGGCCGGAAGCCGCGCGGATCGCGCGCCGCAATGATCCGGTCCGGGCTCATCAACACCAGCGAAAACGCGCCTTCCACACTTCGCAGCGCGTCCGCAATCGCTTCCGGCAAAGTGTGCTCGTGCGAAAGCGCGATCAGATGGACAATCACTTCCGTATCGCTGTTGGTCTGGAAAATCGATCCCTGCCGCTCCAGCCGGCTGCGAACTTCCTGCGCGTTTACCAGATTGCCGTTGTGTGCTACGGCAATCGAACCTTTATTCGATTGCACCAGAATCGGCTGTGCATTCAGCAGCGCCGAATCGCCGGCAGTTGAGTAGCGCGTGTGTCCAATAGCGAGCGTGCCGCGAATCTTCGAAAGCACGTCTTCAGTAAAAATATCGGCAACCGTCCCCATCGCCTTGTGGACGCGGGAAGTCAGCCCATCGGAGGTAACAATCCCCGCCGACTCCTGCCCGCGATGCTGCAAAGCATGAAGCCCGAGGTAAGCGAGCTTCTCCGCCTCAGGGTGCGAGAATATCGCGACCACACCGCACTCGTCGTGAAATTTATCGGTCAGCATTTAGCTTTTAGCCCTTAGCCCTTAGCTCAGTTCTTCTCTGCAAACTCTGTGGCAGTTCTCCGCGCACTCTGCGGTTAAAAGCTTTCAATCCGCGGCCACCAACTCCGGATCAGTTCTCAAACTCGCTTCCAGCGTCGACTCGTAAGTCGAGTTCAAATCTGACACTGCCGCCGACACCACCACGCGTCCATCGAGTGAAATCTCCAGACGCTCCGGAATCGTCTCGCCCAGCACGTCAGCGGCAATGCCATACCTGTCCGCAACCTGTTGGATTCGCGAAACGTTCTCCGGGTCGCACGACAGCACGATTCGGCTCGCGTCTTCGCCAAACAGCGCGAATTCCGACGGAAGCCCGCCAGATGCCAGGTTCGCCCGCGCACCCACGCCTTTCGCAAATCCCTTTTCCGCCAATGCGACCGCCACACCACCATCCGCGCAATCATGTACCGAACCGACCAACCCCTGTTGAATCAGTTCGATGACCGCCTTCTGCAGCGCCGCTTCCTTTTCCAAATCGAGTTCCGGAGGATACCCCCACAGCGCTCCCAGAATTTCCTTCGCGTATTCCGATGACCCAAATTCGCTCTCCACATCGGTGATATCGGCTGCTTCGCCCGCGCGCAATAGCACGATCGTGCGCCCGGCGGCGGCAAAGTGCATCTTCGCGGTCTTGCTCACGTCGTCGAGAATCCCCACAACTCCAAGCACCGGCGTGGGATAAATCCCCTCGCCCAGCGTTTCGTTATAAAAACTGACGTTGCCGCCAGTGATCGGAATCTCCAACTCCTCGCACGCTTTCGTGATGCCATCGATGGTCTGCGAGAACTGCCACATGATGTGCGGCTTTTCGGGATTGCCGAAGTTCAGGCAATTGGTTGCGCCCACAGGAGTTGCTCCCGAACACGCGACTTTTCGCGCAGCCTCGGCCACGGCATGCATCGCGCCCAGCCGCGGATCGAGATAGCACCAGCGGCTGTTGCCATCGAGCGCCATCGCCAGTCCGCGCTGCAGAATATCCTGCGACAAGCCCGCATTAAGATTCTTGATGCGAATCACGCCCGCATCGCCCGCGCCCGGCGCCTCGACCGTGTTGGTCTGCACCATGTGATCGTACTGCTGCCAAACCCAGCGCTTGCCGCAAATGTTCGGGCTGGCTAAAAGCTGCTTCAAATTCTGCGTGAAGTCGTTGCCGGCGTTGAGTTTGATGTGCTCCGGCATCTCGCGCGGCACGGGTGGTTCCCAGCGTTCGAGCGGACGTTTGTACACTGGCGCATCGTCGGTAAGCGCGGGATTCGGAATCTCGGCCACAACTTCGCCGTGATGCAGCACGCGCAACTTGTTGTCGGTCGTGACTTTGCCGACCTCGACCGCGTCCAGTCCCCACTTTTCGAAAACGCGGAAGACTTCTTGCTCGCGGCCTTTTTCCGCCACCAGCAGCATGCGCTCCTGCGATTCGCTTAGCATGATTTCGTAGGCGCTCATGCCGGTTTCGCGTTGCGGCACCCGATCGAGTTCGATCTCGACTCCCACGCCGCCGCGCCCACCCATCTCGCAGGTCGAGCACGTAAGTCCCGCCGCGCCCATGTCTTGAATGCCAACGATCGCTCCCGTCTGCATGGCTTCAAGGCAGGCCTCGAGCAACAACTTTTCCAGGAACGGATCGCCGACCTGCACGTTCGGACGCTTGGCTTCTGATGCTTCGCTGAATTCCTCGCTGGCCATAGTCGCGCCATGAATGCCGTCGCGCCCAGTCTTCGAGCCGACATAGATCACCGGATTGCCTTCGCCGGCGGCGCGGGCGTAGAAAATTTCATCCTTGCGAACCAGGCCCATGGCGAACGCGTTCACCAGCGGATTGCCCGAGTAGCACGGCTCAAACTTGGTTTCGCCGCCCAGGTTCGGCACGCCGAAGCAGTTGCCATAAGACGCCACGCCGCTGACTACGCCCTCGAGGATGGAGTGGTTGCGATGGAGTTCGTGCTTCTCAGTGCTGCCAGCCGTGATCGGGCCGAAGCGCAGTGAATCCATCACTGCCACCGGTCTTGCGCCCATGGTGAAGATGTCGCGCAGAATTCCGCCTACGCCCGTGGTTGCTCCTTGAAAGGGCTCAATGAAGCTGGGGTGATTATGTGACTCGATTTTGAAGGCGCAGGCCCAACCATCGCCGATGTCGATGATGCCGGCATTCTCTCCCGGGCCTTGCAGCACGCGCTTGCTGCGCGTGGGCAGGCGCTTCAGATGCACGCGCGACGATTTGTAGGAACAGTGCTCGCTCCACATCACGCTGAAGATGCCGAGTTCGGTCAGTGTGGGCTCGCGGTCGCCGAGAAGCTGTTTGATTTTTTCGTACTCGCCGGAAGTGAGCCCGTGCTGCCGGAGGGTCTCCGGAGAAATGGCAGTGGTCGTGGACGTGGTCATGGGGAAGTTCTATTGTCGCATTTAGCGAGGCGGGTGGGTAGGGCTTTATTGCGGCGTCGTTGGTCGTTAGTCGTTGGCCGTTGGCCGGGGAATTACGATGGGCTCGTGGCGAACGACTAGCAACCGGCGACCGGAACGGCCCAGCGTTTTCAACGACTTATCTGTAAGCTATTGATAATACAAGAGGCGCACGCTGGATGGACATTCCAGACCGTACGATGTCCTTTGTTTTCATCGCAGGATCTGTAAGTTGTTGAAAAACGGTGAGCGAGTCCGGCCCAGGTGCCGAATGGAACCGCGCGCAGGATGCCCCTAGAGCGCACAGATTTGGCCCGTGCTTGCATTCTCTTGGTTCGATGGCACCCGAGGTCGTCCGGCGGGATCGCCGGGGCTTAAATCGCTTCTAATGCGAAAATCCCCGCAAGTTGTTGAAATTGTCTGTAACCTGTTGAACTTATCCAGAAGCTATTGATAACATTGGCATGGGCATAATTCATGGAGCCCCGGACGCCCCCGTCCGGGGAGCAGCGCCACGAACCTCGCAACGTCTACTGAATTGAACTCCGCAGGGCGGACGAGAGCCTGCCCTGAGCTTGCCGAAGGGCGTCCGCCCCTCCATTAACTTGTTTCCGGTAAGATGCCAGCCAGATGAAATCGATCATCGTAGGTACGGCGGGGCATATCGACCATGGCAAGACAGCGCTGGTGAAGGCGCTGACCGGAATCGATGCCGACCGACTGGAGGAAGAGAAGCGGCGCGGCATCACCATTGACCTGGGCTTCGCCCATATGGATTTGCCCGGCGGAGGTGACGAGAAAACGCCCGGCGATGTCCTGCGGCTGGGCTTCGTCGACGTTCCCGGACACGAGCGCTTTGTGCGCAATATGTTGGCGGGCGTAGGCGGCATCGATCTGGTGCTGCTGGTGATTGCGGCGGATGAGGCGATCAAGCCGCAGACGCGCGAGCATTTCGACATCCTGCAACTGCTCGGCGTGCGGCGCGGCATCACCGTGCTAACCAAATCGGATGCGGTGGATGCGGAGACGCTCGAGGTGGTCCGACTGGAGGTGGAAGAGTTTCTGCGTGGGAAGTTCCTGGGTCAACCCAGCATGGACAACCCAAATTCAGACAACCCAAGTTCAGACAACCCAAACCCAATTATCGCCGTGAGTTCGCTGACTGGGGCTGGACTCGAAGACTTAAAGCGCGCCATCGCAGCGGCCGCGGCCGGCGTCCCGCCGCGGGATTCGCGTGCGATTGCGCGGCTGCCCATTGACCGCGTGTTCACCATGAAGGGTTTCGGCACGGTGGTGACTGGGACTCTGGTCGCAGGTACGATTCGGCACGAAGATGAGCTGGAAGTCTTTCCGACCGGGCGGCGAGTGCGGGTGCGCGGCGTGCAGGTGCACGGGCAGACAGCGGAGGCGGCGGTCGCGGGGCAACGGACCGCGTTGAACGTAGCGGGAGCGAGTACGGAAGATCTGTCGCGAGGCATGACGCTGGCGCCCGCGGCAACGTTCGAAACCACGCGACTCGCGGATGTCCGGCTGCGGCTGTTAGCTTCCGCGCCGCGTCCGCTAAAGAACCGCGCGCGAGTGCATTTTCATTCCTACACGATGGAGACTGTGGCTGAGATTGTGCTGCATGGGATGAAACAGATTGCGCCTGGCGATGAAGCATTTGCGCGCTTGAAGCTGCCGGAAGCGGCGCTGCTGTTGCCTGCGGACCGGTTCATCCTGCGGCAGTTTTCGCCTGTGGTGACGATTGGGGGAGGCGTGGTGCTGGATGCGGCGCCTATGGCGCGCGGACGAGGCGTCCGCGCCTCCATGAGTTCGCAGATTGCATTCCTGCAAACTCTTGCCAGCGGCGGTGCGGGGGCGATTCTCCTGGCGCGTGTCGCGCGGCGGCAGCATGAGGGGATTTCGATTGCTCAACTTGTGGCCGAAACTGGTTGGTCCAAAAACGTGATCGAATCGGAACTCGCTCAGCCGCTCAAGCTGGGCAAGTTGGTGCGAGCCGGAGAGATATTCCTGGACCTGGCTGCGCTCGAGGAACTGAAGGTGCACGTCATAAGCGCGACGGCGGAGTTCCACAAGAAAAATCCGCTGGTGAGCGGAATCAGCAAAGAGGAATTGCGGGCGCAGGTGGACGCGTCGCCGGAAGTCTTCGAGGGCGTCGCCAACATGCTCATGCGCGATAAAAAAATCGAAATCACCGGAGACCTGGTACGGCTGCCGGGGCTGGGCGTGGTCATGAAAGATGAAGAGGCGGAATCGAAGAAGAAAATCGAGGACGCGTTTGCCGCGGCTGGGTTGAAAGTTCCTGCATTACAGGAAGTGATTGCGGGGCTGAAGGTGGACAAAGTGCGGGCGCAGAAGATCGTGACTCTTCTGCTGCGGGACAAAGTGCTGGTCAAAGTCTCCGACGATCTGGTGTTTCACCGCAGCGCGCTGGAAGGGTTGCGGCGGCAGATGGCGGCGTACAAGGCGAAATCGGCGAAAATCGACGTGGCGCAATTCAAGGAGATGACCGGAGTGACGCGCAAATACGCGATTCCCCTGCTGGAGTATCTGGACCGCGAGCGAGTCACTAGACGCATTGGGGATGCGCGGGAAATTCTCTAAACCTTTTGCCACGGATCACACGGATTTCCACGGATAAAACAAAAGAATGGGTTATCCGTGTAAATCCGTGAGAATCCGTGGCTAACTTCAGATTTTTTCTTCCGGGAATTCAAGTTCCAGCCCCAGCGGATCCGTGACCCGGTTGGTCAGGTTGGCGAGTCCCGCGAGCATGTGAATGTCTACGATCTCGGGCTCGGAGAAATTCTTCTTCAGTTCGTCGAAGTCGTCGTTGTTGATTTCGTGCGGGGCGCGAGTCAGCTTCTCAATGTAGTTGAGTGCCGCGCGCTCTCTATCGCTATAACGCGAGTAGTTACCGGCTTTGAGCTCGGTCCAGTCTTCGGCGGTGAGTCCGGCGCGCTTGGAGGCTGCGACGTGATGCTGGGTGCAGTAATGGCATCCGTTGATGAAAGAGACGCGCAGGTAGATCAGTTCATAAAGCTTGCGGTCGAGGGAGCGGCCCACGCTGGCGTAGAAGCTTAGAAAATTCTTAAGCATCTCGGGACGATGAGCCAGCGCCTTTTGCACGTTGCCTGGCTTGCCGCGCAGCGCGGTGTCGTAAATCTCGCGTACTTCAGGGGATGCGGCTTCCGGGGCGATTAAAGAGATGCGTGCCATCGAATCCTCCAAGAGATGAGCAGGTTGTTTCATGATAGATGAAGGGTTGATTAGAAGCGATGGGCGAACTTGAGCCGGTTGACCTTTCAGTGCAGGAAAGTCTTGAGATTGCCGATAGGCTTGTATAGAGCCCTTCGTCTTTTCACTATGAAAATAATCTGGTCCGGCATAATTCTGATTTGCTGGTCGCTGCTATTCGCATCGATGTTCGCACCGACGTTCGCATCGGGGCAAGATACGGGAGTCGCAGGCGCCAAATCGAACATTCTTGCCCTGGAGAATGCCTGGGATCAGGCACAGGAGCGCGGGGACGCCAAGGCTCTTGCCGCACTTTTCGACAATGCTCTTATCTTCGTCGACTACGACGGGAAGCTGTTGACTAAAGCGGAGTATCTGGCGCGGGTAAAGTCGAACGACACGCACATGGTGCAGATTGTGGCGGAACAAATGAGCGTACAGGTGTTTGGGAACACGGCGATCGTCGTCGGAACCT
>Ga0181525_10003634_pt1 | contig 12097 bp, 9 predicted proteins | sample PEATcosm2014_Bin_48_FD_121100 | JGI IMG/M metagenome (GOLD analysis project Ga0181525, IMG submission 121100) | Peatland microbial communities from MTU Mesocosm Facility, Houghton, MI, USA - PEATcosm2014_Bin06_10_metaG | ecosystem: Environmental > Terrestrial > Soil > Wetlands > Peat | place... | reverse complement strand
GGAGTCGATTGCCGTGAACGCATCGAAGGCATACTGATCCTGGCTCAACACTCCGAGCTTGCGGGGACGAACGACCGTGCCTTTTTGCGGTTCGAGTTCGCCGCTTAGCAGCTTCATGAACGTAGACTTGCCTGAGCCGTTGGGCCCGGTCAGGCCATAGCGCTTGCCCGGCGTAAATGCCGTTGAGACTTCATCAAACAGAATTTTGGCGCCGTAGCGCATCGAAACATTGCTGACTGAAAGCATGATTTCTGGTTTCTCTTCTTCTGCGCTTCGACTGGGAAACCGCTTCAGGAAGCGTTCATCTGAAACTGCGGGGAATTTCCGCCAAAACGGTACGCAGCTGGAGTTAATAGAATATCATGGCGGCGTTTTGAGGCCGTCGGGCCTTTAGTTCCACGGATCGATCAGGGGCGCCGAAATGTCATCGAAGTGGGCAGCATTGCGTGTCGCCAGGCTGGTGTGTCGCGCCAGGACGATACCTGCGATCATGGTATCGCGGAGATCGCGAGGACGACCCTGCACTCTTCGCAAGGCCATCAAAGCAGCCGCTTGCTGCGCGGCTTCGGTATCAAAAGGAACGATCTGCTCATTCATGCGTGCAAGAACTTCGTTGAATCTTTGACTGAGAAGATCGCGACGCTTACTGTTGGGCATAATCTGCAACCCTAGTCGAATCTCGAAAACCGTAATGGCTGTTATCCACAGGGACAATCGAGGCTGCCGATCAAGCCATCCGATCACCCTTGGACTCGGTGAACGCAGCATAAACTCGGACACTACATTTGTGTCGAGAATGGTCATTCTTCGAAGTTAGGGGGCTTGATCTCGAACCCTCGTAGTTCTTGAATTGGTTCGTCAAGACCAATGTCGGCAAATAAGGCAGCCAATTCCGTCCCGAGACCGAATTCGGATTTCTTCTCTTCCTTGTGTACGGCGGCGCGCAGAATGTCGCGGACTTCTTCCTCCATGCTGCGGCCGTTGCGTTTGGCGCGGCGCTGTAGGCGCGCTTTTACGGACTCTTCGAGATTGCGGACAAGAAGCTGCGCCATAGTCAACCACCATACACGGATATCATGATAGCACTTTAAGGTGCTATCACGCTATCACAATAAAAGGCTAGTGCCCCCCGCTCAACTCCCTGACGATCGCCCCCACAAACTGCTTGGCGTCGCCGAAGAGCATCAGGGTATTGGGGAGGTAGTAGAGCGGATTATCGATGCCGGCGAAGCCGGGGCTCATGCTGCGTTTGATCACCATGACGGTATGGGCTTTGTCGACATCGAGGATGGGCATGCCGTAGATGGGGCTGGTGGCGTCGTTGCGCGCGGCCGGGTTTGTAACATCGTTGGCGCCAATCACCAGGGCAACATCGGTTTGCGGGAAATCGCCGTTGATCTCTTCCATTTCGATGAGGCGGTCGTAGGGAATGTCGGCTTCGGCCAGCAGCACGTTCATGTGGCCGGGCATGCGTCCGGCGACAGGATGGATGGCGAAGCGAACCTCGACGCCCTTCTTGGTGAGGATGTCGTAAAGTTCGCGAACTTTATGCTGCGCCTGCGCCACCGCCATGCCGTAGCCGGGTACGATGACTACTTTGTTGGCGGCGGAAAGAATTGCAGCTGACTCTTCTGCCGTGGCGCTGTGTACTGGCTTGGCTTCCTGCCCTCCAGCGACGGCGGCCTGCACCTGGCCGAACGCTCCAAACAAAACATTGGTAAACGACCGGTTCATCGCCTTCGACATGATGACCGAGAGAATCAGACCGGAAGATCCGTCGAGGGCGCCGGCGATGATTAACAGCTTGTTGTTGAGCACGAATCCCATGGCCGCCGCCGACAGCCCGGCATATCCATTCAACAGTGAGATCACGGTCGGCATGTCGGCGCCGCCGATCGGGATGATAAGCATTACGCCGAAGATCACCGAAATACCCACGATCAAAGGGAACAACTGCTTTGCTTCCGGATGCAACACAAGGTAAACCGCACTGGCAATGGCGACCGCCAGCAGCAGAAAGTTGACGAGATTCTGTCCTTTATAAGTGATGGGGCGTTGAGGCAGGATTTCCTGGAGCTTTCCGGCGGCCATCAAACTGCCAGTGAAGGTCAGTCCTCCGAGAATTACCTCCATCGAGAGCACCGACATCATGAACTTGGGAACGTTCGGAGTACGCAGATAAAACTCAGCGGTTCCGACCAGGGTGACGCACAATGCGCCGAAGGCGTGGCTGAGCGCAGTCCGCTGCGGGACGGCGGTCATCTGCACCATGCCGAGCGGGATGCCGATGCCGCTGCCCAGCACGAGGCCGACGGCGATCCATTTGTAGTCGACGATGCCGTAGTGCAGCAAAGTGCCGGCGATGGCCAGCACCATGCCGATTTCACCCGCCCAAATGCCGTGACGGGCGGTGGCTGGCGAACTCATCCACTTCAGCGAGAGGATAAAAAGCGCGCTGGCGATGAGGTAGATGATTTCGATAACGTACTGACTTCCGGCGAGCTCGGGGTTCATTTATTCCCACCCGTATTCTTCGCCGGACGGCTGCTCTTGAACATCTTCAACATGCGGTCCGTGATAAAGAACCCTCCCACCACGTTGCTGGTGGCGGCGACGATGGCGATCACGCCCAGCACCGTGGCGAATTCGCTCTTGCGCTCGCCCACCAGCACAATCGCGCCCACCACCGCGATAGCATCCAGAGCGTTGGTCAACGACATCAGCGGCGTGTGCAGCAATGGCGAAACGTGGCGGATCACCTCAAAGCCGATGAAGCAGGCCAGCATGAAAATGAAAAGATCGTCGATTAGATTGGAACTCATTGTGTTCTCTCGGGGGCTGAAGCCCGCATTCTCTTTGCTCTCTGCGGCACGGCTGAAGCCGTGCCCTGATACGAACCGTTAAGCACTTCACTGCGCAACCAATGCCGGAAGCTTGAAAAAATCCCTCACCCGCGCGTTCACGATTTCGCCGCCGCGCGTGACCACGGTTTCGCGGATGATTTCGTCCTGCAGATTGAGTTGCAGCTTGCCCTCTTTCATCATGTAGGCAAGAAATGTGGCCACATTGCGGGCGTACATCTGGCTGGCGTGGTATGGCACGCTGCTGGCCAGGTTGATGGCGCCGATAATCGTTACGCCGTGGGCCTTTACCGTCTCCCCGGTGCGGGTGAGTTCGCAGTTGCCTCCGCGCTCGGAAGCGAGGTCGACGATCACGGAGCCGGGCGCCATGCCTTTGACCATGTCGGCGGTAATCAGCACGGGAGATTTTTTGCCGGGAATGACAGCGGCGGTGATGACGACATCGCTTTCCGCGACCACGCGGGTCAGCAGCTCGCGCTGGCGGGCGTAAAAAGTTTCATCCTGCGCGGTACCGTAGCCCCGGGCATCCTGCGCGTTCTGCGCTTCGAGCGGTAATTCGACGAAGCGGCCGCCCAGGCTCTGCACCTGCTCTTTCGCAGCCGGGCGCATATCATAGGCGGACGCGACCGCGCCCAGCCGCCGCGCGGTCGAAATGGCCTGCAGCCCCGCAACTCCGGCGCCGATGACGAACACTCGCGCGGGCGTGATGGTTCCGGCAGCCGTCGTCATCATGGGAAAAATTCTGATCGAAGTCTCCGCCGCAAGCAGTACGGCTTTGTAGCCGCAAATCGTGCCCATGGAAGAAAGCGCATCCATGCTTTGGGCGCGGGTAGTGCGGGGGACAAGTTCGACCGCGAATGAAGTCACACCGGCTGCGGCAATCTGCTGGATCACTTCAGCAGACCCAAAGGGCCGAAGAAAGCCGATCAGCAACTGGTCGCGCCGCAACAGAGGAAGGTCTGCTTTGCCGGTCACATCATTGGAGCCGTAACATAGCACCTGCACGATAACGTCAGCGGCACCGAAGACTGCGGCGCGATCGGCAAGAACCTTTCCACCCTTCTCGACGTAAGCCGCATCCGGATAACCAGAGCCTTCGCCCGCGCCTGGTTCGATGACGACTTCGAGTCCGGCCTTGGCCAGCATGGGGATGACGGCAGGAACTAAGGCGACGCGCCGCTCTCCGGGATAGCTTTCTTTGGGAACTCCAACGATCACGCGCTCATCCTTTCTGCGGGAAGAATTATCGCCGGGCCTGCTTGCCACCTCGGCCGCAGTTTCAATCGCAGACGATCCCGTCATGGCTGGGTTGCCGGCAAATCTGCGACCCTCACAATGGTGCACTCTATTTGCTTGCCGGTGCTGCTCTTCAGTTTGCCTTTGTTGCCGCCGACCTCGTACTTCAAGTCGCTGCCGACGACGAAATCGGTCGCTTTCAAGGACTCCTTCTCGTTCGTGCGGCAGGTGTACTGCTTACCCGAAGCTGCGAAGGAAAGATCGTATTGCTGATTCTTGTGGGTCTTGTCGGTCATTCCGGTCGGCTGGAAATCCTTCAGCGTGGTCATGCCCTCGATCTTCGAGCCTGCCGACGCCGTAATCGCGATCATCATCATTGCTGTGAGGAGCGCAACCGATTTACTCGTACGCATGATCCACCTCCGGGTTGATTGTACGTTAAGCTCTTTTCGGCCCCAAGGGCGAGCTCCCATGTCATTTGACGGCTATAATTCTCAGCTCTGTGACCTGCCTGATCCATCGTGCCGGTCGCTTATCGCCGGGCGCCACGATCCGGAAGGGGCCTTCTAGCGGTTTGCCTTCGCGCTTGTCTGCAAGAATGATTCGAACGAAGGCGTCGAGTCATCATGCTCTCCTGAAACCGACCGCAATATAGCATGCTCAATGCTGTCTTTCCCGCCGCCGAATCGCTATTCGATTGCCGGCATTCTTTTTCGAGAAAAATTCTGTCTGGGTCACGCGCACGAATCGCAGATTTAAGCAAGAATACAGTTGTGCAGCAGGCACAATCGACAGAAGCATCCGGAGCCGGCCAAAGTCCGTTCAAGGGCTTTTCGCATGCGTGGCGGGCATTGCGGCACCGCAACTTCAGATTGTTCTTCACCGGTCAGAGCATTTCGCTGATCGGCACCTGGATGACCCGGGTCGCCACCAGTTGGCTGGTGTACCGACTTACGGGTTCCGCGTTACTTCTGGGCCTGGTGGGCTTTGCCGGGCAGATTCCCACATTCCTGCTGGCTCCTTTCGCCGGGGTTCTGGTTGATCGTTTGGATCGCCGGAAGATCCTGGTGTGGACGCAAGCTCTGGCCGGTTTGCAATCGTTGGCGATGGCGGTTCTGACTCTCGCCAAAGTGATCAACATCCACGAGATCATCTGGCTTAGTGCTCTCCAGGGACTGATCAATGCCTTCGACATGCCCGGGCGGCAGGCCTTCCTGGTGCAAATGATCGAGGACAAGCAAGACCTCGGCAACGCCATCGCGCTCAATTCTTCCATGGTCAATATGGCTCGGCTGGTTGGGCCTGCGTTGGCGGGGCTTGTCATTGGATCGGTGGGGGAGGGATATTGTTTCCTGATTGATGGCATCAGCTATCTTGCCGTCATCGCATCGTTGCTGCTGATGCGCGTGACGGTGGCCGCTGCGGTACGTTCTCAGTTGTCGATGCTCGAGCAACTCAAAGACGGCTGGACTTATGTGAGCGGCTTCGCACCGATACGAACCATTCTTTTGCTCTTCGCATTAATCAGCCTGATGGGCATGCCGTTCATGGTGCTGATGCCAATTTTCGCGTCGAAAGTTCTGCATGGTGGACCACATACTCTCGGCTTTCTGCTGGGAGCCTCCGGCATAGGCGCTTTGATCTCCGCCGTCTCTCTGGCGCTGCGCAAGACGGTGCGAGGACTGACCAGCATGATCCAGATTTCGGCCGCGCTCTTTGGCACAGGTCTCATCTGCTTTGGTTTATCGCGAATTCTTGTGCTGTCTTTGTTCCTTATGTTGATCGTCGGCTTTGGCATGATGCAGGGTTTGGCGGCGAGCAACACCGTCATCCAGACTCTGGTACCGGAAGATAAGCGGGGCCGGGTCATGAGCTATTACACGATGGCTTTCGTGGGCATGGCGCCGTTCGGCAGTTTGCTGGCCGGCGGACTCGCGCACCGGCTGGGTGCGCCGCACGCAGTCATGATTACGGGAGCGTTCTGCCTTGCGGGATCGGCGTGGTTTTCGACGCAACTGAAGTCGATTCGGAAGATCATGCGGCCTATCTACATCGAGATGGGCATTATTCGAAGCGAGCTGCAGCCAGCTCTGGAAGATCAGGTCGGGCGCTGAAAGCAACCGCGGAGTTGCGACGTTTCACTTCAGCCCGTAAACTGCCAAATAATAGTTCGCCGGGCCGGGAGCAGGTCTGGGGCCGACGTAGCGCTGCAGCGGTTCAGCATCTCCCGCGGTTCCCACGAAGACTTTTCCATTCGCGATGGTGGGCGGGTTGAAGCGCGCCAACAGACCGAAGCTGTCCCTGGTGTCGGATGCGTTGGCATCCTTGCCCTGACTGCGCCACAGTTCCTTCGTAATGTCTTCGGCGTTGAAGGCGATGAGCATGCCCTTCACGCCGCGGCAGCTGTTGCCATCGCCATTCGCCGGCACGAGCGCCCACACGATGCCCGTACCTGGGGTCGATCCGTTACTCGACACACCGAGCAGGCCCCCGGGCATCCACACTCCGTGATTTGCCTGCGATTGACAGGCGGGAACCTGGTTCAATTTCGGCTGCACCCAGTCGCCAACCTTCACCGCCGGTACGTTGAATTTGCCGCCTTGGAAAGGAAATGCCTTCAGTGGGTCGCCCTCGCCCATTACGTAGAGCCAAGTCTGATTATTGGGACCGTTCCAAATGATTGGCGAGCCGTGGATGTGCCCCGATGACGCCTGCCATTTCTGAAGAAGGTCGGATGAATCGGAGCAATCCGGCTCTGCGGGGAGACAGGCTGCGGCGGGAGGCGGATAGGGTCCCGGCTGGTATCCGGCCATTTTATCCGCAAGCATCAGGTAGAGCCTGCCATCCTTTCCGCCACCAATCACGTACTGATTGAATAGAACCGCGCCGGAAGATCCCTGATCGAGATCGCATTGGTTGAGCAGCATCTGATTGCAGGGCGCGAAGAAGCCACTAACGGAGAGCGCATTATTTTGCAAGTGAAGCTTGACGATGCTGTCGCCGTAGCTGGAATTGGCCGTGGAGAGATCGCCGTTGCCGGTTTGCAGATAGACATCGCCGCTTGCGTCGGCTGCGGGGGCGTCGCCAGCCATCCATATGCCGCCGTTGCGCCCGTTCGGCGTTGGACTCCACACCGTTTTCATCGCGAGCGTGGCGGCATCATAGACAAAAAGCCATCCCGCCAACCCATCCGCATTGTCGCCACCGAAGCCCACGTACAGTGATCCGTTCGACAGGAGCAGGCCGGCTCTCTGCTTGCGCCTTTGAATCCAACCACTGGTGTTGGACGCAAAGTTCTGCGCGCCGATCGTTCCCTGCACAACCGCTGGCCCTTGCTGAATCTGGCCCGTTGTAAGGTTCAGGTCGTAAAGCCGGTATTGCTGATCGTTGGTCCAGGTGACGGCGTATAGCGAGTTGGATGTTCGATCGATAACTGGCGTGCTCAGCACGCCCCACCACGGATCATCCACGGCCCACATGTCGAAGTCTCCACTGCCGTTCTGTGGTCCCGTGGCTGAACACTTGCACGCGTTGCCGTCGCTCAAGTAGGTGGCCCAGAGCAGCGTGTCGTTATTCGTGGTGGGCTTCTGGTCGGCCATGTAGGCGTAGACGGTGCCTTTCATGGTCGCGAATATAACCGCGTTACAGCCATTGGCGCACTTCGTTTTGGCGGCCGTCCCAATGATGCTTGCCGCAGGAACCATGAGGTTTGAGACGTAGAGCGGTTGGGCCATGATCTTCGCATCGGCATAGAGCGTCCACAGTTTGCCGAAGCCCGTGCGAACGCTGCTCTGAGTGAGTATGGTTTCGTGAGCATTGACGCCGCTGCGCAGGTTATCGTTGCGGCGGGTCAGCACGTCGACTTGTGCGAACGTCGACTCTGCAAGCATCGGCGTGATCGCAAGCAGAAAGGCCAAGCATCGAATGGTCATTGCAGTTCTCATTCTATGTCACCGGGAGCAGTTGAGCTGCCAACGTCGGCGAGGCCGCAGGTGTTCTTCCTGCAGTGAATTAGTTTTCCCTGTGCGAGTGGAGCCGGTGTGAAATAGCGCGAGCTATCCATTTGGATAGTGGGATTATCTGTTGGGATAGTTTCAGGCCAGCCAGTCGAGTCAGGTCCTGGCATCGCTCCCACAGTTACGGCAATCGAGCCGGAACCAGACCCAGCACAAAACTCGTCCGTTGCGCCGCAGCGGCGAAGCTGAGATCCTCGCCGAGTCCTGCACCTGCGAAGCGCCGGTAGCCGTTCTGTCCGTTATTTCCCACATTCACGATCTCGATGGACTGCGGCTGATCTGGGATGCGGCCACCGAACCAGTGCGGATCCTCGCGCTGCACCCAGGTGACGAGCGCCAGCACCGCGCCCGCCGTGTATGCGGGACCTTTTGCGGTATCGGCGCCAGTTGACCGGCTTGCCTGCACGGCCTGCATGGCCACATCGTTGCCGTAGAGCGTAGCCATCGTGCGCGTCCTGGGATCGACGTACATAGTAATTGCACCCCAGGTGATGGCGCCCGAGTGCAGCGGTTGGTACGGCAGACTCGCCGGAAGCGCAGCGTCGTTATTCACAACTTCCTCGCGGCCGATCTTTACGACTGAAATTGGCAGCGTGTAGACATAATCGTTTCCGCGCAGCGGCCGGTGGCAACCCGTGCACTCGTTCACGAATTGCGCGTCCTTGCCATAGGGCTTCAAGTCCATGCCGCGCCAGCGGCCCCAACCCCAGCCCTCCGAGTGTTTGTAACCCCGGGCGTCCTTGACCATCAGTTCGACCTGCACAAACTTCCCGGGATATAACAGGCCATCAGGACCAGCCTCCTGTTGCCAGGCGATCTTTGCGAAGCGCGCGCCGTCAGGCCACGGGGAGATGTTTCCCGTTTGTGCCGCCTCGACTGCGACGTCGTTTCCGAGGATGAACCGGAAGGTATTGTTGTCGCCGCGGTCGGTCGTACTAATTGGCTTCCAGTTCTCGAAGGCCGGATCGAACGGGAATCCATCGAGTTCCGGAAGCACCGTCGCCAACGAGAGCGGCGCAAGCGGGACGGCACCGAGTGCAGCGCCGCCCTGTGCGCCACTTGCCGGGCCTGGCGCGCCGGACCACGGGGCCAGATACGCCTTCAGCGTGGCAAGATCTTCAGGCGTAACCTTCGCGTAGGGATGGAGCTTAAGAAAGCTCGGCAGCGGCATCGCGCCAAGCTGGATCATGTTCACCGCTTCATAGAGCGTCGCCTTCTGCACGGCTCCGGGCTTCGAGCCCAGCGTCGAGAAGTTGAGATGCTCGCGCGCCGTCAGAATGTCGTGCCGCACCAGCCAGTAGCCGGGCACGATCTGGTCAAACCATGAGAGCCGGCGCTGGTTCGAGTGGCAGCTATAGCAGCTTCTTTCAAGTACGCGCTTAACTTCAGGAGGCGCTTGCAGCTCGGCCGTCGCCGGCTCAGCCGGAATCCCAGGCCGTACCGCTTGCAGCAGCGCAAAGACAACCGCTCCCGCGAAGATCAACTTGCCTAACGTCCGCATCGTGCTCTCCATCTACCGGTAAGTTCGAGGGGCTTGCGCCACGACCCTCACGGTTAGATTCACACGCGGGACAAAGGCTGCATAATCGGGAAAGTCACGATCTGGCGACGACCTTTCGCGGGTGGAAGCGGTCCTTTAGAAATAGAACTTCAGCGCGAACTGTATCTGCCGCGGCGCGCGCGCTGACAAAGGGAAGCCGAAAGTGCTCTGGTTAGGAGGAATGAAAGGATTAAGTTCCAGCGGCGTTGGCTCGGCGCTGATCGCCCCGAACTGTCCAAACAAATAATTCACGTGATTGAGGATGTTGAAGAATTCGGCGCGGAATTCGAAATGCTTTTGTTCGCTGATCGGAAATTGCTTCACGAAAGAGGTGTCCCAGGTTTTGTATCCCGGACCCTCGATGATATTGCGTCCTGCGTTGCCGAAGGTTCCAAGGACGTTGTTGTCGGCAAATGCGCAGGTGTTAAAGAGCGTTCCCGGGACGCACGGCTTGGCGTTGGGATTGCCGACCAGGTTGGGGCGCGAGCAATAGTAGCCGACGGTACCACCACAGTCGCCGCCGGAAACACTGTTGATGTCGGTGGCGGTATACCAATTGCCGGTTGCGGCCGAAGCCACGCCCGCGAGTTGCCAGTTGCCGATAATCTGGTTTGCGACACCGGAAGCGCCGCTGGCAAACTTTCGTCCGCGGCCGAAAGGCAGGTCGTAGACGTAACTGAAAACGAAGCGCTGGCGCACGTCGAAGTCGGAATTGCCGTAGTTCTGGTTGGGAAATCGCTGGTCCTGGAAATCTCCGTTGTTCACCGAGCCCAGGCTGGCGCTGGAAGCGGTATCGAGCGCGTGCCCAAAAGTGTACGCCGCTTCGTACTGCAGCCCGTGAGAGTAGCGCTTCTCCAGGCGCACCTGCAGCGAGTCGTAATTTGAAAACGCATTCGAGCGGAAAGTATCGATGGCAACATCGAGCGCGGGATTGCAATTGCTGGCATCCGCATAGTCATTTGCCGGGTTCAGATCGCAGGGACCATTAGCGCCGGGCCAATCGTTGTTCTGCGCGGGACGCCGGGGCGCCGTGGGCAGCGACTCCGTCCCAAGAACGGGAACCGCCTCGTTACCGTTGTAGAAGGCGAAGAGCTTCAGTCCGCGCGAGCCGGCATAGGAAACTTCAAAAACGGTATCGGCCGGCAGTTGGTACTCGAAACCCAGGTGCCATTGTTGCGTGTAGGGCGTGACCAGGCGCGGATCGAGCGAGTAAAGCTCGGGTGCGTTCGGATCGCTGAGCGACGTGGAGGGAAAGCCCTGCGACAGAACATTGAGCGGCAAACCGCCATTGTTCGCAGAGGAGATCGAGCAATCCATGCCGGAGGTGGGATTTGCGAAGGGCGCGGCACAGGGAGTGCTGAAGGCTTCGGAAGACAAGAACGGAGGGTTGAATCCGGGGCTTGGATTTGAGAAGGGACCGTTTTCCTGTCCACCATAAAAGATGCCGTAGCCAGTGCGGAGGACGAGCTTGTTAGAAATTTGATACGCCAGACCAACTCGAGGCGCGAAATTGTTGAGATCCGGACTGATGAGTCCGGGTGAGCTCGTATTTTGAATGGTGAGCTCCGTGCCCAGTGTGGGCGTCAGTTGCTGGTTTTGCCCCTTGGGAGCGATCAGCGAGATCGTGTTGAAATTGAAGGTGTCCTGATTGTTATTGGCTTCCTTGATCGTAGTAAAAAGTTCATAGCGAAGGCCCAGGTTGAGGGTGAGCCGCGGAGTTAGTCTGAAGTCGTCGAGAGCGTAGACCGAGTAAATCTGCCGGTTGTAAATAATGTTTGGAGTCACGCTGGTGATTGATCCGCCGTCGCTGATGCCTTGCAGAAAAGTAGCGAAGGCCTCACCGCCGGTGCCGGGCGCGGCGGGATTGTCGTTGATGAGGAAGCCACCGCCGAAGTCGATTGAGCCGCGAGCTGCGGCTGGCTCGAGGATGGTGAACTGTTCAAAGCGAAGTTCGCCGCCGAACTTCACGGCGTGGCGTCCGCGGGTCCAGCTCAGATTATCGGTAATGACGTAGCTGTGTTGGTGTTCAAGGGCGGGCAGGTATCCCGAGGCGCCAATGGCAGCAGTTCCATCGCCGAAACTAATCGAAGGTAAACCGCCGATGTTCTGGCCCGCCTGGAACGGAACTCCGGGAAAAGGAATCCCACCGGGAATTTGTTGGGCGACGTCGACGTTGGAAAACAGATTGTAGCGATGGGAGTCGAGGTGATTGAAGCCGAAGCGAAATTCGTTGATCAGATTGGTGCGAAAACTGTGGATCTCGCTGGCCGCCAAGCCTTGGGCGGTGTTGTTGCTGTAGCCATCCTGAAAGCTGCCACCGTCGAGAATGTTGTTGAAGGGCGAGGGAAGAAAATTGCTGTCGTTGCCGTAACTGTAGCGGACGAAAAAATTGTCCTTTGAGCTAATCGTGCTGTCAATGCGAATGTCGAACTTGTTCTCGGTTT
>Ga0181525_10003630_pt1 | contig 12105 bp, 14 predicted proteins | sample PEATcosm2014_Bin_48_FD_121100 | JGI IMG/M metagenome (GOLD analysis project Ga0181525, IMG submission 121100) | Peatland microbial communities from MTU Mesocosm Facility, Houghton, MI, USA - PEATcosm2014_Bin06_10_metaG | ecosystem: Environmental > Terrestrial > Soil > Wetlands > Peat | place... | reverse complement strand
GGCTTCTTCGGCATCGACGACTCGGTCCGCCCCGGCTTCGGTGCGGTACGGCTCCGGGTCAGGCTGAGCGGGCCGGAGGAGGCCGGGCGATACGAGGAACTCGCCGCCGCAGTGGACGCTCACTGCCCGGTGCTGGATCTCTTCAGCAACCCAGTCCCGGTTGACCGGCAGATATCCATCGGCTAGCGGTTGAGGCCCGCCGCCGGGTCGGCGTGCGCGGGGCACGCACCACGGCGCGTTCTGCTAACTGAAGGACGGAACTGTGCTGCGCGCGAACCTTGGTGGCGGGCTCAGCCGGGGACTCGGGTTCTTGATCGCTCGGTCAGCGGTGCCTCGGTCAGCAGGCCGAGGCCGTTGGCGACCCGTGCGGGCGCGGGCAGGCAGGCGGAGTGAAGTTCATCGGCCGGGCAGATCCCGGGTTTGCCTAGGCTGGATCCCATGTGCCCCCAGTTCAGGCCGCAGGCCCACTTCACCGCGTTCCTGGCCGACGTCGGCTACCACGAGTCGGCCTGGCGGCTGGCCGCCCCCGCCGACCTGGCGGATCCCTTCGGCGTGCTGGAGCGGGCCACCCGGACCGCCGAACGCGGCCTGCTCGACGCCGTGTTCTTCGCGGACTCCCCCGGCCTGGAGATCTTCCGGGCGCGCTACTTTCCCCAGGTCGGCTTCGACCCGCTCGAACTGCTCGCCGCGCTGGCGCCGTCCACCGCGCACGTCGGGCTGATCGCGACCGCCTCCACGACCTACAGCGCGCCGTACGACCTGGCGCGCCGGTTCTCCACCATCGACCATCTATCCGGCGGGCGGGCCGGCTGGAACATCGTCACCACGCGCTACGCCGGGGCGGCGGGAAACTTCGGGCTCACCGCGCCCCCGTCTCACGAGGACCGCTACGCCCGGGCCGAGGAATTCGTCGAGGTCGTCTCGCGGCTGTGGGAAAGCTGGGACACCGGCGCGGTGGTGCGCGACCAGGACCGCGGCATATGGGCCGATACGGACCTGATCAGGCCGATCGACTTTCACGGCCGCTTCTTCGAGGTCAACGGCGCGCTGACGCTGCCGCGGTCGCCGCAGGGACGGCCCGCGTTCGCCCAGGCGGGTTCGTCGGGACCCGGCATCGAGCTGGCGGGGAAGACCGCCGACCTGGTCTTCACCGCGCAGCCCGACGTACCGTCCGGGCAGCGTTTCCGTGAGTCGGTCCGGGCGGCCGCCCGCCGTCACGGGCGCGACCCGGACGCCGTCCTCGTGCTGCCCGGCGTGGCGTTCGTGCTCGGCGGTATCGAGGCCGAGGCCAGGGCGGCCCGAGGCGCCCTGGAGGACCGGGTCGATGCCGAGTTCCGGTGGCGCAACCTCGCGCACAACGCCGGGCTCGACGCCGCGTTGATCGACCCCGACCGCCCGCTCAGCGCGGCGGCGATCGCGGCCGCGCACCGCACTAGCCGCACGGACGACATCGTGCGCCGCACCGAGCAGACCGGGAAGACCTTCCGCCAGCTCGCCGGGGAGCTCACCGGGCTGCCGGGCGGCCTGGAGTTCACCGGCACGCCGGAACAGTTCGCCGACCTTATCGAGCGCTGGCTCACCGAGGGCGCCTGCGACGGCTTCACCCTGCAGCCGACCACGCTGCCCGGTTCGCTCGGCCAGTTCACCGACCACGTCGTGCCGCTGCTGCAGAAGCGCGGCCTGCACCGCACCGAGTACACCGCCACCACCCTGCGCGGCCATCTTCGCGGGACGGCCTGAGCTATCCGGCGGTGAGGGCGGCCAGTAGGAGCGGGCTCTCGGGCGATTCCTCGTCGGGCGGTCCGGGGGTGCGCTGGAGCAGGCCGTCGACAACCTCGTAGTAGCCGATCGCGCGCAGTGGCGGGGAATAGACGTGGACCGTGACCGCGCCGGCGTCGTGGTCCATCCGGTGAATGCCCGAGCCGGGAACGCAGAACGAGTCGCCGGGGCCATAGCGGTGAACGCGTCGCGGGCCGCCGACCGGCAGGCCCTCGTTGGTGACGCTGCCCTGGATCAGGTAGACGCCGACCGCCGAGCCGTCGTGGTCGTGGTAGCCGGTGTCACGCCGCTCCGGCATGACGTTCAGCCAGGCGATGGAGTGCTCGTCGTGCCAGAGCACGAACGAGCCGCCGGCCCCGTCCCGGGGCAGCCCGGCCAGGTCGACCAGCGCCGCCGCGCGCCTGGCCCGGTCGGCGCATTCGCCCGGCGCGAACGGCCGGGTGCTCTCGGCCAGGGCCGCCCACTGCGCTTCCTGCGTCATCACTGCCTCCTGCGCTCCTGCCGCTCGTTTCGGCAACTTGTGTACCACCAAGCGCCATACCGCGTCATGCCTCTAGTCAATGAAGTTTTGTCCCCTAGGACACGCTAGACGGCCCAACTGTTAGAACCCTCGCCGAGTACGTCGGCCGGACGGCCGGGCTGAGGACGCCGGTCATCGGGGTGCCTGCGCGGGCAGCGGCTGGTCGTCGAGGTGGTGGTCGTCGGGGTCGATGGCGCGGATGATGCGACGGCCGATCTCGCGCAGCTGCCGGGACTGGGTCTTGGTCAGCGGGTCGAAGACCAGGCGGCGGACCTCCTGGATATGGCCGGGCGCGGCCTGGGTCACCTTCGCCCGGCCCTGGTCGGTCAGGGTCGCCAGGGTGTAGCGGCCGTCGGCCGGATCGGGGGTGCGGCGTACCCAGCCGCGCTGCTCCAGCCGGGCGACGACCTGGGACAGGCGCGGCAGCGAGGCCTCGGCCAGCATCGCGAGTTCGCTCATCCGCAGGGTGCGGCCAGGTGCCTCCGACAGCAGGGCCAGCACCTGGTACTCGAAGTGGCTGATGCCAGCGTCGCGGCGCAGCTGCGCATCGAGCGCGGCCGGCAACCTGACCAGCGTCTTGGCCAGCGCGCGCCAGGCCTGCCTTTCCTCGGCGTCCAGCCAGCGGGGTTCCTGCGGGGCATCCATGAGGACAGGATAACTTAAAAATTGAAGTAACCCGGCGGCTTGATGACTTGCATCATGAAGTGAAATGGATATACTTTTAGTTAACGCGTTAAGTCATTAGGGTCCCGCGTCCTGGTTGATGCGGCAGAGCCGCTGGTCCCGTACATCGAGCGCGGTCGTCCATGAACGAACCCATCAGAAGGAAGCAATCATGACCACCACTGTCAGCCTGAGTGTCGCAGCCCTGACGATCGACAGCGCCGATCCCGCCGCCCTGGCGGACTTCTGGGGGAAGGCCCTCGGCCGCCCGGTCAGCCCGGGCGCGGTCGCCGGGGACACGGCGGTGGACGCCACCGGCCCCGAGAACGGCCCCCGGATGCTTCTCCACAATGTCCCCGAGCCCAAGGGGATCCATCTTGTCCTAGTCACCGACCACTACGACGAGGAGATCGAGCGGCTAACCGGCCTGGGCGCCAGGCCGCTCAACGAGGTCGAGCTCCCGGCGGTCCGCTCGGGGCTGATCACCTACAGGGTCAGGCAGACCACGTTCGCCGACCCGGAGGGCAACGAATTCGATCTGGTGATATGGCAGCCGCAGCCCGAGTAGTTGCCAAGTCCGGGCACTAACTGAGGCCCTATCGATGATCTCGGATCGGCGGCCGCCTCCGGAGGTGGCCTCCGGTCCAGGATCATCAAAACTGGCCGGAGGAAGCGGCCGGCCGGCTACGCGGATCGAGGGTCGACTGCCGGGCGTGGAGTAAACCCGTCAGGGATCACAGTCAGGTTCACGGGGTAGCGAGCACCGAGACGACGCTCACGGAACAGAGACGGAACAGGCTACTTCAGGAGCTGCCTCGCCATCACCATGCGCTGGATCTGGTTGGTGCCCTCGTAGATCTGGGTGATCGTGGACCATGGGACAGTTTCCGCAGGTAGATGGCTTGCATAGTAGCCGGGTGTCAGCACGGATTCAGCACGCGATTCGTGCTTGACCGTACGGGATTGCCGTCGGCTGGGCTACTGCACGTCCTTGCACATCAGCGTCACCATGGTGTCGTAGCGGGCGATGGTCCCGTCGGGGGCTTCCTGGTCCCAGGAGTCGGGCTCGCGGCCGAAGGCACGGTAGCCAAGCCGCTCATATAGCGCGCGTGCTCGCTGGTTGCTGTCCTCCACACTCAGCTCGGCCCTGTGCAGCCCGCGGGCGCGGATCCGCTGCTCGGCGGCCCGGACCAGGATGGTGCCGATGCCGCACGACTGCAGCGCACCATGGACCGCCAGCTGCCATATCGTGCCCGCACCGTGCGTCTTGGCGTAGTCGATCCCGCCGAGTGCCACCGGCAGTCCCGACGGCGGGCAAGCCGCGAGGTAGTCCACTTCGCCGAGCCGGGCGCGGTCGAGCGCCAGTGCGATGGCCGCCAGATGAGTAGCCGTTCCCGACCAGGCACATGATGGCAAGTCCCCGGGCGCCAGGTCACGGATCATCAGGGGCACCACGATCTCGTGCACGGGCACCACCTCGCTGTCGCAGCGGTCGCGGGCTATACATCGCCTCAGCATGCCCCAGCGAGACGGCGGGGGCATCAGGTTTTTCCGGCCACCCCAGGCTGCTGCCCGCACATGACGAGCCACCGGCTCAGCGTGTACCGGGCGGCCTCGTCGGGCGTGATATCTCAGCTCCTGTCGCCACCGGGTAGGTGGTGGCGACTCTTGTGATGAGCGGTGTCGAGGGCGGTGCGTGCACGGTCGAAGGATGAGGGGACGAGGTGGCCATAGATCTGGTGGGTGACCTCGATGCTCTTGTGCCCGAGCCAGCGGGAGACCTCGGTGATCGGGATGCCTTCGGCCAGCGCGGTGGAGGCATACAGGTGGCGGAGCGAGTGCGGGATGAACTCTGGCGGCAGCCCGGCCTTGGCGGCGGCGCGCTGGAAATCTTCTTGATAGCTGCGGCGGACGACGAGCTTGTACTTGCGCCCCTGGAACAGATAGCCGTCACTAGTAGTGCCGTGCTCGGCGATGTGCTTGTCGATCGCTTCGCTGACGTAATGCGGCAGCGGAATGTCGCGGAACTCTCCCTCTTGGCGGAACTTCAGCGGTCTCGGTTGCGCTGCCGGGTTGACCTGCTCCTTTACCCGCAGAGTCTCGCCTCGGTCGATCCGGCAGCGCAGGCTGACCGCGAGCGCCTCGCCGATCCTCAGTCCGCAGCCGTGCATCAGCCACACGGTGGCCGCCCAGTCTGACGGCAACCCAGCCGCGACCGCCTCTATCTGCGCGTGAGCGGGGAGGATGAAGTCGGCGGCGGTGACGACGCCGGGTAGCTGGATGCCGCTACAGGGAGACTCGGCGAGCTTCTTGTCCCGCACAGCCTCAGCGAGCACCGCGCTGATAACTAGGTGCGCGCAGCCGATCCGGCTCGCAGACAGGCCCTTGTGGTGCATCGCAGCGATGAGCGCCTTGATGTCCTCGCGGTGGATGGCACCGATCGGCTTGCCGCCGACGGCCGGGTCGATGTGAGCGCGAAGCACCGACCTGTAGGTGGCAATGCTGGAGTCGGCGCCGAGGTGCTGGTCAAGCCAGGTCTTGGCTGCGTCGCGGAACAGCTCCCGCCCCGCTTTCGGGTCGACGAAGGTGCGGGCGCGCTTGTCGTGCTCGACCTTGAGCGCGAAGTCCTCGGCCTCGCGCAGGTCGTTGCCGAAGGACTGTTCACGCTGGCGGCTAGCCCGGCCGCCGGTCGTGCGGTAGCGGACCACCCACTGGTGCGGACATCCGTCCCAGTCGCCGCAGTTGCAGCGCTTGAAGATTCTGGCCACGGTCATATCTCCCGGGTCTGGAGCCATTCCTCCACGTGCCGCTCGCGGAAGCGCAGGTACCGGCCGACCCGGTAACCCCGCAGGCCCCATTGCCGCCAGCAGCCGTAGACGGACTTCTTCGGCACGCCCAGGTAGGCAGCCAGTTCCTCGACAGAGAGAAGCCGGTTCGAGCCGCCCACGGGAGCCGTGCGGTGGACAGCCCGGTGCCGGACGGATGCACGCTCACCTGCGGCCACGTCGTCAAGTTCGTGGTCGCACCGGACGGCGGTCACGGCCGCCTCCGGCCGCCGGGGGTGCGGCGTTTCGGTGCGGCGCGGACCAGGGGGCTGGCTTCCCGAGCGACGGCCGTCGGCACCGTGTTGATTCCCCACGGTGTCCCGGCTGCTGACCGGGCCGGGGAGCAGCACGGGCTGGCCTGCCGCCCGGGACCGGCGATATCCAGCGTTGACTCCGCCCGCGATGTCAAGCCGATGGCAGTAGCCGGGAGTTGGCCAGGCCGTGCACGGCGTACGAGGGTGCCGCAGGGAGCAGGTTGGCGGGGTTGGCCCTCGGCGGGTTTGCCGCTGTCCGGCCCGGACACGCCGCACGTGCGCCCCGGGCGCCCAGCCAGGGGGAACGGGGCCGGGGACGGCGCAGCGAGCCGCCGTGGCCGGCCGCTCAGGCGTTCAGGTGGGCCGCCGTCGTTGGCACCATGAACGGCGGGAAGAGCGATCTGTTCTCTGGACAGTGCCCCTGACAGCGCGGGCACGGGATGAGGGAATGGCAGTACGGACATGGAACCCAGGTCCCGCTGCCGCCGCAAAACGCTGACAACTCATAAATCGGGTTTCCAGCCTCCTTTTTCACCTCCAGCGCCGTTTTTCTTGTCGGCGAAGGCAAAGTGGCTGCTCTGTAGGGGTCCGCTGATGATGTCGGTTGGGTCGGCTACTTGTCGGTTGCGATGTCGGTTCGTGCAGCTGGTTGTCGGCTGCCGCGAGTCCGTGGCAGGCGGCGCTCCCTATTCGATCGGCTCTGCCTGGGGTGGGAAGGGAGCCGGATCTCAGGGGTTCGAGGGCTTGAATCTGACGTTACGTCAGGTGCGATGCTGGATTTATGGCTGCTGATGAGCGCACGTGGCGGATCGGTGAGGTGGCCACCGCGACCGGGCTGACCGTCCGGGCCTTGCATCACTACGACCAGATCGGCCTGGTGGTGCCGTCGGTGCGGACGTCCGGCGGTCACCGCCTGTACACCAGCGCCGACCTGGTGCTGCTCTATGAGGTCACGGCTATGCGGCAGCTGGGACTGTCCCTGGAGCAGGTGGGCATCCTGCTGGCTGAGCGGGTCGATGTGCGCATGGTCATCGACCAGCAGCTCGAGCACGTGGACCGGCAGATCCGGATGGCACAGCGACTCCGCAAGCAGCTCATAGCGGCCAGGGATGCCGATGACGCCGGCTTCGCCGAGATCATCAGGCTGACGGGCGACCTGACTCGCTACCTGGGGCAGGAGAAGATCGATGCGATGCACCGGCGGATCGGCGAACTAGGCGTGGTCGCCGAGCACGCGGTCGGGGTGGAGATGCCGCTGCTGTACGGCGAGGCGCTTGAGGAGATGCGGTCCGGCACGCCGCCATCCGATCCGGCCGTGCGCAGGATCGCCGACCGGCTGGATGAGCTCTCGGAACTGATCCGCGGCCCGGACACCGAGATCGGCACGGCGGTCCGTGCGCTGTGGATCGACCGGGGCCGGCAGCAGCCGCCCGGTCACGACGGCGCTGACTGGGGCGAGCTGGTCGCCTACCTGGACCAGGCCCGCGCGGCCCGCTGACCGTCCGCCCTCCCGCTTAGCGGCCCGGCCTGTCTGGGCTGCCCGGAACAGAACGAATGACGATGACCATGACTGTCGAAACACCGCCGCCCGACCGCATCCGTCCCGCGGCCGTCGCGGGACTGCTGCTCGGTGACCTGATCGCGCCGGCCGCCATCTACTACACGGCCCGAGCGCTGGGTGCGCCGGTCGTGCTCGCCCTGATCCTGGGCGGCCTGGCCTGCCTGCCGCGGCAGGTAGCCGAGCTGGCCCAGCGGGGCCGGCTGGACGGGCTGGGCACCGCGGTGCTCGTCGTGTTCGGGCTCAGCGGGCTGCTATCGCTATTGTCCGGCGACGCCCGGGTCCTGATCGTGAAGGATGCCGTGTGGCCGCTGGCCGCGGGGATCGTGACGGCGGGCTCCTGCCTGCGCGGCAAGCCCGTGACATTTTTCATGCTCCGCCCGATGCTCACCCAGGGCCGGCCCGAGAACCGTCCGTTCTGGGACCAAGTCTGGGCGCGCGGGAGCGCGTTCCGGCGCTGCCTGCGGGCACTGGCGATGGGCTGGTCAGTCATCCTGCTCAGCACCGGCGCGGCGGAACTGCTGCTGGCGGTATCCCTGCCGCTGAACACCGCTGCGGCCGTGCCCGCGGTCGTGCCGGTGATCGCCGTTCCCGTCCTGCTGGGCGGTACCGCACTGTACGGCCAGCGGACCGGGCTGGGCATCCGCCGGTCGCTGGAGGCCATGAGCCGGCAGGCCACCGGCAGCGCGCGGTGAAGGTGGCGGTGGTCGGCGCGGGTATCGGCGGCCTCTGCCTGGCGCACGGACTGCTGCGGGCCGGTGCGGACGTCACCGTGTACGAGCGGGACGAGACCCTGGACTCGCGCGGCCAGGGCTACCGGCTGCACGTGGACGCCGGGCCGGCCCTGTACGCCTGCCTGCCACCTGACCTGTATGAACTGTGCATCGCGACCAGCGGCCGGCCGAGTACGGCGATGACGGTCATGACCGAGCGCCTGCGGCCGCTGCGGCGGACCGCGATCAAGCCTCCGGCCGATCCCCTGGACCCGGCCACCCTGTCGACCTCGGTGAACCGCCAGACCTTCCGGGAGATCCTGGCCGCCCGGCTGGGCGGCCTCCTGCAGTTCGGCCGCACCTGCACCGGCTTCGAGCAGGACCCCGGCGGGGTCGCGATCCACTTCAGCGACGGCTCGCATGCGGAGGCCGAGATGCTGGTGGCTGCGGAGGGCATCAGCTCGCCAATCCGCCGCCGCTACCTCCCGCACGCCCGGCTGGAGGACACCGGGGTCGCCTGCGTGTACGGCCGGACTCCGCTCACCGAGCAGACCCGGCCGCTGGTGCCGGCCCCCCTCTGGGACGGGTTCACCGCCGTCACCGGGAGCACGGCCGGCATGGCCGCCGGAGTACTGGACTTCCGTGAGCCGCCCCAGCAGGCGGCCCGGCGGCTCACCCCCAATGTCCAGCTCAGCCCGGCCCAGTCCTACCTGATGTGGGCCGTCACCGCGAGCGCCGGCCAGTTCGCCGACCGCCTGGACGGGCTCAGTCCAGCGGAGCTGCACGCGGTGACCCTGAACACGATCCGCCGCTGGCATCCCGATCTCCGGCGGCTCGTCACCCTTGCCTCGGTCCAGGAGACGTCCCTGACCGCCATCAGGACCGCGGTCCCGGTCGCCCCGTGGCCGCCCAGCCGCGTCACGCTGCTCGGTGACGCCATTCACGCGATGAGCCCCGCTGGCGGTTCGGGCGCCAACACCGCGCTTCGCGACGCCGCACTGCTCACCAGCGAACTCGGCGCCGCTGCCCGGGGCGAGAAGAGCCCGGTACAGGCCATCGCCGACTACGAGCTGCGGATGGTCGACTACGGATTCGCGGCCGTACGCGCTTCCCGCCGCGCCGAGCTGGCCACGACTACGCGCCGCATCGCCCTGGTCCGCCGGCTCGTCAACCACCTGCCGGCGCCACGCTGAACCCAGCTAGCCAGGTCACGACAGGACTGACAACCTTCCAGGCCAACGGTTATGCAGGTAATTGCGGCGCCGTCCGCGATGAGTCCCTCGATGACTTGCGCACCGTGGGTTGCCGGATCCCCGCGAGGCAGAAGCCCTCGATCGGTACACCCGATAGGTGGCGAGGCAACAGCCGGGGGCGGTCGCAAGGGATACCGATGTCTCGGTGGGCCGCCCGGACCCGCCAGCGCGGCACCGCGCGAGAGCAAAGCCAAACCCATCAGATGAGGAAACGACAACTTCCTTGCACCGCAGGGCCGTCATTAAAGCCATCCAGACGACAGAAAGGCTGCGCAGAACCGACAACCTCATTGCATCCCTACATGCTCGAAGGCCAGCGAGATCGTCGGTCCTGCCGCCAAGTTGGCGGCGACCGTGTCGGTTGACTCCTGCCGTTTCTTTCCCGCTGATCCGCTGCTACCTTGCCCCGCCGCCTGCCTGCTTCCTGCGTCACGTACCTGCCCATACCAGGCCCTCGCGCTCTCTGCTCAAGAATGAGCACGCACTTCAGCGCACGGGCAGGAGTCAGACCGCGTCGCTGTACAGCTTCCTGTCCCGAGAAGGAAACCGTGGGCTTATATGTCAGCGTGCATCTCCGCCGCGCCATCTACGATTGTTTTACAAGCTATGGGCGTATATAAAGTCTGGGAGTCCACCGGAAGGTTTATTTCCGCCGGGTCCTGCGCATTCCCCGCAGTCAAGTTACTCCGACGTAAGCGGTATACGGAATAGAGTACGGATTAGCTGGCGGCTCGGAAGGCCGACCGGTGTGCAGGGGTGGATCTGTAGCGAGCCTGACGCGTCGTCCGCTGGGCTCAGCGGGCCTGGCGGTAGGCAGCCCATGATTTCGCGGCTTGTGCCATCTTGGCTGTCCAGTCGCTCGTGCTGGCCTGCGCGATCTCGTCCCACAGCCGGATGTTGGCGGCGGCGAACAGGTCGATGTGCGCCGGGTCGGCGGCCTGGAACGCGGGGAGGCGCGAGGCTTGCCGTTCGGCCTCGTGCGCGGTGTGACCGCCGGAGGCCATGAGGCGAAGCACCCAGCAGGCCGGGTCGGTCCAGGCGGCGCCGAGGGTGGGCCAGGCCCAGTCGATCAGCCAGGCGCGATGCTCCGATATCAGCACGTTGTCCGGCGTCCAGTCCGAGTGGGTCAGTACCGGCCCGGCGAAGACCGCAGCCGTTTCCGGATCATCAAGGTACGGCTTCCAGCGGTCCTCAGCTCGCTTGAACGGCCCGGGACCATCCGAAACCTTGATGGCACTCAGCGCGTCCATGAGCTGCACCAGCCGTCGAGGTCAGGTGAGCCCGGGGAGTAGTCGGCGTGGCGGCCGGGCGCGTACTCGTAGCCCAGGACGTTCCATCCGGCCTCGTCGAAGTGCCACAGCAAAGCCGGGGAAATGTCCCGGACGAGCGGGGCGACCGCGGCCTCGCGCTCCTGGGTGATGACCCGGCGGTGAGCTGACGGCAGGCCCTTGGCAAACACCTTGCCGTCACGAGCATCGATGACCGCGGCCAGCGGCGAGTTCTGCCCCGCGCTCGCAATGCGGACGCTCTCGATCGGGCCGGTGCGGGCCTCGATCGCTTGTTTCAGCAGCTCGGGCAGGTCATCCCACGCGACGCGGTGTTCCACCGTGCTCCTCACGTCGTGTCCAAAGGGGAACCCGGCGTGATACCGGGTTCCCCTTCAGGCCGCGCAGGCTACGCAGCCTCAGTACGGCTGGTCGCTGCTCGCGCTGCACGCGCACATTGTGAGCAGGGTATCGGTGTCGGCGACGAATTCGACGGCATCCGGCGCGAGTGCCGACAGCGTGCCCGCTTCAGCCACGCCGGCCGGCTCAGGCGGTCGGGTGAGCAGTTCCACGGCGACTGCGGTCATGAGCGTTTCACCTCCTTCCACGGACGAGTGACGGGCTCCCTCACCTCCCTCCGTGCTGGCAGAACACTTCGAGCGGGGCCTTGGCCTGCCGGTAGAGGCTGGCCAGCGGCATGTAGGTCCCGCATGTCTTCTGGAGGGTGCAGCCGGTGCAGCCGCCATGCCGGGTGAGTAGCGAGTCGGCGGCAGCGGCGAGCCTGCGCAGGCCGTCGACGCCTTCGGCGATGAGGTCGACTTGGGGATCACGGCCGACCTTGCAGATGGACGCCTTCCCGTGTGGGTCAGCGTGGAAGTGGGTGATCCCGGCGTTGCACCCGGTGTAGGGCTTGCGGGTGCGGAGCATCTCGCGGGACTGGCTGGGCAGCACCTCGCCGCCGCCGTGGATGGTGGGGCTGATGTTCGTGTACTCGAACGCCTCGATGCCGAACCGGTCGGCGATCGCCTTCATCGCCGGGACCTCGTGGGCGTTGCGGTTTGAGACGACGATGTTGATCCGCATCGCCAGCCCGGCCTCGTGGGCGGCGGCCAGGCCGCGCATGAACCGGCGGAACGATCCCCGGCGGCGGGTCATCCCGTCGTAGGACGCCTCGGTCGCCCGTACAGGCCCAGCGTCAGCCGGTACGGCCGCCGCGTTGTCAGCAGGTCGAGGGTCTTGGGCCGGTCGAGCCGTGACCCGTTGGAGGAGATCTGG
>Ga0181525_10003629_pt1 | contig 12109 bp, 9 predicted proteins | sample PEATcosm2014_Bin_48_FD_121100 | JGI IMG/M metagenome (GOLD analysis project Ga0181525, IMG submission 121100) | Peatland microbial communities from MTU Mesocosm Facility, Houghton, MI, USA - PEATcosm2014_Bin06_10_metaG | ecosystem: Environmental > Terrestrial > Soil > Wetlands > Peat | place... | reverse complement strand
CTACAACCGCAAGGAAGGCCGTGCCCTCGGCGAGGTGACGAAATTCCTGGTCTATAACGCGCGCAAACGGCAGCCGGGCGGCGACCGCGCCGACACCTATTTCCGCCGCACCGAATGCGTCGCCGGCGTGCAGGACATGCGCTTCCAGGAGCTGATGCCGGACGTGTTCCACTGGCTCGGCATTCGCCGCATCGACCGCTGGGTGTCGATGTCAAACATGAAGCACGAGGCGCTCGCCGCGCAGGGCATCGCGATCGGCGAGCAAGTCGCGATCCCCGACGACCTGGTGCCGGACGACGCCTCGGTCGAGATGGATGCGAAAAAGGCCGCCGGCTATTTCGCCCCGTCCGGCAAGCCGAGCGCCAAGGAACTGCGCCGCGCCAAGGGCCGTGGCCTCGACGAATGAGGACGGGCCAGGTGGTTGATGCGTCCTTCAAGACGCGCCTGTCGGTGCTCCTCACAGCTTGCCCCGGCAAAGGCCGGAGATGACGATGTCTCATGATGCCATCCGCAATCCTCTCTCATCCTGAGGAGGCGCGAAGCGCCGTCTCGAAGGACGCTGGCGCGTAATGCAGCCCGACACCAATGACATCCTGACAGCCGCAGCGGTGCGCGAGCGCTGCGGTCTTGTCTATGCGGCAGCCGAACGGGACGAGGCGCCGCATTTTCGGCTGCGCCCGGAGCGGCTTGACACGGCGGCTGCGCTGGTCGTCGAGGTTACGCGCCGCAACTATCCCGATCTCGACGTTCCGTTTCACAGCCGCTGGCGGCATTTCTCCGCTGGCGGGACTGAGCGTGCCGGCCTCGTCGCATTGGGCGCCGATCGCGCCGAGACCGCGCGGGCGCGGATCGACCTGGCGATCGTCTCCGTGCTGCTCGATGCGGGGGCGGGGGCGGGGTGGCGCTACCACGAGGCCGAAACCGGGCAAGTATTTGCGCGCTCGGAGGGGCTTGGCGTCGCCAGCCTGCGCGCGATGCAGCAGGGCCTCTTCTCCGACGATCCGGCGCGGCCGTGGCGGGCTGATGCAGCGGCGCTCGCCGCCTTGCCGTCATCGGCGCTGGCGCGGGCGATGCAGTATCGCGATGACAATTCCCTCGCCGGGTTTGACGGGCGGGTCGAGCTGCTGCGCCGTCTCGGCGAGGTCGCGCGCGACAATCCGGCGGTTTTCGGCCGCCCGGCGCGGCTTGGCAATCTGTACGATTACTGGTCGCGACAGGGCGGCCCGATCGCCGCGCCCGACATTCTCCGCACTTTGCTCATCGCGCTCGGGCCGATCTGGCCGGGGCGGCCGTTGGGCGATTGCGGCCGGCACGGCGCGGTTCCGGGTGATGGGCTCGTGCCGTTTCACAAACTCTCGCAATGGCTGAGTTATTCGCTGGTCGAGCCGCTGCAGGATGCCGACATCGCGGTGACCGCGCTCGATGGCCTGACCGGGCTCGCCGAATACCGCAATGGCGGTTTGTTCCTCGATCTTGGGGTTATCGAAGCGCGCGATCCGTCGCTGGCGTCGCGGCGGCTCGACCCGATCGAAGAGGCGGTTGTCGAATGGCGGGCGCTGACGGTCGCACTGCTCGACCAGCTTGCCGAGAAGGTGCGTCGGGCGCTGGGCAAGACCGCGGCGGAATTCCCGCTCGCTTGCGTGCTCGAAGGCGGCAGTTGGGCCGCCGGCCGTGAGATCGCCCTGGTGCGCCGTCCCGACGGGCGACCGCCGCTCAATATCGCCAGCGATGGCACGCTGTTTTGATGCGCCGCGCGATGTCGCTTGACCGCAACACGCCTCGTGTATAGCGCTGGACAGACCATGTCCGACCTCCGCATCGTCGACCACCCGCTCGTCCAGCACAAATTGTCGCTGATGCGCGCCCAGGAAACCCCGACCGGCGCCTTTCGCCAGTTGATGCGAGAGGTGGGGCTCTTGCTCGGCTACGAGGCGACGCGTGATCTGGCGGTCATTGAAACCGAGATCGAGACGCCGCTCGAACGCGCGCGCCTGCCGGTATTGGCGGGCAAGAAACTCTGTCTGGTGTCGATCCTGCGCGCCGGTAACGGTTTGCTCGACGGTATCCTCGAACTGGTGCCGTCGGCGCGGGTCGGCCATATCGGTCTCTATCGCGACCCGCGCACCCTGCAGGCGATCGAATATTACTTGAAGCTGCCCGACGATCTGTCGGAGCGCGATGTGATCCTCGTCGATCCGATGCTGGCGACCGGCAATTCAGCGGTCGCGGCAATCTCGCGGCTGACCGAACTCAGGGCGCGCTCAGTCAAATTTGTCTGCCTCGTCGCGGCACCGGAAGGGGTGGCTGCGGTCCAGAGCGTCTTTCCGGACGTGACGATCGTCACCGCGGCGGTCGACCGCTGCCTTGACGAACACGGCTACATCCTGCCCGGGCTCGGCGACGCCGGCGACCGGCTGTTCGGCACGAAATAGCCAAACTTCGCCATTCGGCGGTCCTAACCCATCGTGGTCCTGGAGTGAGTTTGTTGGGTACGCGTCGCACGTAACTCGTGCGAATTGGCAAGTCTGCGGAGGTTCGGGAAAGACGGCGGTCGGTCAAACGACCACATCTGTCGCGCAGGAGCGTGGCAATGACCCTCTCATCCGCGTCAACCGATAGACCCGTCGCGAAACATCGGCGTCGCCATGTTCTGCTCCTCGCCCTTGTGGCGACCGCGATTGTCGCGGGCGGCTATGTCGGCTGGCGACATTTCACCAACGTCCCCCGCACGGCGATCGAACCGCCCGTACCTGTCCCGGTTATCGCCGCGACGGTTCAACAGCGCGATTTCCCGATCGTGCTGACCGGTGTTGGCAACGTCACGGCACTCAATACGGCGACGGTGCGCAGCATGGTCACCGAGCCGATCCTCAGTGTCGATTTCAAGGACGGCCAGCCGGTCAAAAAAGGCGATCTGTTGGCCCAACTCGATCCAAGCACGTATCAGGCACAGCTCGATCAGGCGGAGGCCAATCTCGCGCGTGACCAGGCCCATCTCGATAACGCGCAGCTCAATTTGGGCCGGGATATCCCGCTGCAACAGCGAGGGTTTGCCGCTGAACAGCAAGTCACCAACCAGCAAGCGGCGATCGCTCAGCTGGAAGCCACGGTCAAGGGCGATCAGGCGGCGATCGAGTTTGCCAAGACCGAGCTCGGCTACACCAAATTGGTCGCGCCGTTTGATGGGGTCGCTGGCATTCGCCTGCTCGATGTTGGGAATATCATCCGGGCGAGCACGTCGCGCAGTTTCCCGGGCGAGCCGAACGCCCTGGTCGTCATCAACCAGGTGCAGCCGATCAGCGTGAATTTCGCTTTGGCCGCGACCGCTATCCCCGAGGTGCAGGACGCGCTCGCCAACGGAACGGTGAAGGTCACCGCCATGAGCGCGGACGGCAAGACCGAACTCGACACCGGCACGCTCGAAGCGATCGACAATCAGGCCAACACGACCTCGGGCACGATAAGCCTCAAGGCGATCATGCCCAACCCGCATCGCCGGCTGTGGCCCGGCATGTTTGTCAACGTCAGGGTCGTGACCCAGGTGCCGGACAATGGCCTGACGGTCCCGATAGACGCCGTCCAGCAAGGGCCGCAAGGGCAATACGTCTTCGTCGTCGATCACGACCACAAAGTAGCGATACAGCCGGTCTCGGTGCGTGAGACCCTCGATGGCGCGGCGCTGATCGACAAGGGCCTGAGCGCTGGGGAGATGGTTGTCGTGCGCGGCCAGTATCGGCTGTTGCCAGGCACCGAAGTGGCGCTGGCGGACCCCAACAATCCCGCCGCGGTGGCGAACCCCACCACCGCGAGCGCCGGTCTCCTGCCATGAACATCTCCGCGGTTTTTGTCCGCAAGCCGATCGCCACCGGGCTGTTGATGGTCGCGATCCTGCTGCTGGGTCTGCTGGGGTACGAGCTGTTGCCGGTCGAGGCGCTGCCCAACATCGATTCTCCGACAATCCAGGTGACCGCGCAGCTCCCCGGCGCCGACGCGCAGACGGTCGCCAGCACGGTGACGACACCGCTCGAACGGCAATTTGGCCAGATCCCCGGCTTGACCCAAATGACGTCGAGCAGCGCCACGGAATACGCCCAGATCACGCTGCAATTCGATCGCAGCCGCACCGTGGAATCGGCCGCGCAGGACGTCCAGGCGGCGATCAACGCCTCGGCCGGACAGCTGCCGCCGACAATGCCCAACCCGCCGACCTATCGCGAGACCAACCCGGCCGACACGCCGGTGCTGTTGCTCGCATTGACCTCGGAAACGCTGCCATTGACCAAGGTCAGCGACTACGCGAACAGCATCCTGGCGCAGAAGATTTCGCAGATGCCCGGCGTCGGCCTCGTCGGGATCGGCGGTGCGCAGAACCCGGCGATCCGGGTGCAGGTCAACCCGGCGCAGCTCGCCGCGGAGGGGCTCGATTTGGAGGCGGTACGCACCGCGCTCGCCACGGCCACGGTCGATCAGCCAAAGGGCACGCTGTACGGCACCGATCAGGCCTTCGCGCTGCAGACCAACGATCAATTGCTGACCGCGGAGGGGTTTGACAATTACATCATCGCCGTTCGTCCCGGGGCGAACGGCGCGAGCGGGCCGGTGCGCGTGCGGGATATCGGCCGGGCGGTCGTCGCGCCGCAAGACAAGAACCTTGCGGGCTGGATGAATACCGAGCCGGCGATCCTTCTCCAGGTGCAGCGCCAGGCCGGCGCGAACGTGATCGCGACGGTGGAGCGCATCAAGCAAGCGCTGCCGCAGCTCGAAGCCTCGCTGCCGCCATCGATCAAGATCCATATCGTCTCGGACCGCACCCAGACCATCCGCGCCAGCGTCGCCGATGTTCAGCACACGCTGTTGCTGACGATCGGGCTGGTGGTCGGGGTCATCTTCCTGTTTCTGCGCAATCTTTGGGCGACCGTGATCCCGGCGATCTCAGTGCCGATGTCGCTGATCGGCACTTTCGCGGTGATCTATGTCCTCGGATTCAGCCTCGACAATTTGTCGCTGATGGCGCTGACGATCGCGGTCGGCTTTGTCGTCGATGATGCGATCGTCATGATCGAGAACATCGTGCGGCACATCGAGGCCGGGATGAATCCGATGCAGGCCACCCTTCAGGGGGCCGGCGAGATCGGTTTTACGATCGTCTCGATCTCGATCTCGCTGATCGCGGTGTTCATCCCGCTGTTCCTGATGAGCGGCATCGTCGGTCTGCTGTTCCGCGAGTTCGCGGTCACCGTCGCGGTGGCGATCCTCGTCTCGGTGATCGTCTCGCTGACCCTGACGCCGATGATGTGCGCGCGTGTCTTGAGCGCCGAGGGCGATCGGCGTCCGGGCTTGCTCTCGCGCGGCCTCGAGCGTTTTTTTGACGGGCTGGCCAAGGCGTACGATCGCGCGTTGGTGGTCGCGCTGCACCACCGGTTCGTCACGCTGATGGTGATGGTCTCGACGATCGTCGCGACAGTGGTCCTGTTCGTCGAGATCCCGAAAAGCTTTTTCCCGCAGCAGGACACCGGGCTCATCGTCGGCATCGCCGAGGGGGCGGAGAACATTTCGCCGCAAGCGATGAAGGAGCGCATGAGGGCGGTTCTTGCCGTTGTAACCAAGGATCCCGCGGTCGCCTCGGCGGTCGGTTATATCGGCCCTGGCGGCGCGACCGTGACCGAGAATGACGGCCGCATGTTCATCACCCTGAAGCCACTCGGGCAACGGACGGCCAGTGCCGATCAGGTGATCGCGCGCCTGAATAAGGCGTTGCAGCCGGTCGAAGGCGTCACGCTTTACATGCAGGCAGCGCAGGACATCACGATCGGTGCGCGCCTCTCCAAGACCCAATACCAATACACGCTCGTCGACGTCGACAGCGACGAGCTCGATCACTGGGCGCCGATCCTGCTCGAAAAACTGCGGAGCTTGCCGCAGCTGACCGACCTAGCGACCGACCAGCAGAGCGGCGGCGGGGTCTTACAAGTCGAGGTCAATCGCGACGTCGCCTCGCAGCTCGGGATCAACCCGTCGGTGGTCGATTCAATCCTCTACGACGCGTTCGGTCAGCGGGTCGCGGCGCGTATTTACACCCGGCTGAACCAGTATTTCGTGATCCTTGAAGTCGACCCGGATTTCCAGCTCGGGCCGAACGCGCTCAGTCGCATTTACGCGACCTCGTCCAGCGGTGCTGAGGTACCGCTAAGTCAGTTTGCCTCGATTACCGCGACCATCGCGCCGATCGCGATCAACCACCAGGGTCAGTTTCCGTCGGTGACGCTGAGCTTCAATCTGCCGCCGCAGGTTTCGATCGGCGAGGCGGTGACGGCGATCCAGCAGGCAAACCGGGAAATGCAGCTGCCGCGCTCGATCGCGACGAGTTTCCAGGGCAGCGCGCAGGCGTTCCAGAATTCGTTGAGCAGCACGCCGGTCCTGATCCTGGCCGCGCTGGTCGCGGTCTACATCATCCTAGGCATGCTCTATGAGAGCGTCATCCACCCGATCACGATCATCTCCACTTTGCCCTCGGCGGGGCTGGGTGCGCTGGTGACGTTGATGCTGTTCGGCATGCCGCTCGACGTGATCGGCATCATCGGGATCATCCTGTTGATCGGCATCGTCAAAAAGAACGGCATCATGCTGGTCGATTTTGCGCTCGCCGGTCAGCGCGAGCGCGGGCTCAGCACCGAGGATGCGATCCACGAAGCCTGCCGGCTGCGGTTTCGCCCCATCCTGATGACGACGATGTGCGCGCTGCTCGGCGGCGTCCCGCTGATGCTCGGCACCGGCATCGGGTCGGAAATCCGCCAGCCGCTCGGCTATGCGATCGTCGGCGGCCTGTTGGTCTCGCAGCTGCTGACGCTGTTCACCACGCCCATCGTGTACATCTACATGGACAGCCTGGGTCATTGGCTGGAGCGCCGGACCACCGTGCGCGCGGCCACGGCGGCGTAACGCCTCCGCGGCTTTGCCGCCGAGTACTCGACTGTGCAGTAAACCCTTTTGCCTAAGATCGGCAAGCAACGGAGGGATACATGAAAATCGGGATCATCGGCGCGGGCGCCGTCGGGGCGGCATGCTTGACGGCGGTTGTCTTGCGGCGTTTTGCGCAAGAAGTCATCGTCCTCGACCGCGATCACAAGAAGGCCCAGGGCCTGGTCGCCGACGTCCAGTACGGCGCGACATTGTCTTCCGGGACGGACGTGCGATACGGCGATTACGCCGATCTGATGGACGCGTCCCTGGTCATGATCACCGCCGGGGTAAACGAAAAGACCGGTGGCGCCACCGACCGCTCCGACCCGGCGGGACGGTTGCGGCTGCTCGATACCAATGTCGATGTCTATAAGGACATCGTGCCCAAGCTTCACGCGGCGGCGCCCGAGGCTTTGGTGCTCGTGGTCAGCGATCCGCCCGATCCGCTCGCCGATGTGGTGCGCATGCTAGGGCACGAATACGTTCTCAGCACCGGGACATATCTCGACAGCTTGCGATTCAGGTTCCATCTGGCCCGTCGTCTGCGCGTCAACGCGAATTCGATCGAGGCGCAGATACTGGGCGAACACGGCACGTCCGAGGTCTTCATCTGGTCGGCGCGTATCGCGGGAACCCCGGTGCGCGAGATGCTGCTGCGGTCGTCGCAAAGCTGGGACGAGATTCGCGGACAGGTCGAGCAGGACGTGCGCTACGCTAATATAACGATCATCGAAGGCATCGGCGCCAGCCAGCATGGCATCGGCATGGTTTCGGCGCGGATCGCCGAGATCGTGTTGCGCGACGAACACGCGGTCATTCCCGTCGGTTCGTACCACCCTCGATACGGCGTGACGCTGTCGGTGCCGACGGTTGTCGGTCGCGACGGGCCGCTGCAGGTTCTTGAGCCTGAGATGTCAGAGGAGGAACAGCAGGCGCTGCAGCGCAGCGCGGATACCCTGAAGGCGGCCGGCAGGCGTATCTCCATTTGAGCGTTTGGATCGCATCCGCTGCATGACCGGCGTAGAATCCGGAGCCGGAAATCGACAGCAGCAGGTGATCTTGGTCTGGAATTCGGCGCGACTGGCCGATGCGGCGAAGGCCATCGGTCCGCCGCTTCTCTTTGGTCTTCGGCTCTGGTTATCGGTCTGTCTCGCGCTTTACATCGCGTTCTGGCTCGAGCTCGACAATGCGTACTGGGCTGGGACCTCGGCCGCGATCGTCTGCCAGCCAAGCCTCGGCGCGTCGTTGCGCAAGGGGTGGTTTCGCATGGTCGGCACGGTTATCGGCGCCGTGGCGATCGTTGTGCTGACGGCGTGCTTCCCGCAGGATCGAGCGCCGTTTCTTATTTGTCTCGCGCTGTGGGGCGCGGCGTGCGCCCTTTTTGCCACGCTGCTGCGCAATTTCGCGTCTTATGCGGCGGCGCTGGCGGGTTTTACCGCCGCGATCATCGCGGGCGACCAGTTTGGCGCGACCGGTGGGCCAAACGGTGAGGCTTTCACGCTGGCCGTCATGCGTGTCAGCGAAATCTGCATCGGCATCGTTTGCGCCGGCGTCGTGCTCGCCAGCACCGATTTTGGCGGCGCCCGACGCAAGCTCGCCTCGCTGATCGCCGCTGTCACGGCAGAGATCGCCGGCCGATTTAGCGCGACATTGGCGGTGGCGGGAGCGGGTTTCGATGAAACGCAGGTGGTCCGCCGCGAACTCATCCGCCGCGTGATCGCCCTCGATCCGGTCATTGACGAGGCGATGGGTGAATCCTCCGAGCTGCGTTACCACTCCCCGGTGCTGCAAGATGCGGTGAGCGGCCTACTCTCCGCGATGGCGGGTTGGCGCACCGCGGCGGTGCTCCTGTTGAACCTGCCCCAGGAGCTGGCTCGACGGGAGGCCGCTGACGTGCTGGCGCGCGTGCCGCAGGAAGCTCGCCTCGAAGGCGATCCGACCCGCTGGATGACCGACCCGATCGGTTTGCGCCGGGGCGTTGACGCGGCCGCGCGCGGGCTGATCGCACTGCGGGTGAGCGCACCGTCGCTGCGTCTGCTGGCAGACCAGACGGCCCAGGTATTGGCCGGCGTTCTGCGTGCGCTCGACGGGCTGGCGCTGCTGACCGATCCCCATCGAACGCATTCTCGCCGTCCCGGTGGCCGGCGCCCCTACATACCCGACTGGCTGCCCTCTCTGGTCAATGGCGGACGCGCGTTTGTCACGATCTGTGCCGTCTCGCTGTTCTGGATCATCACCCAATGGCCGAGCGGCGCATCGGCCATAACCTTTGCGACGGTCGGCGTCCTGGTGCTCGCGCCGCGTGCGGACCAGGCCTACGCGGCCGCGATAAGTTTTATGCTGGGGACCGGCATCAGCGCGATCCTCGCGGCGATCGTCGCGTTCGCAGTCCTGCCCCGGTTGGAGAGCTTTGTCGCCTTCAGCCTCGCGATAGGGATTGTCCTCATTCCGGCCGGCGCTGGGGTGGCTCAACCGCGGCAGACGGTGGCTTTCGTGGCCATGACAGCGAATTTCATCCCGCTTCTCGCCCCCGCAAACCCGATGAGCTACGACACGCTGCAGTTTTATAACAGTGCGTTGGCTATCGTCGGCGGATTGGGCGCCGCGGCGCTTTCGTTTCGCCTGATCCCGCCGTTGTCGCCGGCATACCGGACCCGTCGGTTGCTGGCGCTGTCCTTGCGAGACCTGCGCCGTCTTATAATCCGTCCCGTCGCGTGGGCCGGCGACGACTGGGAGGGCCTCGGGTATAGCCGGCTGTTTGTGATGCCGGACGAGGCCACGCCGCTGCAGCGCGCGCATCTGTTGGCTGTGTTGTTGGTGGGGGCCGAGATCATTCAACTTTACCGCTCTGCCGGGCGGCTTGGCGTCGCCGGCAAACTTGCTTCGGCGCTCGAATTTTTGGCGCGAGGCGATGTCGCGCGCGCGGTCGCGGGTCTCACCGGTCTCGACAGCGCGCTCGCCGCGACGGGAATGCCCGCCGCTCTGCGCGCACGTGCTAGGATTCTCGCCGTCTCCGAGGCCGTCAGCCAACACGCCGTTTACTTCGGGACGGGAGCTGCGGGATGAATTTCACCGAGATCAACCTGTTCGGCGTCTATGTCGCGCCGATTTCGGTGATCATGATTGCCGCCTGGCTCGTTACGATCGGCTTGCGCCGGATCGCCGCCCGTTTCGGCCTTTTGAACTTTGTCTGGCATCCGCCGGCGTTTGTGTTCGCGGTCTATCTGATCGTGCTCTCGTCGATCACGCTTTTTTTCGCCCGGTAAAATTCGCCATGGCGGATGCTGACACCAAAGCAAAGCGCGAAACGGCTGGAGACAGCCTCGAGCCGGTCAAAACACCCGAGCCGACCCTGTCCAAAGCGCCGAGGCGGCGCTGGCGTATCCTGCCGCTGCTGATCACCTTGGCGGTGATCGCGCTGGCGGCCGTGCTCGGCAAGGCAACATGGGACGCCTATATGGGGGCGCCGTGGACCCGGGACGGCACCGTGCGCGCTTACGTCGTGACGATGGCGCCGGAGGTCGCAGGCCATATCGTCCAGTTGCCGGTTGTCGATAACCAGTTTGTGCATAAAGGCGATCTCTTGCTGCAGATCGACCCGACGAATTACAAAATCGCCGTGAGCCTTGCCGAGGCGGCCGTACAGCAGACGCAAGTCAGCGCGCAAAACGCCGAAAGAGAGGCCGAACGCCGGGCGGCGCTGAGCTCGCTCGCGGTGACCGTCGAGGAGCAACAGACTTATGCGAGCACCGCGACGGCCGCTCAGGCCCAGTATCAGGAAGCCGTCGCCAATCTCGACCAGGCGCAGGTCAACCTAAAACGCACGGAAATTCGCGCGCCGGTCAATGGCTGGGTGACCAATCTGACGGCGCAACTCGGCGACTACGCCACCGTGGGGCAAAACGAAATTTCGCTCGTCGACGCCGACTCGTTCTGGGTGGACGGCTATTTCGAGGAGACTTACCTCGATTCGATCCATGACGGCGACATGGCCAGCGTCAAATTGATGGGCTACAACCAGATTGTTCGCGGCCATGTCGCCGGCGTCGCGCGCGGCATCAATGTCGCGAACGCGCAACCCAACGGGCAAGGCCTAGCCACGGTCAACCCAATCTTCACCTGGGTCCGCCTCGCCCAGCGCATTCCCGTGCGCATTCACATCGATCACGTGCCTGAGGGCGTGCGACTCGTGGCCGGGATGACCGCTACGGTGCAAATTGATCGTCGGGTGAGCGAGTGAGAGCAAACCCCGAGTACGCGTCGGCGCGCCCAATCGGCGCTCCTAGTCGGCGCGGCGGTGGCGCTGGGCGGTGCGGAATTCGCGCTCCTCGGCCAGGAATTTGCTGCGCTGGTCGGGTGTCAATGTCGCCAGCAGCGACAGCGTCGCGCTGACCGCGTCGTGCATAAAGGCGCGCCGACGATTGCTCGCTTCGTCGAGCAGTTGGAGCACTTGAGCCTGATCCGCATCGGGCTTGGCCATCTCGGTCCAAGCGGCATCCATCGTCGGCTCGACGTCGTGGCGCAGGCGCTCGCCGCGCGCCGTCATGTCGGCGACATAGTGGTCAAAGGTGACGCGCTGCTCGGGCGTCAGCGCGAGCGTGTCGGCAAGCCGATGGTAATGCTCGCTTGGTCCCGGCGGCGCCGAACTCGCGTGGAGCCGGGACCAGACAGCGCCGGCGAAAACGCACAGATTGAGCGCGACGGAGACTGCCAGCACGGCGACGAGCACCCGCGGGCGACGCGCCGATTGCCTGGCTCGGGTAAGCTCGGCGGTGGTAACACTCATATTTGAGAATTCTCTGTAAAGTCGCGCAGCATCAAAGGCGCCGGGTCGAGCAATTCGCTTGCCGACGGTTCATCGCCGCCGCGGCTCAAGAGCGGGGTATTCGACAACCCGCTGCCAAGATCAAAACCAAGCCAACCGGCGAACGCGATCGCCGCGGCAAGGCCGCTCCACGTCGCGGCGCCGTACCATGGCTTCCTCGCGGGCCACGGCGCCGGAAACGCGATCAGCATGGCTTCAGAGCGACCGCCGGCGACCAGCCCCGCAGCTCGCGCGATGACGTCCTCCGCGGCAACCATCTCGACTGCGGTCGGGGCGCGGGCGGCTGCCACATCCTCGGCCATAGCAGCGTCGCGCGCGATCAGT
>Ga0181525_10003627_pt1 | contig 12112 bp, 11 predicted proteins | sample PEATcosm2014_Bin_48_FD_121100 | JGI IMG/M metagenome (GOLD analysis project Ga0181525, IMG submission 121100) | Peatland microbial communities from MTU Mesocosm Facility, Houghton, MI, USA - PEATcosm2014_Bin06_10_metaG | ecosystem: Environmental > Terrestrial > Soil > Wetlands > Peat | place... | reverse complement strand
GCCCCTGCTCCTGCTGGCGCTGTTTGCTTTCTATGCCACTGTGGTCTTCCTTTTGTTTTCACTCCGCTGGGTAAACCCGCCAACCACCGCGGTCATGATCGAGCGGCGCGTGCAATCCTGGTTTAGCCACGCGAGCTACCACAAAGACTACCGGCCCGTACCGCTAAGCCGGATCTCGAGGGACCTCCAGCACGCGGTGATTTCGGCCGAGGACGCACGCTTCTACCAGCACCACGGCTTCGATTGGACAGAGATAGATAACGCCGTCAACAACGACCTCGAGGGGAAGCGGCTGAGAGGCGCGTCGACCATCACCCAGCAACTGGTGAAGAACCTGTTTCTGACGACGTCGCGAACGGCCGTGCGAAAGGCTGTCGAGTTCACGATTGTTCCGCTGGCGGAAGGCGTGCTCGGCAAAGAGCGAATCCTCGATTTGTACCTGAACGTGATCGAGTGGGGACCGGGCATCTACGGAGCGGAAGCGGCGGCGCATTTCCACTATCACAAGGCGGCGTCGGCACTGACCCGGGACGAGGCAGCGCGGCTGGCGGCCATAATTCCTTCGCCGCGCCACCGCAAGCCGGCGTTGATGAACGAATCCGCCGAACGCATCCGGCAAAGGATGTCCCAGGCGGGCTGGTAAAGTTGCTAGTTCTGCACGAGCTAAGAGCAAAGCACTATTCATGGCACTGGTAAGGTAGTGCTACAACAACCCAAGTGAGATCAGGAGCCGGAGACGACCCATGGAACCCATGTTTCTGAAAGATGTGGAAGCGCACCGCGGCGACGACAACTACAGCAAAGCCATTGACATGATGCGCGAGCTGGGTACGGAGTACCCGCAGATTCTGCACATGTTCGCTTTCAAGATCAAGGCGACAGCGCATTTGGAACGATTCACCCAGGAGATCATGCGCGAGGCGTCTCCGCTTTCGCCGGGTATCCGCGAGCTGATCGCAGGCTATACCTCGAGCCTGAATCATTGCCCGTTTTGAATTAACTCTCACGCCGCGGTCGCGGCGGAAATATTAGGAAGCGAGGAACTAGTGGCGGGAGTGCTGGCGGATTTGGAAACCTCGGCACTCAGCGAACAGGAAAAGGCGTTGTTCCGGTTTGTGCGGAAGGTGAATTTCGACTCGGTACGGATTGGGCCGGACGACATTGAGACCCTCCACAAAGCAGGCTACTCGGACGAGGCAATTTACTACGCTCTCACGGTATGCGCGCTCTTCAACTTCTACAACCGGTGGATCGATGCCAGCGGCGTGCACCCGATGAGCGAGGAAGCGCACCGGGTTGGCGCGAAACGTTCGGCGAAGCACGGCTACTCGCGCAGTTCGCAGCCAGCGTCACACGGCGTGCCCGAGAAGTAGGCGCGGCGAGAAATAGTCGATGACATTGCCCACAACCACCCACCGGCGATGGCCGATTGTAGTGGCCGCTGTGAGCGGAGTGTTCGTCAGCTTCGGGTCTCTGCTCATCTTTACCTTCGGCATCTTTCTGAGCCAGTGGACGAAAGAATTTGGCTGGTCGCGCGGCGAAGCTTCGCTGGCATTTACGGTAGCCGCGTTGACGGTTGCGGTCTTCTCGCCTGCGATGGGGCGGCTCATGGACCGGCGTGGGGCGCGGGTCGTGATCCTGCCGTGCATGGCGGTGTACGGGCTCGCCTTTGCCTCGCTGGGATTCCTCACGCCGCATCTATGGCAGCTCTACGCCATGTTTTTCTTGCTGGGAGCGGTGGGAAATGGGACATCGCAGTTCGGCTATTCGCGGGTGATCGCCGCGTGGTTCGACAAACGGCGTGGTTTCGCGCTGGCAACCGTGATGGCCGGCGTGGGCACGGGCGCGATTGTGTTCCCGTGGCTGGCCGAACGGCTCATTGAGGGAATGGGATGGCGGGCCGCATACTTCGTGCTGGGCGCTGTCGTGCTCCTGTTCGGCATTCCGTTGACGGCCTGGTTTGTGCGGGAGCCGGCGAAAACCGTGACCGTCAACCACAGGTCCAACCACAGCCTAAAGTCTGTGCCACCAAGCCAGGGCTCGCTGGAAGATGGCGTCGTGCCTCTCGATGAAGCGCCCCATGAGGGGATGAGCACACGGGAAGCCATGCTGAGCTATCCGTTTCTGGCGATCTTGACGGCGATCGTCCTGATTTCGTTAAGCACCAACGGGGTGATCGGGCATCTGGCGCCGCTACTGACCGATCGCGGGTTCTCGTCGCAGCAAGCCGCCCTCGTGATGTCGCTGCTGGGCGCGGCGACTCTGGCGAGCCGTCTTGGAACCGGGTACCTGCTGGACGTGCTATTTGCCCCCAGAGTTGCCGCAAGCGTGTTCGCGTTCAGCGCGGCCGGGATGTGGCTGGTGATGGGTGCGCAGCAATTCTGGGTGGCATGTCTGGCGGCCATCGCGATTGGCGCCGGCATTGGAGCGGAGGCCGACGTTGTGCCTTACCTACTGAGCCGCTATTTCGGCCTTCGGACCTTCAGCGAGCTCTACGGCTATACCTGGTCGGTGTACGCGGTGGCCGGCGCTATGGGGCCGCTGGTGATGGGCCGCGTTTTTGATCAATTGCATTCCTACCGCACGGTGCTGCTGGTTTTTGGCGGCCTCATGTCGCTCGCAGCTTTGCTGTTTTGTTTCATGCCTCACTACGGCCGAGTCCCCGCCACGGCGGAGGCGACTTCAGGAAATTGAAGGCCTTTTACAGGCCCTCCGGCAATGAGTGAAACCTGCCTCGTTTGGAACACACGGGCTTACTCGCCGGTGGTCTTCTTCCGGCTGAAGTTTCCACATTCGACCCCCTGAAGCGAGCCGGGCAAAGCGCGATCAATCGCAGCTAGAATCTGCGGAACGTGGTTCTTGATGATGGGCCAGTTATTGGCTGAGAGAGCCACGATCGCCAGTCGCCGCCGAGTAAGGTTCTGCTCATAGACAAGGCTTTGGTCGCCGGTAACAAAGACGTCAACGTTGTCGTCTTCCGCCGCGAGCAGCAGTTCGCCGTTCTTCAGCTCACCCCAGCCCATGTACGAAGCGGTGACGACGTCATGCCTGCCGAATGCACCGAGGCTCGGTCTTAACTTGTGCGGTAAATTGTGATCGAGCAAAACCCTCACAGCTTGCGCTGCCCGCGTTGCGAGCGGGCAAACGAGATGAGTCGCAGTATCGCAGCAGTCGACAGATCCGGGTAGTTCTCCTGGATTTCCTCCACTGGAGAACCAAGCTCGGCGTCCTGAACAATAGTGTCCGCGAGAATGCGAGTTCCGCGCACAATGGGACGGCCAGATACTTTGCCCGGTACACGTTCAACCAGCTCGCAGCCCGTCCAGTCGATATAGCTTGCCGTACCGCTTGTATCAAGGCTGCTCATGTCCTCGGCTCTCCTTTCTTCCATCGTAAGCGTTTTGGCGCAGAATCGGGTACTGGGCTTCCGACTGACAGCGGCTGCGCACGCTAGCGATGAGGTGTTATCCCATCGTCCGCTTGCGAACACCGCCCGGTTGAGGGGGGACGCTGCTGGCCATCGGGTCCTTCCGTGTTCGAGATGAATCAGCAACTTAGGTCGCCTCTCGGGTGGCCAATAAAATGCTAACTCCAGGTCAAGTCGTCCGTAACAATAATTCACCATGAACACCTTGATCCAGGACCTACGCTACTGCCTCCGTCAATTGGCGAAGACTCCCGGCTTCACGCTTACAGCCATCCTCTCGTTGACCCTGGGCATCGGCGCCACCACCGCTGTCTTCAGCGTCATCTACGCGGTCATCATGAACCCGTACCCTTACGCAGCCTCCGATCGCATGATTCACATGCGCCTTTTCGATTCCGCGGGTCATGAGAACGGCTTCGGGCTCACCGCCGGCCAGTGGAAGGAAATCAGGAAATCGCCCGTCGTCGAGGACGCCTTTGCCGAAGATGGCTGGAATCTTACCGTGACTGGGCGAGATTTGCCGGAAGACATCAATGCCACCTACTTCACCTCTAATGCCTTCAACTTCATGGGTGTGCCCCCCGCCCTTGGCCGAGGCCTGCTTCCATCCGACGCTATAGACGGCCAGGACCCCCAGCCCGTCGTCGTGCTCGGTTACAAATTCTGGCAGCGTCACTTCGGCGCGGATTCCAAAGTGGTGGGCCAAACCATACAGCTCGTCCGCAAGACTTACACCATCGTCGGCGTGGCGGGCCCCCGGTTCACCTGGGAAGACGCTGACGTCTACCTTCCGCTAAAGGTCACCGAGGACCAAACGCACAGCTACTATGTCGGCGTTCGGCTGAAGCCGGGAGTCACCCACGAAGCGGCCAACGGCGCCCTGCAGCCTTTGATCGAACAATTCGCCAGGCAGACGCCGAAACACTTTCCACAGGGCCGCTACAAGGTTCACGTCGTCGGACTGAATGAAGACTTCGTGAAGCGATTGGGCGGCACGCTCGCTCTGCTCTTCAGCGCCGTCGCCTTTCTCCTGTTAATCGGATGCGGCAACGTGTCAATTCTTCTGCTGGCGAGAGGCGCCGGACGGCAGCATGAGTTTGCCGTTCGCGCCGCCATCGGCGCAGGCCGCCGCCGGCTCGTTCGACAGTTGCTCACCGAAGCGCTGCTGCTCTCCCTCGCTGGAGCCGGCCTCGGCGTGCTGCTCGCCTACCGCGCCATCGGCGTTATCGTCGCTTTGCTCCCGAAATACTCGTTCCCGCACGAGGCGGCGATTGAGCTGAATATCCCGGTGCTCGTCTTCAGCGTGAGTCTGGCGCTGGTCACCGGAGTGCTCTTCGGTCTCTGGCCCGCGCTGCAGCTCTCGCGGCCCGACGTAAGCCAGGTGATGCAATCCAGCACGCGCCGCATCATCGGCGGCACACGGAGCCGCGCCATGAATACCATCCTCATCGCCGGCCAGATCGCGCTCACGCTGGTCATGCTGGCCGGCGCCGGAGCCGCAATGCAAGGCTTCCTCGGCCTGCTGCACACTTCGTTGGGTTACGACCCGCACAATCTCATGTCGGTCGGCATCCCCGTGCACGACGGCACCTATCCCACATGGGAGGCTCGCTCGGCTTACTTCGAACAGATCCGCAACAGGGTGGCCGCGGTCCCCGGCGTGAGCATGGCCGCCATCTCCACCAACGCCACGCCGCCTTCAAACGGTTGGAACACCGGCATAGAAATTCTCGGCAAGCCCCCACAGGACTCGCAGAAAGTTCGCGTCAACTTCGTAAGTCCGGGATACTTTCCGATCCTTCGCATCCCTCTTACCCAGGGCCGCCTCTGGGACGAAACAGAAAACCATAACGCCGCGCATCTTGCCGTGATCAACGCGACGATGGCACGTCTCTACTTCCCGAAGGGCGACGCCATCGGTCACGCGCTGAAGATCCCCGATATGAAGGACGAACCGCCGTTCAACGTCGGCGCTTTAGGCGCTGACCCTTGGCTTCGGATCGTTGGTGTGGTGGCTGATAAGCGCAATGACGGCCTCCGCAACGCCATCCTCCCCGAAGTTTTCATTCCGTATACCATCACAATGCGTATGTGGACGCAGATACTGGTTCGCTCTGAGACATCGCCCCTAACTCTGCTGCACGCCATCGGGAAGGAAGTCAACTCCATCAATGCCGACCAACAGATCTCGGGCGACGTGCAGGATCTGGAGCACTGGATTCAAGGTCAGCCGGAGTGGGAGCAGGAACATCTGGTGGCCTGGCTCTTTGGCGCCTTCGCCGTTCTGGCGCTGGCTCTCGCGGCCACCGGCCTCTACAGCGTTGTCTCGTTCTCCGTAGAGCAGCGGACCAACGAGTTCGGCATCCGAATGGCGCTGGGCGCGAGCCGCTGGGACGTCCTGAGGCTTGTCTTCTCCTCAATGGCCGTGAGTGTGGGTGGCGGGTTGCTGGCCGGCATCTTGCTAAGCGTGGCCCTAAGCAACGCTCTGGCCCACTGGGCCGAAGGGAGCTCACGCGACGTGCTCGTGCTGCTGGGTGCGACAGTGGTGCTCGGCGCTGTGGCGATATTCGCATGTGCCGGGCCCGCGCGAAGAGCGTCGGGAGCGGATCCCATGACTGCGTTGCGGTACGAGTAGACCGAACGGACGGGAGTGACAGCGCCGGTTCCTTCGCACCCGCAATTCAGGCTAACGATACGGAAACGTGGCCCGCTGAAAGAGGAGCCGTTTCCCTTGTGGCTGTCAACAGGGAGTCCGCTTGCTTACGCGCGCGGTTCAGTGATGTCGCGTGGTCCTAACAGTTATTCGATTTTGAATTGGTTCGGCGTACCTTTGATATGTGCCTGTCGATAAGTTGCTAGGGGGCGTCTCCCGCTTTCAGAAAGACGTTTATCCGGAACATCAAAAGCTTTTTGAACGGCTCGCCCTGGGCCAGCGCCCCGAGGCGCTATTCATCACGTGCGCCGATTCCCGAATTGACCCTTGCCTGATCACCCAGACCAAACCAGGCGAGCTCTTCATCTGCCGCGTGATTGGTAATGTTGTCCCGCCGTACCCTGAGGCGATCGGTGGTGTTTCGGCCACCATCGAATACGCTGTCGGCGTGCTTCGGGTGCCGGAGGTCGTGGTCTGCGGCCACACTGATTGTGGAGTCATGAGAGGCGCGCTGCATCCCGAGGCCCTGGAAGCTTACCCCAACGTGACGGCTTGGCTGCGCTACGCGAAAGTGGGACACCGCGAACGAAACCCGAGCCCCGAATTTCTTCTCGCCCTGACTGAAAACAATGTCCTCGCGCAACTGAAGAACCTCCGCTCCCATCCCACGGTTGCGGCTCGACTGGAACAGGGCGATCTTGCCGTGCAGGGTTGGGTCTATCACATAGGTTCCGGCACGGTGACGGTTTATAACGAAACAAGCTATCGGTTCGAGAGCGCCACATCGGTGTGAACCTTCCAGGCAATTTCGAAAGCCGTTTCCCCAGCGTCGAGCCTCTTAGGGTTAGACTTGTGGAAAGCGATGCCGGCGATCCGTAACTGTTCGTGTGCGGCCGTGAGCCATTCGATTCAGAGGGGGTTCTGCTTGTGATTCAGCTCAAAGTAAACGGAGTGACCCGAACCTTCGACGGCGATCCGGAGATGCCGCTGCTGTGGTATCTGCGCGACGTGCTCCACCTGACCGGAACGAAATTCGGATGCGCAATGGGCGTTTGCGGCTCCTGCACCGTACACGTCGATGGACACGCCCAGCGGTCGTGTGTGTGGCCGGTGAAGGGAGCGGCGGGAAAGGCCGTGACCACCATCGAAGGCTTGAGCGAGCACGGCGACCATGCGGTGCAGGCGGCCTGGAAACAGGCCAACGTGCCGCAGTGCGGGTACTGCCAGGCGGGCCAGATCATGCAGGCCGCCGCACTGCTTGCCGAGAAGAGGAAGCCGACGGACGCTGAGATCGACGCGGCGATGGAAGGCAATATCTGCCGCTGCGGAACGTATCAACGGATTCGACAAGCCATCCACATCGCCGCGGGGGTGAAAGCATGAACCGCATAGAGCTGGTTAGCCGGCGAGGCTTCCTGAATCAGGCGTTCACGGCGGGAGCTTTGATCCTGGGCACGCGGATTTTGCCCGCCAGCGCGCTGGCGAATGGCCCCAGGACGATGGAGGGCGCCGTGGAGAGCGCGGCGTGGCGGCCGGATCTGTTTCTGGGCCTGGAGACCGATGGCACGGTGAGGATTCTGGCCCACCGTTCCGAGATGGGCACGGGCATCAAAACCTCGCTGCCGATGGTGCTGGCAGATGAGCTCGAAGCCGATTGGTCGCGCGTCAAGGTAGAACAGGCGCTCGGCGACAAGCGGCTGGGCGATCAGGACACTGACGGCTCGCATTCGATCACCGATTACTACGAGGCGATGCGACAGATCGGCGCGACGGCCAGACTCATGCTCGAGCGTGCGGCAGCCGCGCAATGGGGCGTGCCGGAAGCAGAGTGCCGGGCGCAGAACCATGTGGTTTCGCATGCTGGGAGCGGGCGCAAAATCTCGTACGGCGAACTGGTAGCGCCGGCTGCGAAACAGCCGGTGCCGAAGAAGGAAGAGGTGAAGCTGAAAACCGCTGCGGAATTCCGCTACATCGGCAAGGGCGTGCCGATTGTGGATCTTCACGACATCGTGACGGGGCACGCGGTTTATGGCATGGATATCGCGCTGCCGGGGATGTTGTACGCCTCGGTGGAGAGGCCGCCGGTATTGGGCGGGAGAGTACGCTCATTCGACGATTCAGAAGCGAAGAAAGTGGCGGGCGTGCGGGGCGTTTATACGGTGCCGGGGTTTACGCCTCCCTGGGGATTCCAGCCGCTCGGCGGAGTGGCCGTGCTTGCCGACAACACCTGGGCCGCGCTGCAGGGGCGCAAGAAGCTGAAAGTGGAATGGGAAGACGGCCCGAACGCGGTGTTCGATTCGGACAACTACAAGCGGCAGATGATCGAAACATCGAAGAAGCCGCAGCGCGTAGCCCGTAGCATCGGCGATGTGGATGCCGAGTTTGCCAAAGCCGGCGGCAGGGTGATCGAGAGCCAATACTACACGCCCTTGCTGGCGCACACGCCCATGGAGCCGCCGGTGGCGACCGCGCATTACGAGAACGGCAAGGTGCAGGTATGGAGCGGCACCCAGAATCCGCAGGAAGTGCAGAGCTCAGTAGCAAAGTACCTGGGAATCAAGCCGGAAGATGTAACTACGCATGTCGTGCTGCTGGGCGGAGGATTTGGACGGCGGTCGAAGCCCGACTATGAGACCGAAGCGGCGTATCTGTCGAAGCAGTCGGCGAAACCGGTGAAGGTGGTGTGGAGCAGAGAGGACGATGTTCATTTCGACTTCTTCCACGCAACCTCGGCTATGTATTTCAAGGCCAAGCTGGATGATGCGGGAAAGCCTGCGGCGTGGCTGCAGCGAACGGTGTTTCCGCCGATCGGGTCGATGGGCGACGTTAATGCCGAATACGGGACGGGTGAGCTGAATCTAGGCTGGCTGGACGTGCCTTTTGCCTTGCCCAACCACCGCGCGGAGAACGGGCCGGCCAAGGCGCACGTGCGCATCGGGTGGCTGCGGTCAGTGGCGAATATCTACCACGCTTACGGCGTTCAGGCCTTCATTGACGAACTGGCTCACGCCGCTGGCCGCGACCCTATCGATTATTGGCTCGAGCAATTGGGGCCAGACCGTCAGATCGATTTCGGAGCCGAGCATACGAAATACGGCAACTACGGGAAAGCATTGAAGGCTTATCCGGTGGATACCGCGCGGCTGCGGAAAGTGGCCGAAGCGGTGCGCGAGCGCTCCAGCTACGACGAGCGCAAGAAACAACTTGCCAAGGGGAGCGGGCTGGGCTTCGCCGCGCATCGCAGCTTCCTTACTTACGTGGCGACTGTGGTGGAAGTGCACGTGGATTCGCAGGGCAAGCTGACGATTCCGCGGATCGACCTGGCTGTGGACTGCGGACAGGCGATTCACCCCGATCGCGTGATATCGCAGTTCGAGGGCGCGGCGGTATTCGGAGTGAGCGTCGCGCTGCTGGGGGAAATCACCGCTGCCGACGGGCGCATCCAACAATCGAACTTTCACAACTACAAGGTGGCGCGCATCAACGAAGCGCCAAAAGAGACGCGCGTTCACCTGGTATTGAGCGGCGACAATCCCACCGGCGTCGGTGAGCCTGGTGTGCCGCCCATCGCGCCAGCGATTGCAAATGCAATCTTTGTGGCCACCGGCAAACGGATAAGGGAGCTGCCGATTTCGAAGACGAAGTTGGTGTAGGGCTGAGGAGTTCGCTTGGTCTGGCATTCGGCACTCGTTGGTTGATCGCGAGAGGCAAACCGCACGCTGTCAACAGGGTGGAAACCGAAACTGTCGCCGTTCATTGGCCGCCGACTTCGGGGAGAGTTTCTGGACTTAGTCACCGCCTTCGGAGGGTCTTAGGGCCATTTTCAAGAAGGACTGCAACTTATTGATTAAGAAGATACCTGCCTCCCACATGATGATGTTTTGATGACATCTTGACAATGAACTGCCGTTGATATCCACCAAAAATAGAGTACCCTGGAAGTGAAGTATTTCAGGAGTGGAGATTGACTGTATGAGAATTCAACTGGATATACCCACCGGTAAAGACGAGCGAATCAAGCAGTGGATGAAGGAAGCCGGGTTCAAGACCTATAGTGAACTGTTCAACAATACTATGAGCGTCTTTACCTGGGTCGCTAATGAAGTAAAGCACGGCCGGATTGTTATTTCGCAGGACCCAAGCGGCCAAACGCTTGAAAAGCAATTCTCGATGCCATTCATGGATGTGCTGGCGCCGATGCAGCCGGCCAATCAGTCGCCAGCGCAAAAGAGTCTGGCTGCTAGTAGCTGATTAACTCTTTGTGGGGCGGTGAAGCCAATAGCCCACGACCAGACCGATAACACCCGTGGCCCACTTCGCAGTCTCGGGCGGGTATCGTTCAGACAGAAGAACGTAAAGAGCCGCAACCAGCACTACGCCGCTGAAAACGGCTGCCACCCAGAAATGGTGCTTTACCTCTGTGGACCATTGTTCCGGTTCCACCCTGTCTTTCAGTTGGCGAGAAGGCATTCAAGCTCTGGGACTGCCATCAGTGTACATGCCCGCACCGCGACCTTAACAAGCCTGGCTCCCTAGTCCCTAATCTGCGGAACAACTGCTATCCCGCGGACATTCCCTAATTCCTGACTTCCCCTCTCACCGGGACGCCCACCGGCTCGTTGGACAGATGCATGGATGCCCAGGTCAGGTACTGCGTCCAATCGTATTCGGTGATGGCGTGTTTGCCGCGGCGCAGGTGATATCCGATGGTTGAAAAAACGGGCCGCTCGATCGGCGGCATTTCCTTCACGGCCAGGCCATCTCCTCCGAACAGGCGATAGACCGGATCGGCTCCCAGGGCGCCGAGGAATTCGCCTTTCGGATCGGCCCACAAATCCTCTGAGGCGCTGGCGACATACAGCGGGCGTGGGGCGATAAGCGACAACAGCTCGTTGGAATCGACGGGAAGATCTTCTTCCCTGTCGTTGTACTTGCGGTAATTACGCGCGTACCAGTGAGGGAACGCGGTGTTGAGGTGAGTCGTCCGCTCACCGAACTTGCGCCGCGCAATAGCCGCGCCGCCTTCGCCCGAGTCATTGGAAATCACAGCGGCAAAACGCGCGTCCTGGGCGCCCGCCCACAAGGCAGCTTTGCCGAGGCGCGAATGGCCGATGACGATCATGCGGTATTTGTCGATGCCGGAGTCGGTTTCCAGGTAATCGGCAATGCGGCTCAATCCCCAAGCCCAGGCCGCAATGGTACCCCACTCGTCGGGCGCCCGCGCGTCGTCCGTTGCGGCGGAGCCGGGTTTGACGAAGAGGGCAAAAACACCTTCTTTCTCGTTGTTCGGATGATCCGGCGCAATATCGCCATCGTAGACCGTCGCGACAGCATAGCCGCGCGAGACGATCAACGGCACGGGCCACGCGGATGACTCAGAGCCGCGCGAAGCCTCGGTGCTCCGGTGATTCACAACTCCAGGGCCGCTATCGACCCACGCGGTGGAAAGCAGAATGGCGGGGTCGGGCTGGACCGTCTGATTGCCGTGGAAGTTGAGTCCCACAAAAACCGGCGCGCGGCCCTCAGCGTTGGCAGGCACATACAGCAGAATCGTCATCGACGCGGGATTGGCGCGGCTGAACTGCACTTTCACCTGCTTGCGGCGGGCAGTGCCGTTGAGGGCGAAATCGTCGGAAATCAGCGTGTAAACCGGGTCTGCGGGCGGCGCGGGGCTGCGCCCGTAAACGTTAGCCTCGAAGATCTTGATCAGCTCAGGCCGGCGCTTTTCGAGCCAAATTCGCGAGGTGGCGACACGGCGGCCGTTTTCGAGCAACAGCGGGTCAGGCAGGCTATAGGGGGGTACTTTACCTTCGTCGTAGTTTGCGTCCGGAGGCTGAGCGGCCATAGACGCCACTATAGACACAACCACGGCGAGCAAAAGGACGGGAACAGACTTGCCCCGGTCTACTTTCCCGATGCGTCGTCTCCGCAGGGCTTCGCGTACCATCGTTGAGCCAGCTCATTCAAACTATGCAGCACAACGGTCAGTTCGCGCAACCGGTCAGTTGGCTCGTAAGTCACCTGAGGGGGCG
>Ga0181525_10003626_pt1 | contig 12112 bp, 12 predicted proteins | sample PEATcosm2014_Bin_48_FD_121100 | JGI IMG/M metagenome (GOLD analysis project Ga0181525, IMG submission 121100) | Peatland microbial communities from MTU Mesocosm Facility, Houghton, MI, USA - PEATcosm2014_Bin06_10_metaG | ecosystem: Environmental > Terrestrial > Soil > Wetlands > Peat | place... | reverse complement strand
TGGAATGGGCCAACCTCAAATACCTGCTCACGGAGGATTTCAGCGTTCGCGTGGGCCGGATCGTCATCCCCACTTTTCTGGATTCGGATTCGCGGGAGGTGGGATACAGCAATCCCTGGGTGCGGCCGCCGACGGAGGTGTATGGCGCCAATCCGATTACCAGTGTGGATGGCTTTGACGCCAGTTATCGCTGGCGCCTGGCCGGCGTGACCAATACTTTGCAAGTCAATTACGGTCGAAATCTGGCGTTCAATTTCGCCGGTGGCAGCAAATTCGACGCCAAATATGTGTGGGGAATCTTCGATAAAGCCGAGTACGGCCCCGCTCTCATACGCGCGGGCTACCTCAGCTCCAACATCACATTGAACGATGCCACGGCACTATTTGCTGGATTAAGACAATTCGGCCCACAAGGCGCCGCGATTGCAAGTCAGTATGAAGTCGTGGACAAGTCCTCTTCGATCCTGACGGTTGCAGCCAGCTACGATCCAGGCAGGTGGTTTGTGATGGGCGAATGGGCGACATCCCGGTCACAATCCTTTCTCGGCGCCAATACCGGCTGGTACCTCAGCGGCGGCCGGCGGGCGGGGCCATTCACGCCGTATCTAACCTACGCGCAGGTAACTCAGCGCAGTAACTCTTCTGCTGGCCTAAGCATACCGGGCCTGCCTGCCGATCTCGTGCCAGTTGCCACTGCGCTCAACGCCGGTCTCAACGACGGCCTGAACTCCCGTCCGGACCAATACACCCTATCGGTCGGCGTGCGCTGGGACTTTATGAAGAACCTGGATGTCAAGCTGCAGCTGGACCGCATCGATCTCGGCGCTGGTTCGGCGGGCACGTTGATCAACCCGCAACCCGGATTTCAACCCGGCAGTACCGTGTTCCTGTTCAGTTCCGTGGTCGACTTCGTGTTCTGATCAAACCTCATGCCTCCGACGAACCTAGGCGTATGGCTAATCATCGGGCTGGTGCTGGGCCTGATGAGTAGCGCAGCGATGGCCGATGTCGTCGTCGTGGTGTCGTCAAACAGCCCGATCGCTGCCTTGAGCAAGGTCCAGGTGCAGGATATTTTTCTGGGTAAGACCATGCGCTTTCCGGGTGGCGCAGCAGCCGTGGTCATAGACCAGGCCGAGGGCTCAGCCGTCCGGGATGAGTTCTACGACAAGGTCTTTGGAAAATCCGCTGCGCAGATCAAAGCCTACTGGTCGAAAATCATATTCACCGGCCGGGGACAGCCTCCCTACAGCGTATCCAACACGGTCGAAATCATGAAGCGAATAAGCGCGAATCCGGCGGCCATTGGCTACATCGACAGGGCCATGATCAATGCGTCGGTCAAAGTGGTGTACTGAGAAGAGACGGAACTCTTATCGTGGCCTAGCGCTCCAATTCGACTTTCGCACGAATTCAAGCATCGCCGCACGAATGAGAGTGGTGGCATAGGCGTCAAAATCCTTTGCAGTATGGCGCGCGTGCCCAGACATGGCGTCGCTGAGCCCGACCCTCCCGGCCTCGATCAGATCGGCGACGTCGATGTAGGTGGGTCGCCGAAACAGGTGATGAGCGATGTGTCTTACCAAGTGCGCGTGCTCCGCCAGAAAAGCGTCTCGAAGAGCACGCGCGGCACCAGAGTCGGTTGTCAGCTGTGGCACGCGATCATTCCGGAGACTAATCGAACCGGGTTTGCGTCGGCAGATCGACGAGTCTTTCCAGACGCCAGTCCCCATTGGGAAGACATCGCCATAGCCCACCAGAGCAGAAGCCACCGTCGTTTTCGAAGAACAGAACTTCCATGGCAACTGCGGATCGGCCGTAGCTCGATACCGCTGCTGCGGCAACTGCGAACCAGAGGCGCGCACCGTCCGTATACGCGCGCCAGATCGCATCGGATGATATCGAACGAGCCCGTCGCTCGAGGCATGGCGGCAGATCGGAGAGCATCCAAACGCGCTGTACCCATCGTCCCGGCAGCCAGCGCGCATAGAGAAGCGCGTCGAGTTGAGCGTGCAAGGCGGCACTGGGTACCGACGAGGGCAGCAAATCCTGGCCTCCGCTGGACTCCGACGCACTCCTGTTGCGCTGGTCGCGGCGAAGATGAAGCGGTCGAGGTGAGCGATATGGGCGCTGATCCGGGGCGACTGGCGCAGCTGATGAGCTTTCTTCCCGGCTCACAAACATGGGCTTAAACATGGCGATCGCTTCCGGCATATGCACTGCTCTTTGGATCAGCAGTCCATCACGCCCATCGTGGAGCGTATGTACGACATCGCACCCAGTCACCGCTTGTTTGTGACATATTCCCCGTACTGAGCAATAAATCACATTCGGAACATCAAGAAACCCCGTGTATTTAACTTAAGATACCAACCGCGCGGGAAGCAGACGATCGGATTCCCGCTTCACGACCGAGTAGCACTCACAGGTTCGCGCTTCGATTCCCGGCCGATCGAGCACGGTGATATGTCCGCGGTTGTACTTAATCAAGCCTGCCGCCTGAAGCCGTCTGGCCGCCTCAGTCACGCCTTCGCGGCGCACGCCGAGCATGTTGGCGATCAATACCTGCGTCATGACCAGCTCATTCGACGGCAGGCGATCAAGGCTTAAAAGTAACCAGCGACACAACTGCTGATCCAGGGTGTGATGGCGGTTGCAAACGGCGGTCTGCGCCATCTGGGTGATGAGCGCCTGCGTGTAGCGCAGCAGCAAGTGCTGCATGGGCCCTCCCTGCACGAACTCGGACTTCAGCGTCTCGGCCTTCATGCGGTAGGCGTGACCCGCACTCTGTACCACTGCCCGGCTTGGTGTGGTTTCGCCCCCCATGAACAGAGAGACGCCGACGATGCCCTCGTTACCGACGACGGCGATTTCCGCGGAGGCGCCATCAGCCATGACATAAAGCAGCGAGACGATCGCATCGACAGGGAAATAGACGTGGTGCAGTACCACCCCGGATTCATACAGGGAATCGCCCAATGCCAACCCGATTAACTTCAAATGCGGTGTCAATCGCTCCAGATCCTCAGGCGGGAGCGCGGCCAGCAGTTGGTTGCGATCGGGGGTCATAAGGGATGGCGTCCGATGCCGGTGGCACAAATGCCGGCACTGCGCGCTGTTCGCTCAGAAACGGCTGCAGATCGAGAGAATGCTGACGTTGACATGGGCGACCTCCAACATGCTTGGTCGACAGATACCCCATCGTCGCATCGTGCACTTTTCCAGCCGTCGAACAACTGTTAACAATTACAGGGTCGATTCATTCCACGATTCAAGATCGCATGATTTCGAATTGTGGCGTCTCAGGCGCTCATCGTATGTTCGATACCGTACATAGTCAACGAAATAACCGGCCGCTCAATCACTTAGGCGCAGCAGAATGAGCGACCGCCCGGTAACACCGTAGCTGTCGTTTGCTTTGGCGGTGTAATTAATCTCGTTATCGGGAACATTCGTATCGAGAACCAACGTCCAGGTATTGCCCCCGGGACTCGGCGGCAGTGTGAATCTCACCAGGTCGTAGTGTGCGTTGAACACGATCAGCATGGTGGCCTCCGTGCCGCGTTGGCGAAGGCCTGTCGGGCGGGCGCGGCCGTCGATGAGCATGCCAAAGCAGCGCATGTTCGCGTCGCTCCATTCTTCGGTGCGCATCTCAGCCCCGGAGGCGTTGATCCACGTCAGGTCTTTGACATCCAGTTCTTCGTCGACTGCACCGGTCAGGAATCGGTTACGACGCAGAATCGGATATTTCTGGCGCAGCGCCGTCAGGCGTCGAACGAAATCGGTCAAGTGAACGGGCTTGCTCTCCTGCTTCCAATTCAGCCAACTGATTTCGTTATCCTGACAGTACGCATTGTTGTTGCCCTGCTGCGTACGCCCGAATTCGTCACCGGCCAACATCATCGGCGTGCCCTGGGACAACAACAGCGTGGCCAGGAAATTACGAAGCTGCCGTTGACGCAGCGCATTGATAGCCGGGTCGTCAGTCGGGCCCTCCGCGCCGCAGTTCCACGACCGGTTGTCGTTACTGCCGTCCCGGTTAGCTTCGCCGTTGGCCTCGTTATGCTTGTCGTTGTAGCTGACCAGATCATTCAGCGTAAAGCCGTCATGTGCGGTCACGAAGTTCACGCATGCTGAAGGCCGTCGGCCCAGATGATTGAAGACGTCCGCGGAAGCGCAAAGGCGCTGCGCGATATCAGCGGCACCCGCGGCACCCTTCCAGAAATCCCGCACCACATCCCGGTAGCGGTCATTCCACTCAGCCCAGCCCGGTGGAAAGCCGCCCACCTGGTAGCCGCCGGGGCCGACATCCCAGGGTTCGGCAATGAGCTTGACGCCACGGAGCACCGGATCCTGGTTACAGGCTTTCAGGAAGCCACTCTGATTGTCAAAGCCCCCGGGCTCGCGCGCCAGAATGGTGCCGAGATCGAACCGGAAGCCATCGACGTGTAGTTCATTGACCCAGTACCGCAGGCTGTCGGTCACCATCCGGATGACGGCCGGATGCGATAGGTTCAAGGTGTTCCCGGTACCCGTATCGTTGATATAGAAGCGCTTTTGATCCGGTAACAGACGATAGTAAGAGGCGTTATCAATGCCTTTGAAGGACAGTGTCGGGCCGCGTTCATTGCCTTCCGCCGTGTGGTTGTAGACCACATCGAGGATTACCTCGAGACCCGCATCATGGAACCGGGACACCATCTCCTTGAATTCCCGAAGGCACTGCTCCGGTTCCGACGCGTAGCGGGGATCCGGCGCAAAAAACCCAATGCTGTTGTATCCCCAGTAATTCGTGAGCCCTTGTTCGAGCAGATGACTGTCGTTAATGAAGGTGTGAATGGGGAGCAGCTCTATGCTCGTAACCCCCAGCGATTTGACGTAGGCAACGACCTCCCTGGTTCCCATGCCCTTGAAGGTTCCGCGCTGCTTGATTGGGACAGCCGGGTGGAGCTTGGTGAAGCCGCGCACATGGGCTTCATAAATGATCGTTCGGTCCCACGGGACCGCCCCGGCGCGCGGCTGCCCCTGCCAATCGAAGTTGGGATCAACGACCACACATTTGGGCACGAACGGTGCGCTATCGCGTTCGTCGAAGCTCAGGTCATCGCCCTCTGCTCCAATGGTGTAACCGAAGCATTCCGGCGCCCACTTGATCTCGCCTACATGCGCTCGCGCGTACGGGTCGAGCACGAGCTTGTTGGGATTGAATCGGTGCCCTGCCATGGGATCGTAGGGGCCGTGCACGCGAAAGCCGTAAACCGAACTGGGCCCGACATCGGGGATGTAGCCGTGCCAAATCTGATCGGTGTACTCCGGAAGCGCAATTCGCTCCAATTCCGTGCCGCCCTGTGAATCAAAGAGACAAACCTCTACCCTGGTCGCCGAGGCAGAGAACATCGTAAAGTTCGTACCTTTACCGTCCCAGATGGCGCCGTGGGCGTTTGGGCTCCCCTCACGTACGCGGCTCTTAACCTGTTGCAGCACGATTCACTCCTGGTGATAAATGGGCGGGTCGACTACGGCGATGCATTCGTTTGAGCCGTCGGAGGCAGCATGTCAGTCTATCTGCAGCTGGGTTTTTTTATTTTATCTGACCCAAGTCATGTCGGCCGACGCGCGGACATCGGGCCGACATCACGAACGGCAAAGAATTTGCCGACCTACTACGCCGCTTACGGGTGAAGATCCCTGAGTCTTCCGCCGAGAGCGGCCGAAATGCTGGCGATGAATGCTCCAATGAGCATGGCAAGTGCTGTAAAGATTGATGCCGCCTCAGCAGCTTTGCGTGCTTTGTCGGCTGCCTGTTTGGCCTGGATCTTCGCCGCCTGAACCTTGGCAAGCTCCGTGTCGACTCGAGTCTGAGCCTCGGCAGTCGGAACGCCGGCCTGCGCACTCACAATCTGCGCCAGGTAGGCACGGTCGTCAGCCGACACCTCGTCAGTCGTCAAGCCCCTTGCCAGTATGCGTATTGTTTGAGCACGCTCATCGTTGCCGGAAGGAGCGGTACTCGGGTTGGCCGGTCTGAGCAGGGTATCGACATCGTACGGGTCGACTGAAGCTGCCGAGGCAGCCGAAGAGGCGGCCACCATGGCCGCGCCCGCGCTGGTCGTCGAACTGGCGATGAAGGCAGCCGCGGTGGTCGCGAGGAGGGTCGCAGTTGCCCATGTGATGAAGCCATGGGCCGTGTCTCGAAAGAAAACTTCATGGGTGTGGACACCGTGCCACCTGGTGCGCAGACGACCGGCGATATATCCGCCGGTTCCCGCAGAGACCCATTGCACGACAATCAACCCGATGGCGGTGATCGCGGTAAAAGTGGTCACCGAGGCGCCAGTGTGAGTCCAGGGGGATAGTGAGGCCAGGCCCACACCTCCGCCCAGGGCAACCAGCAGCAGCGATGTAGCAGCGGCGACGACCGCTCCGGCTGCAATTGCCGCCCATGAGACGGCCGAGTGAGCCCGGTTGCCTGCCACGGCCAAGGCGCCCGGGTATCCGCTCACGGGATCGATTGTGGTGTCCATTTGCGGCTCCCCTTAATTGTGAGAGCACATGGCGAGCAGCAGGATGATGGGAATCGGTACACCGAGCATCCACAGTAGAATTCCGCGACCCATCGCATTTCCCCTATCGAGCCTTCTCGCTGGCCTGTTCCGCCCGCGCGGCGCCGATCGCCGTGGTGACGTGTTTGCGCTCTTCGGGGGGCGGGATCACCGCCTTGAGCCCCAGCGACTTGATCCACAATTCCCGGCACCAGCCCTTGGAGTGGTAGAGGTGCTCGTCTTCCTGGTCTTCGACTTCGTCTGCAGCGTCCTGCAACACCTTCTGCTGCTTGCCGCTCGAGTGCTCGGCGCACTTGGCGATCAGTTCCCAGTCGGCGTGGTCCTTGGTTTCCGCGAGCACCACGCATTCGCATGCCACCAGCTCCGCGGCTTCAGGCGGGCCGGCCTTGAGCGCGGTCTCCATGGCCTGCACCAGCGACGCCCCGAGCAGCTTCACCACCGTACGTCCGGGGCTGGCTTCATCGGCATCGAGCGACAGATTGGCGAAGACCCCCAGCAGAATGCGCTCGTGATTGCGTGTCTGATCCAGGTATTTCTGGAACTCCGGCCGTAACTTGTCATTCACGACGCACCGCAAGGCGGTCTCATAGACCCGCACGCCGCCACGCTCATGTTCGAGAGACTGCAACAGCAGCTCTTTGACTTGTTCCTGTTTCATTTGATACCTCTGTTGTGGGCACAGTTTGATGGCAGCGAGATTGAAGCCTCAGCGGTTTCGTTTATATCGGCGCCGACTGGAGATGCTGTAGGGCCAGTTGCAGTGAGGCGCCGTCGCTCGCCTACACAGGGTAATCATTCGCGGCTCAAGCTATGGCCGGTCGCTTCCGGGGAGGGACCGGCATGGCCGAATCGGGCCGGTCGGTCACCAAGTAAGCAGTGAACATGTCACTGACTGCATCCGCCAGCGCATCCACCTCGGATTGAGGGCGGTTCTGGACCGAGATCATTTTGCCGGCAGCGGATACAACGATGCCCACCAGGTCAGCCGCAAAGGCACGTTCACGCGCAGATGCCCCTGGAAGCGCATCCCTGATGAATGTCAGCATGAGCTGGCGACCCTCTTCGGCGTGAGCCTTGGCCTCGGGCACTTCTCTATATAGCGGTGCGGCTTCCTCCAGAGCGCTTCGAAAGGCGGCTTCGTCGCATTCGGAGCGAAAAAAGGCCCGCACCGCCGCGCGCAGACGCTGGGACGGAGGTGTGCTCCTATCGCCCAGGATCCGCTCGAGCTGACCCATGGTCTGCCGCCATTCGTCGGCCTGCAGCTGAAATAGAATCGCCTCCTTATTGGGAAGCTATTGATACAGGGACCCAACACTGACTCCGGCCGCCTCCGCCACGCGCGGTAGTGAAGTGGTAGGCGCCGTCGCGCACCAGAACGCGACTAGCTGCCTGGAGAATGTCCGCCACGAGTTGAGCAGAACGGGTTTGCTTCGGCTGTTTTCTCGCAGAAATGATGGGTTTTCTACGCGTAGAGGCTCTTGCCTACGGCCCGGTGCCCGGTTCAAACATTGGTCGCACTTCCGACTCGCCTTCAAACTCGGGCCAGTACTGCCGGTGCAACTCCATAAACGCCTCGGCAACTTTCAGCGCCTCGGCCTTTGACTCCGCATTGATAATCGCCCAGCCGCCAATTACTTCCTTGCTCTCCGTGAAGGGGCCGTCAATCACCGTAATGGCGCCCTTGGCAAGGCGTACGCGAAAACCATCCTTGCTTGGCAGCAATCCCCCAGTGTCGACCAGCGAGCCATCCTGAAGGGATTTCTGCACAAACTGGCCCATCGCCTCCATAAGCGCCCGCGGGGGCCCGGCTTCGCGATGTGATTCGGAATGACGGATGAAAGCAAGATATTTCATAGCATCCTCTTTCGATCGCTTGATCCTGTATCCGAACGACGAACGGGGGGCTTGGAAATCGACAGCGTCCGGCAGGTTTCCTTTACCGCGTCAGTGATTCGCATTGACGTATGAGAAACTCGCGCTCTTTCTGGTTCTGGCAATGCTCCAACGCTTGACAATAGGCAGACGCGGCGTCGGCTGTGCGACCGATTCGCCGCAAGAGATCAGCTCTAACTGCATGTTGCAAATAGTATTTCGGCAGATCAATCGCATCGACCAGTTGCAACGCGCGCTCAATGCCCGCTACTTCCCCCACGGCCACAGCACGATTGAGCGCAACAACAGCGCTCGGAGCTATGGCCATGAGCTGATCGTAGAGCTCCAGAATTTGCCGCCAATCGGTGTGCGCCGCTGATGACGCATCAGCATGCACCGCGTTGATGGCGGCCTGCAGCTGATAGGGGCCAGGGGTGTTTCGTGCAAGGCAAATCCGCAACAGTGTGCGCCCTTCCTCGATCCTGGAGTCATCCCAAAGGGCGCGGTCCTGGTCGGAAAGCAGGACCAGATTTCCGTCCCGGACGCGCGCGCCGCGGCGAGCGTCGGTCAGCAACATCAACGCCAGCAAGCCGAGTACTTCGGACACGTGAGGCATGAGCGTTGCCAGCAATCGACCGAGCCGAATGGCCTCATCGCACAGCTCGGTACGAAGGACTTCCTCGCCGGAGTAGGCGCTGTAGCCTTCGTTAAAAATCAGATAGACCACGGCCAGAACTGCGCCCACTCGCGCCGGCAGTTCGTTTGCCTCCGGGACACGATAGGGAATCCTGGCGTCGCGTATTTTTGCCTTGGCGCGGCATATGCGCTGTGCCATCGCGATTGGTTGCATCAGGAATGCATGAGCGATCTCTTCGGTGCTGAGTCCTCCTATCAATCGCAGCGTCAACGCGACCTGTGCCTCAGGGGCTAACGCCGGGTGGCAACAGGTGAAAATCAATCGCAAATGGTCGTCGTGCACTTCGTGCTCCTCGGCCTCTTCCAGGTCGATCAGCCAATGAGCAGCATATTCGCGCTCGGTTCGAGTGGCTTCCCGCCGTACTCGATCCAGAGCCTTGTTGCGCGCGGTCGTGATTAGCCAGCCTACCGGCGAGACCGGGATGCCGGTTTGCGGCCACCTGGAGAGCGCGACGGCGAATGCTTCCTGGACAGCTTCCTCGGCGAGCGAAATGTCGCCGAGGAAGCGCGTGAGCACGGCGACGGCACGTCCGTATTCGCGCCTGAAAATCGCCGTGATCTCTGCGTTCAACCGGATTGCTCCACAAATGGGCGGACTTCAACCGGTGTGGTAGTAGCGCGCGCCGTCTTTCGCGCCCAGAAGAGCGCCGCATCGAGGTCCGGCACCTGCACGATCGTGATTCCCCCGATCTGCTCCTTGCTCTCCGTGAACGGTCCATCCGTGAGGACGATGTCGCCATTGCTGTGACGCAGAACGGTTGCCGAATCGGGAGCACAGAGTCCGCCACTGAACACCCATACACCGGCGGACTGCATTTCCTTTCGCAGCGCCATGACGTCGCTCATGATTTGGTGCAGTGCCTCCGGCGCCGGCTGACTGCTACCGGCAGGATAACAGATGCTCAGTAAATACTGCTTCACGGTCAACTCCTAGCCAGCGACATGCCGGTTGTCTGACCCTAAACGAATGACGCCACGCAATTTCGACAACGGCCGATCGCAGCGGTCTTTAGATCTCAATGCCCTGCGAGCGGAGATACTCGTCGTAGGTACCCCGGAAATCGGCAACGCTGCCATCGGCGCGCAGCTCCAGGATCCGGGTGGCCAGGCCACCCACGAACTCGCGGTCGTGCGAGACGAACACCAGGGTGCCGAGATACTTTTCCATCGCGATCTGCAGCGATTCGATGGTCTCCATGTCCATGTGGTTGGTGGGTTCATCCATCAACAGGACATTGGGTTTGGTGAGTATCAGCTTGCCGTAGATCATGCGGCCTTTCTCGCCGCCAGAGAGCACTTTGACTGACTTCTTGGTCTCATCGCCGGAGAACAGGAGACGTCCCAAGGTCGCACGCACCAGTTGATCGTCATCCGCCTTGCCTGTGAATCGAGACATCCACGAAAACAGATCCATATTGGTGTCGAACTCTGCCTGCGGATCCTGCGGCATGTAGCCCGGCTGGGCATTTTCCACCCACCTGATATGGCCAGCCGTGGCCTTAAGCTCGCCGGCCAGACAGCGCATCAGTGTGGTCTTGCCGACGCCATTGGCGCCGATGATGGCGATGCGCTCGCCGGCCTCGACATTGAACGAGACATCACGCAGTACGTCCACGTCCGAGTCCGGGTACCTGAAGCGCAGCTTTTCCACCGCAACGACGGACCGATACAGCTTCTTGCCCTGTTCGAAGCGGATGAATGGATTCTGGCGCGATGAGGGTTTGATCTCCTCGAGTTTGATCTTCTCGAGCTCCCTACGGCGCGACGTCGCCTGCCGTGCCTTCGAGGCATTAGCCGAAAAACGGCGCACGAATTCCTGCAGATCCGAGATTCGATCCTGCGCTTTGGCGTTGGACGCTTCGACCCGCTGGCGCGCCTGCATCGAAGCCAGCATGAAATCGTCGTAGTTGCCGGGATAGATCTTGAGCTGCTGGAAATCAAGATCCGCAATGTGCGTACAGACCTGATTCAGGAAGTGACGATCGTGACTGATGATGATCATGGTGGCGTCGTAGCTATTGAGCACACGTTCAAGCCACCGAATCGAGTTGATGTCCAGATTGTTGGTGGGCTCATCCAGCAGCAGCACATCGGGTTGTGAAAACAGCGCCTGGGCCAGCAGCACGCGCAATTTCAGTCCGGGCGCGACCTCACGCATCGGCCCATTGTGGAGCGCCTCGGGAATACCGGCGTCGGACAGGATACTGCCGGCGCGTGCCTCGGCGGTATAGCCGTCACATTCAGCAAATTTACCCTCCAGCTCTGCGGCGCGGATGAAGTCCTTGTCGGTGGACTCGGGGTCGGCATAAATGCGGTCGCGCTCGGTCATCGCCTGCCACATTTCCGCGTGACCCTGCATCACCACGTCGAGCACGCGCTGGTCCTCGTAGGCGAACTGGTTCTGATTGAGCTTGCCGAGGCGCATGCCGGCCTGCAGCATGACGTCGCCCGCACTCTGCTCGAGTTCGCCGCCGAGTATCTTCATCAGCGTCGACTTGCCACAGCCGTTGGCACCGATAAGCCCGTAGCGATTGTCATCGCAGAACTTGACCGTGACCTGTTCGAAGAGCGGCTTGGCGCCAAACTGAATCGTGACGTTGGAAGTTGAAAGCATTGGTGTCCAATGAGGGCGAGTAGCGCCGCCGCGCTCGCGGAATGACAAAGCAATTAGGCGGCCTGTGGGCGCTGCGCCAAAGGCCATTCCCAGGCGAAGCCTAAGGTTGGACCTTGAGTTCCGCTGAAGCGGGGACGACGGTGGGGCGCGCGCCATCCCGCTGGGGAGCGCATTCTAGCTCAGACGGCCTCGGGAGATCGGTCTTTCCGGCCGCCAAGCGACTTTGCGCTAAACACTTGCCTCGAAAAGCGTGCGACGGCGAGGCTCGCTCATCGGCGTTTCGGTCAGTGCTCCGTTGGACCGAAGTTTACCGAGTCATTAGGATCGCCGCGCCCGAGCTACTCAGCTCTGGTGGGATACGGGTACACCGGAC
>Ga0181525_10003625_pt1 | contig 12114 bp, 9 predicted proteins | sample PEATcosm2014_Bin_48_FD_121100 | JGI IMG/M metagenome (GOLD analysis project Ga0181525, IMG submission 121100) | Peatland microbial communities from MTU Mesocosm Facility, Houghton, MI, USA - PEATcosm2014_Bin06_10_metaG | ecosystem: Environmental > Terrestrial > Soil > Wetlands > Peat | place... | reverse complement strand
TTGAGTGTGATGTGACGCCGGGTCTGTATTGGATCTCGGTGCCGGCGACGCCAGGATTGAGTTGGTTGGAAGGTGCGGAGGCTCCGCTTGGCACTTACCGGGCGGCTTGGTTTCCCGAATACAAAAGTTGGGATCGTCTTTTCGACTGCCATGCGTTCCGCCTTTCTCCACCGTCTCGACCCTATGGACCGGAGAATGTCATCAATGGTGTCGCCCGGCCTGAAGCTGAAGCTAATATTTGGATTTCTGATCCGCACAAGCCCATGCCGCAATGGATAGAGTTATCGTGGGACCAGCCGCAAAGCATTGGAGCGGTGTTGCTGACTTTCGACACCCACCTTGATGCGATGCTGCAGCTCGGTACCATCGGAGCAGGGGCTGCGCCGGAATGCCCGCGAGACTACAAGCTCCTTATCGAAGCTAATGGCGAAATGCACAGCGTCGCGAGCGTTGAGGGCAATTTTCAACGGCGCCGCCGCCACGAGTTCGACCCTGTCACCACAAAGCGGCTGCGCCTATTGATCACGGCAACTAACGGGCATCATAGCGCCCGAGTGTATGAGATCCGAGCCTATAGAGAGATTGTCTCGATCAGGCGCACAAAAGGCTCCATAACAAAATCATGATGGCCTATCTGATAAGACGTTTGCTTCTGACGGTGTTCGTTCTCTGGGGCGTCGGTTCATTGGTCTTTGCCGTGCTACGACTTGCGCCAGGGGATCCTGCAGCGCTGCAACTTGGTATCACCGCAACGCACGAGCAAATTGCAGAGTTCCGCCACCGCACCGGGCTGGATCGTCCGATCGGCTTACAGTACGTGACATTTCTGGCTGATGCCTCGCGGCTCGACTTCGGCGACTCGACGGTGTCGGATGCAAAGGCCAGCACGCTGGTATTGCAGCGTTTGCCTTATACGATTGGATTGGCCATTTCGGCGATGGCTCTTGCTCTGATTCTCAGTTTTCCGCTCGGCATGCTCGCCGCGCGCAGCGCAGGGGGCCCATTGGACCGCGGCGTCTCATTCCTTTCGATCAGTGGCCAAGCGCTGCCGTCCTTCTGGGTAGGCGTAATGCTAATTCTGGTGTTTTCCAGGGACCTAAAGCTCTTTCCCAGTGGCGGCACCGGAACGCTGCTGCATCTCGTGCTCCCGGCAGTGACGCTTGCGGCACCGCTGGCAAGCGTCCTTACCCGCCTGATACGCAGCGGTCTCATAGGCGTTGCTGATGAAGGATACCTGCAGACCGCGCGTGCCAAGGGGATGTCAGAACGGGATGTTCTGATTCACCACGCGCTGCCGAACGTGATGATACCCGTGGTTACGGTGGCCGGGTTGCAGTTTGGGCATCTGCTCGGTGGGGCCGTGGTGGTTGAAGTGGTGTTCGCCTGGCCAGGCATCGGTCAGCTACTGGTAGATTCAATCGCCAACCGCGATTACGGCGTGGTGCAGGCCTGCACTTTTTTGATCGCGACGATCTTCCTGGTGGTCAACCTGATGGTTGATCTGTCCTACCACTACCTGGATCCCAGGGCATCGGCACTTGGCTGACGTAATCGACCCAACCGCCGGTTTCGGCCCTGCACGGCCAATGTTCCTGCAGCCGCGTATCGTGATTCCGCTGCTCATACTGGTGGCCTATGTCCTGATCGGAATCTTCGGTCCGATGCTGAGGCCGTTTGATGCGATCAGCGTCGATATTGAAAATCGTCTGCTGCCACCTCTTTCTGTCACCACGATCGGCGCGTTTGCCTTGTTCGGGACGGATCAGATCGGCCGTGACCTGTTTACTGAGGTCCTTCAGGGCGCGCGGATCTCAATCGAAGTCGGGTTCGCGACACTTGCGATTGCAGGAGTGATAGGTGTATCGGTCGGAGTTGCGGCAGGATATTTTGGTGGCTGGCTCGATGCGGTGCTCATGCGGATCGCTGATATTCAACTCGCTTTTCCTGCGATCCTCTTGGCAATCTACATCGCCAGCATATTTGGCAACGGCGTCGCGAACGTGATCTTGGTTCTTACGATCGCCAACTGGGTTGGTTTCGCGCGTGTGATGCGAGGCCAGACGCTGGCGACGCTTCCACGAGAATTCGTTCAGGCTACGAAAGCGTTAGGTGCCAGCGATTGGCATGTCATACGTCATTGTATTCTGCCGGCCTGTGTGGCGCCTCTGATCGTGATCGCCACCGTCGAGCTTGGTGCAATGATCGTCGCGGAAGCGTCGCTTAGTTTTCTGGGCTTGGGCACTCCCGCTGCAAGTCCAAGCTGGGGCCTCACCATCGCGAATGGACGCGACTATCTCTCCACTGCCTGGTGGATATCAACCTTGCCAGGTGTCGCGTTGGGAATCCTGGTGATCGCGGTCGGAGTGTTGGGGGACGAATTGCGCGATGCACTCGACCCCAATCTGCGGCGTGAGTGAGCGGTGGCTGAGATTAACGCTCATCCGATACTTGAGGTGCGAGATCTCACCGTGGAGTTTCGCGCCAGTCGCGCCTGGGTTCGCGTCGTTGACGGGGTCTCATTCTCGGTCTGCGCGGGAGAGACTCTGGCCGTGCTCGGCGAATCGGGCAGCGGCAAGACCGCAACGGGTCTCGCGCTGCTCGGCCTGCTTCCCCGACGCTCAGCTCGCGTGACGGGTGGCGAGATACTCTTTAATGGACAAAATCTTGCTGCTCAATCAGCAAAGGGCTGGCAGCGGGTGCGTGGCACCGGGATCGGGATGGTTTTTCAGGACCCGCTCAGCGCTCTGAACCCTTTGCAAAGTGTGGGCAATCAGGTGAGCGAGGGCTTGCGTCGCCGTGGGCTCTCGCGCCAGGCAGGCCGCGCTGCTGCCGCCGAGCTTCTGCAGAAGGTAGGCATTCCCGATGCCACCGGCCGTCTCGACGATTATCCGCACCAGTTCTCCGGTGGCATGCGGCAACGAGTAATGATCGCGATTGCGCTAGCGTTGCGACCGCGCGTATTAGTCGCTGATGAGCCAACCACGGCGCTGGATGTCACCGTGCAAGCGCAGATAATGCGGCTATTGCTCGATCTGCAACGTGAAACCGGCATGGGCCTGATCCTCATAAGCCACGATCTCGGGGTGGTGGCGGAGACGGCAGATAAGGTGGCGATAATGTACGCCGGCCGGGTTGTCGAGTCCGGTCCACTGCGGGACGTGTATGAGAATCCAGCCCACCCCTATACCCGGGGCCTACTGGCAGCGATACCCCGACTGGAGACACGTCCGGTTCGGATGGCAACCATTCCGGGCGCACCACCTGATTTTGCGAACCTTCCGGCCGGCTGCAGCTATCGACCCCGCTGCTACCAGGTAGCCGAGCGTTGTGTGCAGCAACCCGCACTGATCGGTATCGGCTCCGATACGCTCGCGCACCGCGCTGCCTGCCATTTCGCGGGGCAGAGCGGTGAGTGAACAGGAGCCCGTTCTCTCGGTCCGTGACCTGCGGATCTCGTTCCCGGTGCGCTGCGGTCCGTTGCGCAGGATCGTTGGTCACGTCGACGGCGTGTCGAACGTGTCATTTGATATTCGACCGGGGCAGACGCTGGCGCTCGTCGGAGAATCCGGTTCAGGAAAATCTACGGTAGCCCGTACGTTGGTCGGCCTTGAGAAGCCATCTGCGGGCGTGATTACCTTTCGCGGCAGAGATGTGGCGAGGGCGAGCAAGCGCGAGATCCGGCAGATGCGTCGCGAGATGCAAATGGTATTTCAAGACCCATTTGGCTCGCTCAATCCGCGCAAGACGGTGGCAGACATCATATCCGAGGGATGGTTTGTTCACCCCGGCATAGTTGCGCGCAACCAATGGGCTTCTGAAGTGGACAAACTGCTGCTCAAGGTGGGACTTTCTGAGCATCATGCCAAGCGCTTTCCGCATCAATTTTCCGGCGGGCAGCGTCAGCGGATCGCAATCGCCCGTGCACTTGCCACACGTCCCCGCTTTATTATCTGCGATGAGTCGGTCGCAGCGCTGGACGTCTCGGTCCAGGCTCAGATCATCAATTTGCTGCAGGATCTGCAGCGAGAGCTAGGGCTTTCGTATCTGTTCATCGCCCATGATCTGTCGGTTGTGCGACAAATGGCTGACGTCGTGGCGGTAATGTATCTTGGGCGAATAGTCGAGATGGCACCGCAGACGCAATTTTTCGACAATCCCTTACATCCTTATAGTCGTGCACTGCTTTCGGCGGTACCTCTGATCGAGCCTTGGCGGCATCCCGAGAAGAGGAAGATTGTACTGAACGGCGATCCACCGTCCCCACGCCATCCCCCGCGCGGCTGCACGTTCCATTCCCGCTGCTGGCAGGCGGAAACGCGCTGCCAAGACCAGGTGCCGGCTCTGCGGGCGCTTCCTGAAGATTGCCTCTGTGCCTGCCATGTGGTTGCCGACGCCTTCGCTCCTGGGTCAAACACGCCAGTCAATTGTCGGACAGTGAACGAACCGACGCGCGCTCCATGATCTCTGGAACGGTTGGGATCATGACATCGCGCGGTGCACCGCCTCGAATTTGCCGTACTACCTCCTCCACAGCCATCTCACCCAGACGTTCAATTGGCATTTGCAATGTGGTCAGAGGCGGAGACATATATTCGGCAATAGGCATGTCGTCGTTGGTAACCAGAGACATACGCTCTGGCACCGGGATGCCATGTACTTGAAAGTGGTGCAGAGCGCCAATGGCCCGCCGCAAAGAACTGATGTAAACAGCGCTTACCCCGGAATGGCGTTGAATCATAACTCCAGCGCCATCGAAGCCAGCCGCCTCGGATAAGTCTCGGCATTCTACTTCCAGTGGCTCCAGACCCAGGCGTCGCGCGGCGCGGCGGAAGCCGAGACTGCGCCGTCGATTTGTGTCAATCATCATCGGCCCCGCGAGGTGGACGATGTAGCGATGTCCCTTGCCCGCCAGATAAGCTAGCGCTACCTCGCTCGCCAGCGCATCATCCATCGTCACGTTGCAGCCGCTGCCATCCACTTCGCGATTGACAAAAACATGGGGCACCTTCGCGCTAGCAAGCGCGGGAAGAAGCAGGTGGCCCGGGTGTGCGGATGCCATGATTACCGCATCAACCCGGCTGTGATCGATCAACCTCGACAGACTGCGCTCCATTTCCGGACCACCGGAATCCTCGGCCATCAGGACTACATACCCCAACGCCAGGGCCTTCCGATATGCGCCTTGGACGATGCGCGCATAAACCGAGTTGGTGAGCGGCGGTAGGATGCATGCGATGGTTTTTGTTTCTGCAGCGGCTAGGGCCCGCGCTGTTGCATTGGGTTTATAGTTAAGGGCCGCTGCCGCCTCTATAACCCTCGCCCGAGTTTTTGGATTGACGACGAGGCTTTCTACGCCGTTCAAAATGCGCGAGGCAATCGACTTGGTCACCCGCGCTTTCTTGGCGACATCTTCCAGGCGTGATCGCTTCATAGGAAGGCCCGGACCTTTGGACACGGCCGTTGTTACTCCATTGAGGCAGCCGCATATGCGACCCGGGGTGACAACTATGCGCTGCGAGGAAATTTACAGCATTTGTGCCGCTATCGCTCAGGTGCCCCTTAACTTCGTCCCGTCGAGCCAACCCTGCGTTCACGGCCACGCACGGCGTAGACTCTAGCTGGCTCAATTTTCAACATGGGAATAACGGTGGTGACGAGGGTTAATTCGTGAGCCCTGCGCTCAAGCTCACTCGCCGGGGCGTCCTGGGCGTCGTAGGTGGCATTCTGACCGGCGCGCTGTTGGACGGGTGCGGCGGGGGCTCCGATACGAGCTCTGCTTCCGGCTCCGGCTTGCCGGCCAATCCGCAGCCGGCGCCGTCTGGCCCACAGACGCTCTCGACGGTGAGCGTTTCGCCAAGCGCGGCGGGGACCATCGGCGCGGGGTTCGCAGGTCTGAGTTATGAGAAGAATTCGATGGCCGTGCCCCGGTTTACGCCGAACAATGCGGACCTGATTGGCCTGTTTAACCGCCTTGGGCCCAGCCTGCTGCGCATCGGAGGCAATTCGGTCGACGAAACGCAATGGGCACCGAACGGCGCAGGCCGGACCAGCGATGAGGTCGCGCCCTCCGACATCGATGCACTGGCCGGATTTCTGCTGGCGTGCGGTTGGAAAGTGCTGTACGGCGTGAATCTCGCGACCTCGACGCCGGCAGCCGCGGCGGCCGAAGTGGCGTATGCCGTCCAGTCACTGGGCTCGAGCCTTTATGGTATCGAGATCGGCAACGAACCGGACCTCTATGGCGGAAACTACTTCACGACCTGGACCCTTGAGGATTTCGAGCAGCTCTGGGGCGAGTTTCGCTCCGCGATCATCCAAGCCGCGCCCACGGTGCGGCTGACCGGCCCGGCGGCGGCGGGCAATATTGGCACTTGGACGGTGCCGTTCGGCAAGTATGTTGGCAGCAGTGAAATCATCCTGCTCACGCAGCACTACTATCGCGGGAACGGCCAGAGCGCCTCCTCGACCGTGGCCGAGTTGGTGAGCCCGGACCCCGTTCTGGTTGCCGACCTCGCCACACTCAAGGCGGGAGCTGCGACGATCGGCGTTCCCTTTCGCATTACCGAGACCAACTCCTTCTATAACGGTGGTGCGGACGGTGTGAGCGACAGTTATGCCTCATCGCTCTGGGTCATCGACGATCTGTTCAACATCGCTTTGGGCGGCGGCACAGGCGCGAATTTTCACGGCGGCGGCGATAGCGACGGCTACACGCCGATCGCCGATAGCGATGGCGTGGTGGTCGAGGCGCGACCTGAGTATTACGGCCTGCTGCTGTTTACGCTCGCGGGCCAAGGCACGCTGCTGCAGACGAGCGTGGTGGCCGCGGGCTTGAATGTCACGGCCTACTCCGTTCGCTCAAGCGAGGGTGGCCTCAGCGTTGTGGTAGTCAACAAAGACGCCACGCAGAACCTCGCGCTGAGCGTCGATACCGGGCAGAGCGTGAATACGGCGGCGCTGCTTGTGTTAACAGGACCGGCGCTCAGCGCTACCAGCGGCGTCTCCATTCAAGGAGCCTCGGTCGCGCAAACCGGCGCCTTTGCACCCGCTGCGGCCTATACGGCCACCGTCGCAGCCGGTGTAGTCAGTTGCTACGTTCCTCCCGCCAGCGCAGCGTTGATTCAGATCACCTAGCAATCTCACGGCTGCGGCACAACCGGCAGCACGATGTGCGAAGGCATACTCGGGGAAGAGTAGACTCGTTGAGTTGCTGGCCGGAAATCGCTCACCTTCGCCGTATAGATGCTGGGCGTGAATGTCTGCGGATTGCGGTCGATCAGTGGGAACCACGTCGACTGCACCTGTACCATGATGCGATGCCCCTTCAGGAATACGTGGTCGCGCGCTCTGAGTGGGACCGGCCAGCGAGCGGGCACATTGGGCTTTAGTGCGTGCGGATGCTCGTAACTCTCCAGGTAGCGGCCACGACGCACCTCCATCGCGATCGGCAGTTCATAGCCGTTGAGCATCTGTGCGTACGCTCCCGGATCGGCACCCTTCGAGTCAGCATTCGTGTACCAATCCACCTTCTCCGCATCTTCCGGAAAAACGTCGATGAGCTTGACGATAAAATCGCTGTCGGTACCCGAAGTGGACGCATAGAGGAGTGCCGCAACTTCGCCCGTGACGGTGAGATCGTGGTCGAGCGGCTCGCTGATGTAGCTCAATACGTCGGGCCGGTGATCGACGAAGCGCTGGTCGCCTGATTCCCAGCGCGGCCAGTCTCCGGCCGGATAGGTCGGTGAGATGGGCCGCGGGCGATAGGGCACGGGATTCGCCGGATCCGATACGTAGCTGCGGCGCGCGCCCTTATCAGCGGCAGCCGGCGCAGTGAAGCTCAGTGTACCGTTCGCTTGCAGATAAAGATTTGTTGCGACCGTGCTCTGCAGCGGCCAGTCTGGATACGTGCGCCAGACGTTGCTGCCAGTCTGGAATATCGTCGCGCGCCAGGCCGGCTTCGCGCCCTTGCCGTGAAGCCAATAGGCGAAGAACGGTGCCTCGATCGTCTCCCTGAATTCACGCGCGGTCTCGTGCCCCAGCGGCCAAGGCCCGAGTTTGTCCTCGACGGGTCGGTTCCAGCAACCGTGGCACCAGGGACCCGCTACCATCAGGCTCGTTTTCTCCGGGTCGTTTTCGGCAGCATGACGAAAAATCTCCCACGACCCCCAAGGGTCTTCCTGATCCCATAAGCCCGCGACGTTGAGGGACGGAACCGAGGCACGATGCAGTTCGTCGACCCAAGCCTGCGACTTCCAAAACGCGTCGTAGTCTGGATGCGCGACAGTATCGTTCCAGTATGGAACCTTGCCGTGTACGTAGCGATCGTTGATGTTGGATAGCGGTCCGAGGTTCAGGTACCACTCGTACGTGTCCCATTGCTCAAACGCGAAATGAGAGTTAGTCAGTTTGTCGCTCTCCTCCATCACTGCGTACTCAAAATCGTAACTCAGACGCAGCGCCCCGTAGCGGTGGTCGTCATCGTTCATCCACTGATTGACCGGAGACGCGCGCTCGCTGACGGCCTTCAGAGCCGGATGTGGCTCCAGCAGCGCCGCGCCGGCCGTGTAACCACTGTAAGAAGTCCCCCAGATGCCAACCCGGCCGTTGTTGTTGGGCACATTCTTTACCAGCCAGTCGATGGTGTCCCACGCATCACGGGTCTCTATCGTGCCTTTGCCGTGTTCAGTGCGCGAATCATCACTTAATGTAAATGTGCCCTCGGATTTGAAGCGGCCGCGAATGTTTTGGACGACGAAGATATAGCCGTCGGCCGCGAGCTCCTTCAGGTAGGGCGGTATCTCGTCAAATGCTTTTGCCGGCACGCCGTACGGAGTACGCTGGACCAGAATCGGCAGTGGTTGCGCGAATCCGCGCGTGCGCATAATTACCGTCTGCAACCTGATCCCATCGCGCATCGGAACCATGACTTCTTCATAATCAAAAAGCGGTATCTTCGCCTGGCTATCGGGGGCTGATTGGATTGGCGCAGGTGGGGGATTCTGGGCCGATACATTCGGCCCGGTCAGCAACCCAACAACGATGATCAGCATGGAAGCAGTAATTGCGCGCATTGCGCTGCTGTTCCGGTGTCCAGAGGACCGCTCGTCAGGCCGAGTGAGCCTGCAGGAGCTCAGTGAGTCTTGCAGCAATGATCCTCTCCTCGCCCGGCTGCAGCATGAAGGAGTTCATGCTCAGGCCGCTGCCCTGTTCGGCAGGCTCGATCACAATGGAGGGCTTGGACTGGCGCAACGCCGCGCTGATCTGCGCCGGCGTCGCGGATACACGCTTGGGATCCCAATCGATGATCATGTGTGGGACGTGGTTGGCGATATCTGGAACCATGAATTGCGTGGTCACGCCGGGCACTTTCGCAATCGCACCTGAAATGTACTGCAGGCGGCGCTGCCACTCGCGGCTCAAGGCTTCATGATCCTCGGCAAGATAGCTCTCCAGAGCCTTGATCATGCCGACGATCTCCTCCTTGCCTACTTTCTGGCTTCGGCCCAGGGTGTCTTCGTTCGGGCTGTTGTTCATGAGCGCGTAGGCCACCAGTTGCTTCCTGCCTACGAGCAGGCCCGCGCATTGCGGCCCTCTGATAGCCTTGCCACCGCTGAAGGCGATCAAGTCGTAGCCCATGTGGGCATAGTCCCAGAGATGCGATACCGGGGGAGTATCCGCCGCCGCATCGATAAAGGCCGGCACGTTGTGGGCATGCGCGATTTGCACCCACTCCTGCACTTTGATCGCGCCATCCGCATCCGCGAAATTTGAAAAATGCATCATCGCGGTTCTGGGATTGATAGCTCCGAGCAGCTGCTCCTTGGTCTCGATGACTACCAGCTTGACGCCGGTGGCGCGCAGTTGATGATCGAACGGGTTACGGTGCGACTTCTGAATGATCACCTCGGATTTCAGGCCGGTCAGATCCGGCAGCTGCTCAATGAATCGCGGATTATCGCCCGTGAGGATTCCCGCGAGACCCGATTGCATCGCCGCCGCGGCACCGGAGGTCACGATGGCGTCGTAGCCATCGGGAAGTCTCAGCATCTTGGCGATACGCCTGCCCGCGGCGGCTTCGAGTTCCAGGATCGGGACGAAGTGACGGCCGGCCATGCTCATGACGGCTTCGACTTCGGGGCGCATCAGCGATCCGCCCAGCACGGTCATGGTGCCCTGTCCGTTGATGACGGGTGTGACCCCGAGCTCTTCGTAGACGTTTCCCGAGGAGCCGAAACCGGTCAGAGCGCCGAACGCTGGCGCGGCGGCCGCAGCGTTGCTGAGCATCCGATTCGGCACCACGAATCCGGCCACAGCTGCGCTCAGCACGGTCAGGAACGAGCGACGATTGGGGTCTGTACCAAATAGCATGACTACGCTCCCTTTTTCGCTGCGTGAAGCACCGCTGCGATGCAGTTGATCTCCACCAGAGACTGCCCAGGCAGAGCCGCGACTGCGACAGTCGTGCGGGCGGGGCCGCCGTGTGGAAAGTAAGTCTTGAAAACCTTGTTCATACCCTCGAAGTCTTCGATCTTGGTCAGGAAGACGGTCAATTGCAGGATGCTGTCCATGGTGCCGCCACCGGCCTCAACCAAGGTCTTGATGCTGTCCATAACTTTCTTGGTGTGGGTATCAATGTCCGTGGCGAACGTTGCGTTTGGATCGTGCGAGTGCGCACCCTGGCCTGCCACGTAGATCACGCCGTTGTTGATGATGAGCGGCGTGATGAAGCCGTCACTCACGGGTTTGCCTTCATAGTCGAGCTTCTGCGGGCCAGTCGGGGCTTTGGCTTGGGCGCTCGAGCCAGACAGTGCCTCGACAATGCCGAGGCCGGCGAACAGTGAAGCGAGGCGGGCGGCAAAATTTCTGCGACTTCCGAGTACAGGGGGCATCGTAAGGTTCTCCCGAAATAGTGAGCGGAGTGTTCTGTTCGCTAATGCAGACTAAAGCTGAACACGTCGCTGCCCGCGGCGATCGCGACGTACTGATTGCCATTCGCGGCGTAGCTCATCGGCGAGGCGTGAATGTCCTGGCCAGTGTTGAAGTGCCACAGCGCAGCGCCTGAGCGCGCATCGACAGCCTCCAAGGAGCGGCTGTCGTCGCCGAAGAACACCAGTCCGCCCGCGGTAGACATGGTGCCGCCGCTCGATTGCGCGGAGCCAATTTGCGGATATCTCCAGATGGCTTTACCCGCCTCCAAAGAGTAAGCCAAGAGTATCTTGCGCGAAGCGTCGCCGGGACTGCGTTTCGTGCCAGTCGCATAATAGGTCTGGCCCGGAATGAATTTCTCGGCATTGAGCAGGTAGATGTCGCAACTGTCCAGAACCATGAAGTAAAAGTCATGCGTGCCGGGATTGTAGGATGGGGAATACCAGTTCGTTGCGCCGCTGAGCCCCGGACAAACGCGGGTGCCGTTTGCCGAGGGCATAACTTCGGTACGAATCGGACGGCCCTGCGGGTCGATGCCGCTCGCCCAATTCAGATGTTCGGCGAATCTTGTGGCCGCGAGAAACTTGCCATCGGTCCGATCGAAAACGTACAGGAAGCCGTTACGGTTGGCCTCGACCAGCAGCTTACGCGGCTCGCCCTGATAGGTGGTATCGATCAATACCGGAGTCTCCTCCGCGTCGTAATCAAATAGGTCATGCGGCGTAAACTGGAAATACCATTTGAGCTCGCCGCTATCAGCATCGAGCGCGAGGACGCTGTCGGTGTACAGATCGTCGCCTGGTCGCGGGGCGCCGTCGAAATCCGGAGCAGGATTGCCGGTACCCCAATAGATCGTATTGAGTTCGGGATCGTAGGTTCCAGGCATCCACGTAGTGCCTCCGCCGTGCAGGTAACTATTTCCCGGCCAGCTCTGGGAGCCACGCTCACCGGGTGCCGGAATCGTCCAGAATTTCCACGCCAGTTTCCCGCTGTCAGCCTCGAATGCAGCGACAAAGCCGCGTACTCCGTCATCGCCCCCGGAAGTGCCGACGATCACCTTGCCTTTGACGACCAGAGGGGCACTCGTGGCGCCGTAATTCGGGTTGCCGTCGGCGTAGGCGACATCCCAGCGCAAATGTCCTGAGCGCGCGTCAAGGCACAGAAGATGCGCGTTGTCGGTCTCCATGA
>Ga0181525_10003623_pt1 | contig 12116 bp, 11 predicted proteins | sample PEATcosm2014_Bin_48_FD_121100 | JGI IMG/M metagenome (GOLD analysis project Ga0181525, IMG submission 121100) | Peatland microbial communities from MTU Mesocosm Facility, Houghton, MI, USA - PEATcosm2014_Bin06_10_metaG | ecosystem: Environmental > Terrestrial > Soil > Wetlands > Peat | place... | reverse complement strand
TAGGTTACTTCCGTTACCAGTTACCTTCTCTGTCTATACCCCTTAAGGAAATAACGGGACTACAGTGAGGGTATGTCGTCCCCTAAAACTCCTCGCCTCCATATTCTGGTTCTCCTTTTAATCGCGGCCGCGTCCGTACAAGTGGCAGCCGCAAAGAAACCGCTGCCTCCGCCGCCGGCCCCGGCGAAATCGCCTGATCCTGCAGTTACGGATGCATACGTGCACAAGGAGTTTGGCGACAACTGTACGCTGATGGACGGGCCTCCGCAGTTTATTGGCGACCTCGACGGCGACGGCATGGATGATCTTGTGGTCGCTGCCCGTTGCAAGAATCCAATGGCTGACCAGGCGGAATACGGCTTTCTCGTTACCGATCCTTATAACAGCTTTTTGGGCTTCGGCAACGTGAAAGTCACCTCTACTTTTAACTCGGACGAACCCGACCGCAAGGGAATTTCCCTGCTGATCGTTCACGGTGTGGGTTCCGATGGCTGGCATTCCAACAAAGTGAAGCCGAAATTCCTCTTGATCAACCTTCCCTTCAAGACGCTTACGGTAAAAAGGTTGGCGCTGAAGAAAAAAACTGTGCTGGGGATTTACATGGAAGAGCGAGGCGAAGGCGAATCCACATCTTCCGTCATCTTCTGGGACGGGAAGAAGTATCGCTACCAGGTATTGGGATCGGACATGGAGTAGCCTTTCGCCGGCGACTCAAAGAGTGGACTTCGCTGAAAGCCTTTCCCACGGCGGAGGAACTCTAACCGAATCCATCCCCGCACTCCTCGCAGCCTGAATGCCCATCTCCGTGTCTTCGAACACCAGACAAGCCTCCGGCGCTACTCCGAGCCGGGCGGCTGCCAGCAGAAAAGCTTCCGGATCAGGTTTGCTCTCCTTGTAATCTCCGGCACAGACCAGTGTGTCGAATCGATCGAGTAGGTGCAGCGAAGCCAGAGATGCAGTCACCGACTCCCGGGTGCTTCCCGACACGACTGCAAACGGAATCCGCCCGTGCGCGGCCTCGATATGTTCCAGGACTTCAGGAACGGCCTTGAGCTGAGGAAGCAGCTCGAAATACAGATTCTCCTTTCGACGGGAGACGCCATCCACGGGCATAGCCAGCCCGTGCCTTTCGTTTAGAGTGGAGATGATCTCGGCCACCGGCATGCCGCCCCACGAATAGAAGAGCTCTTCATCAAATTCGCAGCTCCATTCTGCCAATGCCTTTTTCCAGGCTATGTAGTGAAGAGGCATCGAATCGGCGACTGTGCCGTCGCAGTCGAATAGATATGCCTTAAACTGACGCTCGGGCAATTTCAGTTTCATGCAGTGAATGTTTCTCTAAGGCGCGATTTTAACGAATCGCCCAATCCGTCGTTTCCCTTCACAACGTGCGCTTGAACAGCGGAATAGCGATCCCAAGCGTGATGGCCGCGAAGAGCGAAAGAAACAACATGTCGCCCCAGACTGCCGCGAGCGTCGTCTCCTTTAACAGCAGACATTTAAAGCCGTCAACCGCGTAGGTGAAGGGATCGACCCGGGCGATGCCTCGCAACCAGGGCGGAAACGCCTGGATCGGATAAATTGCGCCGCTGGGAAAGAACAGCAGCGTATTCAGAATGCCGAACATGGCCCGCGGCACCAGCGGGTCTTCGATGCGCACCATGAGCAGAAACATCATGGTGTTGAAGGCGAGGGACGTGAGCACAATCATCACCAGCAGCCCGAGAATGGTGACTGGATTGAAAATCGTGCTTACGCCCGCCATGAGCGAGCCGATGACGCAGATGATCACTCCCGTCATCACAGCCTTGATCGCCCCGGCCAGGTTCAGCCCCAGCACCAGTTCGAGCTTGGTGATCGGTGTGACCAGATAACCTTCATGAACGCCGCGTGCTTTGTCGTCGATGTACAGCATCCCACCGCCGATCATTACGGAGACGAACATCGCCAGCGCGAGCGAACCGGGCAGCAGGTATTTCATGTATTCGATGTAAGGATAAAGTTCTACGATCTCGAGCGCGGTCTGCTGCAGGATTCGCGGCTCAACCGTGGGCTGATTCAGAGAGGTGACCAGATCGGTGAGTTCCGACTCCAGCGCGGCGCTCATGAAATTGTCGCTGTTGTCCACTACCAGCGCGACCTGCGGGTGGTTGTCTTCATAGACGCGGCGGGAGAACTGTGGCGGAATGATGATCGCGCCATCGAGCTTGCCGTTGCGCACGTCTTCCATCGCTTTTTTCTCGTTGTCGTAGTAGACGGGCACGAAGGTGCGAATGTTGGCGCGGACGGAGTCGAACGCTTCGCGAATTCGAAGGGCCTGAGTTCCGCCATCCTCATCGACGACGGCGAGCCGGGCGTCGCGAATCTTCCCGCCGAATGCGTTGCCCAGAATGACGAGTTGCACCAGCGGAAAAATCATCGACGCCAGCATCAGCGCCGGCGAACGAAAGAACTTGCGCATTTCGCGCTCGACAATTGCCATCATTCGATTCATAACTTCAACCCTCGGCGCTGACGTACCCGAGGCATCATGGCTGCAACCCCGGCCGTTGCGGCATGGTGAAGGCATACGCTTTCTGCAGTTCGTCGCGGAGCTGACGTCCGGTGTAGTGCACGAAGACATCGTCCAATGTAGTGTTCTGCACCGAAAGCGACTTCACCGCAACCCCAGCTTCGACAGCCATCTCGACCAGTTCTGTAGTGGTGCGGGAACCGTTGCCGGTCAGAATTCGATACATTCCCGCTCCCTCGTGCTGCACCGAAGTGACTTCGTCGAGCGTGTGCAGCCGCTGCTCCCAATCGTCGGGAGGATTTTCGAACTGCGCTTCGATCACATTCGATCCCGGCACGCTGGCCTTCAGAGCCATCGGCGCGTCGAGCGCGACGAGCTTGCCGTGATCCACGATGGCAATGCGATCGCAGAGCCGGTCAGCCTCGTCCATGTAATGGGTCGTAATCAAAATCGTGAGCTGACGCTGGCTCTTGATATTGCCCAGCATCTCCCACACGGCGACACGCGAAACCGGGTCCAATCCGGTGGTGGGCTCATCAAGGAAAAATATTTTGGGATGGTGCACCAGCCCGCGCGCAATCTCCAGGCGTCGGCGCATGCCGCCGGAGAGCGTCTTGGTTTGCGCGTCGCGCCACTTGGTCAGATCGACCAGCCCCAACAACTCGTCGATCGAGCGCTTCCTTTCTTTTGCGGGCACGTCGTAGAGTTTGGCGTAGATGTTCAGATTCTCGTCCACGGTAAGGTCCAGATCGCTGGTCAGGGCCTGCGGGATCACGCCGATCACGCGCCGCGCAGCGTCGGGTTCTTTCGCAACGTCGTGGCCGGCGATGCGAGCAATACCCGCGGTAATCGGAATCAGCGTGGTCATCATGCGGATCAGCGTTGACTTCCCGGCGCCATTCGGCCCCAGCAAGCCAAAAATCTCGCCTTCTTTCACGTTGAACGAAATGTTATCGACGGCGGTGAAGTCGCCGTACTTCTTGACGATGTGCTCTACCTCAATGGCATAGGGCGCGTCCCCACCGTTGGCTTTAGCGCCGTTCGCTCTAGCAATGACTTCCGCCATCACTGCTGCCCCGCTGCTGCCGCACTCTGGGGATTGGCTTCGCCCTTCATCTGCTCCGGCGAAACCAGAACTTCCGCAGTCATCCCGGGAACGAATGCGCCTTTGGGATTGTCCAGCCGGACTTTCAGGACGATGGTCCTGATATCCCGTTTGCGGCGGCTCACGTCGCGCTGCGTGGCAAAGTCGCCTTCCACGCCTTTGAAAAAAACTTTGCCGGTAGTAATCATTCCTCCCGGCAGGCGGATGCGCATCACGTCACCGTAGCCGATGTGGTCGGCGTAGGTTTCCGGAATGGCGGCTCGCACCCACGTGTCAGTCAGATCGACGATAGTCACGATCGGCGCGCCGATGTTGACCACTTCTCCCTGTCGCGCAGCGCGTACTGAAACCGTGCCGGTGACCGGAGCATAGACATTGGTGTAACCCAGCCGGACGGCCGCCTGATTCTTCTGTGCGATGGCATTTTTGAGATCAGCCTCGGTCGATTGCACTGTGCTCTTTGCGGCGTTGGCTTGCTGCGTTCGCGCGATCGCTGCGTTCAAGTCGGCCTCCGCCGCTTTCACAAGTTCTTGCTGAGCTTGTACGGCCGCCTGCGCCGCTTGCAAGTTGGTCTCGGCCTGCACCCGGTCCTGATCCGACGCTACCCCAACTTTTGCCAGTTCGATGGTGCGGCGGCTGTCGCTCGCCGTGCGATCGAGAGTCGCTTTCGCCTGCAGGAGCTGCGCCTTGGCGGAAGAAAGCTTGGCCTGCGCGTTAGCTACATCGCTTGAAGTCGACCCTGAGGTTGATTTTTCGGTGTGCTGCATTTCCGAAACTTTATTCTGCAAGCTGGTGATGTTCGCGGCCGCTGCGGCTTCCTGCGTCTGCAACTCGGAAGGATCGAGTACGGCAATCAGGTCTCCAGCCTTCACCGGAGTGCCTTCATCGACGAGCAACCTCTGGATGCGGCCTTCCACCTGAGCGCTGACAATCACCTGGTTCGAATCGACGGTGCCGATCAGGACCAGGTCTCTGGAATGGTCGGCGGAGAAAAAATAATAGATCGCGGCGATCACGAAGATGATGCCGAGAAGAATGAAAAAACGGTTGCGAGCACTCATTTCCGTACTCCTGATTTGCGGACGGCTGGCGCTAAGCCAGCGCAGGGCTGAAACAGCGCCGCGGAAATAAAGTCCAGAACCGCGGCGCGGCGTTCGGCGATCCGCTCCGGGCTGAGTGGATTGAAGTGAACGATCCGCTGCATCACCGGGGCGCTGCTGAAATAAAAAACAATCATGGAAATCATCGACGGAACGAAATGGGCCGGGTCCACCTTGCGAAATTCTCCTTCCGCGATTCCTTTATGCAGGAGCTCACCCACCCGGCGGTATATCGGCTGAAAGTAAGTCTTGACCAGCCGGTCGATGTGCAGCCAGTGACCCTCGCGCGCACGCATCATCTCGCGCTGCATCAGCTTCGGGTAAGTCTGGTTCGAGGCGATGAAATCGAAATACGCGCCCACGTAGGCCAGAATCTTTTCTCGCGGCGGCAAGTCGCTGTCGAGCACGCGAAAAACCGTCGTCTTCATGCCGGAAAAGGCGTGATCGAGTACGGCGCCGTAGAGTGTCTCCTTATCCTTGAAGTAGTAATAGAGCAGGGCCTTGTTGACCCGCGCCGCGCGCGCAATGGCATCGGTGCGGGCCCCGGCGATGCCGAGCTCGGCAAATTCCTGCGCTGCAGCATTCAGAATGGAGGCGCGGCTTTCCTCCGGCTGGCCGCGGGAGCCCATGCGATGGGGATCGTGCCGGTGCTGGCGCAATTCTCGGCGAAGATCGCGGAATTCCTCGCGCCGGCGCCGAACTTCTTCCCGTGGAATAGACCTGGGCATGGATTAATTAACCAGTTAGTTAGATTGTCGCACGGAGCCGGATCTTGCGCAAGCAGAGTTTGGTGACGAACATTTACCAAAGCGCGACAAATCTATGAATCCGCTAATAATTTCCGCGCTATACTTCGTTTGTCGATCCTGCGCCATGAATATGGCCCACCCAGCAAGGGCGATTCAGACGCAGCTTCTTGTCCTCACACTGCCAGCCGGAGGGTTTTTATGCGCTTGGCCTCCTTGTCTCCCCGCCAGATACTTGGCATTCCCTTGGGACTGATCATCGTTGCGATAGCCGTCTCCACCGGCTGCGGCTCCAGTGGTAGTACGTCCACTCCTCAGTTCAGTGGTAACACCTCCGTCGCGCTCGTCGCGACCAGTACGGCCAACGATCAGTTACCGGAGTTCGATATCGGCTTCCAAAGCATCACCCTTACCAGCCAGTCGGGCAAGACGGCTACTCTGGCGTCATTGCCTACGTCAGGACCGCCGCTGGACGCCGAATTCATGCATTTGAACGGCGGGGCACAACCGCTGTTGACTGCGACGATTCCCCAGGACATCTATACAAGCGCAACCGTGACGATCGGCGGCGGCGCTTTCGTTTGCATCGCCCTTGGTCAACTCGATGGAGAGCAGACGCTGAGTTCGGCCACTTACACCCTCTTCCCTCCCACGGCGACTGTGAACTTCGCATCGCCTCTCACCGTGACGGGCCCAAGTATGACGCTCTCGCTCGACCTGTTGGTATCGCAGTCGGCGACCATAGGCGACTGCGTGAACGTCGAGGGATTCTACGGCTTTTCGGCCGCGCCGACCTTCGCTCTTACGCCCCTCACTCTGGCCGCCTCACCGACGAATTCGGCCAACGGCAAAGTGATGGGGATGGATGGAGAAGTCACAGCCGTCAGCTCGGGAGGCAACGGTTTTACGTTGTCGATACCCAACTACGTACCTGCGGCGTCAGGGCTGCCAGTTTCCGTTCAGGGCGACAGCAACACAATGTATCAGGGGATCAGCAGCGCTTCCGCCCTGACGGCGGGCACGTTCGTAAATATGGATGGCGCGATCCAATCCGATGGTTCTCTGCTGGCGACGCGGATTGCGGTGCAGGATCCCTCTGCCGGATACGTGTTTCGCGGCCCGCTGATGGAAGTGTCCCCCTCGGTGTCCACGTTTTTCATGCACGCTCGCGAGATGCAAGGCGCTGGCATTCCGGGCTATCCAACGGGCGAGGGTGCGCCATTTAACTACGGCGGTGCAGCCTTTCAGATCTCCGGCCAGCTTACGAACCTGGCGAGCTTGCCCTTCGTGCCCAGCTTCAATGGCTCGAATATGGTTCCAGGCCAAGAGGTGTATATTTCAACAACCACGTTGCCCTTTAACGGACCCTACCCGGCCGTCACCACGATGACCCTCATGCCGCAGACGGTCAATGGCACCGTGACGGCTATATCGCAGAGCGGCAGTTTTACAGACTATACGGTTTCGCTCGCGCCTTATGATTTGTTCCCCATGCTTGCGGTACAGCCGGGACAAACCACAGTGGAGAACAACCCGAGCCAGGTCGAAGTCTACGTTGACAACAGCACACAGATGCTCAACACGCTCCCGCTCGCCGCCGGCAGCACGCTGCGCTTCTATGGACTGGTGTTCAACGACAACGGCACGCTGCGCATGGACGCCGCGCAGGTCAATGACGGCGTGCCCTTCACGGCGCAGCCGAATGCAGATGCGCGTCCGGAAATCGGACAAGCTCAGACCACGCGCAGCGCAGGGCCCGGCGGGACAGAGCAAATTATCAGAGTCGAAACGCCCAGCCACTGAGGAGGTCTTGCGACGGCGCGAACTCGATTCCTATCTCGCTCCGCCAGCGATCGAAGGCACCAGCATCACTTCATCCCCGTCGCTGAAAACGTACGCGGGGCCACCCAGGAAGCGGATGTCTTCCTCATTCACGTAAATGTTCAGGAAGCGGCGAACCTGTCCGGCTTCGTCGCGCAAGTGAGGCTTGAGTTCCGGGAACTTTTCGTCGAGGGCGGAGAGAAGCTCCTGCAGGTTGGAGGCCGAGCACGCGACTGAACTTACTCCGGCGGTATGCCGCCGCAGCGCGGTGGGAATCTGTACGGTGATCGCCATTAAAGACACCCCAGCGGCTAAAAAGCGCTGTTCCTATTATTTTGGCTTTACGGCGCGACTAAAAGTCGCGCCCTTTCAAAACCAACCCGATCTCTACGCTCCCACAGCCGCGGCTTCTTTCGTGACTTCAACCGTGTCGGTCTCCTGCAGGTACCTTTCGAACTCCGCCAGCTTGGGCGCGATCGGCCGTTCCTCTTCGTAAACCCCGGTGAGGACGTCGGTCGTCTTTAGGCCGTTGCCGGTGATACACAACACCGTCGTCTCCTCCGGCAGAATGCGGTCCTGACGATAAAGCTTGCCCGCCGTGCCTACAGTCACGCCGCCGGCAGTCTCGGTGAAGATGCCTTCGGTTTCCGCCAGCAGCCGGATCGAATCGACGATCTCAGGATCGCTCACGTCTTCGCTCCATCCGCCGCTCTGCTTGATGGTCTTGATGGCGTAGTGACCGTCGGCCGGATTGCCGATGGCCAGCGAACGCGCAATGGTCGCCGGCTTCTGCGGATCGATCTCCGCGCTGCCCGTCTTCACCGCCGTAGAAATCGGTGAGCATCCGGTAGCCTGCGCTCCGAAGAACTTCACCGGCTTCTCCTCGACCAAACCGAGCTTGATCAACTCGTCAAACGCTTTCTTGATTTTGATAATCAGCGACCCGCCCGCCATGGGGCAAACGACGTTGTCGGGCAGCCGCCAGCCCAGTTGTTCGGCAATTTCGAACCCGACAGTCTTGGATCCTTCCGCGTAGTAGGGCCGCAGGTTCACGTTGACGAAGCCCCAGCGCCGCTCTTCGGCAATCTGCGAACACAGGCGGTTCACCTGATCGTAGTTACCCGCGATGCGGACAACGTTCGCGCCGAAGACCTGCGTGCCGAGAACCTTCGCCGGCTCGAGATCGGAGGGAATGAAGATCCAGGCTTTCAAACCAAGCCGCGCCGCATGCGCAGCCACGGCATTGGCCAGGTTCCCGGTGGAGGAACATGCAACTGTGTCGAACCCGAACTCGATAGCTTGCGCCAGCGCCACGGCGACGACGCGATCTTTAAAGCTGAGCGTAGGCAGGCAGACCGCGTCATTCTTAAGGTAGAGATTCTGCGCGGCAAATCTCGCGTCCGATGGGCTGCCGACCAATTGCTCGGCAAGGCGCGGCGCCTGAATCAGAGGCGTGAAACCGACCGGCAGCCGGGGTTGAAAGCCCGCAGGCAGCGGCAGCAACTCGGCATAGCGCCACATGTTTGGCGGACGTTGCGCGATGCGCTCCCGGCTCGACTTCGGCCGGTCAATCGAGCCCGCGGCCAGCGAGGCCCGGACCGCGTCGTAGTCGTAAGCAATTTCGAGAGGAGAGAAGCACTCGTCGCAGATCGAGCGGGGCTGGTTTCCCCAGCTTCGTCCGCATTCCCGGCAGCGCAGTTCGTAGTAAGCCATTTTGCTACTCGCTTTCTTTGGAGCGCACCCTTCAAAAACCGCGAAGGATGAGGCACCTGCGAATAGCTGAGGACGAGCCGGGAAAAAGTGCCCTAAAACAGAACGGCCTCTTTTTCCAGGAAATGGGAAAAGAGGTCGAATGCAAATAACTACAAAGCTCGCATCCGAATCTCATGTTCCCCGTTTCCGGGCGGGAGTTGGCACCTGGCGGTCGGGATATATGATCTCGATCCGGTTGCCGTGGCGTCTCAGGGCTCGTCCCTCAGCCACTCTGCATGAAATTCTGGTCTGCCCCGAAGGGCATACCTGTCTTAACCAGCGTACACAGCCGTCTGGGGTTCGTCAACAGGCAATTTAATCGAAAGCAATCGAATGATTCGCCCTTACTTTCGCCGGTCGCGCAGCGCCATTTCCCGCGCCAGTTCCCGGGAAGTATCTTTGAGCCGCTGCGCCAGGATCAGCGACACCGAGAGATAAAAACGCGAGGCCAGCCGGGGAAATGCCTCGAAGATTTCCCGGAGCTCTCCCGCATTGATTTCGTCCACCACGACTTCCTCATCTTTGGCAACCACTGCGGCTGTGGCCCTGCCTTTTTCCAGAAAGGCGATCTCGCCGCAGATGTCGCCGGGTGCGAGCGTTGCCAAAATTGCCCGGGAATTCGTCCCCGCCAATTCCACGGACGCTTCCCCTTTGCGAATGATGAAAATGTTTTCGGAGAGCGCACCCTGCTGGATGATTTCTTCGCCCAGCTTGAAAGTGCGGTTCACTGATTTCGCCTTGATCAAGGTCCAATCGTTGGGGCTTAGATATTGCAGACGATTCCCGGGCATGAGTGTTACTTCGGCAGAATGATACACGATCTGCAGCTACTGCTGACCGGACGTGATAGCGAACGAAGCCAATCTGGCGCGGTGCGGCGCCGCAGGAGCTGTGTGCATCCGGTGTAGAATTCTCTCCAGTCATGAAGTGAACATTTTCTTAAGAGGGAATCATGAGACCACTTTTCTTGACGTTCGCCGCGGCCTGCCTGCTGGCAGCCATTTCTTCGGCTCAACAAAGCACTACGCCGAAGCCCCAACCACAGAAAAAGCAGCCGGCGGCGCAGGCTTCCAACGAGCCGGCTGAGAGCCAGGCCAAGCCCGAAGCATCTTCCGAACAGAAGCCGGCGCCCCAATCTTTTTCCGAAAAAGACAAAGAAGAGCACTTCGACATGACCGACGTGCCTCCGGTCGCCACGCATCACCAGATCACCGTCGACGGAAAGCTACTGAAGTACACGGCGACTGCCGGACGGCTTCCCATCAAACGCGGCGATGGCAAGATCGAAGCCGAGATGTTCTACGTCGCATACACGCTCGACAATGAGGATGCCGCGAAGCGGCCGCTTACCTTCGCCTTCAACGGCGGCCCGGGTTCGGCGTCGATCTGGTTGCACATGGGAGCGCTCGGCCCCAAGCGCGTCGTGCTGCAGCCCGACGGATTCATGCCGCCAGCGCCCTACCGCATGGAGGACAATCCCTACACGCTGCTCGACAAGAGCGATCTTGTGCTGATCGATGCCATCGGCACCGGATTCAGCCGCGCCGCCGATCCGGAAATGTTCAAGAAATTCTGGGGCGTCAAGGGAGATATCGAGGCCTTCAGCGAGTTCATACGCCTGTACATAACGCGCAATGAGCGCTGGTCATCGCCGCTGTTTCTCTTTGGGGAGAGCTACGGCACGACGCGTTCCGCCGGGATCGCCGGATACCTCGCCGATCGCGGCATCTCTTTCAACGGGATCACTCTGCTTTCGAGTGTATTGAATTTCCAAACCCTCGATGAGAACAACACCAACGACGAGCCTTACATTTTTCTGATTCCCTCATTCACCATGATCGCCGCGTATCACCACAAGCTCGCGCCCGATCTGGCGCAGGACCTGACCCGCGCGCGGCAAGAATCGGAGCAGTGGGCATCCGGCGACTACGCTCAAGCTTTGGCCAAGGGAGACGCACTCACCCCAGAGGAGCGCGAGAAAGTCATCGAGCAACTCGCCCGCTTTACGGGTCTCAGCAAAGAAGTCGTGGACGAGGCCAACCTGCGCATCAACGTCCGCAAGTTCACCCACTATTTGCTGATCGACCAGAAACTGCGCGTGGGGCGCCTGGACGCCCGCTACACCGGACCCGACCCCAACGGCCTTCTCGACACTCCCTTTTATGATCCAACCGGCTCCGCCACACAGCCGCCGTTCACTTCCGTGTTCAACAATTACCTGCGAACCGATCTCGGATACAAGACTGACACGCCCTACGACGTGCGGGCGCAAAGCGCAGGCATCCAATGGGACTGGGGATCCGCAGGCGAAGGTTTTCCGGACACCGCTACGGCGATGCGGCAGGCGATTGTGAAGAATCCATACTTGAAAATCTTGGTCATGGAAGGCTATTACGATCTGGCCACGCCGTATTTCGCGGCGAACTACACGATTCAGCATCTCAACTTGCCGCCGAAATATCGCGACAATATTTCCTACGCCACCTACGAAGCCGGCCACATGGTCTACCTGCCGATGTATGGATTGAAGAAGATGAAGGCCGATCAGGCAAGCTTCATGGAGAAGGCGGGAGCGCCATAGGCTTTTCTTAATTCCGCCATCCACCTAAGTCTGTCATCCTGAGCGAAGCAATTGCTTTCGCGAAGCGGAAGCAATTGCGAAGTCGAAGGATCCCTCACCTCGAGTACTGATTCTTTTTCTTATCCGCGTGGCGCTCGATCCCAAGTTGGATTAGTCTGTCAATCAAGTCCGCATAGTCCAGTCCCGACGCGGCCCACAGCTTGGGATACATGCTGATCGCGGTGAAGCCCGGCATGGTATTGATCTCGTTCACATAGATCTTGCGCGTCTTGCCTGCGGAGCCGGGTTCCATCAGAAAATCGACGCGCGCCAGGCCGGAGCAATCTACAGCCTTGAACGCAGCGACGGCGAGCTCCTGGACCTTCTTTGTTTCTGCCTTGGTGAGTTTCGCCGGAATGATCAGCTCCGAGCCTTCGTCAAGATACTTCGCGTTGTAGTCGTAGAACTCCTTGACGGGAACAATCTCACCGGGGATCGAAGCCCCAGGTTCGTCGTTGCC